>Ga0105049_10000839_pt1 | contig 34923 bp, 34 predicted proteins | sample MAT06_FD_78087 | JGI IMG/M metagenome (GOLD analysis project Ga0105049, IMG submission 78087) | Freshwater microbial communities from Lake Fryxell liftoff mats and glacier meltwater in Antarctica - MAT-06 | ecosystem: Environmental > Aquatic > Freshwater > Ice > Liftoff microbial mat | place...
GCCCGCATTGATATTTGGTTTTCTGTTAAAAAAACATATTGATGCAGCATTGGGAAACCTTGTATTTATTGCCTGTGTAATGGTTGCAGGTGGTGTGGTACTTTTATTCATCGACAATGTTTTTAAAAATCCGGTAATAGAATCCGAGGAAAAAATAAACAACAAAACTGCCTTCATCATTGGTTGCGGCCAGGTGCTGTCAATCATTTTTCCGGGACTGAGCAGAAGTGCAGCTACCATCATTACGGGCATGAGCCAAAAGCTAACCCGTAGTGCGGCGGCTGAATTTTCTTTCTTTTTAGCAGTACCCACCATGATGGCTGCGTCAGCAAAAAGCTTTTTAGATACTTATCTCGATCATCCGGAAGTATTGGATAAATCAAATATTCTCACCTTGCTTCTAGGCAGTGCGGTTGCCTTTATCGTATCAATACTCGCCATCAAATTCTTTATCGATTTTTTGAAAAAGTATGGCTTTCGCATTTGGGGTATGTATCGCATTGTTGCAGGCCTTATCATGCTGATACTAATCTGGCAGGGAATTATCCGACATTAATAATTGAATTTCGTTACCATTATTTGTTTAATTTCAGCTAACATAATTTAATTTACTGACTCTAATAATTGTGCTGCAATATGCAAACTGCGTCTAAAAAAGTAATCAACGGCTGGGCCATGTACGACTGGGCCAATTCGGTTTATAACCTTGTAATAACTACCACTTTTTTTCCTGCATACTATGCAGCGGTTACGGGTCTTGCAAACTTTCCAGATGGCATCACTTTTTTAGGAAGACGTTTTGTAAACACTGAGCTGAAAGACTATGTCCTTGCATTTGGTTTCCTGGTAATTGCATTTTTATCTCCCATACTTTCGTCCATTGCAGATTACAAAGGCAATAAGAAAAATTTCATGCGCTTCTTTTGTTACCTCGGTTCAATTAGTTGCTCATTGATGTTCTTTTTTGATAAAGACCATATTACATTGGGCCTGATTTGCTTTATGTTTGCAGGCATTGGGTTTTATGGGAGCCAGGTTTTTTACAATTCCTATTTGCCTGAAATTGCTGCTGAGAATGACCGGGATAGGGTAAGTGCCAAAGGTTTTAGTCTTGGTTATTTAGGAAGTGTGCTGTTACAATTGATCGGCTTCGGACTGGTAATGGCTATGCCAAATAATCCATTACCACTTAAGCTCACTTTTTTGCTGGTAGGTATTTGGTGGGTAAGCTTTGCACAGATCACATTCAATGCTTTACCCATTAGCCCCAAAAGCGAACGGAAAACTAAAAAACATGGTTTGGCAAATGGCTTTCATGAATTAAAAATCGTGTGGGACCAGGTAACACACTTGCCGGTTTTAAAACGCTTCCTGGGGGCTTTCTTCTTTTACAGCATGGGCGTACAAACCGTGATGTTGGTGGCGATAGACTTTGGTATTAAAGAATTGAAACTCCCCAATGAAAAACTAATCATTACTGCAGTCATCATACAAATAGTAGCCATCATTGGAGCGATTGGTATGTCTAAATTATCCGCAAAATTCGGAAATATCAAGGTACTGCTCCTTACCGTATTGCTCTGGATTGGCGTATGTATTGCAGGCTATTTCATTAGCACAGAAACACATTTTTACATCATTGCCTCGCTGGTAGGTTTGGTGATGGGGGGCATACAATCACTCAGCCGGTCTACCTATAGTAAATTAATGCCAGAGACAAAAGATACCGCTTCCTTCTTCAGCTTTTATGATGTTACTGAAAAAATTGCCATCGTAATCGGGCTCTTTACTTTTGGATTTATTGAAGGCATCAGTACTATCCGCAATTCCATCTTATCACTGGTTATCTTTTTTATCCTTGGGTTTGTACTGTTGGTTTTTACATTGGTTAAACAAAGGGTATTGCAGCAAAAAATTTAATATCTTATCATATGAAATTATATTCTATTAATGCCGGTCATTTCAAGTTAGATGGCGGAGCAATGTTTGGCGTGGTACCCAAAAGCATTTGGAATAAACTAAACCCTGCTGATGAAAACAATATGTGTAGCTGGGCACTCAGGTGTTTATTGATTGAAGCTGGTGACAGATTAATATTGATTGATAATGGAATGGGTGATAAACAAGATGCGAAGTTTTTTGGTCATTATTACCTTCATGGAGATCATACACTGGATACTTCGCTTGCCCAATATGGTTTTACAAAAGATGATATAACCGATGTAGTATTAACCCATCTGCACTTCGATCATTGCGGGGGTAGCATCATAAGGGTGGGGGACAAGCTAATGCCAGCTTTTAAATATGCAACCTATTGGAGCAATGAAAAGCACTGGCAATTGGCCACCCAGCCAAATGACCGGGAAAAAGCAAGCTTTTTAAAAGAAAATATTTTGCCCATTAAAGAAAGCGGCCAGCTAAAAATGGTGGAAGTTCCGCCAAATGCCAGTGAAGATACCAATAGCGCTTTGGTTATTCAACCCTCTGGTATTATTAACGATCTTTCGTTCACATTTGTAAACGGCCATACGGATGCGATGATGTTGCCGGTAATAAATTACAATGGTAAAACGATTGTATTTGTAGCAGATCTTTTACCCTCCATTGCACATATTCCGTTGCCCTATGTGATGGCATACGATATGATTCCACTTAAAACTTTAAAAGAGAAGAAGGTATTTTTAAACTGGGCTGTAGAAAATAATGCAATATTGTTTTTTGAACACGATCCCATAAATGAATGTTGCACACTTCAAAACACAGAGAAGGGCATTCGGTCCAACGATATTTTTAAGCTGAGTGAGCTTTAATACCAGCTACCTTATGCCTATTAAAGAAGTTAATGGGTAACGAAGGTTTTTATAGCCATACATATCCACTTTAACGCTTCCAACGGCAATAGCACTTTCCACACGAAGTATTACATGATTGGGGTCGTCGCTCACCCATGCCGTCATTTTTTCGCCGCCTTCAAACATGGTTCCTTTAATAAGCAATGGTTTAAACTTGATCGCTCTGAATTTACCATATCGTGTTTTTACATTTTCCTTGCCGATATACCGAATGTATAAATGATAAACTTCATCATCTAAAAACATATCAAACGGAATTTTATCGCCCGGTTTATATTTATCAAAATTAATATTGCGGGCATAGTAGATAGAACTCATTACATCCTGGATACAATTGGGAGTTTTGAAAACACCATGGGTGCTAACAGCGGTTCCTGCCGAATGGTTGAAGGTTACATTGTTGTATATTTTGTGCCCTCCTTCATCTACATTCCTGATAAATTTGATGGGCTGCATAGTGGAAGTATCAATATAGGTTTCGTACCGGTCTCTTACTTTAAAAAAATTATCAAAGAAAGAAAAGGATTTACCTTCACCAACACAGTGATACACCGGCTTTCCATTGAATCTTTCCAAACTCGTTGTAAACGTGGCTTCGCCTGCACCAAGGTACATACCCAGTGAATTATAAAAAACTTTCATGGTGATTACTTCTCCGTCCTTAAAAGCGGTATTCTTTATCCCGCAAAATACATCCGAAGGCGGCTGCCCTTGCTGGCTAAATGCCGAAAGCCCTATTAGTAAGATACCTGCCTTGATAAAAATATTCATCTTTCTTTCACTATTTTAATACTCAAAATTAATAAACTCCCAATGACAGCAGGCACTACCAGGTTAATCATCCAAATACCCAATGAAGCCGTGCTTACTCCTAACTGGTTGGTGGTGTACAATTTAAAAATAACCCAACTTGCGCTTACCCGTACCGGTAATTCGATAAAGCCAATGGAAGGTGCTACTGCCATCACCAAATAGAAAACAGTCATCAACCAAAAACACAAACCAACCGGGATATCTATTTGCATCACCTGCAACATCAGCACGTATTGCAAAACAAATACCAAGTAACGAATAAACGACAAAATTAAAATCAGTAACAGGTCTTGATTGTTAAATTCATCCAAAACCCTGATATGATTGACTACTTTTTGTAAAGCAGGTAATTTTTCCATTACTCTAACCAACCAGCCTAAACGCAAATAAAACAGCAATAATAAAACGGTTATTCCAACACTCATGTAAATCAACACATCGCCCCAAAATTCAGGTAAAACAGCCAGCGCATTGCTATTATTGTGTGAAATAAACCTTAAATATAATAAGCCAATACAGCCCATTAGCATCGTAACCAATAACTGGCTGATACTACCAACCAGGCTAAGGGAGATTGCTTTAATCCGATGTTCATCTTCTACAAACAAAATTCTGCCCCCATATTCGCCTATACGATTGGGGGTAAGCATAGTTACACTGCAGCCAGCTAACACCGATTTAAATGCTTTGCTAAAAGTGAATTGTTGCACATGATTGATGAGCAACTGCCATTTTTTTGATTCAATTCCCCAGTTTACAAACATCAACAGTATGACCAACCAAAATTTCCAGTTGTTCCAGCCAATACTTATCTGCTCCCATCTTTGTGAAAGATCTGGTTGATTGATGATTTGGCGGTACAAACTCCAGGTTAATACCAGAAATAAAACCGGGCCAAAAAAATAGTTGATAAATATTTTAAGTTGTCTACTCAAACCGGATGTTTAATTTTTTCCTGACGCTAAAAGGCGCATAGGGTAGATGATGTTTCACTACTTTTGCCATCAATAATATACTTTAAGTGATGGCAATCGAAGCTAAGCAAAGTTAACCGGTATTATTACACGAGTAACCATGACGTTTCAGTTGCAGGAATACATACCACAAATACCCGCTGCTTTGCAAAAGAAATCAAAAATAATTTTAGGGATTGATCCCGGCACTGTTGTGATGGGCTATGGCCTGGTAACCGTTCATGGCAGCAGTATTTCTCTGCTTGAAATGGATGTTTTAAAACCAGGAAAAGTAGACGACCCCTACAAAAAATTACAACTCATTTATAACACGGTAAGCGGTCTTATTATAAAATATAAACCAGATGTATTTGCCATTGAAGCGCCCTTTTTTGGTAAAAATGTACAGAGCATGCTCAAGCTGGGCCGGGCACAAGGAGTGGCCATTGCGGCTGCCATGCGGCATGGACTGGATGTAACAGAATATTCTCCAAAAAAAGTAAAACAATCGGTTACGGGCAATGGTAATGCGAGCAAGGAGCAGGTTTTAAAAATGTTGCAGCGTTTGCTAAATTTTAAAGACGATCCGAAATACTTTGATGCGTCTGATGCACTGGCAGTAGCTGTTTGCCATTATTTTCAGGAAAACTCGGTGATGGCTTCTGCCGGTGCTAAGGTTAATGGCTGGGATGATTTTTTGAAGAAGAATCCAGAGCGGCTAAAGAAGTAATGCTCCCACCTTCTGCGAGGTAAGTCAGGCTGTTCCAGAACAGATTTAGATATGTATTCTATTGAAGTTTTTTACAATTTTTTCCTGAATCACCTTAAATTCTTCTGAAGTCAATTTCAATTTTGGATTGGTAAAATTTACTTCTTCGGCAGAATTGATGGGCACTAAATGAAGATGCGCATGAGGTACTTCCAATCCGATTACACTTACACCACAGCGGTTGCAATCAAAAGATTGTTCAATTGCATGGGCAATGGGTTTTGCAAAAACCAACAGCTCCGCTAAATAATTATCAGGCAGATCAAAAAATTTATCCGTCTCAATTTTAGGCACAACCAGCACATGCCCCTCGGCCATCGGGAAAATATCAAGAAAAGCATAGAAGTGTTCGTTTTCAGCAATTTTATAAGAAGGAATTTGCCCTTCAATTATTTTAGAAAAGATTGTCATAGTAAAATTTTGCCTTAAAATTACGAAACAAAAAACCCATTCTTTTGGGAATGGGCTAAAAACTTGAGGTTCAAAAATTATAAACTGATGTTTTCCACTTTAAATTTTAAAACACCGGCAGGAACCTGTACTTCGGTTACATCACCAATTACTTTACCAAGCAGTCCCTTACCGATTGGAGAGGTTACAGAAATTTTACTCAGCTTCAGGTCAGCTTCTTTTTCAGATACAATCTGGTAAGTAGATTTCTTTTTAGTGCCCATATTGGTAACTGTTACCCTGGTTAAGATTGAGACTTTAGAAATGTCAATATTGGTTTCGTCTAAAATACGTGCGGTTGCAATTACGCCTTCCAGGTATTTTATTTTTGCTTCCAGCATCCCTTGAGCTTCTTTAGCAGCATCGTATTCCGCATTTTCTTTTAAGTCACCTTTTTCACGTGCTTCTGCAATCGCCCTGCTTGCGGCCGGCCTTTCTACACTCTTCATTTGATATAGCTCTGCCCTCATTTGCTCAAATGTCTCTTTTTTTACATAATTCGTTTCACTCATAACATTTTTTTTATAGTAAGGAGAAAAAAAATACAACGCCTCAGGAATGCACCCAAGGCGTTGTAGATGGTGCAAATATAAGCAAAATATCAAATTTCCAACTTTTCCAGAATTACGGTACTCATTTTATAAAATGCCTCATGGCTATACCCAGCTATATGAGGTGTAAGGATAACATTGGGCTGGGCAGTTAAAAAGCTAAGTTGCTCTTGCTGCAAAGTCGTCAATTTTGCAATATTTTCATTTTCAAGCACATCCAATCCGGCCGCAGCAATTTTCCCCTGCTGCAGGGCTTCAATAAGATCTGCAGTATCGGTTACCCCACCCCGGCAGGCGTTGATAAAAACCGGCTTTTTTAACAAGGAAGTAAAAAATGACTGATTCGCCATGTACTTTGTTTCAACAGTAAGCGGCACATGAAAGCTAATTACATCCGCATAGCGGCAAACCTGTTCAAAGCTGGCTTCCTTGATATTCCCGTTTGCAAAATCAAATTTGTATTTATCAAAGGCCAATACGGTTACATCAAAACCTGCCAATAATTTGGCGAAAGAACTGCCGGTATTTCCAAACCCGATAATACCCACGGTCTTTCCACCCAGTTCTGTGCCACGGTTGCTATCCCTGTTCCATTTACCCTGTTTAATTTCATCAAAACTATAACTGATTTTGTTCAGCAGGTTCAGCACCAATCCAAGTGCATGTTCACTCACTGCATTCCTGTTTCCTTCGGGACTGCTTTCACATTGTATCCCTTTACTTTTAGCATAGGCAACGTCAATCAATTCCATACCACTTCCCAAACGGCCAATCCATTTTAATTTTTCGGCCCGGTCAATTAAAGGTTGATCAATTTTTAATCTGGTAGTAACAATTAATCCATGCGCATCTTTAATAAGATCACTTAAAGCTTCATAACTGATGTCGGGCTGGTATAGCACTTCGTAGCCCTTTTCGAGCAAAGTAGTAATCAATATATCATGCGCCTTAGCCGTGATAATTACCTTTGGTGATAAATGGCTCATATTTAAAAAAATCAGGTGAAATAAGAATGATTCAACTAAAAAATAAATGGATAACGAAGGTTATTTCGAATCTCAATTAACTTCTAAACAGTTCTCCCGTTTATAATTTGAAACAGCGTTCAATTGAAGAGCATCAATCAAATCCGCAGAAGCTATTGTCAGTTATTGTGCAGTCTTTTAACAATTGAAAGATGAGAAAAGTTAAGTAAAACAGCAAGCGTAAAGAAACTGACTTTTTACAAAATTAAAAAGTAAAAACACCACTTTAAGATTTGCGCCGGATTATGATGAATGTTTCGGCAAAATCATACAAAAACACTTATCAAAATGCAATCTTGAATGCAAGGTTACCAGGTATTTTGTTATGAGAATATTTTGACTTAAAAAGGTTGTTACCCTGCTGCTATAACGCTGATCTCTACATTCGCATTTTTAGGTAGCCCTTTAACTGCAACTGTTTCCCGGGCAGGAAAATCACCTTCAAAATATTTAGCATAAATCACGTTCACATCTCCAAACAAATCCATATGACTTAAAAAGATCGTTGTTTTAACCACATTGCTAAAGTCCATACCAGCTTCTGCTAAAATTGACTTCAGATTTTGCATTACCTGATGTGTTTCTTCAATGATATCGGCATTGGCAAAGTCGTTGGTACCTGGCTTTAGTGCCACTTGCCCGGATACAAATAATAAATTGCCTGTTTTTACTGCCTGGTTATAGGGTCCAATAGGTGCAGGGGCATTAACGGTATTGATAATCTGCTTACTCATTATAAAATCTTTTCTTTTAGGAAATGCAAATATATCTTTTATCAACCACCTATTTTTGTAAAAAATAATCAAATGAAGATTGCTGTTCTGGCAAATGACCGCCAATGGAAAGAGATGGATACAGCTTATGAACAGGTTGATTTTTACAGAATAGAAAGCATGGAAAATATCAAACCTGATGTTGATGCCTGCCTTTTGCTAAAGGGAGAATTGAAAACAAATTTTCACTGGACCCCCAAACCTGTTTTTGTCAATGCTGTTTGCACAACCCTCAAAGAAATGGATGCTGTTCCCAATGTGGTTCGCATCAATGGGTGGAATGGCTTTTTAGCACGCAATACCTGGGAAGTTGCAGGTGCCATTAATAAGCCTGTTCAGGACATTCTGAAGGCGTTGGGGAAAGAGACAATCAAGGTGCCTGATGAACCTGGATTTGTATCTGCACGGATAATCGCTATGATTATAAACGAGGCTTATTTTGCACTGGAGGAGAATGTAAGCACAACTGAAGCAATTGATATTGCCATGAAGTTAGGTACCAATTATCCGCATGGCCCTTTTGAATGGGCAGCTTTAATTGGAGTAAATAAAATCTTTACACTTTTACAAAAAATGAGCATTCAAGATAAAAGATATTTACCCGCCCCATTATTAAAAGCAGCTATAACCGCATGAGTTTAATTTTAAATATAGATACAGCAACAGACATTGCCCATGTAAGTATTGCAAAAGATGGCGAAATCATTGATTCCCTTGCCAATACAGAACAAAAGGATCATGGAGGATTTTTGCAGCCGGCGATCCAAACGCTTCTTAAAAGCGCTTCAGTTGCTATAACAAAAATAGATGCAGTTGGAATATCAGCCGGGCCGGGCTCCTACACCGGTTTAAGAGTTGGGATGGCTAGTGCAAAAGGTTTATGTTATGCCCTTAATAAACCATTGATTGCCATTGGAACACTAGAGATATTGGCATTTGCTGCCATATTGGAAACCCGGATAATCTATGCCAACAGTCCGGTTCTTTTTTGCCCTATGATAGATGCAAGGCGGATGGAAGTTTTTACTGCATTATATGATCAAAACCTACAAACCGAAATTTCGCCCTGTGCCGTGGTATTAAGTGAAAATATTTTTGCCAACGGGCTGTTAAAAAATAAAATTTTCTTTTTTGGAAACGGTGCAAAAAAATGGGAAGCCATTTCCCGGCATGAAAACGCTTTGTTTCCGGGCACATTTAACAATGTACTGGCAATGAGTAAATTAGCACATAGCAAATTTGAAATAAATGAATTTGTTAACCTTGCTTATTTTGAACCACTTTATCTGAAAGAATTTTTTCAAGGTTTAGTCTCCAAATAATTGATTGCCTGTAAAGGCTTTTTATTTTTAAATAAAACAATTCAATTATAATGTATATAAATTGATTTGTATCTTTGTGTGGCACAAATAAAATTAAATATCTATGACAAATGACACCGCCACTAAGAGGCAAGACGTAAGTTTGCAACACGCTACAAAAATGGGCACAATTAAAATCGATTACTACAGCGTAAAAAAAGCAGCCTTAATTTTAAGGGCACTCAACCACAAGTTGCGTCAGCAATTGATAAAGTTGATTGAAGAAGAAAAGAAAATCACTGTTACTGAAATTTATGTAAGACTTAAACTGGAACAATCCGTTGCTTCCCAGCATCTTGCTATTTTGAGAAAAGCGGGTATTGTAACCACTCAACGTGACGGTAAGTTTATTTTCTACATTATCAATCATAAAAGAATTGAAGAGATCAGCGAATTTGTTAATGACCTCGTTGCCTAAGATCTACATTTAAAAAGTATTAAAGCGGATGTTGTAATAACATCCGCTTTTTGTTTTTTACATTTGCAGCCAGAAAAAATAATACACATGTACATACAACAATTATACACCAGGTGCCTGAGTGAAGCAACCTACTACATTGAAAGTGACGGTGAAGCGGCAGTAGTAGATCCGTTAAGAGATACCGAAGAATACATTGTAATTGCAAGGGAAAGAAAGGCTACCATAAAATATATCTTCGAAACACATTTTCATGCAGATTTTGTAAGTGGTCATCTAGACCTGAGCAAATCAACCGGCGCCCCGATTATTTTTGGCCCTGAAACGAAAACCAGTTTCCCTGTCCATATTGCAAAAGATGGAGAGGAATTTAAGTTGGGGAAAACAACGATTGAAGTATTGCATACGCCCGGACATACCATTGAAAGCAGTTGCTATTTATTAAAAGATGAAAACAATAAAAGTCATGCACTTTTCAGTGGCGATACATTATTTGTAGGGGATGTAGGCAGGCCAGATTTAAGCAGTGGTAACATGAGTACAGAAGAGCTAGCTGGCATTATGTATGAAACCATCCAACAGAAAATTTTACCATTGGCAGATGATATCCTGGTGTACCCTGCGCATGGAGCTGGAAGTAGTTGTGGCAAAAATATGGGGGCCAATACCGTTAGTACAATTGGCGAGGAGAAACAAAGCAACTACGCATTGCAACCACAAACCAAAGAGGCATTTATAAAAGCGGTTACTAAAGATTTAGCAGATGCTCCCAATTATTTTCTGGTGAATGCAAAAATTAACCAGGAAGGATATGACAGCCTCAACCTGATAAAATCAAAAGCGCTGATCCCATTAACCGTTGCTGCATTTAAAATCAAAATGAAAGAAGATATAACAGTATTGGATACAAGACATGCGGACATTTTCACGCAAGGATTTGTACCCGGAAGCCTGTTCATCGGTCTTGAAGGACGCTTTGCAGAATGGGCTGGTAGTATTTTATCTTTTGCTAAACCCATGCTGTTGATTACAGAACCAGGAAAAGAAGAGGAAACAATTGTGAGGTTGGCAAGGGTTGGCTTTAGTAAAATAGAAGGATACCTGAAAGGGGGGTTTGATGCATGGAAAAAGGCAGGAGAAAAAGTGGATATGATCATTGATGTAGAATCAGATGAGCTGGCAATGGATATTCCACACGATGCTAATCTACAGGTAGTAGATGTTAGACGAGACACTGAATTTGCAGAGGGCCACGTAAAAGGAGCGATCAACATGCCTTTGAATGAAATGACGGATGTAGCATTGATTGCAGATTTTGAAGATAATCAAAACTTATACATTCATTGTGGGGGCGGCTACCGGAGTGTTATTGCATGCTCTCTAATGAAAAGTCATGGACTTCACAATTTGAGAAATGTAGTAGGTGGTTGGGATAAAATAAAAGACGAGAAAACCATCAAGGTTGTGAAGGACCCAAGTGTGCTAAACTAACAGTAATATGCGTGTTATGTTATATGCACCAGCCTGATTAAATGATTGAAATTCTTTATTCAATCAGGCTTATATTCTTGAATTGCTTTATTTGTTAAGTTTTATAACACAGATGCAATCAGTTAAGAAACAAATTTAAATAACAAGGAAAAAACTTCCATGCACAAACGCAAGACCATTACCTGGTATCAATCCATTGTTTCCTATAGGTTTCATTGTACACATGTTTCCATCTTCGGTGGCTCCATAAATAATTGTCGGGTTGATTGTGAATAATCCTTTCAAGGAAATCTCTGTATTTCAGGGCCAACCCTTCAGGAGTATAGGTTTCCGGTTGCTCCACAATTTCGTTTATTGCAAAATGATAGTAGCCTCTTTTCAACTTTTGACAATCATAATACACCAGCACGGGTTTATTTTTTACAGCAGTTCGATGCAATCCAATTACAAAGGGAACTGGCTCACCGAAAAAATTTAACCAGTATGCTTTACCTGGATCCGTATTTTGATCGGCCAATAAAATAATGGAATATTGTTGCTTCATCAGCTCAATCATTTGTCGCTGAAAAGATGAATTGGGAATTAAAATGGTACCGTATTTTGACCGGAATTTATGGTAAATACGGTTAAAAACTTTATTCTCTACATTGGCAAATACACCAATGAAAGGAATACCAACATGTCTGCTGTAAAAAAGATTTGCAAACTCCCAGTTAAACTGGTGTCCTCCAACCAATTGGATACTTCTACCTTTTGCAACTGCCGCTTTAATCAGGCTTATATCCCCCGTACACCTTTTGTCAAATTCAGTCTCCGTCATAGACAACAGCTTAATGGTCTCTATGAAAGTATCTACAAAATTTTTGTAAAATTGAGATGCAATCCGTTCCCTTTCAGCCAATGTTTTGTCAGGAAATGCCAGCAAGAGGTTGGCAACTACCACTTTTTTCCGATACCCTAAAACATAATACATCAGTATGTATATAAAGTCACTTATCAGGTATAAAATAAAAAATGGCAGCAATGAAGCAAGGTATAAAAAGCCGTAAGCCAGATAATACATATTGCAAAGGTAAAGGTAAACAAGGTAGTCTTCCAAAGGTTGATGCCTTACAAATTGCCAGAAAAACCTTTGAATAATCAATACTTATAGGATCTCAAAACCAAAATAACTTACAGCCATCAGGAAGAAAACTAACTGCAAAGAATAATTACAGCAATTCAAACACAACGCTGAAAACTTTATTTAAAGCGATGCCATCCATCACATATTCGATTTCATTTATAAAAAAAACACACGCCGAAGGACGACTCAACTACCTTACTAAATAGCAATATTTTGAACCATTGTACTTTTTGCAGGATAATCTGTGTTAAAATGCAAGCCCCTACTTTCATGTCTGAATTCAGCACACTTTACTATTAAATAAGCTACAGTAATCATATTTCGAAGCTCACACAATTGCGGAGATACGGCTGTTTTTTCGTATAAGGCTTCTGTTTCTTCATACAATAAATCGAGCCGCTTCATTGCCCTTTGTAACCTTTCATTGTTTCTAACTATACCCACATAATCACTCATCAATAATTTCAATTCTTTAACACTTTGTGTAATCAGGATCATTTCCTTTGGAGCATTGGTACCTTCCGTTCTCCAGCCAGGAACTTGTGATGCATCCAATTTCTTTTTAGGACTAGCCGCCAGTTCATCAGCAAGTTGTGCATCGTTCATGCCTTGTACCGAATGCCTGTAAGCCCGGTGTGCAAACACCATTGCCTCCAGCAAAGAATTACTTGCCAGTCGATTGGCTCCATGCAAACCTGTAGAGGCACATTCCCCTGCGGCGTACAGATTTTTGATGGAAGTTCTTGCCCATTCATCAGTTTTTATTCCACCACAACTATAGTGGGCTGCTGGGGCTACCGGTATCATTTGTTTAGTGATATCAATTCCAATGCTGAGGCATTTGTCATAAATATTTGGGAAATGTTCAATGAATTTTTCTTTCGTGAAATGCCGGCAGTCAAGGTAAACATGCTCTGTACCATTTATCTTCATCTCATTATCAATGGCCCTTGCCACGATGTCTCTTGGTGCAAGATCTTTTCGTTCATCATAGCGTGCCATAAAAGCTTCGTCATTGTGATTGCGTAAAATACCACCATCGCCCCTAACAGCTTCTGTTATTAAAAAACTGTGGCCTAGTACTCCAGGCTCATACAATGCTGTTGGATGAAACTGGATAAACTCCATGTTTTCAATTCGTCCTTTTGCACGATACACCATTGCCACACCATCGCCGGTTGCAATAGCAGGGTTGGTAGTAGTGCGATATACCTGCCCGTTACCACCAGTTGCAAGTAAGGTAATGGATGATAATATTTTTTCGATTTTGTCTGTATTCATGTTTAACACATACACACCATAGCATTCAATATCCGGCGTGGATTTAGTAATCAAAAAGCCGAGATGGTGTTGCGTAATGATATCGAGCACAAAGCAATGACTCAATAAACTAATGTTAGGTTTTAAGCTGACTGCTTCAAGCAATGCCCTTTCCATTTCCTTACCAGTTACATCTTTGTGATGCAATATCCGGAATTCACTGTGCCCTCCTTCCCGGCCCAAGGCATAGTCGCCTTCTTTATCTTTATCAAAATGAGCTCCCCATTCAATGATTTCTTTTATTCTTTCAACGCCTTCCCTTACCACAATTTCAACTATTTCTCTGTTGCACAATCCATCACCTGCAATTAATGTGTCTTCAATATGTTTGTCAAAGCTGTCCTTATCAAAATCCATCACCCCCGCAATTCCACCTTGTGCATATTTGGTATTGGTTTCATCGCTTTGCGTTTTGGTAATGATCGTAATTTTCTTATCCGGGCAATCTTGTGCTACTTTTAAAGCATAGGTTAACCCTGCTATCCCGCTGCCGATTACCAGGAAATCTGTTTGCATAATTTTACGATTGAATTAATATTAAATGAAAGGAAAGAAAATTGCTAGTGTTAAGTTAAGTGTGAATGGTGAATGGTAAATCGTCAATATTTCACCATAGACAATTGCCCCTTCACAAATTGAACCGTCATTAAATTCTTTACACAGCACCCATTTGAAAATATTATTCTGGAACATCCACCCATGCATCGCTCTCTTTTAATAAAATGATCAGTTCATCCACAGCAATTGCACTTTCTATATTTCTTTTTACCACTTCCTTACCCCGATACAAAGTAATTTTCCCTACACCACTTCCTACATAACCAAAATCAGCATCGGCCATTTCACCGGGGCCATTTACAATACATCCCATGATGGCAATTTTAACGCCCTTTAAATGATTGGTTACACTCCTGATTTTTGCAGTGGTTTCCTGAAGGTCGAATAGTGTGCGGCCGCAACTTGGGCAACTGATGTATTCGGTCTTTGAAATTCGTGTGCGGGTTGCCTGCAATATTGAAAAACCGGTATTGTTGATAAACTGCTCTACAGAAGCATTTGCGCTATAATTTCTTCCACTCACAGCTATATTGGCTGCATCCTTATAGGCTTTTGACGACATCCCCAAACAGATACCATCTCCCATTCCTTCTAAAAACAATGCGCCTGTTTCGGTTGCATGATGAATGAGATGCTCATCGGCTGTTGACCAATTGCTATCGGTTATAAAAACAACCGGATTTTTAATGGAACGATTCATTAATTCCAGCACCATTCTTCTTACCGCATGCATCGCAAGAATATTGGTTGAACTCAGGCAAAGCACCACCTTGGGATCATTTGCCAGCTCATCTAGATACGTGAAATCATTGATGGCTGTTTGATCGCTAAAGCAATCAATCATTACAAAATTTAACTGATCTGAAATAGACTCAGCGTCTACGTAGCCGCTATCTTCAAATAGGGGGAAATAGGTAGTTTTATTGGCTGCCAGTTGCCAGGTAGCAGGATACACGATTACTTTTACAGTGCCCGGTAATGCGAAATCAAGTATTTGGTTACCGGTGAAAATGTAATCGGCAGCCAAATCACTGATCGCCCATTTATCGGTGGCTTCATTGTAGGTGTAACCAACCGATTGTAAATGGGCTGTGGTAATTTTTTCTATTTTACTTAGATCTGCAATTACAACGGGAACCTGCTTGTGACCGATATTGCTTACAGCAAAGGTTTCTCTTCGCTTGTATTCAAAAGGAGAATATGGAAGCTTTTCGATTAACGGAATTGATTGCATGTCTACGCTGGATAATCGCTGTTCGGTATATCGTTTCACGATATCCCTGCAAACAGGAATTTCCAATTCTGGATCTTCGGTTAGGCTTACCCGTATGGTATCGCCAATGCCATCTTCCAGCAAAGTTCCAATGCCGATGGCAGACTTTATTCTTCCTTCTTCGCCATCTCCTGCTTCGGTTACACCAAGGTGTAAGGGATAACATTCGCCAAATTCATCTATCATATGACTGACCAATAACCTGTATGCCTGCACCATTACAAGTGGGTTACTGCTTTTCATACTCAATATAATATTGTGATAATCTTCATTGCGTGCAATGCGCAGAAACTCCATCGCACTTTCCACCATCCCCATTGCAGTATCGCCATACCGACTCATAATGCGGTCACTTAATGAACCATGATTGGTACCAATGCGCATGGCAGTGCCATACTCTTTACAGATTTTAACCAATGGTGTAAATCGCTCTCTGATGCGTTCAATCTCTTCTGCATACTCTGCGTCGGTATAATCAATTTGTTCAAATTTTTTCTTGTCCACATAGTTGCCGGGATTTACTCTTACCTTTTCAACGATGGTTGCCGCAATCTCTGCAGCATTGGGTGTAAAGTGAATGTCGGCCACTAACGGAACAAAATATCCACGCCGGTTCAACTCATTTTTTATATTCAATAAATTTTCAGCCTCCTTTTTGGATGGTGCAGTAATTCGAACCAACTCAGCTCCTGCTTCAATACAACGAATGGTTTGCTCTACGGTAGCAATGGTATCCATGGTGTCGGTTGTGGTCATGGTTTGAACACGAATGGGATGGTTATTGCCTAATAACAGGTTGCCGATCTTAACTTCTCGTGTTTTGAGGCGTTTATATTCCGTCAATGATTCACAAAACAATTGCATAAATTTTAAATTACTAATGTTCTAAAAACAAAAAGTGAGGGATATGGTTGACAACATTTCAAATTATTACAAAATGTCTTTTACACTGATTCTGTCTAATAAAGGATGACAATTAAAGTTGCGACAATTTCCTTTTAACGGATATTTACCTTTTCCGTTAATATTCTACTTTGTAAGAAACTTTTTCAGGATGTTCCATCATCTCTGTGAGCGTAGTAACAAAATGAAGTGTTTTTTTATCATCAGTAATGGTGCTGCCAGGGCCATCATATTTTTTAACAACTTTTGGCAAAACGATGATGGTCCGATAATTTATATCTCCCATCATAGCTGTCATTTGACTCATCTTACCGAGTGTTGAATCTTTTGCTATCTTATCTTTAAAAGCCTGGATATTGGTGATACTATTGGATATTAACCCCTGGCCTGCCATAAAAGTAAACTGGTCTTCAACCGGATTAGCCGATGTAGCATCCATTTTCATTTCACCTCCATCTTCTTCAGTTTTTGCTTGCTCACCAGACGCCTTTTCAAATGCTTTCAATTTATTTAATACTGTGGTGAAATTTTTCTTTATTTCCATTAAACCAGCAGCATTGCTAAAAGGTGAACTCATAACAATCTTCATTTCATTTTGAGCTTCATCCATTTTTACACTGATTACTGCATTTTGGAAAATCGCCTTTTCTTCGGGAGTTAAATTGTCTGCAGAATTCACCATATCTTTCAGGTAAACGGTGGTGTCCTTTTTTTCTTTTACTTTTTCCGGATCTGCTTTATCAGCTCCCATAGAAGCCGCCATGGACAACATTCTACCCATATCCAGCGTCATGGAGTAAGTACCGGAATTATCATCATTTAAAAAGATTTTCTCTTCGGTATCAAGGCAGGAAGATAAAACAGCGGCGATTATAAGTGCAAGCAGAAATCTCAAATTCTTCATGGTATAATTTTGTCATGCAAAGATGCAAAAATTTACCAATCTTTTTCAGGCTTTTCAGGAGAGGCGGCATTTACTTTTCGTAGTTTATCCTGTAGTTTTTTTTCCTGTTGCAATAAAGCCTTTAATTTTTCCTCTGCTTCCTTCTTCGTCATTTTTGAAGGCTTGGGTTTAGGCAAATCATTGTCTTTGTTTTCCTGCTGCTTCTGCTGGTCTTTTTTTGAGGGATCGTCTTTGGGTTTCTTCTGATCTTTATTGTCTTTTTCTTTTTGTTGCTGCTGTTGCTGTTGCTTCAAGGCTTTCTGCAGGTTCAGCCTTGCATCTTCATCCGTTGGATTAAGCCGTAGTGCATTTTTGTATGCATCAATGCATTCAGGTAGTTTTTTACTATTCTGCAATACAACACCTTTATTATAAAAGGCCCCTGATTTTTCTGCGGGCAACTTGCTATTTTCTATTGCTGCATCATAAGCTATCAATGCATCTTCAGGCTTTTCACTTTTATAAAGTGCGTTGCCTAAATTGAATGATGCCTTTTGATTACCCGGATTTTTTTCACTTGCTTTTTTATAATTATCACGTGCAATGTCATATTGCTTTTTATTGTAAGCTTCGTTACCCTTTTTTAATAGTTGGTTGTCATTTTGGGCAAAGGTTGCAGAAGATATGAGTATCAATAAAAATAAAAATGCAACTGGGTTGATGTTGCTTGTAACGTTTTTTAGCTGATTTTTTTTAACCGATTTTATTTCTGAAATGAAAAAGTCAGCTAATAACATCAATAAAACAATTGCCAGCAGCCATGGGAAAAAGCTCTGGTAATTTACGAGTGAGTTTTCTTTGATCGTTTTTTGCCCCATCCCTTTCAGTTGCTTCTCCAGTTGCGATACAACATCATCCGAATTTGAAAACAACTGATAAATTCCGTTACTATTCGCTGCTATGTTTTTTAATTCGGTTTCATTCAATTTTGTAATCACCGGGTTGCCTGTTGCATCCCGTTTTATGTCATTTGTTTCTGCATCTACAATCATTGCTCCCTCTGGTGAACCAATACCGATTGTATTGATCATTACGCCTTCATCGGCCAATGCTTTTGCCAGCGTAACTGCATTTTCATCATGATCCTCACCATCACTGATTAAGATGATCGATTTGTATTTTTTTTCTTTCGAATTAAAAGCAGCAAAGCACATTTTCAATGCATCGCCTATTACGGTACCCTGCGTTGGTACTACATCAGGAGTTGCGGAGGATAAATACATTTTTGCGGCTGCGTGATCGGTTGTAAGCGGCATTTGTAGGTATGCCCTTCCCGCAAAAACAACAATACCTATTCGGTCTTCGGGCAATTTATCAATTAGTTTTGATATGATTTGCTTGGCTCGTTCCAGCCTGTTTGGCTTTACGTCCTGAGCCAGCATACTCTTACTTACATCCAACGCAATCATCACATCTATACCATTTCGATTTACACTGCTTGTGCCCATTGGCATTCTGGGATTGGCAAGTGCAATTACCCCGATGGTAAATGCAAGCGTAAATAAAATAAACTTGAGGGAAAATTTTGAAGGACTATAATCACGAATCAATTGATTTACCAATGCCGGATCACCAATTTTTTTGATGGTCTTTTTCTTCCAGCGAATCACGAGAAAATACAATGCCATCATCAGCGGAACTGCAAGTAAACCGAGTAAGTATTCGATATGTTGAAACTGGATCATAAAATCCTATACTGTATTGAATTGTTAAACGATGTCTGATTTCCTACTGTCTGGCTTTTAAAATTTTAGTCGTATTTATGCAATCTTAATCTTTACAATCGTATCAGCCTGTTAAGGGGGTTGTAAATAAATTAAATAGATTATTGTCTACATCTTTCCTTCAAAGAAACCAAACTGTTTCAGTATCCCCTTTGTAATATTTAAGCGAACGGTTTTCATATCTATATTTTTATCAGCGGACTTTACGAGCGTTACAAAAAAATACGGATGCTTGTTTTCTTCAATCCAGCCAACCATCCAGCCTATTGCATTGTTGTTTTCATCAAAGCCCGATCCTGTTTTGTAGGCCAATGTGTACAATGTGTTATCCTCCTGCGTCATCAAATCCCGAACAATTTGTTGCGTGCGTTTTTGAAAAGGCAACTGGTCGAAATATAAACGCTTTACCAAACCTAGTTGCTCGTCGGGTGAAACTTTTAAGCTATTATCAAGCCAAAAGCTATCAATGTGAGTACCGATTTTCATATTGCCATACTGCAAACTATCCAGCCAATGTTGCATGGTGTCTTTTCCAATGCGTCTTGCTACTTCCTGATAGTAAGGCACTGAGCTTACTTTAAAAGCATCTTCCATCGAAAGATCCTTGTTCCAGTCTCCATTCCAGCGCATTATACCATCCCATTTAATCACCATTTTTTCATCTGTTATTCTTCCAATCTCAAGGCCAATCAATGAGTTTAAAATTTTAAAAGTAGATGCAGGCGTAAACCGCATTGTATCAAGCGCCATATTATAAACGGTTACCTTACCATCCGCATTGTTGAAAAACGTAAAGCATCCTTCTACTTTATTTTCATCAAAATATTTTTTAAGGCTATCATCCACTTTAGCCCTGTTAACAGAGCAGGAAGAAATGGAAATCAGCAAAAGGAAATTGGCAAAAATTAATATTCTTTTCATTTTTAATTTGTTGGTCTATTCAAATCTGACAGACATTTTATAATTCTAATAAATAGTTGTTGTTATTAATTACGGGAAGAAGTCCTTATTTTTTACTCCCCAATTATTTCTTTCCGCTCATTTTTCCTTCTTCGATATGCATTGCGGTCGCTTCCAATGTTTCGTAGAATTCAGCTCCGTATTTTCTAATGAGGGCATCCTTTAAAAAAATATACACAGGTACTTTTAACTTTTTACCAAGTGTACATGCTGCGCTGCAAAGATCTTCTCTTGGTTCATAATTTACAAATTCTGTTTGCTTATTCTTGCTCAGTTTAATACGTATTGGAAACAAATGACAACTAATTGGCTTTTTCCAATTTACCTTACCATCATTGTATGCCTGCTCGATACCACATTTTACAATTCCATTGTTATCCGTAATGCCATACACACAAACTTTACTTTCAATTGTTGGTGTTACCCATCCAAATTCCTTGTCGTAAACGTACCGTCCCTGTTTCTGCAGTTCGATTTTATTTTCTTCATCCAGATAAGGAAGTACCGCTTCATACACATCGTTCAAATTGTCCAGTTCGTCCTTTGAAAGCGGAGCACCGGCATCACCATCCACGCAACAACCACCTTTGCATTTATTAAGGTCGCACACAAATTGTTCCTCTATAATTTCGTCGCTCACTAATTTATTATCTATTACTATCATATAGGTTGCAAAAATACTAACAAAGGCCTAGACAGGTTTAAATTAATTGATCGTTGAAGAATTGAGAACTTTTAGAAGTTAAAAGTTAATGCCGGAGTCAATGTACATGTTATTTTTAATTGACATAATTGATGGAAGTAAGACGGAATGATAAAAGAATTGATTTGATAGCTGGCACTAAAAAAGTATATACAATATAATATAGAATAAATCAGCTATCCACGAATCGGACATTGAGCACTGGAGCTATTGATTCTTCCACTTAAACGAATTAATCATGTGATCCATATCTGCCTGTAAAAAATCCTGAACAGGCTTTAGGGAATCGGCATTGGGGGTTACGTCAAAATACAATGCACCACGAATGAAATTTTTGGTTGTATCCGTTAAAAAAAATTGCTTGGATGTAGCTGCATTACCGCCCACTTTAAAGAAAACACCGCTTACGCCGTTCGAGGTATAAATCAAACTGTCATTAATGGAATTTGACACCACATTGTTTTTATTGGTCAACGTAAAAGCATCATTGACCATTTTGTCAAAATAATTGGTGCCCAACGAATCATTGTAAGTGCCATCGGATTGTTTTATTTTATACAAAGCTTTTCCGCCAATGATTTTGTAACTCAAAAATATTCTGCTGTGAAATTGGGGAAAATCGATGTTAACCCAATAAGGGTTTTCCGGATTGGTATCAAAAAAAGTACTGTCTTTTACAATGTTTGCATACACAGGATATTCAAAACTATAAGGGAAACCTTCCTGATCAAATAGCTGGTAACTTCGTTGTGGCAGTTCAATATTGAAATAGCCTCTTTTTTTTGAAACGTACGGAGAATTGCAGGAAGCAAGAAAAAGAGAAATAGAAAGAAAGAAAATAAAGAAAAAAGTGCAGTGGTTTTTAGAAATAACTAATTTATACATGATACAAATCTATTAAAATGGCCCTCCTAAGAGAAATTAAATTATAGGGTTGCAATGCTTTGTCGGATTACCACTTTTACATTGTCAATTCTGTTTTTATTAATCGCCAATGGAATGAAAGTGAAATCACCACTCACTACCTCTTCTTCTACCTGCGGAAATTCGCCGGCTATTTCAAGTACAAGACCAGCCAATGAATCACTATCGCCACGTACTCTTTCGAAGGTATCGCCTGGCAATCCGATTATTTTACAAACATCATTGATCATTGTTTTGCCTTCGAAAATATAAGTATAATCATCTATTTTTTTATTCGCACTTTCCTCATCATCAAATTCATCCTGTATATCACCAATGATTTCCTCCATGATATCTTCAAGCGTTACTATTCCGGAAGTTCCTCCAAACTCATCTACAACCACCGCAAAGTGTATCCGACGATTTCTGAATTCCTGCAATAAATCTTCTATCAGCTTTTGCTCATGTACAAAATACGTGGGACGCATCAAATTATGCCAATCGTAATTTTCTACTTTACTTGCATTCACATGCGGCAATAAATCCTTTGTATGCAGCATCCCCTTCATTTCATCCAGGTTATTATTGTAAACGGGTAAACGGGAGTAATGTAATTCTTCCACTTTTTTAATGACATCCTCAAAGGAACTACTGTGGTCAATACCGCTTACATCAAGCCGGGTACGCATGATTTGCTTAACATTGGTATCACTGAATTTCCTGATTCCTTTAAGAATTTGCTTTTCCTCCATGGTTGCCTCGTTCTCCGGTAATAAATCAATGGCATAATCCAGTTGACTATTATCCAGCATGGATGAATTGTGGGGTGAAAATTTTCGTTCAATTCCGTTACTCAATCCAACCAGTCTTTTGCTAAACCTATAAAAGACACTGTTAAAAATTTCTATGATTAAAGACGCAGTTGAAGCAAACCAAACCTTGTGGTGGGTAGCCCAAACTTTTGGTAACACCTCTCCAAAAAGTAACAAGAGGAAAGTAACAGAAAATACCTTTATTAAGAAATTAATCCACGCTGCCAGTTGAAAGGCTTCCAGTATTCCATCCATCAAAATATTGGATATGATGATGATGCCGATGTTTACAAAACTATTTGCTATTAACATCGACCCCAATAAAATTTTTGGTTCTTCCAGCAAAGTGACAATGCGCTTAAAAGCAGGCTGTTGCTTTGTTTTAAGCATGTTGATATCCTTATAGGTAAGTGAGAAAAAAGCGACTTCTGACCCCGCAACAAGAAAAGAAATAGAAAATAATATTACGGCTAAAAAAATAAGCACTGCAGAATCTGCAGCCGTTATTGCGAGTAAAGTGAAGTGCAAATGACTTGCAAAATCAATAACCGAATGGTGATCCAAAACTAGCAGTTTTTGTTAAAAATGTTATTTATATCTGTAAGCACAGGTATTCGCTTTGAAGGCGCATTAATACTTTATCAATTTTAGAAAGGCAAACGTTCCGGACCATCATCCTCTGTAGGCAGATCCCCCAGCCCTTCCATTCCTTCTCCAGGTAAACCGCCAATAGTGCCATCACTACGTTTGTCGAGCATTATTAAATTATCCCCTACTATCTCTGTGGCAAATTTTTTGTTACCCTCTTTATCTTCCCAGCTTCGGGTTTTTAAACGCCCTTCAATGTAGACAAGGCTTCCCCTATGCAAATATTTTTGTGCTAATTCAGCTAGTCCTCTCCACAATACCACTGTGTGCCATTCCGTTTGAGAAATTAATTTTCCGCTTCTGTCTTTATAAGTTTCTGTTGTAGCCAAAGAGAATTTGGCTACCCCGATATTGCCCTCTAAAAACTGCATATCCGGGTCTTTACCCAGATTCCCAATTAACATTACCCTGTTTACGCCTCTCATATTGTAACTATTAATTCTTTTTAAAGTTAGATCCCTTTACCTTAAAACAAGTTTAAAGATACATTTTTATCTTTTAAATAGTTGCTGATATATTTCGGGAAAGGCAGCTTTTGCAATGCCCTTTTCCTTACAATTTCATAGCCTTTTAACTCAATTCGGTCTTTAATTTTTATCCGAATAAACTGTCCCCTTATCGTTTGATGTGTTAACAATTGCTTGTAGATCGGAGAAATTTGTAATAGATCAAATACCGTATTCCCCAATAATTCCTTCACAGGTGCCAGATTTTCCAGTAAAATGGCATCTTTTGTTTCAATCAAAATAAACTCATACAAATTTTCCCAGATATCTTTAACTCCCCGCTTTCTAACATAAACTTCATCATCCATTTCAACTACCAGGTAATAAAACCACCTTGATGTTTTTATTATTGACTTTTCTTTTACTGGCAATTGGTGAACCATTCCTTTTAAAAAAGCAGTACAATGTTCGTTCAGCACACAATTACCACATAAAGGTAATTGAGGTTTACAGATGATGGCACCAAAATCCATGATCGATTGATTATAAATGCCTGGTTGCTTTTTATCAAGTAATTCGTTGGCCAGCGTACTGAATATTTTTTTTCCTTCTGTATTATCTATTGGCACTTCTATCCCAAAATATCTGGATAAAACCCTGAAAACATTTCCGTCCACCACGGCATGTGGCAGGTTAAAAGCGAACGATCCAATAGCAGCAGCAGTATAGGGGCCGATACCCTTCAATGCCAATATATCTTCATATTGATCGGGAAATTGACCGTTGAGATTTTTATGAATATGACTTGCTGTTGCAATAAGGTTTTTGCACCGGGTGTAATAACCTAAACCTTCCCAAAGTTTAAAGACCCTGGTTTCCGGAGCCTTGGCAAGATCACTTACCATTGGGAACGTTTTTACAAATTTGTTATAATACGCTACCCCCTGGTCAACCCTTGTTTGCTGTAGGATAATTTCACTAAGCCAGATTTTGTAAGGATCTTTTTCTCCTTTCCAGGGCATTTGCCTAAAATTCTCATTTTTGTTCCACTTGATAAGCTTGGATACAAAATTTTTCTTGGGGTCAACAACTTTCATTAGTTCTCAAATGTCTGTAAAATTAGTATTAGCCGGCTTTTTGTTTTACAACAACTACCACATTGTGTTTACTTGATTTAAAGAGATTAAACAAATATATTGCCCCAGGGGAATATTACTACCTGATTATCAGTACATAATATTGCATTTTCCAATTTTATTTATTACTTTTCCAGTAGAATAAAAAATAAAAATATTTAACAATGAGAAAAGCAGATTTAATTACTGAAATTTCAGATAAAACCGGAATACCAAAAGTGGATGTAATGTTTACGCTGGAGACTATGTTCAAGGAGATCAAGCAATCTCTCATAGCAGGCGAGAATATCTATATCCGGGGATTTGGCAGCTTTATTACAAAAAAAAGAGCAGCGAAAATTGGCCGAAATATTAAAAAAAATATTGCAGTAGAAATTCCGGAGCACTATATCCCTGCTTTTAAACCAGCAAAAGAATTTGTACAGGAAGTTAAAAGCAAAAAGTTACCGGCTAAAGACACACCGCAATAACTTACCTTTACGCCTCAAAATTTTTTGTGTGAAAAAACAGCAATTGATTCTACTAGGCGCAGGTCTGCTTATATTATCCTCCCTTTTATTTTTTGGTACAACTGTAGCTAAAAAAGATCCCGCTTCCACCAAAACTGCTGGTAATAAGCCTTCTGCTCCTGCATTTAATATTGTTAACTACGTATCAGAAGCAAAGGAAAAGCTCAGCGTTCCTCAATTGGATTATGTCAATAAATTGGAAAACAGCATTTCAAGGGGAGATGTAAAAGAACAACAAATTAAGGTCTTCAATCAACTTGCTGCGTTTTGGGATGACTCACTGCATGAGCATGAGTTACACCTTTTTTACACTTCCGAGTCTGCTAAGTTGGTAAATTCTGAAAAAAACCTCACCTTTGCTGCCCAAATGATGTTAGATGACCTGAGGAATGAGTCAAATGGGGCTTTGAGAGGGTGGAAAGGAGAACAGGCGATTGACCTATTTGAACGTGCAATTGCGGTGAATCCTGATAATGTAAACCTAAAAGTAGGTTTAGGAAGTTGTTATGTTTTTGGAAAAGGAATGGCCGGTGATCCCCAGGAAACAATGAAGGGAATCCAGCAGCTTTTACAGGTTGTTCGGAACGATTCAATGAATATGCAGGCACAGTTAGTTTTAGGTATTGGTGGAGTAATTTCTAATCAATATACAAAAGCAGTAGATCGCTTGCTGATTGTAACAAAGAATCAGCCGGAAAATTTGGAAGCTGTTTCCTGGTTAGCTGATGCCTATGCGGGTGTTGGCGATAAACCAAATGCATTAAAATGGTATGAAATAAGTAAAAGGATGGTAAACAATCCTGCTTATAGTAAAGAGGTAGACGAGCGGGTAAAGATGCTAAAATAGGATTGTTGAAATTTATATAAAGACAATTAAGAACAAACGATATTAAAAATTATTATTAACAACAAAAAGACTAGGTATGCCTTGTGGTAAAAAAAGAAAACGTCATAAAATTGCAACTCACAAACGTAAAAAGCGCTTAAGAAAGAACCGTCATAAAAAGAAATAATTGTTCTTTTGCTATGAGGTGCCGGCTTTCTTAGGCCGGCACACATTTTTTCAACATGTACTAAAGTTTATTTTACATTATACTTTACTGCATTGTTGTACGTTATCCTTCCGTGATGTTATGGTCCCTAATTAAATGTGAATTGCTTGACAAAGGAATTAATTATAAATGCTGCACCACAGGGCGTTGAGATAGCCCTTTTGGAAGATAAGAAACTGGTAGAATTGCACAACGAAAAAGCTGATGCAAATTTCGCCGTAGGAGATCTGTATCTGGGAAAAGTTAAAAAACTGATACCTGGATTAAACGCTGCATTTGTAGATGTAGGGTTTGAAAAAGATGCATTCTTGCACTATACAGACCTAAGTCCCTATGTAAAATCAATTCTTAAATTTACCAATGTATCTATTAATGATAATAGTGAAGGTGGTTTTGATTTTGGAAAATTCCCCGTAGAACCTGAGATTATCAAAACAGGTAAAATTGCTGAAGTATTAAGTGGCCGACCAAATGTATTGGTTCAAATCTTGAAAGAACCGATTGCAGCCAAGGGTCCCCGGTTAAGTTGTGAATTATCCTTGCCGGGCAGGTTTGTTGTAATTACCCCCTTTAATGACATCATTGCGGTATCCCGGAAAATCCATTCAAGTGAAGAAAGGAAAAGGCTTCACAAAATCATTGAATCTGTTAAGCCCAAAAACTTTGGTGTAATTGTACGCACCGCAGCAGAAGGAAAGAATACTGCCGAACTTCACGAAGATCTTCTCTCATTAGTTGAAACATGGAAGACCATACAAACCAACTTAAAGGGCGCCGTGCCTCCATCAAAGATTTTAAGCGAACAGGGCAAAGCCAATAGTATGTTGCGTGATTTACTCAATGAGGACTTTAACCGAATTGTAGTAAATGATAAAAATATTTTTGCTGATACCAAGGCTTATATTCAACGCATAGCTCCTGAAAAGGCTGATATTGTTGCGTACTATAATAATGGCTCTCCCATATTTGATAGTTTTGGTATTACTAAACAGGTAAAAGCAGCTTTTGGTAAAACTGTTAATCTTCCAAGTGGCGCATATTTGATTATTGAGCATACGGAGGCTCTACATGTAATAGACGTAAACAGCGGTTATAAAAGTGTAAGCAATAACCAGGAGCAAAATGCGCTTGAAACTAATTTAGAGGCGGCTGAAGAAATCGCCCGTCAATTAAGATTGAGAGATTTAGGAGGTATAATAGTTGTCGATTTCATAGATATGAAATTGATTGAGAATAAAAAAAGGTTGGCTGACGCAATGGAGCAATTCATGCGTTCCGACAGAGCGAAACACGCTGTTCTTCAAATCAGCAAATTTGGATTGATGCAAATTACCCGGCAGCGTATGAAGCCGGAGATGAATATTAATACTTCTGAAATTTGTCCAAGTTGTAATGGTAGTGGTAAAATTTCATCAACATTAATATTGGAAGATGAAATAGAAAAGAATCTTAGCTACCTTATTATGCAAAAGCATAAAGGACTCACGATTCAGGTTAACCCGATTTTATACACCTTTCTAACCAGCGGTTTTATTTCAAAAAGAAGGAAATGGAGCTGGAAATACAAACAAAAAATTAAAGTACTTTCTAATTCAAACTATCATTTAACAGAGTTTCACTTTTTTGATGACAGTGATGAAGAGATCAAGTTATAGCCAAATTAAAAACGCCCTGTTTTGCAGGGCTTTTTTAATTTGGCAGGCATAATATCTCAATACCTTAATCCCTGTTCCTGCTTGTGTAAATCATTATATAATATAACAGCATTGAAACAGAGGCCAAAGCCGCCACTACATAGGTAAGAGCTGCCCATTTCAATGCATCGGTTGCGTTTTCATGTTCCTGCTTTCTTGTAATATTAGCCGTATCTAACCACTTGAGTGCCCTTGTAGAAGCGTCAAACTCTACCGGCAATGTAACCAGAGAAAATAAAGTAGAAATTGCAAAAAGAATAATCCCTATTAATAAAATCGTTTGGTTACCGCCCCCAAAACCCATCATACCTAAACCTGCTATAATCACCCACTGCGACAAATTAGTACTTATCTGTGTGATTGGAACGAGCCTGCTCCTCAACATCAGCATAGAATAAGCACTAGCGTGCTGAACAGCATGTCCACACTCATGGGCAGCTACTGCAGCAGCCGAAACATTTCTGCCCTCATATACATCCGGACTAAGATTGACCGTTTTTTTTGTAGGGTCATAATGGTCTGATAAAAAGCCAGGGACCGACACTACCTGTACATCATAAATTCCGTTATCTCTCAACATCTTTTCTGCAATCTCTTTCCCGCTTAAACCAGAGGAAGTGGGAACTTCACTGTACTGCTTAAACTTGCTTTTTAGTCTGGATTGAACTACAGAGCCAATCCGCATAGAAATTAGGGAGATGGCAATTGTACCAGGTGGCATAATTCTTCATATTAACTCTCCAAAGCAAAAAAACATTCCTTTTAGAATTGACTGAAATAATTACAATTTAAATCGTTCAATATCATTTCAGGTTCCGTTGAGTTCGAATCGTTAAATAATAAATGGATATCAGGATGGTCAAGTAGTACATAAACAAACAAAGGGCTTCCAGTATTGGAAGCCCTTTGCTAGTTTATGAATCATTAGTAATTACAACTTCTGCAATTTACCATTGAAATTTAATTCTTCATTATATATGTTGAGGTAATAAACGCCTGAGCCTAAAGTTGGAAGGCTATTAATCAGAACAGTATTATTTCCTTTGCTCACATAAATTGTTTTAGAATAAACCATGTTACCGGCGCTATTCCGAATTATTAAACTGGCAGTAGATGCTTTTACTACACCAAAAGCTACTGTAAAATTATTATTGAAAGGGTTCGGGAAAACATCAAAGGAAGTTTTTTCACCCAATGCCAATTTTACAACCGCTGAAAAAGTAGCCTTTCCGTCTACATCAATCTGTTTTAGACGATAGTAAACATTGTTACCTGAATTACCACTGATGTTATCCTGAAAATTATAATTGGTAACTAAATTACTATTACCGGCACTTTTAATGCTACCAACCTTCACGAAATTTAAGCCATCGTTACTCCTGTATATTTCAAATCTATCGTTGTTTAATTCCTGGCTTGTTTGCCAATCCAGTAAAGCCTTACCTAGAGAATAACGGCCGGTAAATGCTGTTAATTTAACTGGAAGTGGTCCGCAATCCGCAACATTGAGTGTATAGTCATTGTAGAACAAACAGTCAGGTGTTAATAGTCCTGCTTGAGAAGTTGATACAACCAAACGATATTTTGTTCCGTTCATTGCTGTTGAAACTAAACCCAGATTATTTGTTAAAGTGTAAGTATTGCCTGAAAATACAGCTTGCGCAGGACCTCCAATATCAATTAAAGAAAATCCTCCGTCTGTGCTTTTTTGCCATTTATACCAGGTATTTGATTGTGTGTTATCTGTAACAGTAAAATTAACTGAAACATTATTACCAGTACAGTTAGATGATGTTCCAGATACGGAAACCTGAGACTGGCAAACATTTATTGAAATGTCATCTAAACCCAAATCGTTACCAATGGCAATGGTTGTGGCATTAACAACCTCCAAATCAACTACAGATGTTGTTGCCACAAAGGCCCCCGTAACTTTTACCCAGGTAGCAGAATTATTGTACGCAATAGCGCCAGAATTAGCAATGATATTGCCGTTCACTTTAAAAGAAATATTAGGCTCCGTGCCTGGCGTAGCATAAGGACTTGAAGCTGGAAGCAGATTAATTACCCAAGCGGAAAATTCATAGGTTGCACCTATGCATACCGGTATTGTCTTAATTTGATAGAAAATCGGACTAAAAGTATTAGCAGGCGCACCATTTACAGCCATAAAATAACCACCATCTCCTGTATGATCCTTGCCGACCCAATCACCTTTTATACAATTTCCCCCGCTGTTGTCGCCAATATTTTTTAAAATAGAGTAGGTGAATTCAGGCTCCAACCCACCACTTATTGAAGTATAAGTATAATTCGAACAAGAACTAATAACACCTGGGTTGAGGCAACCCTGTAAAGCATTGCCAACGTTGCCTATGGGGCTAAATGTGTTTGTACCATTTGACATACAAGTTGTTGCTGTAGTATTTACAGAAACAAAGGGATTACTAAAGGTACCTTTAGCAGCCAGTAGATTGGGACCTTTTACCCCTTCACATTGAGATTGCGATTGTGATCTTGAAGATTGATGACTGCAAAGAATTAGTACAGTCAACACGATTGTGTAAAACTTTTTCATTCCGTTGTGATTTAGAGATTAACAATAAATAATAAGTAAGCGGAAATGCAAAAGATATAGTGGATTATATATTTGGGTAAGACCCCATTCTGAGAAAAAAAGTAAATATAAAATGGGATGTCAAAGGTATATTAAGGATTCAGGCAAGCCTTGATAACAGACCTTACAGTCACAAATATAGATGTCTTTCGGAATAAACCAACTTTTTTTTTTCAGTTCATAAATTTGGCAACCCTATTAAAATGGAAAAAGTGAGCACTTGTAAACGATTACGGGAAAAAACCAGAGAATAGAATTTAAGATATTTTTCGAAATCTGAACCAAATAGGTCAATACCCCTCCCCATTTAAACTGAATTCGACAGTGTTGAACAGCATTGTCAAATCATCAAAAAACTATTTCTATTAATTTGATAATCTGAATTAAAATCCCAGTAATCCCTACATTTAGTTATAAACAACATAGCATTTATTTATTAATAGCAAATCAAACGTGTTCATAAATAAATACCCCTCCTTGTTTCAATTTAGGGAGGGGTATTTATTTTAAAAAAAATGAATCTATTTGTACTGAGATGTGATACTTTTAGCCAATTCAGTCATTTTCTTTAATCCATCCTCAGGTAAAGCTCCTTTTTTAAATTCTGCCAATATCTCAGGATGTTTATTTTCCATTTCTAACAAGAAATGCTCTTCAAATGCTTTCACATTTCTTACAGCCACTTCTTTTAATAAACCTTGTGTACCTAGATAAATCATCGCAACCTGCTTTTCAACAGTCATTGGTGAGTATTGTAGTTGTTTCAGAATTTCAACATTACGGGCACCTTTGTCAATTACGTTCTTTGTTGCAGCATCCAGGTCACCACCAAATTTAGAGAAAGCTTCTAGCTCACGGTATAGCGCTTGGTCAAGTTTCAAAGTACCTGCCACTTTCTTCATTGATTTAATCTGAGCATTACCACCCACACGACTTACTGAAATACCAACGTTGATGGCCGGGCGGATACCTGCGTTGAACAAGTTACCTTCCAAAAATATCTGACCGTCTGTAATTGAAATTACGTTTGTAGGAATATATGCAGATACATCACTAGCCTGTGTTTCAATAACCGGCAAAGCAGTTAATGAACCTCCGCCTTTTACCAAATGCCGGATAGACTCTGGCAAATCATTCATTTGCTGAGCGATGTCATCCTTTGAAATTACTTTAGCCGCTCTTTCTAGTAAACGACTATGCAAATAGAAAACATCACCTGGATAAGCCTCACGTCCTGGCGGACGACGCAACAACAATGAAACCTCACGGTATGCCACCGCTTGTTTTGACAAATCATCATAAATAATTAACGCTGGCCTTCCGGTATCGCGGAAAAACTCACCTATTGCAGCACCGGCAAATGGAGCATAGAATTGTAAAGGTGCAGGATCAGATGCAGAAGCCGCAACAATGGTTGTGTAAGCCATTGCTCCATACTCTTCCAGAGTCTTCATAATACCAGCAATTGTACTGGCTTTCTGCCCAATTGCTACATATATACAATAAACAGGTTTACCTGCTTCGTAGAATTCTTTTTGATTGATAATAGTATCAACACAAATGGCAGTTTTACCTGTTTGACGATCACCAATTACCAGTTCTCTTTGTCCACGTCCAATTGGAATCATTGCATCGATTGCCTTGATACCAGTTTGTAAAGGCTCTTTTACAGGCTCACGAAAAATTACACCGGGAGCTTTACGCTCCAATGGCATTTCGTATAGTTCACCAACTATCGGGCCTTTACCATCAATTGGTTCACCCAATGTATTGATAACACGACCGCTCATTCCTTCTCCTACTTTAATAGAAGCAATCTGGCCGGTACGTTTTACCTTATCACCTTCTTTGATAGCACCACTATCACCCATCAAAACCACACCCACATTATCTTCTTCAAGGTTCAAAGCAATTGCCTTAACCCCATTATCAAATTCAACCAACTCGCCACTGCGAACATTGTTTAAGCCATAAACACGTGCAATACCATCCCCCACCTGTAATACCGTACCTACTTCTTCCAAGCTGGCACCAGCATTAAAATTACTGAGCTGCTGACGGAGTATCGCCGAAATCTCATCTGGTTTAATTTCTACCATAAAAAGTTGAGTTTATTAATTTTTTTGACCCCTTAATTTCTTCGTTTTCAACAATATTCACCGGCTTCCCGGATCAAATTATCTAAAATTCCAGCCTTTAAAGCCAAGGGAGTCATTTAAGGCTGCAAAGGTAGGGGATGACCATAAGAATGGCAAAAAAATAAGGCGTTTTTAAAAGAAATATCCACCCAAAAGCGGGCATTATAGTCAAAGATTTCATTTAGCTTGTTCCCGGGATAATCCGAATTTTTCTATAAAGCTTCGCATTTAGCTTCTTGTCTGTATCACAACCTGTAAATGTGAAAAAAAATCTTTGATACGATCACATGCTAACATTTCACATCAACAGAAAATCTGATGCGATCCATTCGCTTAAAACAAAAAATAATTTTTATCCTCATACAAATGACATGGTTCATTGTCTTAAAGCTTGCTCAAACCAGCAGAGTATAGGATAATAAAAACCATTCCCTGGCTCACAAATCGGTGGATGTAATATGCTTAATAAACAAAGAACCCCATTCTCATGGGGCTCTTTGTTTATTAAGTATCTTTTCTGACTATCTTATTTTATGTAGATAATCATTATTTAAAAATTGCTTTTTCACATCCTTCAAATCTCTTAATATACTTGCGTCTAATAATTTGCCAGCAGTTTCCAAAACAAATCCACCGATTAAATCAGCATTGACAGCGGTTTCCAGATCAATCGTACCAGAGGGTGTACTGCTTGTAACTTTTGCCAAAATGGAAGCCCGTAAGGTTTCGCTCATTTCAACAGCCGTTGTAATCTTTACCTTGTGTATATTATTGATCGTATTGTATTGGTCAACAAAAGCAGCAGCTATTTCAGGCAAATTGATCTCCCTTGTTTTTGTAACCAATAACTTAATAAAGGCAGATGTAAGTACACTTACGCTTTCCTTAGTTACTGATTCAATAATCTTTCCTTTTGAAGTTGGCTTGATAATCGGGCTCCGCAGCACTGCAACAAAATCAGGGTTTGATTTACAGATACGTAAAATAAATTTCATGTCGTTATACACGGCATCAAGCTGATTCTGCTCAACAGCTAAGTCAACGATACTTTTTGCATATCTGGTTGCTAAACGTGGATTGTTCATTTAATATAAAAATTTGAAGTGTCAGGAAATTTAAAACCATCAGATACCTCTCCGTTTTTGGATTGGCAATATGATTAATTCATATTTGCCTCTTCCGCCAATTGCTTGATGTACACCTCCTGTTCGGCTTTATTACTCAATTCACGACGCAAAATTTTCTCACTCACTTCAATTACCAATTTACCTACCTGGTTTTTAAGGTCGGTCAATGCAGCCATTTTTTGATGATTGATGGTAACTTGTGCATCGGCTACAATTTTAGCCGCAACTGCTTTGGCTTCTTCTTTTGCCTCACCAATCAATTTGTCCTTAGTTTCTTTTGCTTCTTTCAAAAGCAATGCTCTTTCTTCACGGGCTTTTACTAAAAATGCTTCGTTGTCATTTTTTAACTGAGCCATTTCCAATTTAACCTTTTCGGCAGATGCGATCGATTTAGCGATATTTTCTTCTCTGTCAGAAAGACCTTTGATAATTGCAGGCCAGGCAAATTTTTTCAATATAAAGAACACAATTAAAAAAGCCAATAATGTCCAAATCAATAATCCTAAATCCGGTGTTAATAGTTGCATTTTTATACAATTAAAAATGTAAGTGAATAAATTCTGTAATGTTCAATATTGATATACAGTACAGGAGCCGATAGCCATCGGCTGCGACGCCTGTGAAGTTAAATAGCAACACTAAAGCCTGGCTAAAAAAATTAAAAATACCACATCCTCCGTCCTGTACTTTGGATGCAGTAATGATTTTTGTAACGGTGTTTACAATACCATTGCAAGAAACCCGATAATGATAGCGAACAGTGCAGCACCTTCAACCAAAGCCGCAGCTAAGATCATGTTTGCACGGATATCATTAGAGGCTTCCGGCTGACGGGCAATCGCTTCAACAGCGCCTTTACCAATCTGTCCGATACC
>Ga0105049_10000841_pt1 | contig 34904 bp, 33 predicted proteins | sample MAT06_FD_78087 | JGI IMG/M metagenome (GOLD analysis project Ga0105049, IMG submission 78087) | Freshwater microbial communities from Lake Fryxell liftoff mats and glacier meltwater in Antarctica - MAT-06 | ecosystem: Environmental > Aquatic > Freshwater > Ice > Liftoff microbial mat | place...
ATGGTGCGGCTGTCGATCTTGGAGGTGACCTGGAAAGATATCCGGGTCGGGAAATTGGCCTTGATCGTGCCGGTAATGACGTCGACCGAGGGTCGCTGGGTGGCCATGATCAGGTGGATACCCGCGGCGCGGGCCATCTGGGCCAGACGCTGCACCGCCCCCTCCACATCCTTGCCGGCGACCAGCATCAGGTCGGCCATCTCGTCCATGACCACGACGAGGAAGGGCAGGGGTTCGGGGCGGATCTTTTCGGATTCATAGATCGGGCGGCCCTGGTCGTCGAAACCGGTCTGGACCGTCCGTTCGAAATGCTCGCCCTTGGCCACGGCCTCGCGGGCGCGCTCGTTGTAGCTGGCGATGTTGCGCACGCCGAGCTTGGACATGCGGCGATAGCGGTCCTCCATCTCGCGCACGGTCCATTTCAGGGCGACGACGGCCTTCTTGGGATCGGTGACGACGGGGGCCAGCAGGTGCGGGATGCCGTCATAGACCGACAGTTCCAGCATCTTGGGGTCGATCATGATGAAGCGGCATTCGGCGGGCGTCAGCCGATAGAGGATCGACAGGATCATGGCATTGACCCCGACCGACTTGCCCGACCCGGTGGTTCCGGCGATCAGCAGGTGCGGCATGCGCGCCAGATCGGCGACATAGGGCTCTCCGCCGATGGTCTCGCCCAGCGCCAGCGGCAGCAGATGAGCGGGTTTGTCGTATTCGGCCGAGGCCAGCAGGTCGCGCAGATAGACGGTCTCGCGCCGGGCATTGGGCAGTTCGATGCCGATGGCGTTGCGGCCGGGCACGACCGAGATACGGCAGGCCCGGGCCGACATCGAGCGGGCAATGTCGTCGGACAGGGCCACGACGCGACCGTGCTTGACGCCCGGCGCGGGCACCAGTTCGTACAGGGTGACGACGGGGCCGGGGCGGATCTGGTCGATGATGCCGCGCACGCCGAACTCCTGAAGCACGCCTTCCAGCATCTTGGCGTTCTGCTTCAACGCCTCCTCGTCGACCGAGGCGACGCGTTTGGCGGGCTTGGTCAGCATCCCCAAGGGCGGCAGGTCGAAACCGGATGAGGATCTGGCGAAGTCGAAGGCGGCCTGACTGTCGTCGATTTCGCGCTTCGAGGCCTTGGGGGCCTTGGCGGCGGCAACCCTCGGCTCGGGTGCCCCACGGACGGGTACGGGGGCGTCCCACGGCGGGGCATCCGGGTCGTCGAGGCTGACCGGTGCGTAGTCCTCAAACTCCGGCGCGGGCCGGGGCCGCGGCGGTGCCTTGACGGCGGCGCGGCGGGCCTTGGCGGGCGGCGCGGCGGGGCCCCGGCGGTTGCGGGTCCAATGCAGGGCGTCGCCGAGATCGGATGTTCGCAGCCCGATGGCATAGCCGATGGCCCACAGGCCCGCGGGCAGGAAGAGAACGACTGCGAACACCGCCGCACCGGGCAGACGCAGTGCCGAACAGGCCATGCGGATCAGGCCGACGACGGCGTCTCCCCAAAGGCCGCCCAGGCCGGCGGCCAGCGGCCAGGCGGCGGGGGCGGCGAGGGCAGACAGGGCCGCAGACAGGGCCAGAACCCCACCGGTGGCCGACAGGGTCTTGAGCGCCGTGGGCTTGAGCCGCTGCTGGATCACGTCGCCGATGGCCGAGGCCAGACCGAAAGCGACCAGCAACAGGGCGGCGGGGAAGGCGACCAGCCCCAGCGACTGCATGAACAGGTCGGCGAACAGGGCGCCGTTCAGTCCCAGCCAGTTGGTCGGGGCGAGGCCCGAGGCCGCGTTGAGGCTGGGGTCGGCCGGATTCCACGAGGCCAGAGCGGCCAGCAACAGGGTCGCCAGCAGGGCCTGAAGCACGCCGCGAAACTTGATCGCGATGGGCGCGCCCCACAGGATGCGGGCGCCGAACCAGGCGCGCTGGCCGATGGCGAGGGCGGCGGACATGCGGCGGAGAACTCCGGACGGGCGAAACAGACCCGCTGTTGTCACCCGCGCAGGGTTAAGAGGCTGTTTACCAGCCGCCTGAAACCGCGACCTCGCGACACTGGACGCGACCCCAATCCGGCGCGACAAGCGGGCCATGAGCACGACCGAACGTCACGACGTCATCATCGCCGGGGCCGGCATGGCCGGGGCAACCTTTGCGCTGGCCGCGGCGCAAGGCGGGTTGGAGGTGGTTCTTGTCGATCCGCAGCCGTTCACGCTGCAGCTGGAGCCGACATTCGACGGGCGCTCCACCGCGATCGCCTTTTCGACCTTCAGAATGCTGGACGCGCTGGGTGTCGGCGCAAACCTGAGACCGCACGCCTGCCGGATGGACCGGATTCTGGTGACCGACGGAAAGCGTCCGGGCGCGGCGACGCCCGCCGCGTCGTCGACCTTCCTGCGTTTCGATGCCGACGAGATCGGCGACCGCACCGACGGCGAGCCGCTGGGCTATATGGTCGAGAACCGACGCATCCGCGCGGCCCTGGCCGAGGCCGTGGTGGCGGCCGGCATCGAGCTCCGGGCCCCCGCGGCCGTCGCGTCGGTCGAGGCTGGCCTGGCCACGACGACCGTAACCTTGGCCGACGGATCGCGGCTCGAAGCACCGCTGATGGTCGGGGCCGAGGGGCGCGGGTCTCGGGTGAGACAGGCCGCCGGGATCGACACGGTCGGCTGGAGCTATGGCCAGAGCGGGGTCGTGGCGACCGTGTCTCTGGGTCGGGACCACGGCAATGTCGCCCATGAGCATTTCCTGCCGTCGGGCCCGTTCGCCATCCTGCCGCTGACCGAACAGCGGGCCAGTCTGGTCTGGACCGAGACGACGCGCCGGGCCGAGGCTTTGAAGGGGGCGCCGGACGCGGCCTTCCAGTCGCATCTGATGCGGCGGTTCGGCGACTTCCTCGAGGATGTCACGGTGGTGGGGCCGCGTTTCGTCTATCCGTTGTCGCTGCAGCTGGCCGAGGCCCTGACCGGACCGCGCACCGCCCTGATCGGCGACGCCGCCCATGCGGTGCACCCGGTGGCGGGTCAGGGGTTGAACATGGGTCTGAAGGACGCCGCCGCCCTGGCCGAGGTTCTGGTCGAGGCCATGCGGCTGGGCGAGGACATCGGCTCGGAGACGGTGCTGGATCGCTACGCCCGATGGCGCCGGTTCGACAATGCAGCGCTGGCGGCCGGGTTCGACGCCTTCGTGCGGCTGTTCTCGAACGACATCGCGCCCGTTCGTCTGGCCCGGGGCCTCGGCATCGCCGCCGTCAACCGTATCGGTCCCCTGCGCCGCGCCTTCATGCAGGAGGCCGGCGGGGCGACGGGCGATCTGCCGCGACTGCTGCGGGGTGAGGCTGTCTGAATCTCCTCCCCTGTCGCGAAGCGAATGGGGAGACGCTCCGCGCCACCTGCCCACGCGTGGGCAGGAGACGTCAGTCCAGCGTCCGCGCCTCTTCGGGCAGCATGATCGGCACGCCGTCGCGGATAGGATAGGCCAGCCTGGCCCCCTTCGAGACCAGTTCGTGGCGCTCGCGGTCATAGGTCAGCTTGCCGCGCGTGACGGGGCAGACCAGCACCTCCAGCAGGCGGGGATCGACCGAGGCGGGGGTGTGGAAGGTGTCGGACATGGGCCGGAGTGATGAGTGATTAGTGGTTGGGGGCGAGTCGTAGGGCATGGGCGGCTCCTTGGCGACTGGCTGCGACGTCACGGTGACTCCGACCAACGGTCATGAATCACTAACCACCCGCCGCTCACTGCATCGACGGCGCGTCGCCCTCGCCGTCGGTGGCGGCTTCGATGGTCAGCAGGGCGGTCAGGACGGTGGAGCGGTCGGTCAGGCTGACGGCTTCCAGCAGGGCCTGTTTCTCGGGCGGGTCGAAGGGCAGAGCCATCGACAGGCTGTTGATCAGGGCTTCCGGCGGAGCGGTCTCGGCCGTGTCCCAGTCTATGTCGAGTCCGCGGGCCTCCAGATAGGCGCGCAGGGCGTCCAGCAGGCCTTCGCGATCCAGGCCGACGTCATCCACGGGCGGGGCGCTGAGGTCGTCCTCGAACGGGGTAAAGTCGGCACGGATCTGCCGGTACGGCGTCTGGGCCGGCAGTTCGCTGGCCAGACGGAAGCGGGCGCAGCCGGTCAGGGTGATCAGATAGCGGCCGTCAGACGTCTCCGCGAAACTGGTAATCCGCCCGGCACAACCGATCAGCGACAGACTGGGCAGACTGCGCGCCCCGGCCTGGGGCTGGAGCATGCCGATGATCCGGTCGCCGGCCATGGCGTCATCGATCATGTTGAGGTAGCGCGGCTCGAAGACATTGAGGGGCAGTTGCCCGCGCGGCAGCAAAATGGCCCCCGGCAGCGGGAACACCGGGATCACCTGCGGCAGATCAATAGCCTTTACATAACCCTGCGCCACCGCGACCTCCTATGCGAACAGGATGGAGGACAGGCGACGGCGCCCGTCCCGTGCGACATCCGACGCCCCGCCGGCGGCGTCGAAGACGACCAGCAGCTGTTTGCGGGCGGCCTGGTCGTTCCATTCGCGGTCGGCGGCGACGATGGCCAACAGGCTGTCGACCGCGCCCTTGAGGTCGCCCGCCGAGGCCTGGGCCAACGACAGGTCGTAGCGGGTCTGATGGTCGGCGGGATCGGCGGCGACCCTCGCCTCCAGTTCGGTGGCCGGGCCGGAAGGCGCGGCGGAGCCGAGCGTCAGCTGGGCGCGGACGCTCTGGACCGTCGGCTCCCTGGAGTCCTGCGGGGCCATGGCGATGGTCTGGCGGGCCTGATCCGCATCACCGTCGGCCAGATAGACCCGGGCCATGCCGGCGATGGCCTTTTCGTTGTCCGGTTCCAGCGTCAGCAGCTGGGCAAAGGCCTGGGCCGCCCCGCCGAAGTCGCTCAGAGACAGCGATTCCTCGCCCAGCGACAGCAGTTGTTCGATGTCGGAGTTGGCGCTCTCGCCCCCCGTCAGCTTGTCGATGAAGGCCTTGAGCTGGCTGTCGGGCACGGCACCCTGGAAGCCGTCGACGGGCTGGCCATTGACGAAGGCATAGACCGTGGGGATCGACTGGACCCGCAGCTGGCCCGCATAGGCCGGGTTCTTGTCGATGTCGATCTTGACCAGTTTGACTGCCCCGCCGGCGGCGCGAACGGCCTTTTCGATCATCGGCGTCAGGGTCCGGCACGGCCCGCACCAGGTCGCCCAGAAGTCGACCAGCACGGGCTGGGTCTTGGAGGCCTCGATGACGTCGGTCATGAAGCCGGCGTCGGAGCCGTCCTTGATCAGGTCATCCGGGAGCGTGGTGGGGTCGGCGAGGCTCATGTTTGTCCTTGGAAGATCGGTCCTGTGGTCGCAATGGCGTAACGCTGCAAGCCTCAGATGGGCGCGGCGACCTTTCGCCTCAAGGGGCTCAGGAAGGATCCGCGCCCGCCCCGGCGGGGCTCAGCTTCCAGCGGATCTTGGTTTCGGAATCGGTTCGGGCCGAGCCGCGCACCACGATCTGCAGCGAGCGCCGGGTCAGGCCCCCGTCGATATGGACCGAGGGCTCGATGGCCACGTCGGGGCCGTCGGTGCGGAACCACCAGCCCCGGCCCGAATGGCCGCGCAGCAGGATGGAGCGGCGGTCGCGGGCCAGAGAGGCCTGGACACCCGGTTCCAGCTGGAAACGCACGGCATAGGGGGCGGCGATGGCGCGGACCACCTCTCTCTGGCCCGGCGCGGGGTGCAGCCGCTCCTCGGCGCGGAGTTCGTCGAGGCGCTGGTCGAGATACAGGCGGCGCTGGTGCAGCAGGCCGTAGTTGTGGACCCAGCCGTCGTGCTCGACCTCCAGCCAGACGGCGCCCTCGCCGTCGCGCTGGTCGACGGTGACGTGCAGGGGGCGACCAATCAGCCGGTGTCCCAGCAGTTCGCCACGCCAGCCGCCCAGGGGTTCGGCGGTCGAGGCCTCGCCCAGGGTCAGGGTCGAATGGCCGGGCGCGAGGCGCAGGCCCTGCCGGTCAGGGACGCGCGGCGTCCAGCCGCAGCCGGTGACCAGCCGGTCCTTGCCGCAGACGATCTCCAGCGCCATCGGCTGGGCGCAGGCGGTGCCGGACCAGGCTCCGCGGGCGGGCGGCCCGACATCGGCGGCGATGGTCAGAAGAGGGCTGCGGATGCGGGCGACGTCGGCGACGGTTCCGCTGGCCGTATCCCCGACGGCGTCGTCATGGGCCCGTCCGGCCGCGACCCGGCCCGGGGTCGACGGCCCGCCCCCCTGCATGGTGATCAGCCGGCCATCAGGCAGGGTCTGCAACCGAAGCGCCGTGGTCAGGCGCTGGATGGCGGATCGCACGGCGTCGGGGGGCACCTCCGAAATCTGCGACAAGGCGTCGTCCAGGGTCAGCAGGTCGAGCAGCAGCTCAAGGCCAGCTTCCGGACTGCGGCTGGCGTGGCCGCCGTCGAGGCCGACGGTGCGGTCCAGGGCACCGGGGAGGCCGCCGAGGGCCGAACGGCGCAACGAGGAGCCGGGCTCCCCGGCCAATGCACAGCCGGCGACGGCGGCCGCGGTCAGGCGTTCGGCCTTGCCGGCCAGACCGCCGGGCGGGCGCAGCAGCTGACGCCCCTGACGACCGAGGATGTCGGCCAGCCTGAGCCGCTCGGCCTCGGTGGCGACCTGACCCATGCGCCGGGCGGCGCAGGCCAGGTTGAGGGTCCGCTGGGCCAGAATCTGCGGGCCCCAGGCGAAGGGCGACCAGCGGGCGAAGGCTGTCGCCCACGTCAGGGTCAGCCGCACCGCCTCGCGCGCGCCGAGCTCGCCCTGAAGCATCAGTGACGGCAGCCAGGCGAAACCATGCAGGTCGACGGCGAAGGCCCGGCTGGGACTGGGCCGGCTCCATGGGTCCTCGGGGGCGATCGCCTCAAGGCTTGAGCCTGCGAGGACGACTTTGCCGCCGAGCACAGCCTTGCCCGGGGCCGGGTCGACCGGACGGAAGTCGCGCGGGGTAGCGGCGAAACCCTGGGCAGGGCGGCCTCTCAAGGTCAGGCTGTAGCCGGGCAGGCCGTACAGTTCGATCCACAGCTGGCGGGTCAGCAACCGTCCGATGACTGCGGGCCACAGACCGGGTCCGGTCGTCGATCCCGTGGTTCGAACGGGCGTGCGCATCGGGGCCCCGCGCAGGCCGGGAATGTCTCCGGGTGCGGGACTATCGGCTTCGGGACGGGCGAAGGGGCTGAGCGGGCTCACGCTGCCTTCAGTGCCTGGATATTGGCCGCATAGGCCGAAGGGCCGCCCTGGAACACCGCAGTGCCGGCGACCAGGGCGTCGGCTCCGGCGGCGACGCAGGCCCCGGCATTGGCGGCGGTGACCCCGCCGTCGACCTGCAGATGCGCTTTCGACCCGGCGGCGTCGAGCATCGCGCGGGTCTTCTCGATCTTGCGCAGCGTGCTGTCGATGAACGACTGGCCACCGAAGCCCGGATTGACCGACATCAGCAGCACCAGATCGACCAGATCGATCACGTCTTCGAGCGCCGCAAGGGGGGTGCCGGGATTCAGCACCACCCCCGCCTTTGCGCCCAGCTGGCGGATGCGGCCCAGGGTGCGGTGCAGGTGCGGGCCGCTTTCGGGATGGACGGTCAGGATGTCGGCCCCGGCCTCGCGATAGGCCTCCAGCCAGGGATCGACGGGCGCGACCATCAGATGGACGTCGAACGGCAGTCGGGTGTGCGGCCGCAGGGCCTTCACCACATCGGGGCCGAGGGTGATGTTGGGCACGAAATGGCCGTCCATGACGTCGACGTGGATCCAGTCGGCACCGGCGGCTTCCAGCGCGCGAACTTCTTCGCCCAGCTTTGCGAAGTCGCTGGCGAGGATCGAGGGGCAGATCAGGGGCGCGGCCATGTCAGCGGGATAAGGCGGGTCGCGGGCGGGAGCAAGCCGCAGGCTTGGGTCGCGGTGCCCACATCGCTACACGGTTCGGTCATCAGCAAGGCGGGGAGCCCGGATGCGGCGGCCTTGACGGCGCTGCACCACCGGGCGCACGAGGCCTGCTACATCGCCAATTCGATCCACGCCGAGGTAACGGTCGAGCCGCGTTAGTTTCAACCGATTCAGTTGTCAGGGCCCGCTATTCCTTTCCGCGTCTTTCCGGGGCTGGGACCGGCGAAGCCGGGACAAGAACCCGGAAGCCACGAGCCTGGACGCTGTCGCCGGCCCCGCCTTCCGCGGTCGAACCCAGCCTCCTGGATTCCGGGTTCCGCCGCGCGGCCCCGGAAAGACGGCTTGATGAATATATGGGGGGCCGTTGAAGGTCTATTGAACCTGGACCCCCGGAGCCACGGCGACATCGCCCAGCAGGGCCACGAAGCGTCGCACCGCCTCATCGGCCAGCTCCGGATGATAGCGCATCGGCCCCGCCGTCATGGGTTCGTCGAAGGCGTGGCTGCCGTCGGCGATCCAGGTCTCCACGTCGGTCCCGCAGCTGCGGACCATGTCATGCACCCGCTCGGCGTTGCGAACGGTGGTCAGGTGGTCGGTGCGCGAGATGACGGCCAGCGTCTTCGGGCAATGGATCCAGGGCCGCATCCGGTTGACCGCGCCGACGCCGACGTAGGGATAGGCCAGCCAGGCCCCGACCACGCCGTCCAGCGCGACCGCGCCGGGATCCGCGACGCCGAGCATGCGACGGCCGCGTGGTGAGCTCATCGCCTCCATGATGCCCCAGCCGCCGTGGCTCCAGCCCGCGAGGACGATCTTCGAGGCATCGACGTCCGGTCGTTGAGATACGCCGTACAGGGCCGCGAGCACGTCACCCGCCCTCTGCCAGCCCTGCAGCAGCAGGCCGGTACAAACCGTGGCCATGGCGAAGAAGCGGCTCCAGCCGCGCGGCGCATACGAATCGACGATGACTGCGCGCCAGCCCGCCGCTGTGGCCGCCGTGGCGTATTTCGGCAGATGTCCGCGCAGGCCGCCGCAGCCGTGGAACAGGATCACGGTGGGGCGCGGCCGATCGTCGTCGGGGCCGACCACCGTGGCACCGGGTTCGAGCATCGACCAGCGCTGGGAGAGGGTGTCCATCGGGAGATCCGGTCAGTGAAGAGTGCTAGTGAGCGAGAGGTGAGCAAGGGGGCGCTTGCGACTTCCGCATCGGCTCACTGCTTTGCTCACTAGCACTCTTCACTGACCCAACCACGATCAGTGCCGGAAGACCCGCACACCGGTGAAGGCCATGGCCACGCCGGCTTCGTCGGCGGCGGCGATGACCTCGTCGTCGCGGATCGAGCCGCCGGGCTGGATCACCGCCGTTGCGCCCGCCGCGACCGCTTCCAGCAGCCCGTCGGCGAAGGGGAAGAAGGCCTCGGACGCGCAGGCAGACCCTTGGGCCAGCGAATGCGCCAGGCCCTTGAATTCGCCTGCCTCGCGGGCGCGGATGGCGGCGATCCGGGCCGAGTCGCGGCGGTTCATCTGGCCCGCGCCGATGCCCGCGGTCTGGCCGTCCCTGGCATAGACGATGGCGTTGGACTTGACGTGCTTGGCCACGGTGAAGGCGAACAGCATGTCCTCGACCTCCTGCGGCGTCGGCTGACGGCGGGTAACGATCTTGAGGTCGGCGGCGGCGATGCGGCTGCGGTCGCGCGCCTGGACCAGGAAGCCGCCGGCCACCGAGCGGAACACCTCGCCGGCCGCCAGCGGGTCGGGCAGGCCGTCGGTCAGCAGCAGGCGCAGGTTCTTTTTGCCTGCGAAGATCGCCATGGCCTCGGCGTCGGCACCGGGGGCGATGACGACCTCGGTGAAAATGTCGGTGATCAGGGTCGCGTCAGCGCCCGTCAGCGGCCGGTTGACCGCGACCACGCCACCGAAGGCCGAGACCGCATCGCATTCCAGCGCCCGGGCATAGGCGGTCGCCAAACCGTTCCCGACGGCGACGCCGCAGGGGTTGGCGTGTTTGACGATGACGCAGGCCGGGCCCTCGAATTCGGCGACCAGCTCATAGGCCGCGTCGGCATCGGCGATGTTGTTGTAGCCCAGCTCCTTGCCCTGCAGCTGGCGGGCGTGGGCGACGCCGGGGCGGCCCATTTCGCCAGAGGTGGGGTCGGTGCGGTAGAAGGCCCCGGTCTGATGCGGGTTCTCGCCATAACGAAGGGTCTGGGCCAGCGCACCACTGATCGATTTCCGCGCCGGTGCGGCGTCGCCGACCTGTCCGGCGAACCAGCCCGAGACGGCGGCGTCATAGGCGGCGGTGCGGGCAAAGGCGCGGGCGGCGAGGCGTTTGCGCAGGGCCAGGGGGGTGGTGCCGGCGGAAGTCAGCGCCTCCAGCAGGTCGGCGACCGAGGTCTGATCGACGCAGACCGCGACATAGCCGTGGTTCTTGGAGCCCGAACGGATCATGGCCGGGCCGCCGATGTCGATGTTCTCGACCACGGCGTCGAAACCGGCCCCTGAAGCAACCGTTGATTCGAACGGATAGAGGTCGACCCAGACGATATCGATCGGGCCGATGCCGTGGGTCGCCATGGCCTCGGCATGGTCGGCGGCGTCGCGCACGCCCAGCAAACCGCCGTGCACCACCGGATGCAGGGTCTTGACCCGGCCGTCCATCATCTCGGGGAAGCCGGTCAGATCGGCCACGTCCTTCACCGGCAGGCCGAAGCCGGCGATGGCGGCGCGGGTGCCGCCGGTCGAGACCAGTTCGACTCCTAGATCGTGCAGGGTGCGAGCCGCGTGTTCCAGCCCGGTCTTGTCGGACAGCGAGATCAGCGCGCGCTGCGGCGCCACGCGGTCGGGCGCGGGGGGAAAGTCGGGAGCGGCGGGCATGACGGCGTTCCGTGTCTGTGCGGGGGGGGGGGCGGGGAGACGCGCGCCGTCTAGCACCGGACGCGTCGCGATAGAACCGCCAGGGTCAGATCCGTCCGGGAAAATCGAAAGTGGCGCGCGCGCGGCAAAGGATCAACTGGCGGCGGGGAAAACCGGACGCTCCGGGTGTCGGCCCGGGGTGGGAGCAGACCTTGCCTGAGAAGCCTTCAGGATGGGGTATGGACCGCCGCCGCCAACGCCGCACTCCGCCGTGAGAGCGAAACCGGTCTCGATGGACGCAGTCCATCCAAGCTCAGATTTCGCTCCAGATTGAGTCCGGACCATTTTTTGGATTCAGGTCGATTCGACCTGAAACAAAAATGGCCTAGGCGGCTGAACGCTTTGAAGCCGCCTTTTCGGCGTCTTCCTCCTGTTTGGCGGCCTGGTCGCCGTCGCCGACCTTCTCCTCGACGCTGGCGGAGAAGCGCTGGTAGACGCCCAGCCCCACGAGCACGAGGACCGAGACCAGAACCAGGGCGGTCGGATAGCCCAGCAGGGCGACATCGCTGCGCGCGGTCTTGAACACCACCACCAGCCCCTCGAGGAACAGGGCGATGACGATGGTGGACAGGAATTTCGTCAGTGATCGCCGGGCCACGGCGGCTCCGCGCTTTTCATGAACGCCGGTGACCTCCTCCTCAAACATGTATTTGGCCACGTCGAAGACGGCGATGGCGACGATGACATAGCCCAGAGCCCCCAGAATAGCGTCACCGGCCGCCTCGACGGACCCGGTAAAGATCGTGGTCAGTTCCATCAGGCCCACGCCCAGCAGGCCGAGAGCCAGTAGCAGGAGCACAACGCTGGTTGCCCCGAAGACAAGGCGGGAGATGAAGGTCATGGGCCGCGTCCTCGCTCGCTTTCGCCCGACGCCGTTCAAGAGCGGTCAGGCTTGAAGCTCGAAAACGCCCGCAGCCCGATCACGTTGCCCGGCAGGACAAGATGACGCTGCATCACCGGAAAAGCTTGATGAATCTCCCGCTCGAGGAGACGCGGGGACACGCGCCATGGCCGATCTTGAGATCTTCCGCTCCGAGGCCCGCGTCTGGCCGGAGGCCAACGGCCCCGCCGAATGCCGCAGGCCGGGCTGCTGCTTGCAGGCAAATCTACGTTGGCTCTGGTCAAGCGGCCCGGAGCGTCTGACCAGCCTCAACAAGTCCCAAGGGAACGAGACGCCCTGGATGTCCCCCAACGGGTTGAAAGTTGCCTTTGATCAGGTCCCCGAACGCGGGCCTGCGGGTGCCGGTTGACTGCTGAAGTTCACAATCATCGGCTCGCGCCCGATCAGTGACAGGAAGCGCCGGAACTCGACCTGGGTCAGCGCCGTGGTCGCCCTGTTGATCAGGGGGTGGAAGTTGACGATGTCCGCGTCCCACAAGGCCTTGTCGAGCACGAAGGTGACGCGGTGGTCGGGGTCGTTGATCAGGCCCAGCGCGGTGACCGAGCCGCCGCGCACGCCCAGGGTCTCGTACAGCAGGGTCTCATTGCCGAACGACAGGCGGTCGGAGCCGATGACGGCGGGCACCCGCTTCAGATCGACCACCGTGTCCTGGCGGGCCGAGATCAGCCACAGCCGGCCCTTCTTGTCCTTGAGGAACAGGTTCTTGGTGTGGGCGCCGGGCATGGCCGCCTTGATTTCCAGCCCCTCGTCGACGCGGAAGACCGCCGGGTGGTCCTGGGTGGTCTGGGCCACGCCGTGGTCGGCCATCCAGGCCAGAATGCGGTCGCGGTCGAAAGCGGGCCCAAGGGCGGTATCCGGCGTCGGCTTGTCTTCGGTCATGGCGGGCCGCTAGGGATGGGAGACGACCCTCGATACCGCCCGGAGGCTCCCTGTGGAACTGGAATGCTATCCGATGACGCCCCGGCCGCCAGACCTGGTGCCCGGCCGCCAGTCGCGCAACTGGATGGACGCCTTCGCCAGCCGGCATCCCTATCGCTGCCTGCCGCTGACCATGGCCAACACCACAGGTTGGGAGATCCTGTGCCCGCTGACCTTCACCGCCGAATGGAACGGAGGGCCCAGCCAGGCCGACATCGTCATCACGCCCGAGCGCCATGACGCGGACCTGAAGCACGTCGTCACTTCGCATTTCTCGCGCGGGGTGCTGACCATGCATCCCCAGTACCTGTTCCGCACGCCGCCGGGCTGGGGCCTGCTGGCGGGCGGGTCGCCCAACCACATGAAAGACGGCATCCAGCCGCTGGTCGGCCTGATCGAGACCGACTGGCTGCCCTTCCCCTTCACCATGAACTGGCTGTTCACCCGGCCGGGCAAGGTCAAGTTCGAGAAGGGCGAGCCCTTCTGCTTCATCACCCCGATCGAGCACCGCAAGGTCGAGACCATGCAGCCGGTGATCCGGTCGCTGGAATCCAACCCCGTCATGCACGGCCAGTTCGAGGCGTGGAACCGGACGCGGACCGACTTCAACAAGCGTCTGGCCTCAGGCGACCCGGACGCGGCCAAGGAAGCGTGGCAACGCTACTATTTCAAGGGCGAGATCCCCGAGGACCTCGGTACCGCGCCGGAGACGCACGTCAACAAGCGCCGGCTGAAAACGCCTCGGGTTGGGTAGGAATAGCGAGACCGTGTTTGCAGGCTCGGCCCCCGCCGCTAATGACCCTGATCCCTGGTCCCCAATCCCTGCTCACATCGGCCGGGTGACGCGTGGTCCGATGTTGGAAATCACCTCGCGGGCGTTGAAGGCATTGGGGTCGTCGGCCGGCTTGGCACCGCGACCCATGACGACCTCGGCCGAGGCCTCGAACCGGTCGATCTCGCGAACGTCCAGGTCGGCACCGAACGGATCGCGACCGAAGGAACTGCCCCACGGGCTCCAATAGCCGCGCCGGTAATAACGCCACGACGGACCCCAGAACGGGCTGTAGCGGTCAAAGTAGAAGGGATCGGGCGTGGCCTGAAGGCGCACGTCGCGGTCGGTGGCGCGGTTGACGGTGGCGAACCAGTCATAGCCGTTCTCGGTGGTGACCTCGGCGGCGCGCAGCAGCAGGGCCATCTCGACCTGGTCTCGCGAGGTGACCGAATTGCCCGAGAAACTGACGCGGTAGCGGTCGGCGTCGACGCGCTGTTCGGAATAGCCGAAGCGGCTGTTCACGCCGGCGGGGCCATACGGGGTCGCCGTGGCACAGGCGGACAGGGCCAGGACCGCCGCCGCCGTCAGAAGCACGGGCTTGAGGAAACGATGTCTCATCGGAACTCTCCTTGACGCGGCATGACGCGTCTTGCCTACTGAGCGGGACATGAACGGCACCAGCCGCGTTCGTAGATAAGTCTCTAAAACCGTGACATAATCAGGGCAGCCGCGGCCAGCAGAAGAGCGCCGGTCATCAGGGCAAATCCCTTGCGAAAACGCGGCTCGCTCATGCGCTGCGCCAAGGCTGCCCCGCCCAGACCGTAGGCGGACATGGAGAGCAGGTCCATGCCGATGGTGGCGACGGCGAACAGGGCCAGTTGCGGGGCCGCGGGGCGGTTCACATCAAGGAATGGCGGCAGAACCGCGGTGAAGAACAACACCGCCTTGGGATTGGCGATCTGGACCATGAAGCCGTCGACCAGCGCGCTGCGGCCCATCCTGACAGTCGGCGCATCGGGATCGGCGGCGGTGCGGAACGCCCCGCGCAGGGCGTTGAGCCCCAGCCAGGCCACATAGAGGGCTCCCCCGATCGAGATCAGCCGGAAGACCTGCGGAAAGGCGATCACCAGGGCACCGAGGCCCAGGGCGGCGGCGGCGAACCAGACCAGGGTGGCGGCGTTCATCCCGACCACGCCCAGCAGCGCGCCGGCCTTGCCACGCTGGACCCCGTTGGCGACCGAGAAAACATTGGCCGGGCCCGGCGTGATCGCCATCACCGCCATCACGCCGAGGAAGGTCAGATACAGGTGCGGATCGACGGGTAGGGTCACGCTCGTCCGTCCCGCGCCGGTAGCGCCGCGTCAAGCCCGTCAAAGACTCAACAGCCCGTCGACGACCGGGTGTTGCGCGGTTGCTCCGGCGCACGTCCGCCCGGGGCCTGCTGCGTCAGTCCGGTGCGGACCTGACCGGCGACGCCGCGGACCCTGGCCACGGTGGTCGCCTCGGTTTGAGCGATCGTCGCGCGGGCGTCATCGTTCGCAGCGGCCGCGGCGCGGGCAGCGAAATGCGACTCCAGCATGACGGCGAAAATCTCGAACCCGGGCGTGTAGCGCGCGAGGACGGTCTCGACACAGGTCGCGGCGCGGCGTCGGTTTGTCCGGCCGCGTCCAGTGAGTCCATGGCCTCGGCGACCGCATAGTCTGCCATCGGGCGACAGGTGGCCGGGTGTTCCGGGTCGCTGGACGCCCAGGCCCCGTTGGCGGCGATGCCCCGCGCGATGTTCAACGTACCCGACGACCCGACCTCGGCCAGGGCTTCGGACACGATCGCATCGACGTCGATTCCGGCCAGGGCATCGGCGGCCATCGCCAAAGGTTTCCATGCACGCCTCGAAAGCTTCGGCGGCGGCCTCCAGCGCGTCTTCGGACGGGCGGCGCTCATCGGCGATGACGGCGGCCGAGAGCGGCAGCAGGGCCAAGGCGTCAGCGTCATTTGCGCCCATCCCGCTTGCCCAGAACCCGCAGGCGCAGAGCGTTCAGCTTGATGAAGCCGGCGGCGTCCTTCTGGTCATAGGCCACGGCCCCGTCCTCGAAGGTGACCAGTTCCTGATCGTACAGGCTCTCGACGCTGTCGCGACCGATGACGGTGGCGTTGCCCTTGTAGAGCTTGACCCGGACCATGCCCGAGACCCTGGTCTGGGAGTGGTCGATGGCGGCCTGGAGCATTTCGCGTTCGGGCGAGAACCAGAAGCCGTTGTAGATCAAATGGGCGTATCTGACAGCCAGTTCATCTTTCAGATGCATGGCCCCGCCGTCGAGGGTGATCGATTCGATGCCGCGGTGGGCGGCCAGCAGGATGGTCCCGCCGGGAGTCTCATAGACGCCGCGGGATTTCATGCCGACAAAGCGGTTCTCGACCAGGTCGAGGCGGCCGATGCCATTGTCGTGGCCGTACCGATTCAGGGCGGTCAGAAGGGTCGCCGGCGACATCGCCTCGCCGTTGATCGAGACCGGATCACCCTTTTCGAAGCCGATGGTGATGACGGTGGCCACGTCGGGCGCATCCTCGGGCGACAGGGTGCGCTGGTGAACGAACTCGGGGGCCTCGACCGACGGGTCCTCCAGTACCTTGCCCTCGGAGGAACTGTGCAGGAGGTTGGCATCGACGCTGAACGGGGCTTCGCCGCGCTTGTCCCTGGCGATCGGGATCTGGTTCTTCTCGGCGAAGTCCAGCAAGTGTTCGCGCGACTTGAAATCCCACTCGCGCCACGGGGCGATCACCCGGATGTCGGGCTCAAGCGCATAGTAGCCGAGCTCGAACCGGACCTGGTCATTGCCCTTGCCGGTGGCCCCGTGACAGACGGCGTCGGCCCCGACCATGCGGGCGATCTCGATCTGGCGTTTGGCGATCAATGGCCGGGCGATCGAGGTGCCGAGCAGGTACTGGCCCTCGTACAGGGCATTGGCGCGGAACATCGGGAAGACGTAGTCGCGGACGAATTCCTCGCGCAGGTCGTCGATGAAGATGTTTTCGGGCTTGATACCCAGCTTCAGCGCCTTCTCGCGCGCCGGTGCCAGTTCCTCGCCCTGGCCCAGATCGGCGGTAAAGGTCACGACCTCCGCCCCGTATTCGGTCTGCAGCCATTTCAGGATGATCGAGGTGTCCAGACCGCCGGAATAGGCGAGGACGACCTTTTTGGGCACGGGCTGGGTCATGACGGGTCCTTCAGCGAACGCGGGGAGGCTTTTTTGGCGTGTGCGCGCGCTTAAAGGACCAGACGCCCCGCGATGCAAGGGCGGGAATCAGGCTCCAGCATGATGCTGGAGCCAAACCCGGGTTTGGACTCGATCGCGACCAAACCGGTTTCGCTCTAGGCGGCCTTCATCGCCGCCGGAGCCGTGACGTTCCCCAGCCGGGCCATCTGCTGAAGGAACCGCCGAACACGCGCCATGGCCTCGACATCGCGTCCGTCTGAGCGGCGATCGCCACCCTGTTCGACCAGAATGGCCAGGATCTGGGCCGCCTCGCCGGGTGACCGGGGCCGGTGCTGGAGCAGGAACCGCTCAGCCGCGGCGTATTGCTCCCACACGGTTTCCGGGTTCTGTTTCGTCCGTCTCCAGAAGGAAATGGCGGTGTCATAGGTCCAGGCGTGTGTCATGACGGGCTCCTTGGGGACTGTCTCCAGACGGCTGTGCGGTGGAGGGTGAGGGGAAATCAGCGGGGCTGAGACGCCGCCCGGCGTTCGTGCCGGCGGGCAAAGGGCGTCTCGGCAACGCCGACAAGCAGCGCGAGCACCATGGCGGCGCTGAAATACCAGCCCAGCTCAACATAGGCGCGCCGCCAGATCGTCTGGTCGAGCAGCGCGATGAAGTGGGCGAAGAAGCACAGAAACGCAAAGGCTGCGGCTCCGTGCGCCCACCAGCGACGGCTGCGCCACGCCAGCAGGAACAGGAGGGCGAACAGGAGGCCGTCCAGGAACGCGACACCCGCCCGAATGGCTTGCCAGACCAGTCCCTCGGCGAGGCGGCTGAGGACGAAACCGCCCAGCACCAGTCCGACTCCGATCCGCACCGAGCGGTCGCCGAAGGCAAGTCCGACCGCCGACACCGAGAGGGTCGCAAGCCAGAAGACCTGCTGGGTAGGCGTCCCGAGAAGAGCCAAGATCTCACCAATGTTCATCTCCCGACGTTCGGCGCTTCCACTTCGCCGTCAAGCGGCGTTGCGGGGAATTTCCCGAAGATGACCCGTCACCGGCACGGTCTCGCCGTCGCCCGGTTTGGTCCCCGGTCCGGACGCGACGGTCCAGGCGATCCGCATGGACCGTGCGTCCCGCGCCATCTGCTTGTGTCCATCGACCAGGGCGCGGCGGGCCCGGGTAAGCCGGCCGCCGCATTTGGCGACGAGTTCCAGCGCCTCCTGACCGACAACGGCAGCGACGTTGTGTTCCATGCGACCGCGGGTCATCAGCGCCGACAGATCGCCGATCTCGGCCACGGCGACATCGACGGCGCGCTCGGCAGCATAGAGTTTCTCGGCCATCTGGCGGCCCAGCTCATTGATATCCGACATGATTGAAAGCTCCTCCGCAGTTGCGGGATTTCAGGACGGGTTTTCAGTTCACTCAGCCCAGTCCGTGAAAGGCCCGGGACGTCACCAGGGCGAGAACCGCGAGCACGCCGATCACCGCGAAGACCCCGATGATGACGCTCGTGCTGACGATGCCGGGCGGTGTGGGGCGATAGAGGGTGGGCGGTTGCGGGTCACGTCCGGAGACAACACCAGAAAAGCTGGTTTCAGGCGCGGTGTGAATGCTCAAAGGATGACCGGTTTCTGACCAATTTCTCTTGAACTCGGCCACCGCATCCTGGCGCCGCGACACGCCCAGCTTGCGATAGGTGGATTGCAGCGTGTTGCCGACCGTCCGCTCGGCGACGCCGAGGCGCGCACCGATCTCCTTGTTCCTCAGCCCCTCTCCCAGCAGGAGCAGGACGCGTACTTCTTGAACCGTCAGACGCACGATCATTCCACCCGCCCCTGGAGCCCGGAAGCTTTCCACGGCATTGGCGTCCACGTCCAGACAGTTACCGCCCATGCCCGGATTGTGGCCGGCGGCCGGGGCCGATTGTCAGCCCCACGAGCCGCAATCCGACATCCGTCCGGCCGGAACATTGACGTCCAGGCTTCGGGCTTCGGGTGTCGCGATTCAACCGGTCGGTGGCCGCCGCGCCAGTTCCACCAATGCCTGGACGCGGCGGCTGGTGGCGGGATGGGTCGAGAACAGATTATCAAATCCGCGCCCGGCCAGTGGATTGATGATGAAAAGCTGCCCCGAGGCCGGATTGTGCTCAGCGACGGGATTGACGATCTGGCGGACGGAGGCGTCGATCTTCTGCAGCGCGGCTGCGAGAGCCAAAGGATCGCCTGCGATCTCGGCCCCGACGCGGTCTGCCTCGTACTCGCGCGAGCGGCTGATGGCCATCTGCACAAGGGCGGCGGCCATGGGTGCCAGGATCATCAACGCCAGCGTCCCGATGAACCCGCCCGGACGCTCGCGCTCGCCCCCGAAGAACATCGCGAAATTGGCCAGGGCCGCAATGGCGCCGGCGACGGTGGCGGTGACCGTCATGGTCAGGGTGTCGCGGTTCTTCACATGGGCGAGCTCGTGCCCCATGACGCCGCGGATCTCGTCACGGCTCAGCATGTCCAGCAGGCCGGTACTGGCGCAGACGGCTGCGTTGGCCGGGTTCCGGCCGGTGGCGAAGGCATTGGGCTGGTCGTTGGGAATGATGGCGATGACAGGCCGGGGCAGGCCGGCGTCGCGCGCCATCTCGACCACATCGGCGACATAGGCCCGAACGACGGCGTTGGGGTGCTGCTCGTCGACCGGTTGGGCCAGGTACATCCTGAGCACGATCTTGTCGGCGTTCCAGTAGCTGACCAGATTCAAGCCGCCGGCGAAGACCAGCGCGATGCCCATGCCCACCATGCCGCCGATCAGATAGCCGAGGCCGACAAACAGGGCGGTCAACGCAGCCAGCAGGGTAAAGGTCTTGATGTGGTTCATCGTCCGTTTGCTCGATCGCGGTTGGCGCTTTCCGGGCGAGTGATTACCTTGTGGAGTTAAACACCATGGCTCAAGATGAGGCTGATGTGACCGATCATCCCACCCCCAAATCCGGGCCCAAATCCGGGCCCAAATCCGGGCCTGAATCCGGGGCCCAACCCGAGGCTGCGCCGGCGCTGAACCGGGATGTTCCCCACGCCACGCCCGACCAGCCGCTGAGCGAGCCCGCGCGCCGCGCGCTGCTGGAAGCCGCCCAGCGAAGGGCGACGTCGCCCGAAGGCGTGGCTCCGACCGAGCATGGCGGGCCGAGTGGACCCGAGCCGACCCGCTACGGCGATTGGGAGAAGAAGGGACTGGCGGTCGATTTCTGACCCCGCCCCCCGCCAACAGAACAAAGGCGGCCGAACGGCGTTAATCGTGCTGTTCAGGAAAGGCTTCCCCATGTTCCGCCCGCTCGCCGCCGCCGCCGCCGCCACGCTCGCACTCGCCCCGTTTGCTGGCCCGGGCGTCGCCTCGGCCCAGACCCGGGGCCACACCTGGGGGCAGCCGATCTATCTCAACGCCTATGGCCGGCCTGTCGGCGGATCGCCGCTGTCGGAGGTCGAGACGCGGTCCTATGTCGCGACCGGACGCTGGGCGGACGGATATTCTGACCGGCCTCAAGTCTATGTGCCCGCGCCGGGATATGGTCGGCCCAATGTAAGCGACCAGACCGATTACCGAGGATACGGACGCGGTGGCCCCGAGTGGCGATACGCCTTGGGCCGGGGCCACGGTGCCTATCGATACGACCTTGATCGCTACGGCCACGGCGCCGGCCGATCTGATCGGCGCTCCGGGCCCGGCTATCGCGACGAATGGGGCTACAATGATGACCGTCCCCCGTCGTCACCGCGCGGATGGTCTGTCGGGAGCCGGTCGTACGGTTCGCGCGACTGCGGCTGCGCCGACGTTTATTTCTACGACCGGTGATCAGGCCGGATCTCCGCGGGTAAGGTTAAATTGGATATCCGGAGGGGAAAGGGAGTGCCCCGGTTTCGCCCCTGCGGTGCAATCCGAACCCTTTTCATTCCAGAGGCTTACAACGGATCATCACCGGAGTTGGTCCCATGCGTATGCTTTCCGTCGCGGCCGCCGCCGCCTTTCTGATCCTGGCCATCAGCCCGGCGCTCGCGCACGGCTCGATGGGTGAGCCCCATCCGGGAGGCGAACGTCCTGGCGGGGGCTGCGGAAGCTGCGGCGGCGGTCATTCGGGCGGCGGGACCATCAATGTCAATGTGAACGCCAGTGCGAACGCCAACGCCAACGCCTTCGCCGGTGCCTCGGCAAGATCGTTTCTGAACGCCCGCACCTATAGCGTCAGCGGTGCCCGGAGCGCGGTCGGCGGAGGCACGGTCTATGTCGGTGGGGGGTATGGCGGGGATGCGGGGGGATCCTGGGGCGGTCCGGTCTATTACAACGAGGCCGTTTATGAAGGCCGCGCCTGCGGGGCCGCGCCGTTCGGCTATGGGCTGGCCGGTTTCGGCCGCAACGAGCGCTACGCCCCGGTTTGCGGTGGCGGCGGCCATGAACACCAGCGCGACCGGGGTGGCCGCTATGGCTACAGCGAACGCCACGACCGCTACGAGGAGCGCCGGCACCAGGAGAGTCGGTACGAATCCCGCGAGGCATACGCCGTTTATGAGGCCCGTACCGCCTATGCAGCCGAAGTCGACCAGGGGCGGCGAGACGAGCGGTACGATGAGCGCGGCCATCGGGACGACGCGACCAGCGCTGTCGAGTACGACCGGGGCTATATGGCCGGACGGCGCGATTGCGACTGCCGCGCCGACGGCGGTGACGGCGAGCCTTATGGGTCTTGGCCGGAGCCCGTCCATCAGGTGCCGATGACCCCGAACCAGCACTACGGCATCGGCGGAGAGACGCCGCAACCGCCCCGGCAGCATTATAGCCAGGAACCCGGCGAGCGCGGTTAAAGCGAAATCGGCCTCGATGGAGGAAGTCCATCTAGGCTCGGCTTTCGCTCCAGATTGATGCTGGATCATTTTTTTGGATTCAGGTCGATTCGACCCGAAGCAAAAATGGTCTAGCCGCCGCGCATTTCAGTGACGATGGCCGCCGCCGCCTGAACCGGATCGTCCGCGCCGACCACGGGCCGGGCCACGACCAGATGGGTCGCGCCGGCGTGCAGGGCATCGGCAGGGGTCGCGACACGCTGCTGATCGCCCTTGTCCGCGCCCGCCGGGCGGACGCCGGGGGTGACGATCAGGAAGTCGGGGCGTCCCGCCGCCATGACGATCTCGCGCACGCGGGTGGCCTCCAGCGGGCTTGAGACCACACCATCGACGCCGCAGGCCAGCGCCTGCCGGACCCTCCGCTCGACCAGATCCGCCGCCGAGAAGCCGTAGCCGATGTCTGCCAGGTCGGCGTCAGACAGGCTGGTCAGGACGGAGACGGCCAGAATCTTGGTGTCCGAGCCCACCGCGTCGCGGCCCCGGACCGCGCCGCGCATGACCTGCGGTTCGGCGTGGACGGTCAGCAGGTCGCAGCCGCCTTCGGCCACGGCGCGGGCCGCGCCTTCGACCTGGGCTCCGATGTCATGCAGCTTCCAGTCCTGGAAAACGACCTTGCCCCGCGCCCGCAGATCGTGGGCGAAGGCGATGCCGCCCGGTCGGGTCAGCAGGGTCAGGCCGATCTTGTAAGCACTGACGGACTCGCCAAGGTGGTCGACCATGGCGCTGGCCGCGTCGAGGGACGGCAGGTCGAGACCGACGATCAAGCGCGGGTCGGTCATTACGGCGGGCATGGCGTCGCTCCTTTCGAGCCGTTAGGGCTGGACGCGCGCGCGGGCGTCAGCCTTGATGGCCGCTTGACGTGAATTGCAGGGCGAGGTCAGCACATGGACGCGGTCGATCTGGGGGTCAACCTGTTCGTGGCCCTGTTCGCCCTGGTCGACCCGATCGGGAACATTCCGATCTTCGCCGCCGCCACAGCCGGAGCCTCGGTGCGCCAGCGGCTCTCGGTCTCGGCCCTGATCTGCGTCTTCATCGTCGTCTTCCTGGCCTTCTTCTTCTTCACCGGCCTGGGGCTGTTGCAGTTCTTCGGTATTTCGCTGGCGGCATTCCGGATCGCCGGCGGCATCCTGCTGCTGCTGTTGGGCCTCGACATGACGCGTGAGGACTTCCTCAAGATGTTCGCCGACCCCGACGCGGTGAAAGACGCCCGGAACGACCGCGGCTACGCCCGCCGACGGTTCCAGCGGCTGGTCGTGCCGTTCGCCATGCCTCTGCTGATCGGGCCGGGCGCGATCTCGACCATCATCATCCAGGCCGGCGAAGCGCAGAAGATCGGCCCGACGGGTCAGGCCGCCGGTGTCGTCGCCATCGTCGCCGCGGGTCTGGCCACCTTCGCCTGTTTTGCCCTGACCGGGCCGATCAGCCGCCTTCTGGGGGAGGTCGGCATGGCGATCATCGTTCGCGTCCTGGGACTGATCCTGTGCGCCCTGGCGATCCAGTTCATCCTGCTGGGCCTGTCAGAGGCGATCCCGGGCATGATCTCGGGGGCCGTGACCGTGCCCTATCCGACGGGCGGTCACTGAGTTCTGCTCCCCCCGCCTGGAGAAGATGTCAGATCCGCTTCAACCGTTTTGCATGGCCGCCGACCATGTTCAGCGCCATACGGTCGGGCAGGTGTTTGGCCAGGCCGGCCAGCAGGTTGTTCATCGCGCCGGGCGTGACCTTGGGCCGGTTGGCTTCGCAGGCGGCATAGCCGACACGGGCGACGTGGTCGGCGGTCTGCCACATCCAGGCGGGATAGGCGGACGACACCTGCTCGCGGGTGCCGTTGGCGTCGTGGAATTCGGTCAGGGTGTAGCCGGGGCACAGGGCGGTGACGTAGACGCCGGCCCCGCGCAGTTCGAGATGCAGGCCCTGCGACGCCTTGATCAGAAAGCTCTTGATCGGCCCGTACAGGGTATCGCCGCCCGTCGCGGGCATCTGGCCGGCGAGAGAGGCAACATTGAGGATGCGGCCGAAACCGCGCTCGACCATCGCCGGGGCGAACAGCCGGGCCAGCTCGACCGGCGCGGCCAGCATGACGCGGAGCATGGCGGCGTGGGCGGCGGGATCTGTGTTCAGAAAGCCGGCTGTGCGGCTGAAACCGGCATTGTTGATCAGGCCGGCAACGCTGAGACCGCGCGCCTGAACGGCGTCGAACAGGCGGCGGGGGGCCGCAGGGTCGGCCAGGTCTTCGATCAAGACCGTGCAGGCCGCGCCCATGTGCGAAAGCTCTTCGGCAAGGTCGTTCAGCGGTCCCGCGCGCCGGGCCGTCAACACCAGATCCCAGCCATGCTCCGCATAGACCCGGGCCAGGGCGGCACCGATGCCGGCGGACGCGCCTGTGACCAGAAGGACCGGACGCGGCCGCGAAGCCAGGCTCATGTCAGGCGGCGACCGGGCAGGCGGAGGGTTGGGCGAAGGCCGCCAGCGACGCCGGTTGGTGATCCAGCAGGTCGGCGATGGTGATCCTGGAAAGGGCCGCGCCGGCGGCCTGGTCGGCGGCGATCAGGGCCTTGGCCACCTGGCGCGGGATATGTTCGCTGACCGGGCAGCCCTTGGCTCCGGCGGGCGGCGAACCCAGGTGGGCGCAGCCGTTGACGGCGCGCAGCACGGTCTCCAGCGAAATGTCCTCCGGCCGGTGCAGCAGCCAGGCCCCGCCGGAAGCGCCCGGACGCGTGGCGATCAGTCCGGCCTTGGCGAGCAGGGCGGTCACGCGCCGGACGACGACGGGATTGGTCGGGATGGAGGCGGCCAGAATCGCGCTCGCCGCCGCATTGGCGGGCGAACAGGCACCCTTGTGGGCCAGATAGGCCAAGGCGTGGGCGGCGACGGGAAAACGTTGACTGTCTGACATGGTGTTGGTCCCAAGATAAGGCTTGCGGGGCGCTTTCACAAACAGGGTTCATTCCCGCGGCCCGCAGTCGTCGACCCTGCGGGATCTCCCGACCCGACGCGGCCAGGAACCTTCGCACCCGCAGCACGATTGAACCGCAGAATGAAAGAGCTTAAAGGCTCGCCGCTCTTTTGATGGCAACCGCGCTGTGCGGGGTCCGGGAGGAACTTCATGGCCGGGGCCTCTCCCCAAGGTGAAGACGGCGACCCCGCCGCCGCCTCAAACTCACAAACCCCCGCCGACAAATCGGTCGCCCCGGTCCATCCGCACCCCGCGGCGGCAGGTGGGGGCGGCCACGTCAAGGCCGGAAAATGGGGCCTGATCATCGGCGCGATCGGTGTCGTGTTCGGCGACATCGGCACCAGCCCGCTGTACGCCCTGCGCGAGGCCATCGGCCACGCCCGGGAAGGTGTCGGCGGCGACCTGGCCGTGGTCGGCGTGGTATCGCTGGCCTTCTGGGCCCTGATGATCGTGGTGACGTTCAAATACGTCATGTTCCTGATGCGCGCGGACAACAAGGGCGAGGGCGGCACGCTCGCGCTCATGGCGCTGGCCACCCATGCGGTGGGCCGGCGGACCGCCTTCATCTTCATCCTTGGCGTCTGCGGCGCGGCGCTGTTTTATGGCGACGGCATCATAACCCCGGCCATTTCGGTCCTGTCGGCCATTGAGGGCGTCAAGGACGCGCCGGGCGTCGGCGGACGGCTGGACCCCTATATCGTGCCGGTCTCGGCGGGTATCCTGATCGCCCTGTTTCTGGTCCAGGCCCGCGGAACGGCGGGCCTTGCGCGCTTTTTTGGGCCCATCACCGCGGTCTGGTTCCTGAGCCTCGGCGTGCTGGGCCTGTTCCACATCTTCGACGACATCTCGATCCTGCGGGCACTGTCGCCACACTATGGCGTCGAGCTGCTGATCAAGGACGGCTTCCTCGGCTTCATCATCCTCGGCAGCGTCTTCCTGGCCGTGACCGGGGCCGAGGCCCTTTACGCCGACATGGGTCATTTCGGCAAAGCTCCAATCCGGATCGGCTGGGTGGGCTTCGTATTGCCGTGCCTGACACTCAACTATCTGGGCCAGGGGGCGCTGATCCTGTCCGATCCGGCCGCGGCCGAAAATCCGTTCTGGAGCATGGTGCCCACGGCGGTCTATTGGCCGATGCTGGTCCTCGCCACGGCGGCCACGGTCATCGCCAGCCAGGCGGTCATTACCGGTGCCTTCTCGGTGACCCAGCAGGCGGTCCAGCTGGGCCTGTTGCCCCGGATCGAGATCAAGAACACGTCCGAGACCCAGGCCGGTCAGATCTATGTGCCTGCGGTCAACAACCTGCTGATGATCGGCGTGCTGGTGCTGCTGTTTGTGTTCCAGAGCTCAAAGAACCTGACCGCAGCCTATGGAGTGGCGGTCACCGGAGTCATGTTGATCAACACCCTGATGGCCTATTCGGTCATCCGGCATAAGTGGAAATGGCCGACGTGGGCCGTGCTTTGCGCCCTGATCCCGTTCGGCTTCATCGATTCCGTGTTCCTGACCTCCAACCTGCTGAAAATTCCGGACGGAGCCTGGATGCCGCTGGCGCTGGGCGCCGGCCTGGTCCTGATCATGTGGACCTGGGTGCGCGGCACCCAGATCCTGACCGACAAGACGCGCAAGGACAGTTTGCCGCTGACCGACCTGATCGAGATGCTGCGGGCCCGACCGCCGCACCGGGCACCCGGCACAGCCATCTTCCTGACCAGCGACCCCGACGTCGCACCGGTCGCCCTGATGCACAATCTCAAACACAACAAGGTGTTGCACGAGAAGAACGTCATCCTGACCGTTCGCACGACGGACCGGCCGCGCGTGCCGGAAAGCCAACGGGTCACGATCGAGCCGATCTCGGACGACTTCAAGAAGCTGACTATCAGCTATGGCTTCATGGAACAGCCCAATGTGCCCAAGGCGCTGGGCCTGTGCCGCAAACAGGGGCTGAAGTTCGATATCATGTCGACCAGCTTCTTCCTCGGTCGCCGTTCGGTCATCGCCTCTGCCTCGCAAGGCATGCCCCTGTGGCAGGATCGGCTGTTCATCTTCCTGACCCGCAACGCGGCCAATCCGACGGACTTCTTCCACATTCCCCCGGGACGGGTGGTCGAGCTTGGCGCCCAGGTGGCGGTTTGAGCCGCCCGCCCGAGCAGGGGCGAAGCTCGGCGGCCCGCGGTCGTCGCATGGCCGACAAGGCGCGGGCCGGAACCCGGACGCCGCGCGCGCCGAAGGTCGAGATGCAGGACGCCAATTCTGACGGCGGGGCTGACATCGGCGTCGAGGCGCGGATCGCGGCGGGGGTGTTGCTGAACGCCGCTCTCGAGGGTCGGGGCGGGCTGGATGCAGCCCTGTCGTTCCAGGAGGTTTCCAGCCTGCCGGGGCCTGACCGGGCCTTCGCCCGCGCGGTGGCCATGGCGGCGCTGCGCCGGCTGGGCGAGATCGACCAGATCCTGGACCGCAAGCTGCAGAAGGGGCCGCCGCTGGCCGTGCGGACCATTCTGCGCGTGGCATTGGCGCAGATGCTGATCCTCGAAACGCCGGCCTTCGCGGCGGTGTCGACGGCGGTGAAACTGGCCGAGCGCGAGGTCAAGACGCGGCCCTACAAGAATCTGGTCAACGCCGTGCTGCGCGGCATCGACCGCGAAGGGCCGGGCCTGACCACGGCCGAAAGCAATCTGCCCGTATGGCTGGCCGCCCGCTGGCGCGCTTCTTATGGCGAGGCGACGCTGGTCGGTCTGGCCCTGGCCGCGCGCGAAGAGCCGGCGACGGACCTCAGCGTCAAGCCGGATATCAACGCGGCAGCGGTCGCCGAAGCGGTCGAGGGCGAGGTGCTGCCGGGCGGTTCGATCCGCACCGGGCGGCGGGGAGACGTCGCGGCCTGGCCGGGCTTTGACGACGGAATCTGGTGGGTCCAGGACGCCGCCGCCGCTGTGCCGGGGCGGCTGCTGGCTCCGAAGGCCGGCGAGACGATCATCGACCTGTGCGCCGCGCCGGGCGGCAAGACACTGCAACTGGCTGGATCAGGGGCCAGTGTCGTGGCGCTGGACCGGTCGGCGGTGCGGTTGAAACGGCTGACCGAGAATCTGGTGCGCACCGGACTGAGTGCCGAGGTGGTGGCGATGCCCGCCGAGGACTGGGACGACCCGCGGACCTTTGACGCCGTGCTGCTGGACGCGCCCTGCACCGCCACCGGCACCTTCCGCCGCAATCCGGAAGTGTTGCGCGCCACCAGGCCCGCTGACGTGGCCAAGCTGGCCGATGTCCAGCACCGGCTATTGGATGCCGCCGCCGACCGGGTCAGGCCGGGCGGGCGGCTGGTCTATTGCGTCTGCTCGCTGGAACGCGAGGAGGGCGAGACCCAGATCATCGCCTTCCTGCGCCGCAACGCCGCCTTCCGAACCACGCCTGCTATCCCCGCCGACATCGGTGCGCCGGCCGAGGCGCTGACCCCCGAGGGCTGGCTGCGCATCCTGCCGTCGATGTGGGCTGAAAAGGGCGGGCTGGACGGCTTCTTCATCGCGCGGATGGACCGGATCGTCTGAGCGATTCTGTCGCCGGACATGGAGACTCTCGCCCCCTCCGGCCCGCCCCTTTCGTCCCCGGAACCCGCTACTTCCGCCCCTTCTCCAACGCCGAAAAAAGTGGTCGCGTGGCCCCTGCGTCCGCATCTGACGTAGTGCCGTGCATACTGACTGGATGCCCGCCGGGCCTGGTCTTTGACAATGCTGAACCCACGCCTTCGCCGCACCGGCGTCGGCTCGCTTCGCGGAACATCTCAAAAGCCCGGACCGGTGCCGGTCACAAGCAATTTTTCGGACCGACCCGCTACTTCCGGGACATCAGCCCGCGCCTTCGTCAGGCCTTCCAGAAGCCGACGATTTTCTTGACCTCGGCCACCACAGGATCGGCGAGGGCGGCGGCGCGTTCGGCCCCGTCCCTCAGCACCCGGTCGATCTCGGTCGGATCGGCCATCAGGCGGCGCATCTCGGCGGTGACGGGGGCCATGGAGGCGACCGCGAGGTCGGCCAGCGCGGGTTTGAAGACCCCGAAGCCCTGACCGGAGAACTCGGCCAGGACGGCCTCGCGGCTCATGTCGGCCAGCGCGGCGTAGATGGTGACGAGATTCTTCGCCTCGGCGCGGCCGTCGAGGCCGTCCAGTCTCTCGGGCAAGGCGTCGGCATCGGTGCGCGCCTTGCGGATCTTGGACACGATGGTGTCGGCGTCGTCGGTCAGATTGATGCGCGACTGGTCGGACGGATCGGATTTGGACATCTTGGCCATGCCGTCGCGCAGGGACATCACCCGCGGCGCGGGTCCCTGGGTCAGAGGCTCGGGCAGTGGGAAGAAGCCGGGCGCGTTGAAGTCGGTGTTGAATTTCTGGGCGATGTCGCGGGTCAGCTCCAGATGCTGTTTCTGGTCCTCGCCGGTCGGCACCTCGGTGGCCTTGTACAGAAGGATGTCCGCGGCCTGGAGCACCGGATAGGTGTAGAGGCCGACCGAAGAGCGTTCCTTGTGCTTGCCCGACTTCTCCTTGAACTGGGTCATCCGGTCCAGCCAGCCGAGGCGGGCGACGCAGTTGAGAATCCAGGCCAGTTCCGAATGGGCGCGCACGGCCGACTGGGGCCAGATAATCGAGCGCGCCGGATCCAGCCCCGAGGCCAGATAGGCGGCGGCGATCTCGCGCGTCTGGGCGGTCAGCAGGGCCGGATCCTGCCATACGGTGATGGCGTGCAGGTCGGCCACGAACAGGAAACAGGGCGCGCCCGTGTCCTGAAGCTGGGTGAACCGCTTCAGGGCCCCCAGATAGTTGCCCAGATGCAGGGCACCCGAGGCCTGGATGCCGCTGAGAACGCGGCGGGGACCCTGGTAGGCGAGAGCAGCTTCGGGGGAGGCGTCGGTCATCAATCCAGTCCGGTCGGCGGCACGTTCTTGTCGGAGGTGCCGGGTTCACGCTTCAGCGTCGCCTTCAGTTCGGAGACGCTGACGGCGCGGAAAAGCACGATGCAGGTGCCGTAGACAAGGGCACCCACGCTGACGACGACGACGACGGCGATTTCCTTGGCCAGCAGAAGACGGCTCAGCGCGGGGTAGTTGAGCCCCGCCAGCACCAGCAGCCCGGCCATGACGGCGCTGGCCGCCAGCACCCGGGAGAGGCGCGAGAGGAAGGCCGGCGACGGCCGCCAGGCATCCTCTCGCATCAGGGTGCCCGCCAGCAGGGAAACGTTGATCCAGGCCGACAGGCTGGTGGCGACAGCCAGACCCAGCACCCCGTCGACGCCGATGCTGGACAGCCAGAAGAACAGTCCGGTGCCGACCACCACGGTGAAGGTCACGGCAGCGACCGCGTAGATCATCGGCCGGCGGGTGTCCTCGCGGGCGAAGAAGGGCGGGGTCAGGACCTTGGCCAGGACGAAGGCCGGCACGCCCCAGGCAAACTGGCGCAGCACGTCGGCGGTGCGGGCCGCGTCCAGGCTGGTGAAGGCCCCACGCGTCACGGTCGCGTCGATGATGAAGAAGGGGATGACGAACAGGGCCACGGCGGCGGGCAGGGTCAAGGCCATGGCCAGGGTGATGCCGTCGTCGAGGGTGCGGCGGCCGCCTTCATGATCGCCCGAGACGAAGGCCCGGGTCAGACGGGGGACGAGCGCCAGGCCGATGGCCACGCCGATCAGTCCCAGCGGCAGCTGGTACAGCCGATCAGCGTTATAGATCACCGAACGGGCCCCTTCATCGGACCCGGCCAGTACCTGGCTGACCAGAGAGTTGACCTGCATCGCGCCACCGGCGAGGGCACCGGGCACGGCGAGGGCGAGGGCCCGCTTCACATTGGGCGTCAGGCGCGGCCAGGACAGTTTCAAAGTCACGCCGAGCCGGCGCACACCCCACCACAGAAGTCCGGCCTGCAGGAAGCCCGAGACGGTGACGGCGGCGGTGACCCAGAGCAGCACGGTCGGCTGGCTGGCGGGCACGACATAGGCGGCCAGAAGCGGCGTCAGGGTGCAGAGGTTGAGCAACACCGGCACGCCCGCCGAAAGGGCGAATTTGCCGGCGGTATTCAGAACGCCCGACAGCAGCGAGGCCACCGTCATACAGGCCAGATAGGGCATGGCCAGCTGGGTGGCGGTGACCGCCACCGACAGGACTCCGGCCTGATCGCGATAGGCGGACAGCAGCCACGGCATGATCCACGGCATCAGGACCTGCAGCACGACGCAGAAGCCCGCAACCACGGCCAGCATGAAGGACATGGCTTCCGACGCCGTGACGGCGGCCGCCTCTTCCCCCTCGCGGGCCCGGACACCGCCATAGACGGGCACGAAGGCCTGGGCGAAGGCCCCCTCGGCGAACAGGCGGCGGAACATGTTGGGCAACATCAACGCCGTGGTGAAGGCGTCCATCATCGGTCCCTGACCGAAGCGGGCGGACAGTGCCAGATCCCGTGCGAAGCCCAGGATTCGACTGCCCAGCGTGAGGGTCGCTTGCACCAGGGTGTTGCGGGCCAGGCTCATGGAGATGCTCGGGGAGACTTTCGGACCAGCGCTTGGCGTGGTTCCGGCGTGGGTGATACCGGCGCTTGCGCGGACCGGCGACTGCCGACCTCGGAGACGTCGCGCAGGCTGGCGCGAACGGGGGCCGAGACGCGATGACTGGCGCGTTCGGTGTAGTCGAGGACCGTCTCCAGATCGGCGCGCAGGGACTCCAGCCTGGGGCCCGGCTTTGGCTTGTGGCCTGTCGCGTCTGTGACATAGAAGCTGTCGACCGCGCGCTCGCCGAAGCCGGCGATGTGGGCTGAACGGATCGACAGGCGGTGGATGGCAAGGGCTCGCGCCAGATCGGCCAGCAGGCCGGGACGGTCTGCGCCGGACACCTCGACCACGGCGGCGGTGGGGCTCTCGTCCAGATCGACCATGGCGGTGGGCCGCACATCAAAGGCCGCGCGGCGCGGATTGGGCGCGGCGATCGGGGCAGGTCCGATCGGCACGCCGCCGAGGGCCGCGGCCTCCAGCGCCCGGATCAGCCGGGTCAGGCGGCGCGGCTCGGCTTGCCCATACGGCGCGCCGCCGCCGTCCTGAAGCTCGAACACATCAAGCGCAGTGCCGTCTCCGGCGGTCGCCACCCGGGCTCCGACGACATCGGCACCGGCGGCGGCCAGGGCGTCTGCCAGATCGACGAACAGGCCGGGACGATCGCGGGCGGCGACGGCCACGCGGGTCGCGGCGCGTTCGTCCTCCTCGCCGCCCCTGATCGTGACCGCTTCGGCGGCGGCACCGTCAACGCGGGCGCGGGCGACCAGAGCGGGGTAGTCGTCCAGCGGATCGGCGTGGGTCACGTCCTCGCCACGGAACACGCCCTCGGTGCGCTGATAGAGGTCGCGGATCAGGCCCCCCTTCCAGGCGTTCCAGACCCCCGGGCCGACAGCGCGGATGTCGGCCACGGTCAGGATCAGCAGGGTCCTCAGACGCTCCGGGTCGCCGACCAGTTTGGTGAAGGCGCGGACCGTCGCCGGGTCGGACACATCGCGTTTCTGGGCGTAGTCGCTGAGGGCCAGGTGGTTGCGCACCAGCCAGACCACGAACTCCGTCCGGCGCGGGTCGAGGCCCAGTCGGTCGCAGGCGCGCCGCGCCGCAATGGCTCCGTCTTCCAGTTGGCCACGGTCGCCGCCCTTGCCGACATCATGCAGCAGCATGGCCAGCATCAAGGCCTCGAAATCGTCGATTCGGTGGACGATCTCGGTCGAGGCCGGGTGGTCAGCCTTCAGCTTGCCGCGCCAGATGTCATTGATGATGCCGATGGCCTGCAACGTGTGCTCGTCGACCGTATAGGCATGGTACATGTTGAACTGGGTCTGGCCGACGATCCGTCCCCATTCGGGCAGGAACCGGCCGAGCAGGCCGGTCTCGTTCATCAGGGTCAGGACCCGGTAGGGTCGCTGGCCGTGCGCGAGAATGTCGAGGAAGGCGCGGGTCGCCTCGGGATCGCGACGCAGCGTCGGCGTGACCAGCGAGAGCGATCGACTGACCGCCGAAAAAGCGTCCGGGTGCAGGTCCAGATCGTGCTCGTCCGCCGTGCGGAACAGCATCAGCAGCTTTTCGGGTGCGGCGGCGAAGACCTCGGGCCCGGTGACCGACAGGCGGCCGGCGTCCTCTATGAATCCGTCGACGCCCAGCTTGCGTTTGCGCCCCGGGATCAGGCGCGACAGGCTCATGGTCGGTTTCTGCTGGCGCGCCTCCAGTTTGGCCGACATGGCGCGGGTCAGGGCCCCGACGTCGCGGGCGACGAGGAAATATCGGCGCATGAACCGCTCGACCGCCGGCTCGTCACCCCGTCCGCGCCAGCCCATCCGCCGGGCCACCTCGGGCTGGAGATCGAAGGTCAGCTTTTCCTCGGGACGCGCCGCGGTCAGATGCAGGTGCGCCCGGGTGCGCCACAGGAAATCGAAGGCTTCCTCGAAGGTCCGGCGTTCGCGCGCGGTCAGCAGGTCGTCGAGCACCCGCGCGCCCAACGGGCTTTCCGGGGCCAGCGAGCGGGCGATCCAGAACAGGGTGTTGAGGTCGCGCAGCCCCCCCTTGCCGTCCTTGACGTTGGGCTCGACGCGATAGCGGACCGCGCCGGATTTCTGGTGGCGCAGATCGCGCTCTTCCAGCTTGGCGGCGATGAAGGGGCGGGGGTCGGCCCTGGTCACGAAGGCGCGGAAGCGGGCGATGAAGTCGTCGGCCAGCCGGGCGTCACCTGCCAGCGGCCGGGCCTCCAGCAGGGCGGTCCGCACCGTCATGTCGGATTTGGCGAGGGTCAGGCATTCGTCGACGGAGCGTGCCGACTGACCGACCTTGAGGCCTAGGTCCCACAGGACATAGAGCATGAATTCCGTCACCTGTTCGGTGCGGGGAATGGATTTCCAGGACCGCAGGAAAAGCAGGTCCAGATCGGAAAAAGGCGCCAGCACCCCCCTGCCGTAGCCGCCGACCGCGATCAGGCTGAGCCGCTCGGCCTCGGTCGGGTTGTGGGCAGGATAAAGAGTTTCCGTGGTGAACCGCCAGAGCGCGGTCAGCAACTCGTCGGCGGCGGCGGAATAAAGCCGGGCGACCTCGACGCCGTCGCCTCCCGCCTCCAGGCGACGGGACGCCCTGGCGCGGGCGGCGTCGAAGCTCTCGCGGAGGATTTCAGCCACCGCCGTGCGCACATCGGGGGCGGACGCCGTCTCGATCAGCCGGTCGTCGAGGGCAGCGGTCACCGGCGGCCCAGACCCTTCAGCCGGTACAGGGCCTCCAGCGCCTCGCGCGGGGACAGTTCGTCGGGTTCGATGGCCTGAAGTGCGTCCTCGACGGCTGACGAACGCGGTGGCGGGGGTGGTTCGGCGGCCGCGAACAGGGGCAGATCGTCGAGACTGACGGTCGCGCGCTTCTGGCCCTCCAGCCGGTCCAGTACCTCGCGGGCCCGTGACACCACGGCGGCGGGGACCCCGGCCAGTTTGGCGACCTGCACGCCATAGCTGCGGTCGGCGGCACCGGGCGCGGCCTCGTGCAGGAAGACCAGGTCGCCGTTCCACTCCCGCGCGGTCATCGACAGATTGCAGGCGTGGGCCAGTCGCGTCTCGAGGCCCGCCAGCTCGTGATAGTGGGTGGCGAACAGGGTGCGGGCGCGATTGCGGTCATGCAGGGCCTCGGCGACGGCCCAGGCGATGGCGAGACCGTCATAGGTAGCGGTGCCGCGCCCGATTTCGTCAAGCACAACGAACGATCGTTCGGTGGCCTGGGTCAGGATGGCGGCGGTCTCGACCATTTCGGTCATGAAGGTCGAGCGGCCTCGCGCCAGGTCGTCGCCGGCCCCGACTCTGGAGAACAGGCGGTCGACCACGCCCAGCCGCATCGACCGGGCCGGTACGAACGCCCCGGCCTGGGCCAGCACGACCAGCAGGGCGTTCTGGCGCAGGAAGGTCGACTTTCCGGCCATGTTCGGCCCGGTGACGATCGACAGGCGGGCCCCCGTCCTTCCAGAATTGTCGACGCCGGCGCCGTCGAGCTTGCAGTCATTGGGGGTGTAGGGATCGCCTTGCGCCTTCACCGCCGCCTCGACCACCGGATGGCGGCCGGCGGTGACCTCGAAACAGGTGGTGTCGTCCACGGCGGGACGGACGGCCCCGACCTCCTCGGCCCACTCGGCGAGGGCGGCATGGGCGTCAAGCTCGGCGAGGGCCTCGGCCACGGCCTGAAGCCGTCGGGCCAGCGACTGCACCGTGGCGCGCCAGCCCTCGAAGGTCTCGCCCTCGATGGCCAGCGCCCGGTGCCCGGCCTGGCTGATCTTCGCGTCCAGCTCGGACAGTTCGACGGTGGTGAAGCGGACCTGATTGGCGAGGGTCTGGCGATGGATGAAAGGGCTCTCGCCCGAGGGGCGCAAAAGGGGTTCGGCGGCCCGCGCCGAGGTCTCGAGGAAATAGCCGAGGACGGCGTTATGGCGGACCTTGAAGGGAACGCCCGCCTCGGCCACGGC
>Ga0105049_10000842_pt1 | contig 34903 bp, 33 predicted proteins | sample MAT06_FD_78087 | JGI IMG/M metagenome (GOLD analysis project Ga0105049, IMG submission 78087) | Freshwater microbial communities from Lake Fryxell liftoff mats and glacier meltwater in Antarctica - MAT-06 | ecosystem: Environmental > Aquatic > Freshwater > Ice > Liftoff microbial mat | place...
GCCGTGGATCCAGGTGATGGCGACCGGTTCGCGGGAGTGGGCCCAATCGGCAAGGCACCGCAGCTCGGCTTCTCGGCCGGCGAATGCGGCGGATGCTTTGGCGCCCAGAACGTCCCGAATTCGTCGTGCGACCAGCATACTTCCCTCCCGATAGAACTTCGGAAGTATACCGCACCAGCGGGTTAACTTGGGCGGTTTGCCGATCTGCCTTGGCATCTAGGCTCTAGTGTAGTTATTGAGGAATGGGTGAGGATGAGATTTCGATGAGATTCGCCGTGACTAATTACTGAATCCAGCAGCATCGGCATTTCGATCTGGTCACTGAGTTACTGTTTCTTTCCTCGCGGAACTTTCTTACCGCCGGCATCTTCTTCGCCTTCTGGAGGTGCATTGGGGTTGGCCCCGCCGGAGCGCACGGGAGGTACCCAGCCATCGTTAGCTGGGCCGTTCTGGAAAAACTTCGCCGTGCCGCTTAGAGGATGGCCCGTGGCGTAGTTGGCGTTGGCTTGGCCGAAGATCTTGCCGGCGCGTAGCGTATCGTCGTGCACCTTTTTTACTAAAGCCTGGTAGCGATCGTCCGTCTGGGCGAAGCCGGAGAATACACGCAGGTCGTTGTTGCCCATGAGCACGACGTCAATGCCGGGTACCGACGCAATATCAAAGGCGTTCGCGACACCGGTAGGGGTTTCGATCATCACGGCCACCAGCATGTTGTCGTTAAACGTCTGCGCGTAAGTAGGGCCCCACAGGCGAGCCGCTTGTCCACCGCCGGAGCTGCGACGCGCCACCGGAGGATAACGCGACCACTTCACCGCTTCCCGCGCCCGCTCGACGTCGTCCACCGTGGGGATAATGACGCCCAGCGCTCCTAAGTCGGTGGCGTGTTGAATGTGAAATTCCTGCGCGTCAGGAAGGCGGATCATCGGAATGGCGCCGGCATGGGGGCAGGCCGCAATCATCGCTTCCACGTCGCGGAATTCGAGCGTGCTGTGCTGCATTTCGAACCAGGCATAATCGTAGTGCTTGGCCGCTTCGCAATAGCCCGCGATATCGAATTTCGTCTGGGTAAAGCTAAAGACCTGCTTACCGTCGAGTAACTTCTGCTTGGCCGTATTGTAAAGCGGCGCTTTGGTTTGGGCGAACATTGCGGCGCTGAGCAACGCCACGGACAAAATGGGGCGGGTCATAGTGAAGGTCCTTCTTTATCGATCCAGGCGATGCGAAATTTATCACATCCGTTTCCCGAAAGCGACGGGTAGGGGCTCCAGAGTGGTGGAAGGCTTAAGTTGCGAAATTTTCGAAGGCGGGGAAAGACTTCTGGGCCTCGGCGCCTCTCTACATTGTGGCGGGAATCAATCTCGCCACGAATGGAAAGGTTTACATGTTCAAACAGAAGTTTTCAATGATCACCGGGGCCGTCGCCCTTGCCGCCTTGGCGCTTACCAATCCGATGGCCCGCGCGGCCGACGGCCCGAGTGATCCGCAGATCGTCGGTATCGTGCTCGCCGCCGACCGGATCGACATCGACTCTGGCCAGATCGCCTTGGCCGAATCCAAGAGCAAGACCGTCCGGGAGTTTGCGCAGCGCATGGTGACGGATCACTCCGCCGTCCAGCAGAGCGTGATCGGCTTGGCGGCCAAGTTGGGTGTGACGGCGGCGGATAGCCCGACGAGCGACGGCTTGAAGAGTGGCGCGCGCGACATCACGGCCAAATTGAATTCGCTCAAGGGCAAGGAATTCGACAAGGCCGACTGGATCTCTCATCTGTCCGAAGGCGGAGAAGTTCTTCCCGCGCAACACCGGGTAGAAGTCCACCCAGGTCATGTCGGTCTTTGCCGCGCCGGCGATGTGGCAAGCGGCACACTCTTGTTTCGAGGCTAGCTTGGCCGTCGCCTCGTAGGGCAGCGCACTCCAACGAAACCAAGTGGCCCTGGTCTAGCCACGTCGCCCCGGCGTCGTGGCTACTGGAGCAGGATGTCAGTCAAACAGGCAATCCAGAATGCCGGTTGGACAGAGGATCAAGTTCACGATGTGTTACGAGGAAAATGAATATGTGCCGGAACTTGACCATAAGCTCAAAGCCCTGGTCGGCATGGCGGCCTCCGCGCTGCCGCATGAAATCGGGTGCGACGACTGTTTCGACTACTTTGCCGCCTATGCCGACCATCTCGTTTCCGGGGCTCCGCTGCCAGAGCCGCTGCGACTGGTGGGCGAACATTTCGAACGCTGTTCCTGCTGTATGGAGGAATTGGAGTTACTACTCAAGGCAATGAAAGCCGAGTATCCCCGCCCGCTGAATTCTTAATGTAAACCCAAACGGAGGAGTTCTGAGCGTGCCGGGCCACTACACCCTTCGCCTTGGTTGCGACCCACATGGCTTGGGCGCAGGCTTCCGAATTAGCCACCATTGGTCAAACTGGGGCGCGTCCCGCCTAGCCTGCCTCGCGAGCGGCGGGGCCAATCTCCAGTTCGTAAGACGTTCCTAGAGTCTCCAACAGCCGCATTTCCCCTGTTTCTGCCAGTAAATTGCGGATTCGCGAATGTGCCCCGCCGCTCGCGCGGCAGGCTAGGTGCCCCCGTTGCGTTTGACGCAGCGAGACTGTAGGCTATGGCCAATCTAATTTGGGGAATTATAGACGCCTATGTATTCATTAAGAACGCGGATCACTCTGGCCATCGCCTTTATCGCGCTTATGCTCGCGTCACAACTGACACATGGCCAGTCTACCGACGCCATCCTTTCGGGGGTGGTGAGCGACGCTTCCGGGGCGGCCGTGCCGGGTGCACGGGTGAAGGCGCGCAACGTGAATACCGGGGTGCTCACGGAGACTCGCACCAATGAGGCGGGTGTGTATGTGTTCGCCGCGCTGCAGCCGGGAAGCTACCAGATTTCCGCCGATCTCGAAGGGTTTCAGAAATATGTGGTGAATGGGCTGGAACTGGAAGTGGCGGCCAGGGCCACGGTGAATCTGGTCTTGGAGGTGGGAAAAGCGAGTGAGTCCATTGAGGTAAAGGCCGGGGCGGCGCTGCAGCTTGACTTGCTGTCGGCTTCCGTGGGGACCGTCATTAATGGGCGGAAGGTTTTGGAATTGCCTTTGGCCGGCCGCAACGCCATGGACCTGTTGCGAACGCAGGCGGGCGTCACCGGGGCGAACGGCGGGCAGAACTTCAATGGGGCGCGGGTGGGCAGCCTGAACATCAGTATCGACGGCACCAATGCGCAGGACAATCTGCTGAACTCGCTATTTCTGGCCACCGTCACCTCCGGAGTGAGCGTGGACCGGGTGGAAGAATTTCGCATCGTGACGTCGCCCGCCGACGCGGAGTTGGGCCGGGGCTCGGGGCAGATCCAGGCACTCACTCGCTCGGGAACGAATCAGTTTCATGGAAGCCTGTTTGAGGAGCACCGTAACCGCTCACTGACGGCGAACAGCTTCTTCAACAATCAAAGGGGGACGCCGCGCACGCTGCTGATCCGCAACTTCTTCGGCGGGCGCGTCGGCGGGCCAGTCCGGAAGAACCGCACCTTCTTCAACGTCTTCTATGAACGCCGTTACGAGCGGCAAAGCCAGACGGTAACCAGCACCGTGTATACGGAACCGGCGCGCCAAGGGCTGTGGCGATTCTATCCGGGGGCCCGCAACGCGAATGCAAACTCTGGCACTCCGACGGTGGACTTAGCCGGGAACCCTTTTCGACCCGCCGCCGCGACCGGCGATTTGCAGACGATTAGCGTCTTTGGGCGCGACCCCACCCGGCTCACGGCAGACCCAACGGGGACCCTGCAAAAGCAGATCGCGCTGATGCCGTTGCCCAATGATTTCCGCGCCGGCGATGGACTCAACACCGCGGGCTATACCTGGAACCGGGCCCGCCCTTACGACTTCAACCAGTTCGATATCCGGTTGGACCACCAGTTCAACACCCGGCATCGGGCCAGCTTCAGTTACAGCGAGCAGGGATCGCTATCGACCAATTTCATTGGGGCGCAGCGCTATCCGACCGTGCCGGGCGCGCAGAGCCCCAACGAGACGAAGACCGAATCGCTAACGGTAACCAGCACCGTCCGGCCGACCTTGTTGAATGAGTTTCATGCCGGCGTTTTCCGGCCGCGGCAAAGCTACTTAGCCCCGTGGACCGTGGCCGGCAATCAGGTGCTGCCCAACCTGGGCGGGCAGCCTTACGTACTGCAACTGGGTTTGGCGAATAGCCCCATCAATACGGCGGTGGGCGACGACCCCAGTTCCCGGCTCTCGCCGGTGTATCAGTTCAGCAACAACCTGAGCTGGGTACATGGGAAGCATACGGTGAAGGCAGGCTTTGAGGCGCGCTTTGTTTCGAGCGCGGGATGGGACTCGTTCTACAACGTGCCCCGCGTGGCCCTAGGCGCCACCACCGCCGTGCCGGTAAAGAACATCGACACCATCACCGTCCCGGGCATCGGCCAGAACCTGGGCGCCCAGACGCTGCTGACGGATCTCTCGGGTTCGGTAGGGCAAGTGTTGCAGAATTTCAATGCCTCTCCCGGAACCAGCCCGGCGTTTTTGAATGGCCAGACGCGCTATCAGCACGTGCGCGCGCCAGAGTACAGCTTCTTCTTCAAAGACGATTTCAAGGTGACGCCCAACCTCACTTTGAACCTCGGCTTGCGCTATGAGCTCTATGCGGTGCCGGTGGAACAGACGGGACGGGGGGCGGCGCTGGAGGGCGGCAGCGGTGGGATATTTGGCATTTCGGGCACCGACTTCGGGTCACTATTTCAGCCCGGTGTGACGGGCGGCAAGCCGACTCTCATCCGGCCGATCGGTCCGCAGACGGCGAACCCTGGGGACCGCTATTTCGACGGCGATCACAATAACTTCGCGCCCGCAGTCGGCTTGGCTTGGCAACTGCCGTGGTGGGGCAAAGGAAAGACCGTGCTGCGGACCGGCTACGGGATCGGGTACGAACGGAATCCGATATTTCTGATCTCGTCCATCAACGGACAACAGCCAGGTTTGTCGAGCCTGGCGTCGGTGATCCCCTCGACACCAACGACTCTGGCCAATCTTGGCTTGCCGCTCCGTGCACCCGCGCGGCCGTTACAAGCGGTCCCTTTCACCGACCGCACGTCGCCCGTCTATGCGCTCGATAGCCGCTTGCGTACGCCCTACTATCAGAACTTCAATGTTTCCATGACGCGGGTGTTGCCCGGCGACGCGGTGCTCGATGTGCGTTGGGTGGGCAACTTGGGCGTGAAGCTGATTCAACAGGCGAACATCAACGAAGTGAACATTCTGGAGAACGGGATCCTCGACGCGTTCCGCATCACGCAGCAGGGCGGCAACGCCGCACTTTTCAATCGGCTCTTCGTCGGCCTGCCGGGGGTGGATGGCACGCGGGTGACGGGCTCGGATTTCGTACGCACGAACAACTCCGGATTGCAGGGCTTTCTGGCGAACAATGACGTGCCCGGGTTCGCCAATACGCTGAATGTGACGCCGTTGGTGCCGGGCGAGAATGGCGGACTGCTGCGCCGCGTCGGCTTGCCGGAGAACTTCATTGTGGCCAACCCGCAGTTTGGGTCGGCGACGCTGGCATCGAACCTGGGCAGTTCCACCTATCACTCGCTGCAGGCGGAGATCAACAAGCGGTTCGGGCATGGCTGGGTGCTGCAGGCCAACTATACGCTTAGCAAGGCGCTGGGGAACTATGACGGGGATGGGTCAGCCCTGGAGCAGAATTTTCGCACCCTCCGCAACCGGAGCCTCGACAAGATGCGCATGTCGTTCGACCGCCGGCATGTGGCCAAGGCGAATGGCATTTTTGAGTTGCCCTTTGGCAAGGGCAAGCGCTTTGGATCGGGCGTGCCGGCTTGGTTGGGGCACGTGATCGGCGGCTGGCAGACGGGCTCGATTCTGACGATCCAGACGGGCTCGCCGCTGTCATTGGGCGCGGCGCGTGCGTTCAATACCGCGGGTAACAATACCGCGGTTCCGGTGGGCGCCTTCCCCAGCGACTTCGGGGAAGCGCGCCGGACCGCGACCGGAGTCGTCTATTTCACCGGCCTGAAGCAGGTAGTGGACCCTTATGTCGCGCAGATCACGACCCTGAACGGAGTTCAGCAGCGGAGCACCTTGCTGGCCGTCACGGATTCCGCGGGCAAGGCGCTGCTGGTCAATCCGCAGCCGGGGCAATTGGGGATGGCGCCGCGGTACCTGACGGGGCCCGGCTTGTTCCAACTGGATCTGAACCTGCTAAAGCGAGTGACCTTCCGCGAGCGTTACGAGTTTACGCTGCGTGCCGATGCCATCAACTTCACCAATCGCGCCAATTTCTCCAACCCGGATACGAACATCAATTCGCTGAACTTCGGGGTGATCAGCGGCACCAGCGCCGAACCGCGGGTGGTGGTGGTGAGCGCCCGATTTAGCTTCTAGCCGCTGCAGGTGGGTGCGCCGGCGAGCCGGCCGTTCCTGCAACCCCACCTGATTATGGACATCTATCCGGACCGGCTCGGCTGCCACCATCATCGTCACTGAAGGCGTTCGCCGATCAGGTCTGCTTCCTGAGGGTGCCGTCTGCCGTGGATTCTGCCGTGGAGGGTTCACAGCAGGTACTGAAGTTACTTTGCGTTGATGCCACAATCCTTCAAAATCTTCGTAGCTGTCCGAGTCCGAATGTGCGACTTCGGATTGGGGTGACGGTTGCGCGTCCGTCAAGGTGCCTCAGAAACTGATGGCTTTCGCGTGTGCTCACGGCGAGGAAACCGACTCGTTCTATCGCCTGTCCGAATTCCCTCCTGGTTGGACGGGGAAGCGTGCTCATGCCGCTATGGTGACCCGTTGAATGCCGATAAACTCTAAGTTGCCGGGCTCATAGCCGTCCACCTCGAGGCAAAGCTCTATGGCTTGACGGATCCCCACCATGAGCTCAACTTCTCAACACCGGACCCTTAGCGATACACTAAAGGATCACCCCCCATGTCCAGCCTCCTTGACCGTCTGAAAGCCGGAATCGCGAAGACGCGGGCCGGTCTCGTTGAAACGCTCGAAGATACCTTCAAAGGCCGTAAGGAGATCGACAGCGATCTGCTCGACGAACTCGAGTACGCGCTGATCACCGCCGACGTCGGCGTCCGCACGGTGACCGAGATTTTGGAAGACGTCCGCCAGCGGGCAGACCGCAAACTACTGGGCGACGCGAGCGAGATCAAGCAACTGATCCGGCAGCATCTGGTGAGTGTTTTGGAGGCCACGGAGCGGCCCATCGTACGCCCCGCCGCGCCCCCCCGTGTCGTGCTGGTGGTAGGCGTGAATGGCGCGGGCAAAACTACCACCATTGGCAAACTGACCGCGCGTTTGCGCTCCGAAGGCCAATCGGTGCTGCTCTGCGCGGCTGACACCTTCCGCGCCGCGGCCATTGAGCAGCTCGAAGTGTGGGGCCAGCGTAATGACGTGGAAGTGATCCGGCAGCAACAAGGGTCTGACCCGAGCGCCGTGGTCTTCGATGCGCTGCAAGCCGCCAAGGCGCGCGGCGTCGACGTCGTCATTGTCGATACCGCCGGCCGCCTGCACACCAAAGAAAACCTGATGGCGGAGCTCGAAAAGATGCGCCGCACCACGCAACGCGTGATTCCCGACGCGCCTCACGAAGTGCTGTTGGTGATGGACGGCACCACCGGCCAGAATGGCTTGGAACAGGCGCGCAAGTTTACCGAGAGCACGGGCGTGACGGGCATTGTGCTGACGAAGCTCGACGGCACGGCCAAGGGCGGCGTGGTGGTGGCGATTGCCCGGGAGTTGAATTTGCCGATTCGCTATATCGGCGTTGGCGAGCAGATCGATGACCTGCTGCCGTTTGAAGCGGAGAAGTTCGTTGCCAGCCTCTTTGATTAGCCCCATGGAGGAGGCCTTGGCCCTGGCCCGTGCGAGCCATGGGCAAACGTCTCCCAACCCCGCCGTGGGGTGCGTCATCGTGCGCGACGGCGCGGTGATTGGCCGCGGGACGCATACTTGGGCGGGCGTCGACCATGCCGAGGTGCTGGCCCTGCGGGAGGCCGGAGAACTCGCGCGTGGCGCCACGGCCTACGTCACTCTGGAGCCCTGTTCGCATACCGGGCGCACCGGCCCCTGCGCCGATGCGCTGATCGCCGCGGGCATCACGCACGTGGTGGCGGCGATGGAAGATCCGAACCCGATCATTAAGGGCGATGGCTTTCGTAAGTTACGCGCGGCGGGAGTTACGGTGGAGTTAGACATGGCGGCTACTCCCGACGCCGAACGCCTCAATGAACCCTTTTTTCATTTCATGCGCACCGGGCGTCCGTTAGTTACTCTGAAGGCGGCAGTTACTCTCGACGGCAAGATTGCGGCGCCAGGGGATAACACCGGTTGGATTACTTCGGAACGCGCGCGCAAACACGTGCAGCAGTTGCGTCACCAACACGACGCCATCCTTACCGGCATCGGCACCGTGCTCGCCGACGATCCCCGGCTTAACGACCGCAGCGGTTTGCCCCGCAGCCGGCCGTTGCTGCGCATCGTCGCTGACTCGCAATTGCGCGTGCCGCTTAATCATCAGTTGGTGACCACCGTCGCCAAGGACTTAGTGGTGGCGACTACTTCCGCCGCCTCCAAGGAGCGCCGCGCGGCCCTCGAAAAAAGCGGCGCCGAGATCTGGACCCTGGACGCCCCCAACGGCCGGACGAACTTAAGGGGCATTGTCGAAAAACTGGCCGAAAGGAAGTATCTATCGCTGATGATCGAAGCCGGCAGTAAGGTGAATTGGGCCGCGCTCGAAGCCGGCATCGTCGATAAAGTCTTCTTCTATTACGCTCCTAAAATTCTAGGCGGCCTGCGCTCTTTGCCCGTGGCCGGCGGCGCCGGCGTGCAGAATCGCATGGACGCGATTCAATTGCACGGCACGCAATTACACCCAATTCCTCCGGACGAATTCGCCGTCGAAGCCTGGGTAGCCAAATAAATGTTTACTGGAATTATTGAAGAGACCGGCCAGGTGATCGCCTTCGCCCCGAACGCGACCGGTGCCCGTTTGCGCATTGGTTGCCGAATCGTCTGCCAGGACTTAGCCACCGGCGATAGTGTCTGCGTCAATGGGGTCTGCCTCACCGCCGTCAACCTGGAGCCCGATTCTTTCGCCGCCGACCTGGCGCCCGAGACCCTGCAGCGCTCGAACCTGGGTTCGTTAGGGCAAGGCTCACTCCTTAACCTCGAACGCTCCATGGCGGCCAACGGCCGTTATAGCGGCCATATTGTGCAAGGCCACGTCGACGGTACCGCCGAGTTAGTCAGCCTCGACTTACTCGGCGACAATAATTGGTGGTTCACGATTCGCGTGCCGCCGGAGTTAGACCGTTACATCGTCCATAAAGGCAGCATTTGCATCGACGGAATTAGTCTCACCGTCGCGGCGCTCAAAGGCGACTTGCTCTCGGTGACGATTATTCCGCATACTTACTCGATGACGGCGATGCGCGGTTGGCAACCCGGCCGGCGGGTGAATCTCGAAGTCGACGTGATCGCGAAATACGTCGAAAAAATGATGGGCGCGCGGGGATGATCCTCGAATGCGTCCCCAACTTCTCCGCGGGACGCGACCTCTCGATCGTGCGAGCCATTGAAGAAGCCATGGCTTCGGTGAACGGCGTCGCTATTCTCGACCGTACCGCCGACCCTGACCATGACCGTTCCGTGATCACCTTCGCCGGCTCGCCCGAAGGCGTGCAAGAAGCCGCCGTCCGCGCGGTCGAAGCCGCCAAGGCCCGCATCGACCTCACCCAACAAAACGGCGTCCACCCGCGTCTAGGCGCGGCCGACGTGATTCCCTTCGTCCCCCTCACCGGCGCCACCATGGCCGATGCCATCCGCATCGCCCACTCGACGGGCCACGAGATCTGGCGTCGCCTCCAAGTCCCCATTTACTTTTACGAAGCTGCCGCCCTCACCGCGGATCGCGCTAACTTAGCCGACGTCCGCCGCGGCGGCTTCGAAGCCCCGCAGGCCGGCCCGCCCGACCTGGGCGGCCCGGGACTGCACCCCACCGCCGGCGCGACCATGGTCGGCGCGCGGAAGTTCCTGATCGCCTACAACATCAATCTCGCCAGCAACGACTTGGCGCTCGCCCAACGGCTCGCCAAAAAGCTCCGCGCTTCCTCCGGCGGCTTCCCCTGCGTGAAGGCCCTCGGTCTGGCGCTCGCCTCCCGCGGCATCGTCCAAGTCTCGATGAACCTCACGGACTACGAAGTCACCGGCGTCGACCAGGTCTACGGCGCCGTCGCGGCCGAAGCCGAACTCCTCGGGAGCGAACTCATTGGCCTGATTCCCCGCGCGGCGTTGCCGACGCAGGACGTACGCTGGGAGAACTTCGACGAAGGCCGAATCCTCGAGAACCGGCTGGCTATCGCGGGACTTACCTCCTAATCTCAGTCGATCGCTTAGCTGCTCATTTTGAGCCCGGTCGCGTCAGCGGCGGATTACATTAGCCGATGAAAACCACTAATAAGTACTTCACACTAATGGCGCTTTGAACCCGCCGCTCACGCAGCGGGCTCAAGGTACATGATTACAGAGGGAGAAATCGCGCAGAGCGAGACGAATAAATCAATGGATGAAAGTATTAGGCACTTACTCCGTCAGCAACAACGCAATCTGGTCCATCCGCTTGATCGAGTCCACACTGCCGTGGTCGTCGTTGATGAAGATCGCAAACGCCACTCGCCCATTGGTAGCTGAATCGATGTAGCCGGCCAGGGTCTTCACTCCCGTCATCCCACCTGTCTTGGCCCGAATGCGCTTGCCTCGTTCGTCCCGGCCAAACCGCGACTTAATCGAGCCATCGACGCCCCCGTGCGGCAAGCTCTCAATGAAGTTCTCCGCAGTCTGCTTTTGCGACAACAACCGAACCATGGCATTCGGCGTCACCGCCGTCAAACGCGAAAGACCGCTGCCATCTTCAAAACGCGCCTCGGTGCGCGGTATGCCCAACCCCGCCAGATAGGCGCGCAAGCCCTCCACGCCGCCCGAAGCCTGCAACATCATCTCGGCCAGCAGATTCTGGCTAACCTTGTTCGTCACCGTCACGATGTCGATCAGCGGCGGCGACGAGCGCTCGGCCAGTGTGACGCCAGCGCGCGGGAGCAACGACTCACCCACGGCGCGATGGCGCGCGCGGGCCGTGCCTTCGATGGCGATGCCGCGGTCCACCAACATTTTCTTGAAGGCCACGGCGGCATATTGGGCCGGATCGTCCTGGGCCAGCAAGCCGGACCAACCGCCATCGGAGATCGCCATCTGCCCCGTGATCTGCACCTGGCGCGAACCGGGCATGCGAATGACGCGAATCTGGCGCGCGCCGGCCGCCACCGTCGTCACGCGATTGTCGAGCGTGAAGTATTCGAGGCGCGGCTGCAAGGTGACGCGCGCCAAGTCGCCCACGCGCGCGCCGGGCATTAGCGTCACTTGCAGCACGCCTTCGTTCACCATCAAGGCCGAGGTGGCCGCGCCATAGTCCCAGGTGAGGTCGTCGTGGCTCCAGCCATCGGGCTGCGGCTCCCACGGCCAAAGCGTATCGTCGCCCAGGATGTCGCCTTCGACGCGCGTCACTCCCGCCGCCACCACTTGATCGGCAAGGGCTTCCAGGGCCGCGAGCGGCGGATGGTCCGGTGTGCCGTAGGGATAGCCGCGCCCAGTCATGCTGGGGTCGCCGCCGCCGAGTAAGGTTAAGTTACCCCTCACGGTGCCGTTTTCCGAGGGCTTCTCCGTCGCCAGTACCCGCGTCGAAAATCGCGTGTCGGCGCCCAGGCGGGCCAGGGCAAAAGAGGTCGAAAAGAGCTTGGTGACTGAGGCCGGAGTAAAGAAACAATCGGCGCAGTGCTGTTGCAGCAATTGCCCATCGGAGAGCTTCTGCACCGCAATTCCCCATTGGGCGCGATGGCCGCTCAGGATGCGATCGATCTTCGTGGTTAAGTCATCGGCCGCCAGTAATGGCAGCGCGCAAATCAGCAGCAGCCTCATCCTTACTATCTTCGTCCAAGGCATGGGCTATCTTGAGGAAGTATGTTTCCCTTGCTCATGCTGATTCTGGCGGTCGATTGGAAAGCCGATTTCTGCGGCCATTCGGTGCCCCACGCCGGCACTACCTACTTCACTGCGGACCACATCGTAGTGGAGGTGGAAGTATTACCGGACAAAGCCCCGCCGCTGCGCCTGGCAGCCGAGCAATTTCGCTTGCGGCTCAATGGGAAGCTACTTGCCCCGGATGCGCCCGGCATGGTGGCGGGCGGCTTGAAGTCCGAGGACTGGAACCAACGCCCGAGGCTCGAAGCGCAAGCCGGACCGGTGATCTTGGGTGCGCCGCGACAGCAACCGCGCTTTCCGGGTGATCGGCAGCCCGCATCGCGGCCTGGCGTCGTCGAGAAACAGGAGCCTACGCCGGCCAAGACCGATGCCGAAGCCGTGGTCGACGCCGCGTTGCCCGAAGGGCCGACGCAAGGCCCCACCAAGGGGCTTCTTTACTTTCCCTTTCGCGGGAAGATGAAGGCGATTAAGACGATCGAGATTCTGTGGGGCGACCGGGAACTAAAGCTGCGGTAGAGAAACCGGTTACCGGGTCGACGCCAACGCCGGCACCGGAGCCAGCGGACCGGGGTAGTCCACGCCCAGCAAGCTCTCATCGTTATTGGCCAGCGCCGCCACTAGCTCGACGTGTAAGTAGTCGAACATCGGCTTCGTGGTGTCGCCCAAGAATTGCGTCTGGTAAGCACCGCGCGCTTGGTCAATATCGGCCCGCAGTGCCGGATAGAGCGCCGAGTTTTCGCGGCCCGCCTTCACTAGATTGCTTTTGTAGAGCCGCATTTCCGCCACCTGTACCCGCGCGAAGCGCTGCGCCCGGCCATGCAATTCCTGATCTTCCCGGCTCAACGACGCCATTAGGTTCACTAAGCTCTTGGCCGGATCGGCCGCGGCAGGGGCCGCCACGGCTTCAATCTGCACCATGCCCACGGGAGCCTTGGCTTCGTTCGCCGCCCGGCGCAAGCCCAACGCCAAACCCGCCACCGTCGCCAGCAATTCGAGCGCGCTCGGTTCCAGCGGCGCTTCGCCCGGTTCGGTATAGAGAATCGCCGCCACCTTGTCCTGCACCAAAATCGGGAACAGATACACTTTGGCACCCATCGTGCCCGGGATCAAATTGGCGATGCTCTCGGAGAATTCGCTGCTGGTGCGCACGGCCACCACCGTGTCCTTCGATTCCACCGCGTTCTCGAGAGCCGGCGCCGATTGCAGCTCCACCTCGCACTCGCTGACTTCTACGCCCCGGGCATTTTCGAGCACCGCGTGCCTGCCCGCCACGCGGAACACCATGGCCACCTGCGAAAACGGCATCGCGCCGTCCAGCAGCGCCGAACGCCACTGCTCAATCGTCTCCGCCTGATAGAGCCGCCGCGCCGCCTGATTCACGCGCTCACTCAATTCGCGGCTCGCCGCCCGGCCCGCGGCCGTTATCGCATCGCGAGCCCGCAACGCCACCTGCTCATACTTGTGGCTGAATTCGTTTTCCTTGGCGCCTAAAGCTTCTTCAAGTTCCTTGTTCTTCGATTCGAGCGCGGCTTGATACTCCGCTTCCCGAGCCTGCAGCGCCGTTACAAACTCAGTCCGCTGTTCCGCAAGCGTCTGGGCGAGATAGGTGTCCTTGTCCGCCAACGCTCCGGCGATCCCCGCTTGGGCCGACAAAGCTTCTTCGTGCTGGCGCTCCGACTCTTCCCGCGCGTCGATCGCCTCACGCCGGTCGGCCAGGGCCGCGTCCAACGAGCTTTCGAGCTCCGCCACCCGCTCCCGCCATTCTTCGCGGGTATCGGCCTCCAGGCGACCTTTTTCCACGCTCACCGTCTCCACCCGCGTCAATTCCGACTGGAGGTGGCCCTCAATCTCGGTGAAACGCTCTTCAAAAATTCGCTCCAGATTTTGGAGCCAACCCGTCGTGAGCGTCTCTTGGACGCGATCTACCTGCAACTGCCAGGCGGCCTGAATCTGGTCGCGCGTGGAACTCTTCGCTTCGGCCAGGGTGCGGAAAATGGGATCGTGAGCAGACATCGCTATGTATATCGTACGAGAGGCCGTCGCAGTACAGACCTAAGGTGAATTATTTAGTTCTCCCGCGGAAGATTTCCCGTTACTTCGTACGTTGGGCTCCCTCCACTAAGGTCTATTCTCACCGATCCCCGGCCAGATGCCAATTCGATGTTGTCAATTTCCACAATCGCCCCCTGCCATCGCACCCGCGCCCGTGCATTGGGGTACGTCTTCCCATTCCAAATCAAGCTTGTCGCCTGCACGGTGCCTTCCGCCCGCCGCCGGGCCAGCCATTCCGGCACGCTCCCGTTGGCCAACCCCAGCGTCCTCGCCACCGCGCCTTGCCGGTTGAGTGTCGGCGCCAGCAGCCGTTCCAGCTCGGCGATATCCAGCACGGGCACCGTCAGGCTGAACAAGTGCGGAATCGCCACGTCCGGCTCGTATCGGTAGCTGGCGTCAAAGGCGACCGCGCCTAACTGGCCATGAAACTGCGGCACGGTCATTCGGCCCACCGCCAACTCCACCGTCAAGCTCTCGGCCGTAATCGGCGCGGCCAAACCCGGCAGGTTCACCTCCGGCGCGGCCCGAAAGCTGCCGGACCAGGCCCCCTGCTCGCCGTTCAGTTCAAAGCGCAGATTGCCCGTCAACGTCCCTTTGGCCATCTCAGTTAAGAAGCCCGGCGCCCACTCGCCAAACAAACTCGTGAACGCCCCCCGGAAGTCCTCAACGCGCAATTCCCGAAACGCCGTCTCAAACACCAACCGGCGTCCATCCACTAACAACCCCGCGCTCGATACCGCGGACTCTTCCGTCGGACGGTCATACGCCGCCATTCCCTCATAGACACCGTTCGATAGGCCGAAAGTCCCCGATACCGTGCCGCCAAAGTTCGCCGGCTCCGGCAATCGATAGCCAAAGCTACGCAGAAAGCCCACCACGGGCTGCATATCCTGCTGGCGGAAAGTGAAGAGCGCCGCCCACCGCGGATCGCGCAGAATCTCGCGCGAGCGGAAGCGCAAGGCCAGTGCCGGAAGCTTTGGGTTGTCCGCCGGCAACGAATCCAGTGCCAGCGTCTGCCCCGGCAAGTCCAAGCGCCCGCGATAGGCTAACGGCAAGCCCGCCGACCGCAGCGGATTCAGGTCCCGCCGCGTCGGCTCAAGCGTGAGTTGTCCCGTGATCGCAATCGCCGAGATCGGCCCCCGAAGCCGCGCCTCGGTGCTGATGCGCCCCGTGAGGTTGTTCGCCCGCCACTCGAACAGGGTCGCCACCTCGGCCGCCGAAGTCCGGTTAAGATCCAGGCTGAGGTCGACTTCCGGCTCCGCGCCGGACGCGAAGCGCACACTACCGGTAGAAGCGAATCGCCCAAAGCCGAGCGCTCGCCGATCGGTGCGGGCGGGCTCGCCGGCAAAGCGGACGCGGAAACCGGTCCGGTCGATGGGCGTTAGATCGAGGTCGACACCGGTCAGATAGAAGACACTCTTGCGCCGGTTGAAGACAAAGTTCACGCGCCCATTGCGCACCTGGACGTCGGGCAAGCTGCGATCGGAACGCCCAGCCAGCGCCCGCGCGATTAGCGGCGTGATATTGGCCCCTTGATCCACTTGGCGCGACAAATTCAAGCTTGGCTCATCGAGGCGCAACGTGCCGAACTCCACATGGCCGGTCACCAGCCGCAGCAGATTCAGCCGCGCCTCCAGGCTGGTGACATAGGCCAAGGGCTCCAGCCCCAAGGCTGGGTCCTCATGCACAATCACCTTCTCTACCACAAAGCCGGGCCCCTTCAGAAAGCTGTAGGAAAGGTCACCTTGCACCTCCACCCGCCGGCCCAACGCACGCTCAAGCTCGGCGCGAATCGGCTCGCGAAAGCGATTCGCCTGCCAGAACTCGGCGTTATACATCCGCCACAGGACGATGCCCACCGCCAGCCACATCAGGCGCCGCCAGTAGCGCTTCAGGAGATCCATCGCGCAAAGTCCTCTGGCGTGTCGATATCGGTTACCACGCCCGCGTCGGGCACATCGAGGAACGTGGCCCCCGGATAATGCGATCGGATGACGTCCCGCGCCTGCGCCGTGGGTGCCAAGGCCAGTAGCTCGGTAATGATTAAGGGCGACAGCCGCACCGGATGGCCTCGCTCGCCCTGGTAGCGGGGAATCACGAGTTCGCCGGAGGTCGCCGCCAGTAGCTCCACCGTGGAAGCCGACACGGCCGGATAGTCGATCGGCTGAAACAAGCAGTCAATGCCGGCTGGGAGCGTTCGCAAGCCCGTCTGCAGTGAACTAAACTGACCGCGCTCCGGCTCCGGATTCCGCACCCACATCACGTCCGCCACCACTCCGGCCCGAATGACGTCCGCCTGATGCCCCAGCACCACAATGACCATTTCGCAGTGCCCCGAATAAATACCGATCAGCCGTCCCAAAAAAGTCTGCTCGCCGATCGGCAACAAAGCCTTCGGACGCCCCATCCGCGTCGATGCGCCCCCCGCCAGCAGAATTGCCGCCGGTTTCACTTCAATAGGGCCCGCGAATGCTGATGCGCAAACAAACTCTTCGAGAGCGCCTTCCAATCCGCCGCCGGTTGCCGCCGCGCCGCGATCATCTCCGCCACCACGCTCACGGCGATCTCTTCCGGCGTAATCGCCCCGATCTCAAGCCCCATCGGCGCGTGGATACGCTCGAAGAGGTCGCGCGAAAAGCCCTCGTGTTCGAGCTCCTTCACGATGGCGATCGTCTTGCGCTTGCTGCCAATCATCGCAATATACTTCGCCCGCGTCCCCACCGCCCAGCGCAGCACCCGCATGTCATCCCGATGGCCGCGCGTCACGATAATCACATAGCTGTTGGCGTTCACGTTCAGCTTGGGAAATACCGCCTCGTACTCGTCGGCGAACACTTCCTCCGCCAGCGGAAAGCGCTCCCGATTGGCGAATTGCTCCCGGTCGTCAATCACGCTCACCCGGAAACCGGCCAACTGCGACACTTGCGCCAAGCCCTTCGAAACGTGCCCGGCCCCGAAGATGAACGCATTCGGCTGCGGCATGATCGGCTCGACAAACACATTCAACTGCCCGCCGCAGATCAGCCCGTTGTCGTAGGCCGCATCCTGACCGAGGGAAAACGTCAAATGCTTTGGCTTCTCCGTCTCCATCACTTCGCGCGCCGCGTTCCAGACCTCGGCCTCCACGCAGCCGCCGCCTACCGTCCCCACAATCGAGCCATCCTCGCGCACCAGCATCTTTGCGCTCTCATAGCTCGGAATCGAGCCATTCACTTGCACAATCGTCGCCAGCGCGCATTTTTGTCCTTCGCGGCGCAGCCGGACAATTTCGTCAAAGAGATCCATGGAGTTAACTGATTCGAATTATCGCACAGCAGCCGCAAAATAAGCCTTTTGTTAGACTTGAGGTTTGACACTTCCACCCACTCCCGCCCGGCGTGCCGTCGCCCACCCTTCGCTCGCCCTTTTGTTTGACATGGATGGGGTGATTGTCGACTCCATGCCCCTCCACACGAAGGCCTGGGAGGCTCACCTCACCCGCCACGGCCTGGCACCCGACGCGGCCGCCAAGCGCATGCACGGCAAACGCAACGACCAGCTCGTCCGCGACCTTTTCGGCCAGCACCTCGACGACGACGCCGTCTACGCCCACGGCGCCGAAAAAGAAGAGCTCTGGCGCGAACTGATGGACGGCCGCCTGGACGAATTTATGATCGAGGGCGTCGTCGACTTCATCCGCCGCCACGCCGCCAATCCCCTCGCCGTTGGGTCCAATGCCGAGCCCGCTAACATCGAGTTCGTTCTTCAGGGCTCCCGCCTTAAGGACGCCTTCCGCGTCATCCTCGACGGCCACCAAGTGGAGCGGCCCAAGCCCCATCCGGACATGTATTTGAAGGCTGCCCAGTTGCTCGACACGGCGCCGGGCGATTGCATCGTCTTTGAAGATTCGCCCACCGGCCTCGCCGCCGCCCGCGCCGCCGGCACTCGCGTTGTCGCCATCAACAGCGCTCACCTCGCCGACCTCGGCGGGCCCGTCGACCTCGAAATCCCCCACTTCTCCGATCCAAGGCTCGATTTATGGCTCCTGGCGCAACAGCCTGGTACGCGGTAATCCTCCTCGCCGTCGGCGCCGTCTTCTGGGTCTGGCGCTCCAGCACCCGGCAGGTGGACGCTTGGCGCGACACCTCCCGCCGCCTGGAACATCTCGGCGCCCGGGTGCTCGCCGCTGGCTCCCAGCGCGAAATCCAGGACGCCCTCGAACAGGACCTCGCCGCCCTTGGACCCATCGTTTGGCGTCTCTACGTCTACCAGCGACTGAACCGCACCCTCGAATCCGGAAGCGATTCTATCCCGGTCCACGCCCCGCCCGAAGGCGAACCGGCGGCGATCGCCCTCGCCTTCCGTCATCGCGTCTCGTCGCGCCTCCGCGCCCCCAGTTCCGCTGAAACCACCCATTACCTCCCCTGCCAGCTAGGCGACGAAGCCCACGGCGTCCTCGTCCTGCGCGGCGAAGGCCTGGGCGAAGTGGAACCCACCGGCCTCGATTCCCTCGCTCATCAAATCGGCGCCGCCCTCGGCTACTTTGAACACGCCGCCGCCCGCGAACTCGACTCCCGCGCCGAAAAGCGGCAAGCTGTCAGCGAAGTCCTGGTGCGCGTGATCTCTGAGATCGAGCAGCAATCCGCGGCCCCTGAACTCGCCGGCCGCCTCCGCGCCATGATGCGCGAAGAGGACCGCAAGATCGCTGTCGCCGACGCCCCGGCCGATGCCCAGGCCGTCCGCACGACGCTACTGATCGAGCCCGACCCCGCCCGCCGCCGAGCCTACCTCGCCGCCCTGAGCGAACGCGGCATCCGCACCCTCCCTGTCCACACCGCCGACGAAGCCGCCGACCGCCTCGAACGTATCGCCTTCGACCTCATCTTCTGCTCCGCCCGCCTCGCCGAGTCCGGCTGGCCCGACCTCGCCCACCGCCTGGGCCGCCGCTCCCGACTCATCTGGCTCGCCGACGAAGCCTCGCTCCGCTGGATCGAAGGCTCCGCGATGCCGATCCTCCACTCCCCCCAGGACCTCGACACAGTGATCGCCACTCCGTAGCGTTTTCCCTGGCCCTATACTCTAAACCTTTGCATTTTAAATACTTTTTCCTGATCGGGGGCATCCACGCGCATCCCTGGGTTTCGGGACTGCCGGGAGGCGGGCTCGCGTGAAAATTGCTTTGCGGCTGCCGTCGCCGGAAATCGCTAGGGCGCGGGAAATCGCCCAACGCAAAGGGATCGGGTACCAGACGCTGCTGAAGATGATCGTGCATGAAGGTTTGCGGCGGGTGGATCGGCAGTCGTGATCACCGGACGGGGGTTGAGTGGCACGAGTTAGTCATCGCCCTTGCGGCCTTGAACAAGACGAAGGCGTCAACGTCCATTTTCGAGATGTCTTCACTCGGCAAACGGCTGGCCTCGCGAGTGCGGTCGGTAAAGAAGTACTCTGTTCCCGAAGATAAAAGAAGGTGCTCGAAGCACCATGGTGGCACTCAGTTCTTCCCGCAGGATCTCCAGATGGCGATGGATGGCGATCGCGGGGGAGTCTATATCGACGAGGTGAATTCGGATCCGCTCGTTCGCCGGCAAACGGCCGTTCAGAGCGCGAATCCCCTGCAGAATGCCGACGCGCAGGCAGAGTTCGCGGGGAAACTCGCCGGTGACGCCGTCGATAAATCGTTGGGCTTCTCGTTCATAGACGGAATCCTCCTCGATGGCTACATCGCGCACGCCCGAAGCTGCGTTCAGACGTTGCAAGTAGTGGATCTGAAACTCAACATTCTCGGCTAGGCCGTGTAACTCCCCAACCAGATATGCCTGATATCCGGCCGTCGGAAGGGGAAGATCCGCGAAGGTGTGGGCCGACCACACGCCGGGCCTTAGCTCGTCGGCCATCATGGCGGTGGTGACGAGTGCCGAAAACAAGCTAGGCCAGCGTCTCATGCTGATGGTACGAGTTCTTCAGCGATCGCGTTCCCCCCGCATTCTGGCGGTGCGGTCGATCAAGGACAGGGTAGCCGGTCCCCGGAAGTCGCGAAGGGTGGCAAACTGGCAATCCACTCCGAGTCAGTATCGATTCAACACGCGAGCGCGGTGATTGCGCGGCATGCCACCTGCGGCTCTCTTACCCTTCATCGACCGTCTTACCGCCGACCACCTTCCGGATCAGTTTGACAGCCTGGATCTTGTCTATCGACATCGGAGTGCTGATTCTCCGCCAGCCTCAAGTAGTCGGCCAATTTGCGCGCGACGTTGCTTGTCCGGGAGCGAAACTCCCCAGCGTTACCAGGGTCGGCGGCAGGTGCGGTCGGGTTCGTTGGGCTGCAAGGGTCTCCTGCATTCGATATAGGAGTTGATCGCACTCCTCCGTCTGACCTCGGCTAGGCAGGCCGGGCTGGCGTTGCACTCGGCAATGGCTCGATCGCGTTCCTGGGCATGGATGGCCAGGCTTTCCTTAACGCTCATCGTTTCCCCCAATGGCGACATCCTCGAAGGGGATACGGCCGGCGCTCGAAACGTATTGGTATTTCTCTCGGCGGAAAGTGCAGTCGCGAGGCTCGGGGTGCAGTCGTCGCGAACGCTCAATCTCTCCGGGAGTGCTTGGATCATTACGCCGCGCTGACCGCCGGAAGGAGCATCGCCGCCGCAGGTAATGTAGCCGACATCGACGTTGGCTTCGGCGAATTCACCGGTCTTGGCGCTCAGAAAAGCTTTAAAGACATTCAAGTGGGTATAGAAGATTTCCACCGAACGGCATCCCGGCGGGTTGGGAGCGGCCGGGTTCCGGAACGAATCGCCCTTGAAGAGAATGGATCGTTGTTAACCGCACTGCGTATAGGTCGGCTTGACCCGTCCGGCATGGACCCAGACCGGGGGATCGGCCAAAGCTGGAGTGCAAAGCGCACCTAGGGCAACTAGCGGCAGGGCCCAAAAGTTTTGGTTCATCAAGGTCTCCCACTCACGGATCGGACTTGCTTACTGGAGACAATGATAGCGGCTTTCAGGAGGACATCAGCGCACAGGTCGGAATCCGCAAACCCAGTATCCACCATCATTTCGCCACTAAGGACATCCTCGTAACGGCGTTGCTGGAGCGCTACATGCAGGACTTTGACGAATCCGTGGCCCGCATCCTGACCGCGAAGGAATCGGGCCACGGCAAGTTAGGCCGCCTGTGTGGTCTCTTCTTGCAGACTTTGCAAGCGGGCAGGCAGGATCGCGGGTGCTTGTGCGGAGTATTGCTGATGGAATTGGCGAGCCTGGATGACGGATCACGCGCCTTGGTTCGCCAGTTTCTCCGCGGCACCTCTGGGCGCATCGCGCTGATGATGGAGGAAGGCGTGCGGGATGGGTCGATCGCCGTCCGGGGGAGTGTGGCGGCGACTTCCCGGGTGATCCTGGCGGCCCTGGAAGGCGGACTGATGGTGGCGCGTTGCGAGGGCGGCCCGAGACAATTTGCGGAAGATATTCAGGCGCTTCTTACCTTGCTGAAGGCCGGTTCATCTACCGACTAGTTGGTAGTTAATTTTAAGGAAAATATCATGACCAATACAGAAAAGACCGTCGCGCTCGTCGTCGGCGGCTCGAGCGGAATGGGCAAAGACATCGCCAAGCGGCTGCTAGCGGGGGGCACCGCCGTCATGGTGCTGGCACGCGATGCCAAGCGGCTTGCCGAGGCGCGGTTGGAACTGGAGCCGTTAGGGGCAGTCGAGATCGTCGAGGTCGATCTGTTCGACGAGGCCGCCGTGAAGCTCTTGATCGCCCAACTCGACGGCGAGCCCCGCCACATCAAGTACTTGGTGAACTCGGCCGGTTCGTTCAAGCCCACCGCGTTTCTCGACCATACTGAGGCCGACTACGACCAATACGCCGACGTGAACCGGAGCGTCTTTTTCATCACCCAAGCAGTGGCCCGCAACATGAAGCGCCACGGCGGCGGATCGATCGTCAACCTCGGTTCCATGTGGGCCCAGCAGGCGATCAAGGCCACCCACCCCTTCCTCCGCGTATTCGATGGCGAAAGCCGGGCTGCACTCCCTGACCCAGCATCTGGGGATGGAGCTAGCCGAGTGGGGCATTCGCGTGAACGCCGTCTCACCCGCCGTGGTGGTCACGCCCATCTATGGCGCGTTTATTGAACCGGACAAGATCGAAGAGACGCTGCAAGGGTTCAACGGTTTTCACCCGATCGGCCGCGTCGGCCGCCCCGCCGATGTCAGCAGCGTGGTTCAGTTTCTTCTGTCCGATCAAGCGGGTTGGGTAAGGGGAGCGATCTGGGATGTGGATGGCGGAGTGATGGCCGGGAGGAACTAGGGCTGTGACCGCTTGAAAAAGTGCTAACTTACCCCACAGCTCACGCTGTGGGCTAGTGCGATCCTAGCCCATCGCGTAAACGATGGGTCCACCAGGCCGGGGACAAAAGCAGTAAACCTGGAGTTTTTTTGGCAAATGTGACCCATCGCTTACGCGACGGGCTAGGGTGGCTGTCAAGACAATAGGCCAGGCAAATCGAAATGGAGCGAAAATGAGTACGAAAATCAACCTGAAGAATACCCCCATGGGATTTCAAACCATCATTAACAACGGCCGGCATTCGATCCTCGGCGACGAGCCCGTACCGAGTAAGGGAACCGATCTCGGGTTCTCACCACCCGACCTGATTCTTTCGAGCCTCGGGATGTGTAAGGTGGCCACGGTGCGCTACATTGCGCGAAAGAAAGGCTGGGCGATCGGCGATGTCGAGGCCGAGTTGGAACAACAAGTGAAGCGAGGGCCCGCCGGTGAGATCTCGAGCCACGTCACGGTCGCCATCCGGATCGAAGGGGACCTTACCGAGGAACAACGGAAAGAACTCATCCGGGAGGCGGACGCCTGCTACATCCACCGGATGATCAATGGCGAGTGGATGATTGAGAGCGCCACCGAATTAGACTCGGCAACGAAAACGGCCGGCCAAAATCTAGGCCTTTAGGCCGAAGCGGCGTTGGTAAGCGGAACCAACACGGACAAGGACCGGGCCCAATCACGCTCTACGACGAAGGCTACGTTGTCGCCCTCGAGGAGGGGGCGCGCATTCTCGGAGACGTGGAAAGGGAAGAGTTCGCGCGCCTGCGGATCGCGGACATAGCCGATGCCGAGGACTTCGTTGAGACGGATGATTTCGCCAGTGCGTTGGTTCATGACAACCTCAGAGTAGGGCACGGCGGGCGTGGGCGTGATCCCCAAATGGTACCGAAGATTTTGTGACCTCAGGTGGCGGCCTTAGTACCGGGCGAGTTGGCACTCCAGTACCAGCTAACGTTGCGATGACGTTCGTGCGCCGTCTGGACGCGCCGTATAGGTGCCACCCAGGCGGTGCATAGCCGTGCGGTAGTCGACGGTGGCCACACCCGAAAGCTGCTCCTTACCGGTGACGGTGAGCGTGTGCTGCTCGGTCGCGCCACCGGTGGGTTCGCTGACGGTAAAGACGAGGCCTTGGTCGGTAAGCCGGCAGTTGGCGAGCCGGCGAGAGGAGGACCAGGACGAATTCTCCGCCGTTAACCGATAAACGCCGGTGCAGGCGTCGCCATCGGCCTTGGTCAATTCGAGCTCAAAAGACGCCGGTGTGGCATAGAAGAAAACGCGGCCCTTCCAGCGGCCGGCGAAGTCCTCAAGCTTGGCATCGAGCTTGGCGCGGCGGCTGTGGTTCGCCGTCAGGTTGGGCGAGGGCGGGTAGAGGCCCGGCTCTGGGAGGGCTTCGTCGGCGGCGCGCTGCAGGTGGCCGGCGACTTCGGGCTTCAGATTGATCAGCTCCACTTCGCGCCCTTCATCGCGCTGGCCGCGCACGTTCAGCGGATTGCCGCGCAGGGTGCCGGGCAGGCCCAGGCAGGGCCTGCTGAAGATGGTGCGCATGATGACGCAGGCCGCCAGATAAGAGCCGTTGGGGCTGGGATGAGTGCCATCGGCATCGAAGAGCTCAAGGTTGGGTTGTTGTTCGCGAATCGTCTCCCAGGCCTGGCCCACGGGCGCGATGACGGCGCTGATTTCGCGCGCGGCGGCGGTGTAGCTGTAGTCGAGGAAGGCCTGGAATTCGGGGTGCTTCTTGCGGGCCCAGGTGGCGAAGAGGATCACCTTGGCATTCGACGCCTTGGCGCGCTGGGCGAGCAGGCGGGCACCTTGTAAGAAGTAGGCGGGGTCGTTGACGGTGAGGTCGCCATTCCAGGCGGAGAGGCCCAGGGTGCTGGACTCCTGGAGCACGACGTAGTCCCATTTCTCGTTCCAAAGAGCGCGCAGTTCGGGGTGCATCTCCAGTTCCATCAAAGTGGCGCCGCCGCGGGTGAAGGCGCGGGTTTCCACCTCCTGGCCGGCGGCTTGGGCCAGTTCTTCCGCCATGCGGGGCATGCTGTGATAGTAGGTGTAACTGTTGCCGATAAACAGCACGCGCACGGGCGCGGCGGCCAAGAGGCCGGCTGAGAGGCAAAAGAGAAAAAAACGGATCACAGTGGTCGTATTATACCGCTGTGGCCGGTTTTCTGGTGTTACTTACGGTCGAGGCCCTTCTTCATAGGGTGCTCCACGGATTGGAAGCCGGCGGGGACGTCGAGTTTCGCGGCGGGCACGGTGGCGGCGGAAAAATTCGCCGACTCGGACTGGGTCTCCATCAATACGGAGTCATCCACTTTGGCGGCGGGAGCTTCGTCGGCCTTGGGGGCGTCCTTATTTTTGCGGCGCAGACCGCCCATGATGCCGCCGGCGGCCATACCGGCGAGTCCGCCACCGAAGCGGGGCTTGTCGTTGTTCTCAGAAGCACCAGCCTGACCGCCGCCGCCCATCAGGCCCGCCATCGGGCTGGTGCCCTTTACGCGGGTGATGGTGAGCACCGGCGTGCCCTCCAACTTGGCCATCTCTTCGGTCATCTTCTTCATGCCTTCGGCTGAGCCCTGCTGCTGCATCAGCAGCGGATTCATGTTGAGGCTAAAGGCCATCTTCTTGCCCATGCGCAGGTAGAAGGCTTTCACTTCCTCATAGCCGGCGATCTTAGAGGTAAGCCACAGGTCGGATTCGATTTCGCTCATCCCCACGGGGGTGGCGCCCTCTTGCGCCTGGGCCGTCATGGTGAGGTTCATCAGGTATTCGCGGGTGTCGAGCCCGCTAATGGCGCGGCTTTGGCCGGTGCTTTTCACGCTCACCTTCATATCCATTTGAGGCGTGGGCTCGTCTTTACGCTTGGCCGTCGCCTCTTTCATCCGTGCGGCCATCTTCTCCATCGCTTCGCGCATTTCGACGAAGGTGATGGTGGCGTAGGTCTTCTTCTCGAAGTTCACCTCGGTCATCGTTTCGCTGGCAAGGTCGATGACGGACATCGTGTCCGGGAAGACGTGGGCGAGGCGATCGCCTTTGAGGTAGACGTAGCTGGTTTTGGGCTCCATCATCTTGCCACCGCCGGGGATGAAGCGCATCATCTTCGTCAAGCTGCCACCGGTAAGCTTGGTGGTTTCCTGATAGCTAAAGTCAGCCTGTAGCGGGGCCAAAGCGAGCGTGGCCAAGGCCAGTGGTTTCCAATTCATCATCCTACTCCTCCGGAAGCATTCGGCAGTTCGGGCAGGGGAAGATAGGCCGCCCCCAAGGGTATTCTAGTCCTGCAGGGCCCCCGAAGAAGTAAACTTCACGCGTGGGCCGCCTTGGCATTCGCCGTAATGGCGGGGCGCGGGAGCACGACGTCGAACTCGGCCTCGAGGTGCGCCAGGAATTCGGGCGGCCCCAGGGGTTGGCCGAGGCGGGTGGCCAGACGAATCGCCTCCACCTCGGTTGGCGACTGCGGATAGGCCAGCGCCAAGCGCCATTCAGCCGGCGTGAAGCGGCGCGCGAACTCCTCCTGGTTCAGAATGCCAGTGCTCTTGAGCCGCCCCGTATGGTGTGCGGCCGAGGACCACGGGTAGAGCACGGCATCGTCCACCAGGCCGGCGCGCTGCGCGTTCTGCTCCACATAGCGCAGCACGGAGCGCAGGTGGCGCTCGCTCACCGTGCAGGAGCCATAGCGCTCCTGCCAGATGCGGCCCTGGTGCGTCAGCTTGCCTTGCATAAGCTGGGCGTAGTGGCCGTTCAGGCACCGCATCCAGTCGGCGACGGCGCCCGGGTACTTGCCGAGCGCCATGAGATGGACATGGTCCGGCATGAGGCTGTAGCCAAGGATCTGGACTTGGCGGTCCGCGGCGTACCCGGCCAGCAGGTCAAGGTAGGCGAGGCGGTCATCGTCGTGGCGGAAGATGGCCTGTTGGCCGCGTTGGACAATGTGCATCCAGTAGCCGGGGGGCGAGAAACGGGCTTTGCGGGGCATTCACTAATAAGTGGAAATTGGCCGGCATTATTCTCATAAATTTCTATTCGCTGATGTGGGGGCTGCGCCCCCCAATGCGGGTATGTAGAATCGACAGATGCGACGTAGAGAGGTATTGGCGCTGGCGGGTGCGGGCTTTTTGCACGCTGAGACGGCCTTACCGCCCGTGCGAGCGATTACCAAGGGGCCGAAGTTTCATTGGTTCGGCTACTACGACAAGCTGCAGTTCGACCCGACGTCGCGGTATTGCCTGGGGATGGAGGTGGGCTTTGAGCACCGTTCGCCGAAGGCCGAGGACACGATTCGGCTGGGGGTGGTGGATACCGAAGGGGGCGACATTTGGCGGGAGATTGGGTCCACGCGCGCGTGGAACTGGCAGCAAGGCTGTATGCTGCAGTGGCTGCCTGGCTCGAAGGATCAGGTGATTGGGAACGATCGGCGGGAGGGCCGTTTTGTCAGCGTTGTGCACCACCTGCCCTCCGGCCAGGAGCGGGTGCTGGCCAGCCCGATCTATGCTTTGGCGCAGCACGGCCAATGGGCCATCAGTACGGACTTTCGGCGGCTCAACAATACGCGGCCTGGCTACGGCTACGCCGGCGTGGCGGACCCCAACGTCGATTTCGCCGCGCCCAAGGACGCCGGCATTTGGCACGTCGATTTGAAGACCGGCCAACCAAAGCTGCTCTTTTCCGTCGCCGACGCGCTCGACGTTCCCCAGCCCAAGGGCGACTGGGGTTACTCGCCCTGGAGCGAGAGCAGGCACTGGTTTAACCACTTACTCGTGTCGCCGGACGATCAGCGATTTATCTTTCTGCATCGCTGGCGCGGGCCCAAAGAGAAACAAGGCTTCGCTACCCGGCTCTTTACGATGAACGCCGATGGCACCGAGCCCTATGTGCTCGATCCTTACGGTAAGACGTCGCACTTTATCTGGCGCGACGCGCAGCACATAGCGGCCTTCGCCTGGCATTCGTCTCTCGGCAAGGAGCGGTTCTAGCTCTATAAAGACCGGACGGATGAAGTAACCCCGATTGGCCCGGACGTGATGACCGTAAATGGCCACAACACTTACTTGCCGGGCGGCGAATGGATTCTGAATGACACTTACCCGGACGGGGCGCGCCTACAGCACGCCTATCTCTATAACGCCAAAACCGGCGTGCGACGGCCACTGAGTGATTTCCGCTCACCGCCAGAGTATGTGGGCGAATGGCGCTGCGACAATCATCCGCGCTCGTCACCCGACGGGCGGAAGGTCTGCATTGACTCGCCGCACGCGGGCGGGCGGCAAATGTATTTGATTGATTTACGCGGTTATCTCTAGCCCGCAGCGTAAGCTGTGGGGTGCTGTCGGCGCGCGGGATTTACGCCACCCCACAGCTTACGCTGCGGGCTAAAATGACTGGCGGTAAGTGGCGTGGGGCTTATTTGTAAGCCGCGATCCCCGTCACCCGCTCGCCGATCACCAGGGTGTGGATATGGTCGGTCCCCTCATAAGTTTTCACCGTCTCCAAGTTACACAAGTGCCGCATAATCGGATACTCGTCCATAATGCCATTCCCGCCGAGTAAGTCGCGGGAGAGCCGCGCGCACTCCAAAGCAATCGTGACGTTATTCTGCTTCAACATCGAGATATGCGCGGGGTCCAACTTGCCCTTATCCTTCAGCCGGCCGCACTGCAACGCCAGTAACTGCGCCTTGGTAATTTCCGTAATCATCCAAGCCAATTTCTCCTGCACTAACTGATGGCCGGCGATGGGCTTGTCGTCAAATTGCTTGCGGAGCATCGTATACTGGCGCGCGGTCTCATAACAGTCCATGGCCGCGCCGATGACACCCCAGCCGATGCCATGCCGGGCTTGCGACAAGCAACCGAGCGGACCCTTCAGCCCGCGCACATTGGGCAGCATATTGGCGGCGGGAATGCGGCAATCGGCGAAGGCCAAGCTCGACGTCACCGAGGCGCGCATGGAGAGTTTGCCATGGATATCGGACGTCGAATAGCCGGGCGTGCCGGCCTCGACGAGGAAGCCGCGAATGCCGTCTTCGGCGCGGGCCCAGACGATGGCCACGTCCGCGATGCTGCCGTTGGTGATCCAGGTCTTCTCGCCGTTCAGCACCCAATGGTCGCCATCCCGCACGGCCTTGGTGAGCATCCCGGCCGGGTTCGAGCCGAAGCCGGGCTCGGTAAGGCCGAAGCAGCCGATGGCTTTGCCTGCTTGCATGGGCGGCAGCCAATGCTGCTTCTGCTCCTCACTGCCGTAAGCGAAGATCGGGTACATGACGAGCGCGCCTTGCACAGAGACGAAGCTGCGGAGACCCGAATCGCAGCGTTCGATCTCCTGCATGATGAGGCCATATTCCACATTGCTCATGCCGGCGCAGCCGTAGCCGTCGAGATTGGCGCCGAAAAAGCCGAGCTCGCCCATTTCCGGGATGAGTTCCTTGGGGAAGCGCCCGTCGCGAAAGCAATCGCGAATTAGCGGCATGGCGCGCTCTTCCACGAATTGGCGCGTGGTTTGGCGGACGAGCAGTTCTTGCTCGTTGAAGAGGGAATCAATTTGCAGGTAGTCAACGCCGGCGAAACGGGGCATATGGCTCTAGTGTAACGGGCCGGGCAGGGCCGAAAAAAATTGCGGGCGCGTGGCCGTTCTCGGAGCCGAACCACGCCTAAGTGAATAGAGGAGCAAACGGTTCATGTTGATCGCATCCGCCTTAATTGTTTTCCTGACCTTGCCGGGCGCGACCATTCAGGCAATGGGCGTCCGCGCCTTCACCGCTACTGACTTTCCCCGCGCCCGTGTATTCTTCCAGGTGGCGCTTGACCACGAGCCGCGTTCTGTGACGCGGGCGGCGATCTTGACCAGCCTGGCGGCTACCGAGTGCCACCTGGGCAACTACACGGCCGCGGTGGAGCGCTATCGGCAGGCGCTCGACATCAGGGAATCCGCGCTGGGGCCGTCCCACGCCGACACCTTGATGTCCCTCAAAAATCTAGGCTACGCCTTACGCCGGTCGGGCCAGTCCCGCCAAGCCCTCGACCGCGCCGCGCCCGGCACCGCTGGTTATGCCTGGCGCCAGGGCTTCTTGATCGACGCCCTCGTCCGGGCTCCGAAGCGCTAATTTCCCTTCGGAGCGGGTGGCGGTTTCGGATCCAGGCCTTCGGCCAATTCGGCCTCCGTCACCGTCACCGTCACACCGCCCTTCGGCACCGGCGCCTTCGCCACCCACAACAGCCCATTCAGTAAGACCTTGCGCCAATTCTCGTTGCCCAAATTCTTATGGAAATGCCCGCCCGTCAGGCCCAGCGAACGCCCGCCGCCCGGCCGGAGATAGGCCCAGGCCACGGTCTGCGGCTGCCCGATCTTCTGGCGCACATCCGCGTTCCCGCTCCGAATCCCATTGGCGCCGACGGTGCTGGCGGGTGGCGTGGCGACTAGTAAGTCCGTCACGCCCTTTTTGCCTTCGCGAAAACGCATGTTGTAATACCATTCGTCTCGCAGCGTGAACGGCTCCACACCCTTCATCACCGGATGCGCCGGTAACTTCGTGTAATTGGCATCCCAATGCGGATTGATGGAGTAAAAAGGCTCAAAGTAACCGCCTAGCCACTCGAGCATCTCCGGGTGTCCGCTCTTCTCTGGCGGCTCAACGGCGTAGTGTAAGAACATGAGGCCCGCCCCGCGCTTCGCCGCCTTAGTGATCGCCACCGGATGGTCTTCGGCAAAGCCGAAATGTTTGTCGCCGCCGTCGGAGAAGAATAAGATCGCGTCGGCATTGGCAAAGTCGGCATCGCGGGGCCAGGCTCCATTGTAAGAAGCCGTCGCCCGCACGCCCGGCACGGTATTCAGCCACTTCGCCAGCAGCCGCACGCCAGCATTGTGCTCATGCTGACCGGGCGGATGGCTGGGCTTGCCCGCTACGAGCAGGATCGTCTTATCGGCCCCAAAGGCGAACGTGGCCAGCAACAACAGCAGAATTCTCATTCCGCCATTCTACTTCGTCAGTGGCCTACGCCGGCCTGCAACTTCTTCGGTAGCTTGGCCTGCACTAGCTCGTATGCCTTGCGCAACAGTGGCTCTAGTTCCTTCCGTGTTAGAGCGTCCTCATTTTCGAGCGCCACCCAATGCGCCCGGCCGAGATAGGGTGCGGGAATAATTCCTGGCCGCTCCGTCAGTTCGGAAAACGTCTCCGGCGTGCACTTAAACGACAGCACCACTGCGGCGGGCTCCAGGCAAGTGACGGCAAACATCTTTTTGCCGATGCAAAACGCCAGGTCCTTTTCCCACTTCACATCCTCCGTCACATGCGGCAAGCTGAGGCAGAAAGTTCGAATCCAGGGTGAACTCATAATCTCCGCCAGTGTATCGCGCTCGCTACAATAGAACCTGCCCTTGTCCACTCCCTCCGCAGTCTCCACCGTCGCCGTCGTCGCGGAAAAACCTTCCGTGGCCCGCGACATCGCCAAAGTGCTCGGCGCCAACCAAAAGGGCGACGGCTACCTGCATGGCGCGGGCTACATCGTGACGTGGGCCATCGGCCATCTGGTTTCGCTCGCGCAACCCCACGAAATCCGGCCGGAATGGAAGCAATGGCGCCGCCATCTGCTTCCGATGCTGCCGGAAGAGTGGCCCTTGGTCGTCTACGACAAAACCAAGGACCAATTCGAGGTGGTCCGCCAGATCATGAACTCTCCCAAAGTCGGTCGCATCGTCTGCGCGACGGACGCGGGGCGCGAAGGCGAACTCATCTTCCGCTACATTTACGAGGCCGCCCACACCCACAAGCCCGTCGATCGTCTCTGGATATCTTCGCTCACCGCCGAAGCCATCCGCGCGGGTTTCGAGAATCTTAAGGACGCCCACGAGTACGATGGCCTGGGCGACGCCGCCCGCGGGCGCAGCCGTGCCGATTGGCTGGTCGGCATGAACCTCTCCCGCGCTTACTCCATCGCCTTCGACGAAGAGCTCTCCGTGGGCCGGGTGCAGACTCCCACGCTGGCCATGATCGTGGAGCGCGAACTCGCCGTCCGCGCCTTTGTACCCGAAGAGTATCGGGAGGTGGTAGTTACTTTCTCTCCGCAAGGAAGCGTCGCGCCGCGCCCCACTTACCAGGGCACTTACTTTCGTCATACCGCGAAGAACGAGACTTTACAACAGACGATGCGCTTACCGGCCGAGCCCGAGGAAGCGAAGGCGGTCGTCGCGCGGGCGAAGTCCGGTGTGGCGCGCATTGAATCCGTGCAGCCGGAATCGAAGCGCATGGGTCCGCCGAACTTGTATGACCTAGCAGAGTTACAACGCCATGCCAATCGACTTTACGGCTTTAGCGCGCAAAACACCCTCGACGTCGCGCAGGCCCTTTACGAAACGCACAAGTTACTCAGCTATCCCCGCACCGATAGTCGTCATCTATCGCAGGCCATTGCCAAGACTTTGCCGCAGATCGTGAATGCGATTGGTCCACAATACAAAGACTTACTCGCCCCTGGTACCGGCTCACTGCTGGGCCCGCGTTACGTAGACGACGCGAAGATTACGGATCACCACGCCATCATCCCCACGGCTACTTCGCCTAAGAACGCCCGGCTGAGCGAAGACGAAGGTCGCCTTTACGACTTAGTCTGCCGCCGATTACTCTCGGCTTGGCACGACGATTTCTTAACCGAAGTCACGACAGTGGTTACGGCCATCGCCAATGCCAACTTAGTCGATCGCTACCATTCCAGCGGCACCGTGATACGCCAACTGGGCTGGAAAGTGCTCGATATCGTCACGGATAAGAAAGGCAAGGAGAGCGACGCCGGGCAGACGCTGCCCATCAGCTTGCGGCCGGACCAGTTACAGGATGTCCTCGACGCTGAGTCGGTGCTCAAGAAAACCCGGCCCCCCAAGCGCTTCAACGACGCGACGTTACTTACGGCCATGCAAACCGCGGGTAAGACACTCGACGAAAAAGAGCTCTCCGATGCGATGAAAGAGACCGGTCTGGGGACGCCCGCTACGCGCGCCTCCATCATCGAAGTGCTGCTCAAACGCGGCTATGTCCAGCGCGAAGGCAAGACGCTTGAGGCGACCGACAAGGGAATTCACTTAATTGAGGTGGTGCATCCGGAAGTAAAAAGCCCCATCATGACCGGCCAGTGGGAAGCGTTTCTGAAGCGGATCGAGCGGGGCCAAGCCGAGTTACCGCCCTTTGTGAAAGGCATCGAAGACTATGTACGGGAAGTGGTCGGCAAGGTCGGTGAAACTCATGCTACGCCGCAGGTTCGCCAAGCGGCCGCCGCCACTACCGGCACGGTGGTCGCGACAGCCCCGCGGCCGATGCCGACCTTCGACGGCGGCAGGGACGACTTACCTGCCCTGCTGCAATCTGCCTTCGGCTTCTCGCAATTTCGCCCCAGCCAGGAGGCCGTCTGCCGCGCCGTGGTGGAAGGGCACGACGTGTTGTTAGTCATGCCCACCGGCGCCGGCAAGAGCCTCTGCTATCAATTACCCGGGCTGGCGCGCGGCGGCACCACGTTAGTCATCAGCCCGCTGATCGCGTTGATGGAAGACCAAGTCGCCAAACTCAAGGAGCGCGGCTTCGCCGTCGAGCGCATCCACTCTGGCCGCGACCGGGCGGATTCCCGCCAAGCCTGCATCGACTACTTACAAGGCAACTTACAATTTCTTTTTATCGCGCCCGAACGGCTGCGAGTGCCTGGTTTTCCCGAGATGCTGGCCAAGCGAAAGCCTTCTTTAGTTGCGGTCGACGAAGCGCATTGCATCTCCCAATGGGGCCACGACTTCCGGCCGGACTATCGCACGCTCGGCCAGCACTTACCCTTGCTGCGCCCCGCTCCCGTCATCGCCCTCACTGCCACCGCCACGCCCATCGTCCAAAACGACATTGCCACCCAGCTCAACTTGGGCGAGCAAGGCCGCTTCATCCAGGGCTTCCGCCGCGATAACCTCGCCATCGAGGTGATCGAGGCTTCGCCCAGTGAGCGCATCGACTTAGTCCGCGAGTTACTCAGCACGCCGTCGCGACGGCCGGCTATCGTCTATGCGCCGACTCGCAAAAAGGCCGACGAATTCGCCTCCGAACTGAAACGCCATTTCCCCGTCGCCGCTTATCACGCCGGGCTTGCCAACTCAGTCCGTCAGAAAGTGCAAAGTGCCTTTCTCTCCGGCCAACTGGACGTCATCGTCGCCACGATCGCCTTCGGTATGGGCATCGACAAAGCCGACGTCCGCACTGTGATCCACATCGCCCTGCCCGGCAGTGTGGAAGGCTACTATCAGGAAATTGGCCGCGCTGGCCGTGATAGTCTTCTTTCGCGCGCCGTGTTGATGCATTCTTACGCCGACCGGCATACGCACGATTTCTTCCACGAGCGAGACTACCCCGACATCAAGTTACTGGATCGCATCTTCGCCGGGCTGCGCAATGATCCTGAAGCCAAAGAGGACTTACAAAAGCGCTTGAAAATCGAAGCGGAGACGTTCGACAAAGCGCTCGAGAAACTCTGGATCCACGGTGGCGCGATTGTGGACTTCGCTGAGAACGTCACCCGCGGCAACGACAGTTGGCGCGAACCTTATCAGAGCCAAATCGGCCAGCGCGTGACGCAGTTACAAAGTATGCTCCGCTTCACGGAGGGTAACCGTTGCCGGATGTGTGCGCTGGTGGCCCACTTCGGTGACCATGCGGGTGCCAAAACCAACTGCGGCCTTTGTGACTTCTGCGCCCCGCAAAGCACCGAAGCCCAGGCCTATCGCGCCGCCACCGCCCAGGAAGTGGGCATCGTCAGTATGGTGTTGGCCACGCTACGCAAGGCCGATGGCCGCTCCACCGGCAAGTTACACCAGGAGTTCGGGGGCCAGTTCGACCGCGACACTTTTGAGCAATTACTCGCCGCGGTCGCCCGCGCCGGCCTGATCGAAATCAAAGAAGCTACTTTCACCACCGAAGGCCGCGAGATCGTCTTCCGGAAAGTGACTCTTACATGGGAAGGCTCGCAGCCCGATTCCGGCGTCAACCTGGAGTTACTTATCAAAGAGCGGCCAGCGAAACGTGCGAAGACGCGGCGAGGCAAAGCGCCCACCAATCCAGCGCGCAAAAAAACCGCGCCTGCCGCACAGGCCGACCCTCGCGAAGAAGCCCTCAAAAAATGGCGCCTTGCCGAAGCCAAACAGCAAGGCGTTCCGGCCTTCCGCATCTTCTCCGACAAAGTGCTCGCGGCAATTTTGGAAGCCGAGCCCTTCAATCACGATGACTTACTCACCGTATCGGGCATCAGCCCACGCATGGCTACGCGCTATGGCCCTGCGATCCTCAAGATTCTGAATCCGGAGTAAGTGCTACCAATCGACGATTGAGCCGTCGTCTTTGTCGTAGCTGGGCCGGTACGGACGTGGCTCGCCCACCTGAGCCTTGAGTTTATTCTCGTCAATTGTGATGCCCAGGCCCGGATCGGTAAGCAGCGGCCGATAGC
>Ga0105049_10000843_pt1 | contig 34900 bp, 23 predicted proteins | sample MAT06_FD_78087 | JGI IMG/M metagenome (GOLD analysis project Ga0105049, IMG submission 78087) | Freshwater microbial communities from Lake Fryxell liftoff mats and glacier meltwater in Antarctica - MAT-06 | ecosystem: Environmental > Aquatic > Freshwater > Ice > Liftoff microbial mat | place...
ATTTTGAACGTGTTATTGTACTAAAAAAAGAGATACTAACTTGAATAATGTTTAGTATCTCTTTTTTTTACTTACTAACTATCAATTGTTACAAAATTCTAGCAATTTAACTTCCTTCAGCTTGTTCTTTATTGTAGCTTTCTTTGTACTTGCCCATTAACATGATATTGACTAATTCTAAGATTGAAAGATTTTCGTTAAAAATTTTTCGTTTTCTGAGAATATCCTGAGTAGTCTCTATAAATTCTCTATTTGTTTCAGCGTTTAGAAGTTTTACTCCATACTCTATCAAATCTATTTTATCGACTGTAAAGCCAATTCAGTTTCGAAGAGTTCTTTTTCTAAATTTTTAACTGTACGCGATTTGTACAATTCTTCTGAATTAATCATAGTTGCTCCTGATATTTGTTAATTGTTTCGTTCTATTACAAATATAGGATAGTGATTGCCATATTACGACAATATGATAAATTTTTTAAATTATGGTAAAAATTGAGCTTTTTGTTCAATGGTTGGAAGCATACACGTTGAATGTTTGCCAAAGACATGATATCTGTTTCGAGCGATTAAACGGTAAAAGAAATTACCCAAAGAAAGAGGAATAAGATATGAACAAATACTTAGAAAATTCCAAAAACCACCGAGTTCTTTTCCTATTATTCGAAGGGCTGAAAATTCTTCGTACTGTTTCCCATTTGAAACAACGATTATTGAATCGAAAGTGTCGGTAAAACTTCCCACTATTTTTGAGTACGTAGTCCCTTGAAGTGGAGAGAATTGAAGTTTGTGTTTAGTGTCAAATTTTAAAAGCAATTGCACTGAAGCAGTGCATAATCCACAAACTCCATCGAAAAAGATTATTGGTTTAGGATCGGATACATTGTTCATTTTTTCTGTTTTCTTAAAGAGCATTGAGCCAAACTCTGAAATTCCAATTCCTACAAATATACAAAGTGAACCGTATATTTCTGCTTCTGAAAGCATTGTAGTAGAAACCAAAAAAAAGATGATTGATGCTACAATTGGTTCAATGGAAAATATTACTGAAGCCTTTATTGGTGAAGTTTTGGGTTGGTACACCATTTGGATATAGGTTGCAACTACCGAGGCTATGATTGCAGTATAGGCAATAGCCCAAATAACTTCAGGTGTAAAAAGTAATATCGATCTATACGTTGTAATTGAACCAACTACTTCTGAAAAAAAAGTGGGTTCAAAAACCCAAAATAGAGCAGAAATTGGGACGGTTATAAAAAACTGTGCTAGTGTTAATTGTAGCGAAGTTTGGTATACATCATTAGAAACTTCAACATACTTATTGATATACACAATGTAAAAAGACCACAATGTAGCACCAAGTAATGTGAGTATATCGCCAATGTTTATATCGGTTAACGATTCCGGTTGGGTAAAGAGCCAAATTCCAATAAAACAAGATATTACTCCAAATAATTGCCATACTGTTATTCTTTTTTTTAAGACTATAATTTGTGCAAATGGCACTAAAACAACAATCATTCCCGTTATAAATGCCGATTTAGGAACAGTTGTAAAAGCCAGTCCATAGGTTTGAAACAAATAACCAATTGCAAACAAAGAAGCAAGTACAAAACCCTGCCACCAAATAGTTTTCGAAAAAGCAGTAATAGGAGAAGTTAATTTTCTGCGAAAAAACAGATAACCGATAATTGAAGCAAGAATGAACCGAACGGTAGTAAACGGTGCAGCACTACTATAAGGAATTGCTTCCTTAACTATAACAAAGGTAGAACCCCATACAATTGCTACAAATAACAAAAGTAATTCAGCTTTCCGCTGTTCTGTCATTACAAACCCACATATTGAAAAGATTTTTCTTTATGACGTTTTAAAACGGCGTGGAGTTCAATAGATTGAATAGCGTTTCGTCAGAAGTTGATATGAAAAAGTTTGTTGCAAGTTTTATGCTGATGGTTGTTCTGTTTTCTATGACAGAATTCCACGAATTAGTAAAAGTTCCTTTTGCTTTTGGGCATTTTATTGAGCATTACAGCGAAAACCAAACTCTTTCGGTTGGAAAATTTTTAGCAGACCATTATTCTCATACTGAAAGTCATTCACACGACCATTCTTCTTTGCCTTTTAAAGAGCATTCTTTAACGACTGTTATTCAAAGTCTCGAAAGCTCTGTATCAATATCTACACTTATTGTCCTTCCTTTTTCTAAAATTCATTATTTTCACATTTCGGATTTTGATATATCCTTAGGTACAAATCTGGATATCTGGCAACCTCCCAAAACCCTTTCACACTCCTAACACATTTCTTATTCGGCTTTATTACAATGAACTTCCTTTAAATTATTAAAGTAAGTAATGTTTTTCTATCTAAATAGAAGTGATTTTCTATTGAAATACATACTATTAAATTTTACAAAACTATGTTTTCGAAAATAGTCCTCTTTTCTATCAGAAACAAAGTCTATGTTTTAATGGCAACAATTATATTGCTCATTGTTGGAGTATATAATCTTTTCATTTTACCCATAGATGCTGTTCCAGATATTACAAATAATCAAGTTGTAGTTATTACAACTTCACCTTCTTTGGCTGCAACAGACATTGAACGGTTTATAACAATACCAATTGAACAATCGCTTTCGGCTATTCCCGGACGTATTGAATTGCGATCATTTTCACGTTTTGGACTTTCCATTGTTACCATTGTTTTCAACGATGAAACCGATGTCTATTGGGCAAGGCAACAAATAAGCGAACAATTGTCGCATCTTCAATCGGTAATTCCTGCTTCTATTGGAATTCCTAAATTAGGACCTGTAACAACAGGTCTGGGAGAAATATTTCAATACACTGTCGTTCCCAAAAAAGGATATGAAGGACGCTACAGTTTACAAGAATTACGAGAGATTCAAGATTGGATTATTCGTAAAAACATTCTTGGAACAATTGGAGTAGCAGATGTGAGTAGTTTCGGTGGTAAAGTACGACAGTTCCAAATTTCAATTGAACAGGATAAATTAAATGCATACGGAATAACAATTCAGAATGTTTTCGACGCTGTAAATTTAAACAATGAAAATGCAGGTGGTGCTTATATTGAACGAGGACCAAACGCTTATGGAATACGAACAGAAGGTTTAATTCAAAACAAGGAAGAATTAGGCTCAATACTCATAAAACAAACCGTACAAGGTATACCTATTTTCCTTCGAGAAATTGCTTCAATTGAAAAAGGAAGTGCAATTCGCTACGGTGCCTTAGTGCATTCGGATTATGGCGAAGTTACAGGTGGAATTGTAATGATGATTAAGAACGGTAATTCTAATCAAATCATTGACAATGTTAAAGAACGAATCAAACAAATCGAAAAAACCTTACCAGAAGGTGTAGCCATTGAACCGTTTTTAGACAGAACAAAAATGGTAAATGCTTCTATCAAAACTGTTTCTACAAATTTGATTGAAGGTGCATTAATAGTCGTTTTTGTTTTGGTACTTTTTTTAGGCAATATCCGAGCAGGATTGATAGTAGCCTCAGTTATTCCGTTATCTATGCTTTTTGCGGTTATTGCAATGAATGTATTTGGAGTTTCTGGGAACTTAATGTCCTTAGGTGCAATTGATTTTGGATTAATTGTCGACGGAGCCGTAATAATTGTTGAGGCTGTATTGCACCAGTTAAAGAAACAAAATAGTCAGTCAAATTCCTTTGCATATTCGATAGATCACGTTGTGGGTAGTTCCAGTATTAGAATGATGAATTCTGCTGTTTTTGGACAAGCTATCATTCTCATTGTATACCTACCTATTTTAACATTAGTAGGAATTGAAGGCAAAATGTTCAAACCAATGGCACAAACAGTTTGTTTTGCCTTAGTTGGAGCATTTATCTTATCAGTAACCTACGTTCCCGTTATAAGTGCATTAGTGTTAAAAATTCCAACAACAACAAGAAAAAACTTTTCAGATTCGATGATGGTATTTTTTGAACGGATATACTTGTTTACCATTTTCAAAGCTTTCCGTTGGAAAGTTACCATTGTAGTAGCTACGGTGCTGTTGTTTGGATTTAGTCTCTATGTTTTTTCTACCATGGGTGGCGAGTTTATCCCCACTTTAGAAGAAGGGGATTTTGCGGTTGAATTTCGCATACTTACTGGAGGTTCATTAGAAGAAACTATTTCTGCAACTACGAAATCGATGAAAGTTTTAAAGGATAATTTTCCAGAAGTTGAAAAAGTAGTTTCCAAAATAGGTTCTGGAGAAATACCAACTGACCCAATGCCAATTGAAGCTGCGGATATGATGATAATTCTCAAAAAGAAATCTGAATGGACGTCTGCAAATACCTTTGATGAATTAGCAGAAAAAATGAGTCATTCCTTGGAAGTAATTCCGGGTATTTCTTATGGTTTTCAATACCCTGTTCAAATGAGGTTCAATGAATTAATGACAGGTGCTAAACAAGATGTTGTCGTTAAAATTTACGGAGATAATTTAGATTCATTAGAAAATTATGCTAACAAAATTGGTGAAAAAATAAAAACTATTCAAGGTGCAACTGAAATATACATCGAACAAGTAGTAGGGCTTCCACAACTTGAAATTCACTATAATAGAGACGCTTTAGCAAGGTACGGCATTTCTGTTACTTCTGCAAACACCGTAGTTCAGACTTTAATGGCAGGTTCATCTGCAGGTGCTATATATGAAGGAGAACGTAGGTTCGATATTGTACTGAGAATGAAAGATGCAAAAGCTAAAGGAATTGACGACATAAAGAATATGTACATTCCTACAAGTCAAGGTACGAACATTCCACTTTCGTATATAGCAGATGTTCAGATAGTTTACGGTCCTAATCAAATTCAACGTGAAGATACAAAAAGAAGAATAATTGTTGGCTTTAATGTTCGAGGTAATGATATTGCTACTGTTGTTGATAGGTTACAAACTGTAATTCCTAAAACAGTAACATTACCTTCTGGATATTTTATAACCTATGGTGGACAATTTGAAAATTTAGAACAAGCAAAAGGTAGACTTTTGATTGCAGTGCCGGTTGCATTGTTGTTGATTTTTACAATCCTCTATTTTGCATTCAAATCAGTTTGGAACGGAATGTTAATATTTACAGCAATACCACTTTCGGCAATTGGTGGTGTTTTTGCACTTTGGTTACGTTCAATGCCCTTTAGTATTTCTGCTGGAATTGGGTTCATTGCCTTATTTGGAGTTGCAGTTTTAAATGGAATTGTATTAGTTTCTGAAATTGAACGACGGTATTCTACTGGTGGTTCTTTAGTTCGTTCTATTATTGGGGGAACGGTACTTCGTCTACGACCAGTGCTTATGACTGCTTCAGTTGCTTCATTAGGTTTTTTACCTATGGCATTTTCAACTGGGTCTGGTGCCGAAGTTCAGCGACCACTTGCTACTGTTGTCATTGGAGGATTAATTTCATCCACACTTCTAACATTATTATTCATTCCATTGCTGTATTTATTTATGCAATCCATGAAACGTAAGGCTTCAACAGTTGTATCGAATTCTTTAAAAGTATTTTTGGTGTTTTGCGTATTTTCAACTCCACTGTTTGCTCAAACTATTGATAATAATGAAGTTACATACATTTCAGAACAAGAATTACTTCAAAAGGCGATAGAAACAAATTTAAGTAGGAAACAACAATTTTTAGAAATTGAATCATCTAAATTATTAGAAGGAACAAGTGCTGAAATTCCTAAAACAATAATAGCATCTGATTTGGGACAATACAATAGTTCCTTCTTTGACACAAAGTTTTCAGTAGAACAGTCGTTTTCCTTCCCTACAGTTTATTCTAAAAAACGTGATTATTTAAAATCGAATACCGATTTTGTAATTGTAGAACTACGTCTAAAAGAACTCCACTTACAAAAGGATATTCAGCAATATTATAACGAATTACAGTTTCATATTGCTCAAAAAGAATTGTTTAATCAAATAGATAGTATTGTCGATTTAATGTTTCAAAAAGAAGAAGTTCGGTTACAACTTGGTTCAAACGACCGCACTGCATATTTTCAATTAAAATTACTCCAATCGCAAAACAAATTTAACAGAACTAAAAATCAAAATGCTCTTCAACATTCGCAAATGGAAGTAGCTCTTTTGTTAAATGATGGTGTTTTATATTCCCCAAATGAACCCTTTGTAAAAAGAAGTATTTCATTGGATACATCAAGTAATTTACACCCATTATTAGAACTTTCTAACGTAAATTTGTTTCGTCAAAAAAAGAACAAAGAAGTCAAAAATCAACTATTGTTACCAAATATTTATTTATCATTTGCTAACCAATCCTTAATTGGTTGGATGACCACAAATGGAAATGATGAAATTTATTCCAATGCATCAACTCGGTACAATAGTTTTCAAATAGGATTAGGTTTTTCCATATTTAGACAGGCAGAAAAAGCATCAATAGAATCTGCAAGTATTGGAGAAAAAATTGCTTTCTTAGAAGTTCAACGAACAAAAAATCAATTGACAAGTCAACAACAACGCATATCAAATCAGTTAAAAGCTGATGCAAAGTTGTTGAAACACTATGAAGAAAACATACTTCCTGAATCTAACAAAATCCTATCAATGTTTCAATTACAGTATTCCGAAGGGTCTATATCGTATTTAGAATGGACCAATAATATTGTTTCGGTTTTAACAACTCGTTTACAGTATTTAGAAACTTTAAAAGATTACAACACTACTGTTATTGACGCTAAATTTTACCAATATTCAACTGAAAAAAATGATAAATAAAGTAACATTCATTATTCTAGTACTTTTGGTAGTTTTTGGAACTGCTTGTACTGAAAAAAACAATCATCAACAAAGTGTAGATGAACATCGTACCGACAACCACAACGAAGAATCTCAAACTGAGGTTACATTGACAGATGCACAAATGAAAAATACTCAGATTGAAACAACTCAATGTGGTTATAGTCAAATAGAAGAAATAATTCAATTTCAAGGGGTTGTAGATGTTCCTCCACAATCGTTGATATCTGTAACATTCCCAATGAATGGCACTATATCTTCAACAACAATGCTACCTGGCACTTTTGTAAAAAAAGGTGCATTAATTGCAAGAATTGAAGACCCAATGTTTTTAGAATTACAGCAGGAATATTTAATTACAATGTTGGAAAGAGAACAATTTTCGAAGGAAGCAAAAAGGCAGAAAAATCTTTCTGAAGTAGATGCTACATCGAAACGACAATTCGAAGAAACATCATCAAAAGAATCTCAGTTGCTTGTAAAAGAATCTACGTTGAGAAAAAAACTTCAGCTTCTTGGAATTAAAACCTCTAATCTTAGAGCAGAAAATATTTCTTCTAAAATTTCTATCTTTGCTCCCATAACAGGATATATTACTGAGGTACATTGCAATATTGGAATGTATATGTTACAAGGGCAACCACTATTTGAAATAGTTGATCCAACGCATATTCATGGATCATTAACTATTTTCGAAAAAGATATTGACAAAATCAAAATTGGACAACATGTAAAAATTGTTGTTCCATCGTTAGTTCACGATACAATAAATGCTGAAATTGTATTAATTTCTAAAGCAATTAAAACTGATCGATCTTCAACAATTCATTGTCATTTCAAAAAAATTGATGAACACCTTTTACCTGGAATGTTTTTACGTGGTTTTGTTGTCAATAGTGGTATAACCGTTCCAAGTATTCACGAAAGTGCAATAGTTCGTTTCGAAAATAAGACTTATATCTTTGAAAAAACTAAAAAGAACACCTATAAGTTACAAGAAATTACAATTGTAAGTGAACAAAATTCAATCGTATATTTTACTTCAAATGTAACTACAGATAACAAAGTTTATGTTACGAAGGGTTCATTTACACTTGTTAGTGTATTGAAAAACACTGATAGCGATCAAAGCCATTAATCAATCGAAGTAGAATTTTGAGATAGTGATTCTTTTGGCGAGATATTTTCACGAACCATAAAGAAACCACCTAAGAGGAAGGATAACAGGTAATGCACAGAATGCGATAACGTTGCAAATGCTAATCCTTCCTCTAATGGAATGGAATACAATTTGTTCATTGCTTCTTGCATAAAAAGGTGATAAACACCCACCGTTCCCGGAGTTGGGGCAATAGCCACTCCCACAGAAGTTATGATTAACAGCAACGCTGCATCGGAAAAAGACAATTGCGTTTGTAAACCAAACGCATAAAATAGAATGTAAACTGGAATTGCATATAAAATCCAAATGAGTATTGATTGCAACACTAAGGGTAAAAACGATTTTGGTTGCTTTACTACATCTAAACCTTTGGTAAAAGATTGTAGTAAAGTTGCTGCTTTTTCAGCAAATTTTTCAGAAATAGGGGAGATGACTTTTGTAATTACCCATTTCCCAAAATTAGTAAATGCAAAAAGGATTATAGCAGTTAAAAGTAAGATGGTTGGTATACCCGCATAAACAATCATTTGGTTAGCACTTACAGATGGGAGGGCAATTTGTAGCTTATCGGTAAATAGTAACGTTGCTATAGAAATAAAGAACAGTAGGTTCAATACATCGAAAAAACGTTCTAAAACAACAGTTGCTACTAATGATGGGATTGGGATTTTTTCTCGCTTTGCAACTACAAATGGTCTTACAAGTTCACCACCACGAGGTATAATATTGTTAATTCCATATCCAATCATAATACCTGAAAACAAATTTAGAGTTTTTATTTGTTTCTTAAGTGGGTCAACGAGTATTTTCCATCGAGTAGCTCGTATGTAATGTGAAAGTATCACAATTGGAATGGTTGCAAGAAAATACCAATAATTCACCGATTGTAAATATTCTAATAACCGACTAAAATTAATATTGCTTAAAGCAAAGTAAATTGAGAATCCAAAAAGTGCGGTTGTAATTACAATCTGAAGGACTTTTGAAGTGGTTTTTGACATAGGAAGAAGTAATTTTCCAGAGAACGAACAAGAAAACAATTCTGCAAATATACACCTTTCATAGTCGCTTAATTCAACGAAAGTATAATTGTATTTTGATAATACTCTTTCGTGTTGTATTTTTGCACACTTCATACTACAAAAATCAATACTATGTATTTATCAAAACTTGAAATAATTGGCTTTAAATCGTTTGCATTAAAAACATCTTTAGAATTTCCAGACGGGATTACAGCCATTGTAGGTCCAAACGGCTGTGGGAAATCGAATGTTGTCGATGCTGTCCGTTGGGTTTTGGGAGAGCAAAAAAGCAAAGTTCTCCGCTCCGACGTAATGGAAAACATTATTTTTAATGGAAATCAAAAACGAAAACCATTAGGAATGGCAGAGGTTAATTTAACAATTGAAAATACAAAAGGTATTTTACCCTTAGAATATACCGAAATCACTATAACTCGCCGATTATTCAGAAGTGGTGAGAGTCAGTATTTTCTCAATAAAACTCCTGTTCGTTTACGGGATATCGTATCGCTGTTTATGGACACCGGTATGGGAGCTGATTCGTATTCTGTAATAGAATTGAAAATGGTCGAACAAATACTTTCTGGAAAAACTGACGACAGAAGACATTTGTTGGAAGAAGCAGCATCGATAAGTAAATATAAAATTCAATTACGCGACGCATCTCGAAAATTAAAAGATGTTCAAGGTGATATGACTCGTGTTTTGGATATTACCACTGAGTTAGAAAAAACAGTAGCTTCTTTAGGAAATCAAGCCGATAAAGTAAGAAGATACAATGCTACTTCGGGAAAATTACAAGAGGTAGAAATATATGTATTACGAAAAGAATACACTGCATCGAAAAAAGAATTGACGGTAATTCAAGATGAACTCCAAGCATTTTTAGAAAAACGAAAAGAAATTGAACAAACTTTAGAACATCAAGAAACATATACAAATGAATTAGAAGAACGCTTTCGAATTGAAGAAAGCGAAATCAACACACTTCGTTATAAAGAAAACAATTATAAGACCGAACTTGCACAGTTAGAACAAGAACTTGCCGTTACAAAAGAAAAAATAATTGCTATTGACCAAGCTTCATTTCGATTAAACAAAGATCAAACGGACGTCGGTTCTGCACAGCAAAATTTTGCTCGAACATTAGAACAAACAAAAATTCGACAAGAACAAATTGAAATCCAAATAGAAGAAATCCGGAACAGTTTTAAAGATTCTAAAGAAATTAGAGATTCGAAGCTACAAGAATTACAAGAGTTACGCCACCTTGCCAAACGTTCAAATGAACAATATTACAACTCTTTAAATTCTTTAAATGGCTTAAAAGGCATAATAGAGCGTAATTTAAGAACTTCGCAACAAAGAAGTTCCGTAATTTCTGAGCAAAAAGCGGCTATTGTTCGTGATGAAACTATTTTGGCAGAAAAACATTCAGAAATAAATACCGAAGAATTAAAACGTTCAGATTTTGAAAAAACAATCGAAAAAGCTGAAAAAGTCTATAAAAATCAGGTTGAATTACAATCAACACTTCAAGGTTCTATAGAAAATATACGTCAAAAACTAAGCGAAGAACAACAACAACTTAGTTATCAAAATGCTTCATTAGAGTTTTTAACAAGTTTGGTAGATGCTTCCGAAAGTTCGAAATTCCTTCAAGAAGATTTGAAATGGAATAATAACACTGAATTTTTAACCTTGGTAGAGATTATTGGAACTGACGAACCATATAGAATAGCATTAGAATCTGCTTTAGGTGAAGCGGCTAAATACATAGTTGTAGATACAGAAGAACAAGCCTTAACAGCAGCAAATTTATTAAAAGAATCCCAAAAAGGGAAAGCATCTTTTCTTTGTAAATCTACAATTCCAGCAATTGAGAACAAATTAAAACCTATCAAAGGTGATGGCATCATTGGTTGGGTTTCAGATTTAGTAAGAGCTGATAATGAAATTCTGTCAGCAATTTCGTTACTATGTGGAAATTGTCTTATTGTTGAAAATTTATCTATCGCCGAAAAAATAATCAAAGCAAATTCTACTGTTGAATTAGCAGTAACTTTAGAAGGAGAATTAGTTTCTTCAAATGGAGTTATTCGAGGTGGTTCCGTTTCAACTTCAGAAGGATTAACTGTTGGTAAAAAAGAAAGAATTGCACATTTACAAAAATCTGTTGCAACTATTCAAACTTCCCTTGCAAAAAATGAAGCAACATATCAAGATTTACGAACGCAATTGCAACAGATTAACATTAATGAACTTTCAAATGCAATTCGTAAAGCAGAAAATGAAAAGAACACATTCGAACGGTCTCTTTCACAGTTAGTTGCTACTGCAGAATCTCAACGACAACGCATTGAAAATAGCAGAAAAAACTTAACTCGAGCAATAGATGAACTTCAAGAAATTGAAAAGGAATCACTTGAAACAAATACAAAAATTACGAGTGTTGAAAAGGAAGTCCAAAGTTTGAAAGACCAAACAGAAGAAACTTCTCAGCAAGTTCAAGTACTTGAAGAAGAATACACTGTTGTTGAAGCAACTGTACGTCAAAAAGAATTTCAACTTATTCAAAATGAATCAGAAAATAAATCTCTTCTTTCAGAAATAGAACGACTTTCCAATCAGATTCGAAGTTTAGATAACAGGAAAAAGAATTTCAACTACGAATTAGAATCTTCAAAACAAAAATTAGAAGATTTAAAAGTATTAGCACTCGATAAAGAAAAAGCTATTTCTGAAATACGAACTGTTTTAGTAGATGTTACAAATTCTCGAGAACAATTAGATACGATTATCCGTTCAACAAAAGAAGAATTACATCAGTATACTGAAGAAACAAAAATTCAGAGAACCATTCTTGAGAAAAATATTCGAAATGTTCACGAACGTGAGATTACATTCGCACAACTAACAACTAGAATTGAATCTGTACTACAAAAGGCTGATGAGGAATTACAAATTTCTATGGATAATGAACAACCATTAACTCAAGAGTTAGAAAAACTTCAGGAGACATCTCACGAAGAATTGTTAGAACTCATTCGAGTGTATAGAAAACGTCTTCTTAGTTATGGAAATGTAAATTTCGAAGCATTAGAAAGTTACGAACGTGAAAACGAACGGCTAGAATTTTTACAAACTCAGCTAAAAGACTTAACCGACGGCGAACAAACGTTGTTAACGACTGTTGGAGAAATTAACGCTATTGCACAATTACAATTTAACGAAACTTTTGAAAAAATCAACATTTATTTCAAAGAACTTTTCCAAGTACTTTTTGGTGGTGAAGGTGAATGTGCAATTACTTTAGGTGAAGGGGACCCATTAGAAGCAAGTATTGATGTAACTGCAAAACCTCCCGGGAAAAAGCCTAATACTATTGAATCACTTTCTGGTGGTGAAAAAACTATGACCGCAATTGCACTTTTATTCGCAATTTATATGGTAAAACCATCTCCATTTTGTATATTAGATGAAGTTGACGCTCCTTTGGACGATGCAAATATTGGTCGTTATATTGAAATGATTCGAAAATTCAGCGTAAATACTCAGTTTTTAATGATTACCCACAACAAAAAAACTATGGAAGCTGCGGATTCATTATATGGTGTAACTCAAGAAGAACGTGGAGTGTCAAAAATAGTTTCGGCGAAATTAACGTCTAATGTAGCATAACAATTATTGAAAGAACTTATGAAATTACTACAAATTATTACTGTCCTAAGTATATTTTGCTTTATGCAGGTTGTTTTAACTGCGCAGCAAGAAGATATTCTACCTCCAACAGAGTTTAAAGAAACGTTTCAAGCAGATTTTCCTACCGTTTTAAATGCCATCAAGAAAACCATAGTCGACAATGGTTGTATGGTTGAAGATTCGAAAGATCCAAAAATTACGGAAGAAGACTTATATAAAATTGTTATCCGTACAAATATGTGTGTATATGTTGTTGGAGAAGATTCGACGTTGATTACAATGGCTCGATATTCCAGAGCAGTACCTGTTATTCGTGCTGGACGATGGGTAAACGGTAGAATTCAATATAGAATCATCTTAACTGAAAATGCTGATCGTACTTCAACGAATATGATATTGAAATCTGAAATGAGTGGATTTGAAGATTATGTTACTTCTAAAGTTCACTTTTGGAATTCCAATGGCATTTTAGAAAAAGACTTTCTACAAAAACTAAAAGTTAATATCTCAAATCCGTAAATTGGAAGTAAAATTACTTAAACAAAAAAGCCCATCAAATGATGGGCTTTTTTGTTTATACTATTGAAATTGAATTAGGATTGCAATAGAGCTAACTCTTTCGCTAATTTCATTTTATTGCGTTGAGAGCGGCGTTTGAATCGTAATGCAATAGAATGTTGAATTAAGTACATACAAGGTACAATTACTAAGGTTAAGAATGTTGAAAACACTAAACCAAATATAATAGCCCACGCTAATGGCCCCCAGAATGCAACACTATCGCCACCAAGGTGGAAATTTGGATTGCCAGAAACTAATAACGTTTCGAAGTTAATATTTAATCCAACTGCTAAGGGAATCAACCCAAGCGCTGTTGTTGCTGCCGTTAGGACTACTGGATTAAAACGAATTGCACCTGCATCGACTATTGCTTTTCTTACAGTATATCCTCTTCCTAAAAGAACGTCAGTAAAATCTACTAATACTATACCGTTTCGTACAACAATACCACCTAAGGCAATAATACCAACCCCAGTAAATACAATTGAAATGTCGATACCAAACACCATAAATCCAGTAAATACTCCAATAGTTGAAAGTAATACCGTTACCATTATGAGAATTGGTTTTGCAATTGAATTAAATTGAGTAACCATAATCATAAAAATTAAGGCAATCGAAATCATAAAGGCAAGTCCTAAGAAACTTGATGTTTCTTCTTGATCTTCTTGCTCACCAGTTAATTTCACTTCATATCCTTCAGGCAGTGGGAATTGAGGTAATGCATCTCGAATTGCTTGGTTAATTTCGTTAGCATTAAAGCCTTCTACAACTCCAGAAGATAACGTAATAACCCTTTTTAGGTTCTTACGGTTTATACCTGCGTACGTAGAGGTGTAGTCTGTTGTAGAAACAGAAGAAATTGGAATTTCTTTCAATTGACCATTTGAAGCACGAAATACCATTGGCATATTTAATAAAGAATTGACATCCTGTCTATACCGTTCTTCTAATCGAATATTTATAGGGTATTCTTCGTCGGCTACTCTAAATTTTGAAGCTTCTAAACCATATAATGCACTACGAAGTTCAAAGCCAATTTGACCAGATGACAAGCCAAGCATATTTGCTTTTTCTCGATCTAAATTTACTAATATCTCTGGTTTGTTCTTCTGTAAAGAAGATTTTAACATTTGAATACCTTGAATTTTCAAAGTGTCAGAGATGAATTTTTTCATTTTTTTCTCAAGTGATACAAGTGTTTCAAATTCATCACCAGAAATTTCTATATTTACCGGTTTACCTGTTGGAGGTCCACCTGATTCTTTTTCAACAGAAATTTCTGCACCTGGGATATCTTTAATATCTTCTTGCATTTTATTGAGAATTTCGCTTGAAAGTTTTCCATCTCGTTCTGCAAACTTGACAAATGCAACACTAACTTTTCCTTTATGTGGTGCAACAGTTCTATCTGGATCTTGAGGATCACCAGCACCAATACCTACATTTGAAATCACAGATTTTACCAACGGATTGTTTTGACCTAATATTTTCATAACCTTTTTTTCAACAACATTTGTTATTGAATCAGTTACGGCAGCATCGGTACCTATAGGCATTTGAATATACACGTACGCAAAGTTAGGCTCAGAATTTGGGAAGAAAACCACTTTAGGAGCAAAAATTCCTAACGCCATAAATGTTCCAATTAACAAGACAAACATTGCTGCTATCACAAAATATGGTCGAATTCCATAAATGAGAATTCTTAATGTATTTTTGTAGATACTCATTAATTTTGGAAGAAAAACAGTTTGGAAACTTTTTATCACTATTGGAGTAAGGAAGTACTTATTCAGCAACCACAATGCTAACAAGACAAGAGTTAAATTTCCAAACAAAGGCATTGAAAGTATATGGAAGAATATTGCTATACTTACCATTATACCAATTCGTAACAATAACCCTTGCATTTTCAATGGAATTTTCTTTTCTTCCATAAATTGAACTGCAAATACAGGATTAATTATATAGGCTACTATTAATGAAGCTGTTAAGGACATAATCAATACTGAGGGTAAATACACCATAAACTCACCAACAATCCCGGGCCAAAAAAGGAGGGGAAAGAACGGAGCTAACGTTGTAAGTGTACCTGCAACAACAGGCGCAAAAACTTCTTTTGCAGCTACTTTTGCAGCAAGGTTAATTTCTAATCCTTCTTCTTTGTGAAGACGGTGCATATTTTCAATTACTACAATTGCATCATCAACAATAATACCAAGCGCTAAGAGAAAGGCAAATGTAACAACAAGGTTAAAGGTTATATCTAATGATGGCATCAAAAGGAACGACAAGAATGCGGACAATGGAGTTGCTAAACCTACGAATAAAGCATTCTGAACACCCATAAAAAACATCAAAATAACGGTAACTAAAATAAATCCAATTATGATTGAGTTTATCAAATCAGATAAATTTGTTCTTGTTACATCCGATTGGTCTCCTGTTATGTTTATAACAACACCATTTGGTAATGTCTTCTGAAATTCTGCAGTAATTACCATTACTTTATCAGAAGCATTAATAAGATTTTCCCCTGCCTTTTTTAGGACCGCCAAAGAAATTACCGATTTACCATTTAACCGTGAATAAGATTGTTGTTCTTTATTAGTTTCTAAAACGGTAGCAACATCACGAACATAGAATGTTGAACCACCACTAGAACCAACAACGATGTTTTCAATTTGTTTTGGATTTGTAAACTCACCTGTAATTCGTAAATTCCTACGAACGCCACCAGAAACTAAATCCCCACCAGAAATATTCACATTTTCATTTGCAATTGCTCTTGATATATCATTAAATGAAAGTTTCGCAGATTGCATTTTGAACGGATCTAGATTTACTTGTATTTCTCGGTCTAATGCACCGATAATGTCAACTCTTCTAATTTCTTTTAAGGCTTCGATTTTATCTTGAAGATTATCCGCGTATTTTTTTAGACGTTCAAGAGAAACATCACCAGCTATATTGACATTCATTATTGGAAACTCTGAAAAGTCAATTTCAATAACAGTTGGCTCTTGTGTTAAATCGGTAGGTAAATCAGTTCTCGATTTATCTACTGCATCTTTCACACGTTGTTTTGCTAAAGATGGTTCGATACCTGTAGAAAATTCTACAGTAATTATCGATACATCTTGTATAGATTGCGAGGTTACTCTTTTTATATTTGCAACTGACTTAATTTGTTTTTCAATCTGTCGAGTTATCAAATTTTCAACATCTGAGGGTGAAGTACCCGCATTAATTGTCGTAACTAATATTGTCGGAATAACAATATCTGGAAAATTTTCTTTTGGTAAAGAAATATATGTCATAATCCCCAAAATTGTTATCATAATGGTTATCACGTAGACTGTCATTTTATTGTCGACAGCCCAAGCGGTAGGTCCAAATGTTTTTAACTCATATTTTTGTTTCATAGAGAAATATCCACTTTAATTTTCTTAGAATTTAATTGATTGTCCATCTGAAAGATTTTGAGCACCCGCATTGACAACTTTTTCTCCATCTTTCAACCCTTCAATAATTTCTATTGAAGTTCCATTTACTAAACCTGTTGCAACTTGTTTTTTCACAGCTATTGAAACTTTTCCTTTGTTTTCGATAGTATATACAAACTTTTTATCTGCATCGTATTGAACTGCATTTAATGGAATAACCAAAGCATTTGGTTGGGTTTTATCATTTATTGCTATAGAACAAAGTAAATTTGGGCGAATATTTTCTGGTCGTTTTGGAAGTGGTACTTCTATTCTAAACGTTCTTTTCGAAGGATCGACAGCCTTAGAAAGAACACCTATTTTCGACACATAGTCTGTGATACCTAATTCAGGGAATGAAAGTATAACTTTATCCCCTTTATTAACACTATTAATATATGCTTCAGAAACTTCTGCAGCAACATGAATATCGGACATAGAAACTATCTGCATTGTAGGAACACCTGGAATTGCAAGTTCTCCATTATTTAAAGTAATTCTATCGACAACACCTGCAATTGGAGCTCTTACTGTTAGTTGACGAAGTTGCTCTTTGGTAGAACTGATTCGTTTTTCTAAAGATTCTACTTGATTTTTTGCTTGTAAATATTGAATTTCGGAACCAGCTTTTTGTTCCCAAATAGACTTTTGTTTCTCATACAATGTTTTAGAAAAATCATATTGTAATTCTAATTCTTCTAATGCTTTTTCAATTATATTAGATTCAATAACGAATAGAACTTGACCTTTTGATACAGATTGTCCTGGTTTAACGTTCATTCGTATAACTCTTCCACCCATTGAAGGAGAAACAGAAATTAATGAACGAGACTCAACAGCACCTTTAACGTCTACATATCGTTCTAAAACTTGATAAGTAGCAGGAACAATAGTTACTGCAATAGCATTTTTTAATGCTTCTGCTTCATTTGTTCCTAATTCTTTTTCTAAAGATGCAATTTGCTTTGAAATTTCATCTTTTTGACTACGCAGCTGCGATAATTTTTTAGATTTACCTTCAGGGGTGTTTGCATTTTCATTCTGCGAACAAGCCACTAAAATTGTTAGGAGAAGTACAACTATAAGATGTTGCGTTTTCATGTAAAAATCCTTATTTTTAATTTCTTATTTTTAAACTTTGTAAGAATCGATTCGCTATAGATTCAATAAAATATATGTTTGTTACTCCACAAACAGTTTCTACTTCGTCGATATGTTTGTTTATCATTACTATTGCTCCTGTAATAGAAAACCATAATTGGACAACTACCAATTTTGGATCTTCTTCAGGGTTGAAAATCCCATTTTCAATTCCTTGTTGAACAACTGAAACACAGAAACTCATTATTTCATTATGATTATGATCTATTTCACTTGTTACTTGTGTTTTAATACAATCAATTTTTGCTAAATTTCCTGTATTAAAACTCATCATTAGCGAAAAATACTGTGGTTGATGCAGGGAAAATTCGTAAAATGCTATAGCTAAAGCCTGAACAAATTTATCTTCATATCGTTCGTACTGATTCGCTTTATCAACCATCATTTGTTTTAGTAAAGAAAGTCCTTCAATGAGAAGAGAAACATATAATTCGTCTTTATTCGAAAAGTACAAATACAGTGTCCCTTTTGCCAATCCAGCTTTTTGTGCAATTGATTCCATTGAAGTTTTTTCATAACTATTTTCAAAAAACAATTCTTTAGCAACTGAGAGTATCATTCGCTTTCGAAATTCTTTTTCTTTAGTTTTGCGTGAAACGGCTTCAATGTTATTCATTCTATTTCTACTTTTTATATTCAAAATACTTTGGATTAATATTTCCAATTAAAACTCTTAATTCAGATACAGCTACTTTGTAATCGTGGATTGCTTGAGCTTTATTCAGACGAGCTTGACGCAAAGCAACATCGCTATCAGAAATCTCAATTTGAGAACCTAATCCAGATTTGTAGCGGATATTCGAAATATCATAAGCACGTTGAGCTTGTTCGACATTTTTTTGTTGACCAAGAATTCTTTGTTCTGCTGACCTAATTTGTAACTGAATAGATTGTGACTGCAGTAATAAATTCTGACGCAATATCTCTTGTTGAGCGGCTAAATTTTTAGCATCAATTTCTGCTTGTTCAACCCTTGCTTGAGTACCAAAACCATTGAACAAATTCAATTGTAATTGCAAACCAACGGCAGAACTATTCGCAGTGTTTAATGCGTTAAGAGTATTTCCAGCACCTTGATAGGTGTAATTTGCAAAGGCAGAAACAGTTGGGTAAAACTCAGTTTCCTTTAACGCAACCATATCTTTTGAAACATTCATTTGCATTTCTATTGTTTTAAGATCATAGTTTGAATTTACAACCATATCATACATTTCTTGATCTGTTGGTAGTTTTTCGGGAGAATAATCTAATTTGCCTTCTATAACTATTTCTTCCCGAATATCTTTCCCCATAGATATTTTTAGTGCATTAAAAGCTGTTAGTTTTGTTGCTTCAGCTTGAATAACAATTGGTCGAATATTTTCAACTCCAACACTTGCACGCATTTCATCGAATTCAGCAACTAACCCTTGTTTTAAAAATATTCGAACATTTTCTAGATTTTCTTCACCATTTGAAAGAGAAGCTTTTGAGACTTCGAATAATTCTTTTGCCAATAGCGCACCGTAAAATGCCTTTTCTGTATTAAGTAATGTTTTAGCAACAACTGCTTTGTATTGCTCAATAGAAATTTGTGTATAGCGTTCTGACGCGCTAATTGCTTTGAATACTGCTGCGTTGAAAAGTATTTGTGTTACTTGTGCTGTAGTGTTAAATCCATTCGATGCACCTGCACTTACGGCTACAAAGCCTCCTGGAGGTTGACCAGTAAATTCAGATGGAAGGAAGAAAACAGGTAATAAAATATTGTAGGTAAAACTACCAGATACATTCACCGATGGCATAGTAAGCCCATAGGCTTCTTTTACAGTAGCATCAGATTTTTTAATACCTAATAATGCTGACTCTATTGATTTGTTTTGAAGTACTGAAAGCTCTAAGGCTTTCTCTAAGGTTATAGGTGTTTGTGCATATAATGAAAAAACACTTACCAAGAACAATGAAAAAAGCACTCCGAAAATCCTAGAGGATCTTCTTGCGTCATACGACATAGTACTTTCCTTATATAATGTTAATAAAATTTCTAACTTTACTAATAGCTTTATAATGACTCATGGTCATTTTCTGACTAACGGTCACAAAAGTACAAAATTTTTCTTTATGTGATACTCTTCCTAAAGAATATTTTTTAAAAACTAAGCATTAACTGTGAAGTTAGCTATGTTTAAAGTAGGTAAATGGGGAGTTTGAAAAGACAGTACCTAAATTAAAGTTACATTGTTTTTTCTAGAATCGGTAACCAATTCCTAAGGTTACTAAAGATCTTGTGCCTAAACCAATATCGGTAAATACATTGAATTTTTTGCCAAAACGAAGTTTAACAATGTCAAATTGTGTTGCAAGTACATATCGTTGTTCACTAACAGTTGGTTGATTTGAAACAAATTCTTGATTTCGAACACCAAGCCCCAATGCAAAAGAAGTACTTAATCCAAAGGCTTCATTGTCAAAGAAATTTAATTGAAAGCCTGGCATCACCGTATAAAAACTTGAAGTTACTTCGCCAATTTTTTCATTATTGTTGTTATTTTCAACCCTACGAACAATACTTAAATATTGAGCTTCAATACTATAACTCAGATACTCGTCGCACGCAGTTCTATATTGAATTGAAGTTGGTAGAATCCCTGAACTGTTACCCACAACAGACGCATTGGGAGTTCCATTTAACACAGTCATTGGCTCAAAAACTGCTAACAATTGATAAAATGAACCAGTACCTATACGAAATGAAACTTCATTTTGTTGAGCCGAAAGAATCGAAGTCGTCAGAAAAAGAACAAGTAATAATAGTACTTTTTTCATAATTAGTCTTTAATTTTAATAGCAAAACTTTGATTTACACCTATAAACAAACCAAATCCATCACCGGAAACATTCCAAATTGGGTTTCCACCACCACTACCAAATATTCCAGAACCACCACTCCTTCTATCTGTTGAGGAAATATAATATTTGTACGCTACATCCATAGAAACTAAACGGGCATACTCCGTTTTTTTAACTGAGGGAGAAACATTGACGGTCATTGATACTATTGTTGAATCATCTATAGTTACAGTATTAACATCGTAGCTTTCTTCTGAAAAGTCTATAGAATTAGCCGTTAGAGGAATAGTGTCTTCGTTAAAATGCACATAACCAAAAAGATATGTATTTGGTAAGTTTTTGGAAGAAATATTTACAGTATAAAATACTTCGTTTCCAATTAGAGTGGATTTTATTGAATCCGTATTCCAAAATGATTGAATTGTTGGAATTTGAGGAATAAAGGTTGTCCCTTGTACCTTTTTTCCATTTCTTTCAACTGTTAAGGTATAAACTTTTCCTGATTCTACTTGAAAATTAGAAGTTGTATAATATTCTTCATTTCCTTCTAATGAATCAATTATCAACAAGAGTTTATATTTTGAACCATCAACTTCTATAGCTACGTTTGCATCATTGAGTGTAGAGTATACAAAATTATTAGTTAATGGTGGTAATGTTTTACTAACAAACACCTTTATTTTTTCATTTGGAGTCAAAACACTATAAACTACTAACCGTTCTTCGTGAGGCAATCTTTGGTCTTCGAGTATTTGTTCACAAGAAGTGAACAATATACTTACAGAAATGAGCTGAAGTAGTATTAACTGTAACCTATATTTTTTCATAGTAATATCTAAAATTTAAATTGTAAACCAAATGTTGGAATAACTGGAAATAATGAAATTTGTTTCAACACTCTTTTTGATGTACCTGTGTTTATATCGTATTCGGTGTCTATAAAATGTGCAAATGCATTGGCTCGATTATAGACATTGAATATATTTATTGAAAATATCCACGGTTGTTCAAACCACGTATATTCGTATTGAAAACTAAGGTCTAATTTATGATATCCAGGTAAACGGTAATTGTTTCGAGAAGGAGAATCGAAATAACTTTGCGAACCGGGTCTAACGGAGTATGTTCCCACTGGCATTGTAAACGCTTGTCCTGTGGCATAAACCCACGTCGCCCCTATTTCCCAGCGAGAAGACAAACGGTAGATAGCAACTGCGGAAAAATCGTGTCTCCTGTCGTATCGAGGGTAAAAGGGTTTGCCGTTGTTCAACTCTGGAAAAGTTCGTTCTGTAACTGACCAAGTGTATCCTAACCATCCAGTAACTGCACCGATTTTCTTTTGTAAAAAAACTTCAAGTCCATACGCCAAACCAGTCCCAGAAGTGAACTGAGATGCCAATGGAATCCCTAATGAAAATTGAACACTATCTTTGTATTCGTATAAGTTATTCATAGTTTTATAATATGCTTCTACTGCCAACATTGCTTCATTATCGAGAAGATCTTGTTCATAGCCGAGAACAATTTGATTTGATTTTGCAGGTTTAATAACTTCAGTTGAAGGAAACCACAAATCAGTTGGTAAGGTAATGTCATTACGTACAATTAAATGCAAAAATTGATGTGCTGTAGCAAATGCTGCTGTTAATCTTTTAGAATCATCAAGTAGGTATTTTAACGAAATCCTTGGTTCAGGTGCTATGTAATTTCCTTTTTGAAAATACATTAAGCGACCACCAATATTTGCTAATAAATTAGGAGTAATAGTCCACTCATCTTGAATGTAAGCAGACATTTCGAATGCATTTATGGGAATTCGAGAAATCTGAAATTGTCCATTTGAAAAATTATATACATCTGTAGCTGCCGAAATAAACTGGTGTCGTATTGCTTCTACTCCAGATTTGATGGTGTGTTCAGAATTTGGAAAATATTGAATTTCCGACCGAACCATATAATCTTCAATTTTAGATTCAGATAAAAATGTGAATCTGTTCTGTATACTTTCTAAATTATCCTTTATTAGAATTGTAGAAGAATAATTAGTATATATCAAAGAAGTATTCATAAAGACAGTTGGAGAGAACACATGCATCCAACGCAAATTTGCTGTTGAATTTCCCCAAGAAAGGTTAAATTCTGGGTCAGTTGATGTACTTGGGACAATCGAAAAGACGTCTTTTCCAAAATAACCACTGAGAAACAATCGATCGTTAGCTCCTAATTTGTAATTGATTTTTGCATTGACATCGTAAAAATAATAATCAGGGTAGGTTACATCTTCAGATTGAAAAACTCTGAATGCTTTTGCAATAACGTCAAAATACATTCTCCTACCTGAAATCATATATGTACAGTCTTCATTGATTGGTCCTTCAAGTGTTAAACGTGAATTTATCATTGAAATACCTGCAGTTCCGGAGAATTTTTCTTTCGTTCCTTCTTTCATAGAAATATCCAAAACACTGGAAAGTCTTCCGCCATATTCAGCGGGGAATGCCCCTTTTATCAATTTAATATCGTTTATAGCATCGGCATTAAATGTAGATAGGAATCCACCTAAATGCGACGGATTATACACAATTACTCCATCTAACAATGTAAGGTTTTGGTCGGGAGAACCACCTCGAACATATAATCCGCTGGAAAGTTCTGTAGATGGTTTTACACCCGGAAGTAGCTGTAAGACTCGAAACACATCAACTTCTCCACCTAAGGCAGGTAAGCGTTTTATTAAATCGGTTGTTATATGAATAGTACTAATTTTTGAAACACTTTTTTCTTGTTTATTCCCATCTACGGTAACTGTGCCTAGTTTTACTGTTGTTGATAACGGTTGGATGGCAAGAGTAACAGCATCTTTGGAAAGAGTATCCGGGATAAAAAGGGTCAATATCTCGTCGGCAATGGTAACTCCAGTTACAACAACTGTATACGTTCCGACATCAATTTTAGGAAAGGTATAGAATCCAAATTTATTAGAAATTGCACCTTTATATATTTTAGTCAGCGATGAATCTTTGTACAACTTCACTGAAGCACCAATCAGTACTTCTCCGGTTACTTTTTCAGAAACAAATCCTGAAAGTGTAACTTGTTTGCTTGTTTGTGCAAATGCTGAAACATCTATCATTAGAGAGAGAAAAATAGTGAAGGATACTATTTTTACATAAGTGAACATATAGCCAATATTACTTTAAAAAAGTACGATTTCTTTATTCATCGCCAAAAAGAATACCAAGTTCTCTTGCTGTTTGAATAGAATCAGAATCTAAAGGAACACATTTCATTCGAGAAACGGCTTCTGCTAAGGGTACTAAATTTACATTTGGTGGATCTAAAGCGACCATACAACCATCATTTCCATTAGCTAAAGCTCGAACTGCAGCGGCACCAAAACGTAATGCTAACAAACGGTCAGTTGCGGTTGGGCTTCCACCTCGTAAAAGATGACCTAACACAACCAAACGAGTTTCTTTCTTTGTCAAATCTTGTAATGTTGCAGTTATATGTTCACCTACTCCGCCAATTCGTTCAGATTTGCCAAATATATTTTCAATTACTGCAACAGAGCCACCAATTTCTTTTGCACCTTCAGCTACAACGACTATTGAATACTTGCGTTTCGATTTTTTTTCAGACTCCAGAAGTTTTTCAGCTAATCGGGGATGATCGAATGGAATCTCTGGAATTAAAATCGCATTTGCACCAGCGGCTACTCCAGCATTAAGTGCAATCCAACCAGCATAACGACCCATTACTTCAACAACAATTATTCGTTTGTGAGAATCGGCAGTAGAATGAAGTCGGTCAATACATTCCGATGCAAACGACACTGCCGAATCGAAACCAAAAGTAACAATCGTTTTATCGAGATCATTGTCAATTGTTTTAGGAACTCCAATGACAGGAAATCCTTTTTTTGATATTGCATCTGCTATTTTTAAAGAACCGTCTCCACCTACTGAAATAAGTGCATCAATCTTAAAATCACGCATTTTTTGAATCAATTCACCCGTTCTGTCTATAGTAGTCCATTCGCCATTTTCTTTTAAAATTGGAAAATTCAAAGGGTTTCCTCTATTGGTAGTTCCAAGTATAGTACCACCAAGTTTGGATATTGAAGCAACATTTTCTGGTTTTAATTCCATTATTCCATCATCTGGAAATTCGTCAGGCATTAACAAGCCATTGAAACCATCTTTTATTCCGTACACTTCCCAACCACGGTGATAGGCTGCAAAAGTTACCGCTTGAATAACAGCATTTAAACCGGGGGCATCGCCACCACCAGTATTTATAGCAATTCGTTTAATCATTATTATTTATTTCTTCGTTCTAAAAAGAATACAACTCCTGCAGCAACAGCAACGCCACCTCCATATAACAATGCTGTATAAATTGCTTTATCCGCTGTTGTTAAAAAGAATTGTAACACGGTCATAAGACCCACTAAAATTATAATAGGTATTCTTTTTTGTGGAAACTTTATATAGTAGAATATCAACAAGGCAACAAAAAACAGAAGCAAATAGTCAGTCATAGTATTTTAACTCAATGGAAATATGATTATTCATTGACGAATTAAAATTGAAAAGTAATATTTCTATTTTTGACTTTATAAAATCACCACTATACCCTTCCACCTCTCAAAAGGGGAGTAGAGGGATATTTTTTTTGATAGATAAAATATTTTCGACCGTACATTTGCCTCTTCCTTAGAGCCGCAACATGCTAAGTTTCTACAAAAAGAGTTTTTTTTCAAAAACGGGAAAAGAAAATTACTCGTTTTTCAAGAATGGAAGTATTCTTGTATTGTTATTGGATTGTACTCTTAAGAAATACACTCCAGTTGGTAGACTTGAACAATTAAGTTCTTTTTGAAATGATCCATTAGCTTCAAAATTACCTAATGATAATATTGAAATGCCCAATGATGATACCACATCAATAGACAGTAAAGTAGTGCTTTCAAAGGAGCTGGTAAAACGGAATACTCCATTCGAAGGGTTTGGTTGTAGCATATACTTTGGTCTTTCATTTTCTGCTACTGTCGTAACGGTAGAAACAATATCCGAAAAGCCACCACATTCTCCATTGACAAATGTTGCGAATACTGAATAAAAGCCTTCTTCTGTAATAGTAAAAGTTTGTTGGGTTGCTCCGGGAACAGCTTTTTGGTTAAAATACCATTGGTACTCGGTTGCTGTTGAAGCTGTCAATTGCGAACCGAGCCTCGTTACTGTTGGTTTATTGAGATTTGCAGTGATTTACTTGTGTTAATGACCTACTCCCGGGGCATGGAACTTCAGCAAAGGTTTCCGTAAGCGTTACATTCCCATAACCTACTGCAAACCATTGTATTACAACAGAATCGGCTGTTTGATGAACTATTCGTCCATTTGTTACCGACCATTGATAAGTGCTTGTTGGTTTTGGGTTTGCGTTATAATACGTTTTTCGATTAAAACCACAAATTGTATCTTTAATTGGTGAGATAATCGGAACTGGTTCGTAGTTTACAGTAATTAATTTTCGGGTTAATGTTGTGCATTTCGTTACAGTATCTCTGCCAAAAAGATCAACGGCAAAAAAGCCAGGTCTTTCCCAATTGATAGTAATGGAGTTTTCAGTTGTATCTAGAATTTCTCTCCCGGGGATTAACAAATTTATCGTAGATATATTCCAAAAATATACGCTATTTATAACTTGTGTAGTACGAGTATAGGTTTGAACTGTATTTGGGCAAAGACTGTCGTATTCGAATGTAAATTTTGTATCAGGAGATTTAATTATTCTAATTTGTTTGGTAATTGAATCCTTACAACCAGTAGCTAAAATAGTTTCTATAAGTGTAATAGTTGCACTGTCGGTTGCCCAATCTACCAAACGCCCACTTCCCGGTTCCCAAGGGTAAGAATTGCTTTCGTTATTCATAACACGCCATTCATAACTACTACTAATTCTACGATTAACAGGGAAATAAGCATCTATTCTGGGAGCACCCGAACAAAAAACTAACAACCCTGTAAAATCAGGTTTAGGGCTTGGTAAAACTACAATTCTATTTTGAATTTTAAGAGTATCTGAACCAAACTGATTGGTAGTAATAACTGATATAGAATATGTCCCAGTTTCGGGGTAAACACCAACAACTGATTTACCAAATTGAATAGAATCTTCAGCACCTTCTAAAATCCATTTGATTTGCACAACACTATCATTGGATAGAGCAGTAAAGTCTACAAAACTATTTTTACAAATAGTATCTGAAGAAGTAAGTACACCAGAAGTTGGAATGCCTAAAAATTTTATAACCCAGAAGTCTTTTTCACCATTGTTGCTCGTAACATCATAATCTGCAATTGAATTATACCCAGAAAGTATTAGCCCTTTGTCCTTGGCTACTTTTAGATTTGTTCCCCCATCAAAAGAAGAACTACCAAATGTTTGTTGCCATTGCAATTCAGAAGATTCTAAAATTTGAAACATCCAAACATCTGAATTTCCATTAGATTCCAAAACATCTCCATTTGTAGAAAAAGTATAACCAGTTAGAGTATATTGATTTGGAGAATATTGCAGAATAGAAAATACTGCTTCACTTTTTGAACCACCATAACTTCTCTGCCAAAGTATATCTCCACTATTATTAAACAACACCGTCCAAATATCGTATTCACCTTTGGGGATTTTAACATCTCCATTTATGGAATTTGAGGTTCCTGAAACTAAAAATTGCCCATTTTGATTTTGGACAACCACTGTGGCAATATCTAAACCTGAGCCACCAATTGCTTTCTGCCATCGAATTTGACCGTCTTGAAACAGATTCACTATCCAATAATCTTTAGCACCCCGTAGCCCTGTAACATCTCCGTTTGAAGATTCAGTAGAACCAACAACGATATAACCTCCATCAACTGTATTTTTTTAAAGAAAATGCTTCATCGATCCCTGAACCACCATAGGTTTTTTCCCACTCCAAAGTACCGTTAGTAGATAATTTTAAGACCCAAAAATCGGTAGAACCTCTGGAATTCGTTATATCGCCGTTCGTAGAATTTGTAAACCCTGCCACAACATATCCACTATCGGAAGTAACTTCAATAGATTTACCAATATCAATGCCGCTACCCCCAAAAGTTTTTTGCCAGAGAATATCTCCATTCCCTTTTATTTTAACAACCCAGATATCAAACATTCCTTTGTGATTGTTGCTATCTATAGTAGTAGATTCTGTACTACCCACTAACACAAAATATCCATCTGGAGTAACCCTAATTGTCCGTAAGCTATCATTGAGTACACCCCCGAAAGTTTTTTCCCACTCAATGGCTCCTTTTGAAGAAATTTTTACTACCCAGCCGTCCGATTGACCTTGGGGTGAGTTGACATCACCATTTTGTGAATTTGTAGAACCAATGAGTAAAAAACCACCATCGGTTGTTGGAACTATTTCTGTTGGTTCATCAATAGTAGTACCTCCAAAAGATTTTTGCCAATCAATTGAATGTTGTGAATACAAAGTAGATGAAATGAAGAATACAAATACAAGTGAAAAGAGTATCGTTTTCATTGTAAAACTTTATGTATATGTGAAAAACAATTTAATTCATTAGTAGAATAATGTCCATTATTTGCAACATACAATTTTAATTTCAAATAAAAAAGCACTAAAAGGAAATTCTTTTAGTGCCTATAATACAAACGAACTATCTATTACTATTTATAATTTGATAAACGGTAAAACTATTGTTTTTCCAGATTGCAATTGAATTCTGAGGTAGTATGTGCCTGAAGCAAAGTGGGAACAATCGATTTGATGTTGGAATACACCATTAATTTCAAAAGTTCCTAAATCTTTAATTATTCGGGATTTTATATCTACGATATCAATAGTTGTAGTTCCTAAAAAGTCATTGTCAAGTCGTAATGTAATTACATTATTCGTTGGATTAGGAGAAACTTTGAATCCATATTGTGCAGCATCATTTACTGAAGTAATAGTAGCATACGGATCAGAAAATAAATCACAATTAGTAATTGGGTCTCTTAACTTTACAGTGTAAGTACCATCAATTGTGAATTCATAGGTCTGTTCTGTAGCACCAGCAATAGCAATACCATTTCTAAACCATTGGTAACCTGAACCTGTGGACGCAGTTAATACTTTACCTTGAACTGTAATAGTGGGTTTGTTTAAAGAAGGTGTTACAATTACAGCTACTTCAATTACATCTGAACAACCTGAAGAAAAGATAGTTTCAGTCAATTTTATGGAATGGTTCCCAATTTCATTCCAATAAACAATCACAGAATCTGAACTAACTTTCATAATAGTTCCACCAATTGCTTCCCATTTATAGGATCTGCCAGCAATTCTATTTGTTTTATAGGTATGTTGAGAATACTGACAAGCTGTAGTGGTAGAATTAAGTACCATAGGAGTAGGTTTTTGGATAACAGTAATATAATTCTTTTTGGTAAGTGTGTCTGAACCAAAAGAATTTGTAGTAATTAAAGTTACATCGTAGGTCCCAGATGCAGGATAAGAAACTGTTGCAGATTGCGTAGTAACAATTGTGTTCGAAGATCCGGGTAGTAACCATTTCCATAGAGTAGGAGTATTCCCCGCTTGTTCAGAAAGGGTAATAGAATTACCTGCACAAACATTCGTAGAAGAACTACTAAATTGTGAAACAGGTTTTCCAGAAACTTCTAATGGTGACCGCCAGATACCTCGACCAAATGTTCCAGCAACTAAATATTTCGGTGTAGAGTTTTGAATAATTTCTAAATCGTTAATGACAACATTTGGCAATCCATTATTATACGGAAGCCAAGATGACGAGTTTTTAGTTCTAAAAAAGACACCCAAATCAGTACCAACAAACATTATTCCCATATCACTATTTTCTTCAAGCACAATAGTATTACACGGAACATTCGGTAAACCTGTCGAAAAATTAGTCCAAGTACTTCCAGCATTTTCAGTTTTATAAACTTTTACATTTTCTGCATAACCAGAAAAAGTAGCATAGGCAATTGTAGGGTCATTAAAATCGGCCTTAATAGATGTAATCGATAAATTAGGTAGTCCATTTGTTCTATTTAACCAAGTAGAACCACCATTTAAAGTCATCAAAAGTTTTCGAGTTGATGCTGCATAAATTACATCGTTATCAGATTTAGAAACAGAAATGAACTCAACAAATTCATTTGAAAATGAAGTACCCGATAAATTTGTCCAATCATTACCCCTATTTGTGGATTTATAGACTTGTCTATTTCCAATATAGATTGTAGCTGGATTAACGGGATCAATTTCTAAAGGTGCTACCCAAGCACCAGTAGGCAAACCACCAGTAACTTCAAAGAAGGTATTTCCACCATTGTCTGAACGGAAAAATTTAGCATAATAAACTGAAGCATACATTACGTTTTGATTTACTGGATCAATAGCACAATCCATTCCATCTCCACCATAATTATGTGTCCAGACGCCATTTCTATAAATATGAGTTCCGTTATCTTGAGTACCACCTATAATCAAATTTGGATTTTGTTCGGTAACTCCAATTCTGTAAAATTGGGTTACACCTAAGCCAGAACTAACGTCAGTCCAAGAAACACCAAGATTGGTTGAAAATGATATTCCACCATCATTATTATCATAGAGGATATTAGAATTTGGAACAAATTCTAAATTGTGATGGTCAGCGTGAACAAAATTAGCTCCACCGGCACCAGTCCAATGAGCATTTATACTCCACGATACACCTAAATCATTCGATTTCCATAAATTTACTCCCCCGACAAAAACAGCGAGCGGATATTCATTTGCAATTGCAAGTGACAAGTTATATTGAGATTGACCAGAACCATTTGCACCTGTTACAGACCCAGTTAATATATTAGGAGTAGAAGACTGTAATTCCCAAGTTATCCCAGCATCGTAAGAAACATAGAACCCTAAAAAAGAGCGATCATTGGCTCTAGCAATAACAGCTATAACTAAATCGGGCTCAGCATTGGAAACTGCTAATTCTATACGTAAAGAATTAGATTGAGGTAGTCCGGTAGAAATTCTTTGAAAATTCTTTCCATTATCATTACTGACATGAATTGCAGCTCTTCCATTCCAAGAAAATTCACCTAAATAAACTGTATTTGGGTCGGTTGGTTTAAACTCAGCATCTATATACCAACCACTTTTAGAAAGAAACCAATCTTGACCAGAATTTTCAGTTCTATACACTCCATTTGATGTAGCAGCAATTAATATATTTGGATTGATTGGATCAATGAGTAATCGGTTAATACGTAACCCATTTTCAACATCTGCAGTTAATCCAGTTGTTTGCCAAGTTAATCCTTTATCTATTGATTTCATTACTCCTAAAGAATTAGTATGCCCACCGAATCCATCTCCAGTTGCGATATACATAATAGAAGGGTTTGTTGGGTGAATTGCAATATCGGTTACTCCTAAAGTTGGTAATAAATCAGTATTTGAAGACCAATTTTTACCAGCATCTTTTGAAGTCCATAAACCACCTGCAGCAGAACCAGCCCAAAGTATGTTTTTATTAGTAGGGTCTACTTCAATACAATTAATTCTCCCAGCACCTGAACTATTGTATTCTAATTTATTTGTAGGTACGACTCTTGGTCCTAATTCTTCCCAAGCTGATCCCAATTGTTGTTCTCTACCTTTGTATAATAAATTATATGCTTGTTGTTCTTTGTACAAAACATTTGCAGCAGGAAACTTCCCAGTTGGGTAAACTCTTGGACTCCAAAAATGTTCCCATCGTTTAAATGGCTTATATCCTTCACCTTTACCCGGTTTTTTGCCTTCCCAATAAGTATCAAAGTCTTTGACAATTGAATAAAAATTGACCGAATCTGTTTGGTTTAACGATGGTAAAAATGCTTGTGAAAACAGCAGTGAAGTCGAAACAACCGTTGTGAAAAGGAATGTTAGTACGATTCTCATAGGAAATTATCTTACAATTGTGTGTGATACTAAATTTGAACAAAAATAGGAAAAAATTAATTCTAAATTGCTTTTTTGAAAAGTAAGTGGATATATTTACGGAAATTTAAGATGTGCGTTACTGTTGAATATCGAACCACTCTTTTATAATACCTCCTCCTACAACAATATCTTTATCATATAGAACTACTGATTGACCAGGAGTTATTGCAGATCGTGGGTTTTCAAAATGAATTACTAATTCACCCTTAGAATCTATAAAACACTGACCATAATCGCCTTGATCTTTATAACGAATTTTAACTGTAAAGGTAGTTGGAGCAGTAATATTTTCGTATGCTATTAGATTTACTTCTTCTGCTTTCAAAGCTGAATGATAAAGTTTTTCTTCTGTTCCAACCACTATAGAATTTGAATCTTTTAGTACCTCTAACACATAAAGTGGTTCAGGATGAGCAATGCCAAGACCTTTACGTTGACCTATTGTGTAAAATGGATACCCAGAATGTTTTCCAATTGATTTTCCGTCAAGAAGTATATCACCATCTTCAACTTCTTGTTCTAATTCCGGTTTAATGTCTTTGAGAAATCGTTTGTAATCGTTGTCAGGAATAAAACAAATCTCGTAAGATTCGCCTTTTTTCTCAATACCTAAACTCATTCTTTCTCCTGCCTCACGAGATTCAGGTTTTGTATAATGAGAAAGAGGGAAAATCGTTCTCGAAAGTGATTCTTGAGTTAAACCCCAAAGTGCATAAGACTGATCTTTGTTTTGATCTTTACCTCTTGAAAGAATGTAACGAGAGCGTTCTTCATTATATTCAATAGATGCATAATGCCCTGTTGCAATCCAATATGCTCCTAAAGAATCCGCTTTTTTGAGCATTTCCTGCCATTTTATCAATCTATTACATTTTACACAAGGGTTTGGAGTTCTACCTGCAATGTAGTCATCGACAAAATAATCAATTATGTTTTTCTTAAACGTTTCTGTGAAATCGACTACGTAATGTGGAATCCCTAAATCCATACATATCCTTCGAGCGTCGTTTATTCCATCTAATGAACAACAAGAAGAATCACTTCCTACATTCCCACCAACATCTTCATACTTATAGGTTTTGATAGTTATTCCAATTACTTCATACCCTTGTTCTACTAATAGCCCTGCAGCCACAGATGAATCAACTCCACCTGACATACCAACAAGAACTCTATTTTTATCTAATTTCATAATATTGTTTGAATTAAAAAAGCCATATTTCAAAAAATGAAATATGGCTTAAGTATCGATTAAATACGAAAATTATTTGGTATTTCGCTTTTTCCACATTCTATAGTCTTCAACTAAACCTATTGTTGATTCATCTGGTTTAGTCATTGAAGTTTTTAAATAGATTTTCTTTTTAGATTTTTCAACGAAACAAATTGGCATATCTGCTCCACCGTAGCTACCATTAGAAGATACATATTCTTCAGAATTAAACTTGGATATGTTAATCATATATGGAGAATTTTTGTCGTAACTAAAAATTTTAATTGACCCTAAAGAATCGAAATCAAAAGAAATTTTACCACAAAGAACTCCATTTTTTTCGTATAACTCTTTACGTACATTTCTAATGCCTTCCATATCACGTTCCAAACGATCGCCCTCGTGATAATCAGTAACTATTTCAGCAAAATCTTTCATAGATACGTCTTTATCATTATCTTTTTTGGACATAATATTCGTAAAAGTTATTACACCTGAACCAGAATGTTCTGTTTTAAATGTATATTCATACTCTTTCGTTTCTACCCCTAAACAACTTGATAGAACAAGTATACAAACTGCAGCTAAAATCGTGCAAAGAAACTTTTTCATTTTCAATTTTTATAGTTTTAATATTTAAAAGCCAAATATAATCAAAAAAGGAATAAATGTCAACAAAATTTGGATATGTAACAATAATAGGTAAACCCAATGCTGGGAAGTCTACTTTAATGAATTCTCTTTTGGGTGTGAAATTATCTATAATTTCTCCAAAACCACAAACTACTCGAAAACGAGTTTTAGGTATTTTAACTGAAGAAAACACACAAATTGTATTTTTAGATACTCCCGGAATTCTAAAGCCAAGATATGAACTACATAAATCGATGATGGAAATTGTTACGCAGTCTCTTGAAGATGCAGATGTTATTTTAGCAATTGTTGATGCAAGTGAACAAAAAACTTTCGAAAATGTCCAAATTCCTTTTTTAGAACAATATTGCGTTGATGCAAACAAACCTTCTTATTTACTTATCAATAAAATGGACGCTTTGTTTAACAAAGCAGTAGTTTTACCCGCTATTCAAAAAGTTTTAGATCGGGGTGTCTTCAAAGGGTATAGAGCAATTTCAGCACTAAAAGGAATGTTTACCGATGAAATTTTACCAATGATTTCAGAATCAATTCCTGAAGGTGAATTTCACTACGAAACAGATGTTCTTTCTACCCAACCTGAACGCTTTTTTGTATCTGAGATTATTCGTGAAGTAGTATTTTACCAATATAAAGAAGAAATTCCTTATTCAACAGAAGTACAAATAGTTGAGTTTTCTGAACGCGAAACTGGGAAATGGCATATACACGCCGAGCTAATTGTTGAAAGAGATTCTCAAAAAGCTATAATAATCGGTTCAAAAGGTTTAAAAATCAAACAACTTGGCGAAAAAGCCCGTTCACTAATTGAAGAACATTTAGAACAGAAAATATTTCTTGAATTGTTTGTAAAAGTTCGAGGTGATTGGAGAGACAATAAAGGTGCTTTGAATTCATTTGGGTATTCTTCAATGGATATGTAATTATTACCTCGCCCGCATAGAAAGGGGGCTTTCACACAAAATAAATCACTCTATGCAAAAAAAATTATATATTGCCGTTATGTGGCATATTCTTTCTTACAATGCAAATATCTTCCAAATTTAGGAATCCTTTTTTATGACTATTCTTACTCCAAAAAAAGCTCTAAACAAAGCTTTCTTGAAGGTAAAAACGACAGTTGAAGAAATCAACAATTTCAAAAATGCTTTGAAATCATTACGTTCTAGAATTAATGTTAATGAATCTGAAGAATATAACAAAAATATCGTCCGAGATTTTTTCAAAGAAATTGCTTTCAG
>Ga0105049_10000844_pt1 | contig 34887 bp, 29 predicted proteins | sample MAT06_FD_78087 | JGI IMG/M metagenome (GOLD analysis project Ga0105049, IMG submission 78087) | Freshwater microbial communities from Lake Fryxell liftoff mats and glacier meltwater in Antarctica - MAT-06 | ecosystem: Environmental > Aquatic > Freshwater > Ice > Liftoff microbial mat | place...
CGCGGCAGCGCTGAAAAAGAGGTCTCGTGCAAAAACATCGTCGAATAGATGAAATCAAAATGCCCGTCGGGGAAGTCAAGCGACTCAACATTCGCCTGCACAAACTGCACGTTGTTGACGCCCAAAGACTTCGCTCGCGCATGCCCGTAGCGCAGCATCGGCGCGGCGACATCTACTGCAATCACCTGCGCCTCCGGAAAAAGCGCCGCAATCGGTAGCGTGTTGTGGCCTAAGCCTGCACCCAGATCCAGAATGCGTGCCGGCTTGAAATCAGCGGCGTGCAGGCTCAACCAGCTTACTAGCGCCGCGCCCGCGCCATCATTGAGCCGCCCAAGACCGCCGCCGGTCGTTGCGAAAATGCCAGCATCGTAATTTGCCGCTGCGCTGACATCATCCGCTACTACCTCGGTGTGATAACTGCCCGGCATTAAGTGGTGATCGACACCTTCTACATACCGCGGCAGCTTGAGCTCAAGATCAAGCTTTAGCGTGTCGGCGTTAGCGTTTAGCGCGGCGGCGCGTGCGTTGAGTTCGCCGAGCTGTCGCAGCACCAGCGCGCGGCCCGCCTGCTGGCGCTGCTCCATCGTGGCGCGCCTGAGCGCACTCCACAGCTGATAGATAGGTTCATCGCGCATCGCTGCGCGCACCTCACGACGATGCGCCGGCGCGCGCCCAAGCTCGGCGGTCAACTTCGGCAACACGCGAGAGTCGTAAGCGCGCTTCACACCCGGCAGCACCTCGGTGGCTAAATGCCGATTTAAGTGCGCCAAAAAATTAAAGCGAGCAGCCTCGTCGTGGCTGACATCGGGAAACACGCCGTGTCGCGAAACCGCGCGGTAGTCCGGCGGACCTGCATAGCTGCGCTCACTCATTTAAGGGTACTCAAGCGATCAAGATCGGGCGCCTAGCGCAAAAAAAGCACCAGCGCTTGCGCATGTTCCGCTGCCTGCCATCCGCGCGTCGTCAAATAGCCGCCATCGGGCTGTGAAATAAGGCCTTTTTGAAACAGCCGTCTGGCGGCCTCATTGGCGCGCGAATCGGCGCTTGAATGCAGCTTTAGGCCAGTAAATGCGGAGCCTAAATCAAACTTCAACAGCAACTCAATTTCAGCGCCGACACGGGCGTCAACGGCTTCAGGTTCGATCTTGGTAAGCATGGTCTGGCCGCGAATGAGAGAGACCCAGAGAGTACCCGCAAGTGCGGCTCGGAACCAAATGCTACGGCGCGCGAATATCGGCCTGTCGCGAGCGCGCGATCAGCAGCGCCACCGGCAGCAGGCCGACCAGCACCAGCATCAGCGCAGGCCAAGCGGCGCGCTCCCATTCGCCCTCGGACGTCAGCGAGTAGACGCGCGTGGCGAGCGTATCCACGCCAAAGGGGCGCAGCATCAGTGTGGCGGGCAGCTCTTTGATGACCTCAACGGTGACCAAAATTGCGACTGAAAACAAACCCGGTCGCAGCAGCGGCAGCCATACCCGCGCGATCCGCTGCCATGGCGTGAGTCCATACAGACGCGCTTGCTCGAGCAAGGTCGGGCGCACTTGGGCGAACGCAGCCGCCAGCGGCGCGTCGGCCACGCGAAAAAAGCGCACCACATAGGCGAGCATTAGCGCGACAAGCCCGCTGCTCAGCAGTAACTCAAGCCCGAAGCCTTGAACCAGCGCGCGCTCAACCGCCAGCAGCGCAAGCAGCAGCCCCAGCGCAAGCACCACGCCCGGCAGTGCGTAGCCTAAGTTCGCAATAAATGCGCACGCGCGCACCCAGCGGTCCGATTTAGCATTCAAGCGCAGCGCGTTGTGTGCAAGCGCGAACGCCGCGAGCAGCAGCGCGGCCAGCAGCCCGAGCCCGAGCGAGCTGAAGGTCGCGCGGAACAGCTGCGGATCATTAATTGGCGCAATCGCCCGCAGGCCGAGCGATAGGAGTTGCAGCATCGGTGCGATAAACGCCATCAGCAAAAGGCCCGACATACCGAGCAAGATCAAAATGCCCGCTAGAGGTTTGACCGCGACGCGGGAATTGCCACCGCTGGGACGCTCAGCGTAACCACGACGGCCACCCGCCCAGCGCTCCAGAAGCAGCAACAGCGCCACCGCACCGAGCAACAGCGAGGCCAGCTGTGCCGCAGCTGGCAAACTTTGCAAGCCGAACCACGTTTTGAACAGCGCACTGGTCACGGTGGGGACATTTAAAATCGCCACCGCGCCAAAATCAGCCAGCGTTTCCATCAGCGCCAAGCTCAAACCTGCCGCGATCGCGGGCCACATCAACGGCACGCTCACTTTCGCAAATGCGCCCAGTGGATTGAAACCCAGCGTGCGCGCCGCCTCAAAACTACTCCAGCCGCGCACCAATAGGCTCGCGCGGACCGGCACATACACGTACGGGAACAGCGCCAAACCGAGCACCAGCGCCGCACCAAGGGGCGTGCTGAGGTTCAACACGTGGCGCAGATCAAGGCCAATGAGGCGGGCGACGCTTTGGATCGGCCCGCTGAAATCGGTTAAGCCAATCCACGCATAAGCCATCACGTAAGTCGGCAACGCGAGCGGCAGCACCAGCGCCGCTTCGAGCACGCGCCGCCCGGGGTAATCACACACGGCGTTCAACCACGCGCTAATAACGCCCAGCGGCGTGACGATCAAGGCCACTCCCAGCGTCAACCACGCGGTGTTGGCGATCGCCTCAGGCAACACATAAGCGCGCAGATGCGCCCAAATGTCCGGCGCGGGGGTATTCCAAGCCAGCAAAAGCCAGCCAGTCAGGCCCAACAGCGGCAGCGCGAACAGCGTCGCGAGGCCGCGCTTAAGGCTTAAATTGCGGCTATTTGTAGCCAGCACGGTCCATCAGCTTGACCGCCGCGCTTTGCAGCTTGCCTGCCTCAACCACGTTGATCGGATCGGCTTTGAAAGGGCCCCATGCGGCTAAGATCGGGCCTAACGCGATGCTTGCGTCGACCGGATACTCGAAGTTCAGCATGGCGAAGTCTTTCTGCGCTTCTTTATCGCTGAGCCACTCCAGCAAGCGCTGCGCGCCGACGGGATTCTTCGCGTGAGTGGTCACACCCGCGCCCGAAATATTGACATGCACGCCGCCCGTGGCCTGATTGGCCCAAAACGGCGCGACCGCAAAGCCCGGCGTTTCTTTGAGCAAGCGGCCCAGGTAATAGGTGTTGGCAATCGCGACATCGCACTGGCCGCTTTGAATGGCTTGCAACAGCAAAGTGTCATCAGCAAAAACCGGGGCGGCCAAATTCGCGACCCAGCCGCGCACCATTTTCTCAGTGTTGGCCTCACCCAACGCCTTGATTTGCATCGCCACCAGCGACTGGTTGTAGACCTTTTTAGACGACCGCAAACACAGTCGCCCGCGCCATTTCGGGTCGCTCAATGCCGCGTAAGTGCTGAGTTCAGCGGGTTTCACGCGTGCGGTCGAGTACATGATGGTGCGCGCGCGCTGGCTCAGTGCAAACCAGCGATTGCCGGGGTCGCGCAGGCTGGCGGGAATTCGTGCGGTCAGCAACTTGGAGTTCAGCGGCTTCAGCAAGCCGCGCTCGGCAGCCAGCCACAAATTGCCCGCATCGACCGCGATAAAAAGATCCGCGCGGGTATTTTTGCCCTCTGCGGCCATGCGCTCAATCAGGACCGGCGCCTGGTCGGTGATGAACTGCACTTTGATGCCGGTCTCACGGCTGAACTGATCAAAAAGCGGCTGCACCAAGAATTCTTTGCGCTCTGAATACACACCGATCGTTTCAGTGGGCGACGCTGCGCTGGCGGTGAGCGCCACGCAAAGCAAAGACGCCCAACACGTAAGCTTCGACAAACATCGCATGAAAAGCACCAAAGGGACGGGAGGCCCGAGATGATAATCATTCGCATCCATTATCACAACGCTGGACGGTGAGCGATGGGTGGCGCATCGCGGGAAAATTCAAGCAGGCGACCGCGCGTGTTCATCGGTGTCTCGGGGTACGCAACGCGCTGCTCGCACAGCGCAAACCCTTGCAGCACCAGCAGCTTGCTCAGCCGAGCCGTCTGCTCGCGACCCGGATCGCTGATCAGCACCCGCGCGCAAGGCTTGGCGTGCGCATTGACGAGTTCAGCCACAGTTTCAGCCGCACCGCGTTCGTAGAGCACGTCTGCGCCGAGCAGCACGTCGTAACGCCCAAGCGCGCTCGGCAGCTGCTTGAACTCTGCGGTGCTAAACGGGATGCGCGGTAAATCGTTCAAAGCGCAGTTGAAATCGAGAAATTCCTGCGCACGCGGATGAATGTCTGAGGCGTGAATATCGGCCCCGCGAGCGCGCAACAGCAGGCTCGGCACACCCAAACCGCAGCCAAATTCAAGCAGACGCAAGCCCGCAATATCGATGCCCGCCACATGGCGCGCCAACGCCAGCCCCGCCGGCCACAGGTGCCCAAACAGCGCCCACTGCGCGCTCGATACTGGAGCGTCCTCGGACAATTGCGAGTCCACTTGCTGCAAATCCAGCAGCGCGCGCACCTGCAAGGTGATCGCGCCAAACGACAGCGCATGTTGGCGGGTTTTATAGCTCACTCACGCACTCAAAATCTTAATAAGTTGCTTTAAGTTTATAAGCTAAGTTATTCTTGCGAAAGCAAAACAGTGCGCCCTAACACTGCTTGCGACAAGAGGACGAAACGCTCGCCAAGTGCGTACGTCCCAGAAAGGCTAAAGCCCCTTCAACCCCGCATCGCGGGGTTTTTTATTATGGGCTGGCGATTGGCAGCGCAAGAAATGCGATTTGAGCTTCTACGCAACCCGTCAAACAGCGCCACACCACTATCAAATGGCTTCCTGCGGGCAGTTTGGGAAACCTAGCGCGCGAGCCGATGGCGATGTTGCTCCGTGCTCTCGCCACCCTACGAGAGGTTACACCAGCCGGGCACAAGGGGCGCAAGCAAGCGCCACTCAGATCACTGAGTTCAATTCGGCAAACACACCTACTCAGAACCCCAGGCCGAAAATACCTGGACAGGTAATCAAGATCGCTATGCGCCCAAGGGAACGCTGAAGTCGAACACGCGCGCGCAGGAATCGTTTGTGAAGACAGGTCACATCGTAGTAGCAAGAAACGAATCTAAACCCCGCCGCGACAACCACAGACTTGGACACCCAAGAAATCCCCAAGAAATCCCCAAGAAATCCGGTTGGCTTCGGTGCCACGGCACACTGGGACAGCCATCGAAACTACAAAGCAACGAAAGAGGCGATGGCCTATACCGCCGCCGACCGCCTGCAGTCGATCACCTAACTGACAGACATCCAAGTTTCTGGTCGCAACCTGCGCCAGATTCACAGCCCAACTGATGTTCAAGGCATGCTTGAAAGATCGCCTAGGCCTGTGTGGTTGCGCCAAGATGGCTCGCTTCCGAACGAATGTTCAAGTACGCACTTAGCGCCCGAACGACAACTTCGTTAAGAGCGACGGCGTCGCATGTGGCGCGCACTGCCGCGGCTCGATGCAAGGCAGGGGGAACGCGCACATTGAAGAGTCCCTTGAACGGTCGCTGAGGCTCTTTGCCAAGCTGAGCGCAGGTTTCGAGGTAGTCATCAACCGCGGCCTCGAACTCTTGTTGCAGCAAGTCAGGCACATTTGCTTCGTAGGTGACCAGGTCATCAATGAAAAGAACGCGACCTTGGCAAACCCGTCGAATCATGTCGAGCTCAGCCGAGCCCTCGTAGTTCTTGTACTGAAGTAGGTTCATGGGCTTCAATTAATAAATCCGTCACACGCAAATGATCGGCCACATCAACGACACAGGCTTTGTCGACAATCGCCGATGGATGGGGTTCATGACAGATGATCAACGCCCGCTTCTCCGGGTGATAAAATTTTCGACGCGATCCAGAGTTCTTAAGCATTTTGTAGCCAAGGTGCTCGAGCACAGACTTTAATTCAGTCCACCTCAGGTCCGACGGCGGTGGTGTGGGGCAGACTTTAGAAAGTGCCTTCTGATGTTTGGACATGAAGAATACGCACGAAAATGACCGTAACCGTGGAGTAGTTACTGGTCAAGAGCAGATCCTGTCCAGTGAGATCTGAGCGCAGAGCATAGAGCTGGTTGCGGCAAACAAAACCCCGCATCACGGGGTTTTGTTTTGGCTTTCTTTCATCTACCTACAATCCACCGTCAGTTTATAAGTGATCGCCCTGACGGCTTTTTGTGGCTAGTCTGCCTGGCGGCGCAGGAAGGCTGGGATGTCGAGATAGTCGATTTGGCTATCTTGCTGCGACACACTGGCGGCTTCCGGCACATCGCGACGGCGATGGAGCGGGTTGACGCCCATGCCGATCGTGGGGCCGGTGCGTGCGGTTGGAAATTCTGCATCGCCGGTTGAGCCGGTTTTGACCAGGCGCACGGGACGCTCGGCTTCTTTCGGCTTTTGCCGATTGATGCCGGTGACGACCACGGTCACTTTGATCTCATCACCCATTTCTGGATCGATCACGGTGCCCACTTTGACGGTTGCGTCCTCAGACGCGTAATCCGTCACGGTGCGGTTAACTTCCTCGAACTCGCGCATCGTCAAGCTCGGGCCGGCGGTGATATTGACCAAGATACCGCAGGCGCCCGCAAGGTTCACATCTTCTAAAAGAGGTGAGCCAAGCGCGGCTTCAGCGGCGGTCACGGCGCGGTCATCGCCTTTGGCGGTGCCCGAACCCATCATCGCCATGCCCATTTCGCTCATCACCGTTTTGACGTCGGCGAAGTCGAGATTGAGCAAGCCAGGCCGAGTAATCAGATCGGCGATGCCTTGCACGGCACCGAGTAACACGTCGTTGGCCGATGAAAATGCCTTCAACAAACTCACGTCGCGACCCATCACCGAGAGCAGTTTCTCGTTGGGGATGGTGATCAATGAGTCCACGTGGTTGCTCAGTTCGGCAATGCCTTGCAGCGCTGAGGCCATGCGCCGCTTGCCTTCAAATGGGAACGGTTTGGTGACAATCGCCACCGTCAGAATGCCCATTTCTTTGGCCAGCTGCGCCAAAATCGGTGAGGCCCCGGTACCGGTGCCGCCGCCCATGCCGGTGGTGATAAACACCATGTCGGCGCCTTTCAGCAATTCAATTAGTTTTTCGCGATCCTCGAGCGCCGCCTGCCGGCCAACCTCTGGATTCGCGCCTGCGCCTAAGCCTTTGGTCACGTTCTGACCGAGCTGCAGCACGCGCTTTGCGCCGCAGTTTTTGAGCGCCTGTGCGTCGGTATTCACCGCCACAAATTCAACGCCCTCAACGCCTTTCAGATGCATCATGTGGTTAATCGCGTTGCAACCTCCGCCGCCGACGCCGATCACCCGAATGACCGCGTTGGGGGAGTAGGTTTCCATTAATTCGAACATACAAACCTCCCGATAAGACTCGCCAAGTGTGGGTTTTTTTGGAACAGGATTCCATTCATTTATTTGCACTTTTCCAATTGCCTTGCTGTCACTTTCATCTGCGCCGGCGCCCTCACCGGAGAAGCTGAAACTGCTTTGGCAACGCTCAATATCGAGCGTTGCTTGAAGCTCTTTGCGGCCACGCCATAGCGCATCGATCGCCCCGTGGGGCGCGGCGAGTGCGGCTGAGCGACGTGGTTTTGCCATGGACTCGCCTAGATCCAGCTTTTCAGCCGCCCCCAAAGCCCGCGTAGCTGTGATTCCGAGGTGCTCGGCGAGGCAGCGTTTGCGCGCTCCTGGCGCGCGCCCCAAATCAGCAGACCGCAGCCGGCCGCGTGGATTGGGTTGCCGAGCACATGGTCAAGGCCGTGCAGCCGCTGCGCGGTGCCCAAGCGCACCGGCATGTGAAAAATCTCCTCGGCGAGTTCGACCGCGCCTTCCATTTTTGATGCGCCACCGGTCAACACGATGCCGCCGGCGATCAAATCGTGGAAGCCCGAGCGACGCAGCTCTGCTTGCACCAGGCCAAACAGTTCCTCGTAGCGCGGCTGGACCACTTCAGCCAAGGTTTGCCGTGCCAAGCGACGCGGCGCGCGGTCGCCAACCGAGGGCACTTGAATGGTTTCCTCAGCGGTCGCCAATTGCGCCAGCGCGCAGGCGTATTTGATCTTGATCTCATCGGCGTGCTGCTGCGGGGTGCGCAACGCCAGCGCGATGTCGTTGGTCACCTGGTCGCCCGCAATCGGGATCACCGCGGTGTGCGCCACCGCGCCCTGGCTGAACACCGCAATATCCGTGGTGCCAGCGCCGATATCGACTAAGCACACGCCTAGGTCTTTCTCGTCATCGCCCAGCACGGAGTGCGACGACGCCAGCTGCTGCAAACACAGATCATCAACGCGCAGGCCGCAGCGCTGGATGCATTTGGTGATGTTTTGCATCGCGCTTAACGAGGCGGTGACCACGTGCACGCGCGCCTCCAGGCGCACGCCTGACATCCCGATTGGGTGGCGAATGCCTTCTTGACCATCAATAATGTATTCCTGCGCCAGCACGTGCAGGATCTTTTGATCGGCGGGGATGGCGATGGCGCGCGCGGCATCCAGCACGCGTTCGACGTCTGATTCGGTGACTTCTTTGTCGCGAATCGCGACCACGCCGTTTGAGTTAAGCGAGCGAATGTGCGAGCCGGCGATGCCCGCGTAGACGCTTTTGATCGCGCAGCCGGCCATCAGCTCGGCTTCCTCGATCGCGCGTTGGATGGACGCCACGGTCGACTCGATATCGACCACCACGCCACGCTTGAGCCCGCGCGACGGATGCGAGCCGATGCCGATCACCTCAATCGCCTCGCCCGGCGCGTACTCGCCAACGATCGCGACAATTTTGCTAGTGCCAACGTCAAGCCCCACGACGAGGTTGCGGTCTGTGCGGCGAGTGGTCATGTGCTGGTTTGGTCCAAAATAAAGGCCTCAATGGCGTCGGGCTCAACCGTCGATGAGCGCCACTGCACGGCAAAGCCGTTGGCGTAGCGCAAGTCCACGCGCTGCGGGCGGCGCGCCTCGGTGACACCCAGGCGCGCGTAGCTCGCGGCGAAGCGTTTTAAGCGCGCGTCGAGGTCTTCGCGGCCGAGCTTGATTTCAATTGCACCGGTCAGACCCAACGACCAGCTGCCGCTGGGGCTCAAGTTCAGTCGCTCGATATTCAGACCGGTGGCAATGAGCACGCGGCCAAAGCTCAAATAGCGCTCGCTGACCTCGCTCATGCGCGATTCCGGTCCGCTCAATTCCGGCAAGCCCTGCATTGCGCTCGCGCCGGGCGCGCTGAAGCGCACGCCGCTGCGGCTGAGCAAGCTGCCGTCGGGCAGGCGCGCCAGCGGAATCTGCTCAGTCACCTTGATCTCAATCTTATCTGGCCAAGTTTTGCGCACTTCCACGCTTGCCACCCACGGCATCGCCTCCACGCGCTTTTTGACCACGCCCAAATCGGCGGCAAAAAACCCGTTGCGCAGCAGCGGCGCGACGCTTGAGCGGATCTGCTCGGCGCTCAGGCGCTGAAAATCACCGTTGATCTCGATCCAACGCAGCGGCAAATGGCGGCTACAAAGTTGCGGTGCGGACACACCGAGCGCGATCAAGCCCAGCAGCACCGCGCCGAGCAAGCTATTTTTAAGCCAGCTCGCGCTCATGGCTTGGGCCGCAAGCTGGTGGCCAGGATTTGCAAGCACAGCTCGTCGAATTCGATTCCTTGCACACGCGCGGCTTTAGGCACCAGCGAGTGGTCGGTCATGCCGGGTGCGGTGTTGACTTCCAGCAGCCAAAACCCGCCGCTAGCGTCGCTCATCACGTCCACGCGGCCCCAGCCGCTTGCCCCGGTCGCGCGAAAAGCCGCGAGCGACAGCGCGCGCAGTTCACTTTCGCGCGCGTCACTCAAGCCGCTCGGACAGCGATAGACGGTGTCGTTGGAGATGTATTTGTTGTGGAAATCGTAAAAACCGGCGGCCGGCTCAATGCGAATGCTGGGCAGCGCTTGGTCATTCAAAATCGCCACGGTGTATTCCGGGCCATCGATCAGCCGCTCGATCAATAGCTCAGTGTCGGCTTTGGCGGCGACCTCCAAAGCGGCGGGCACTTGGGCCTCGGTAAACACTTTGGTCACGCCGACGCTTGAGCCTTCGTGGACCGGCTTGATCACCACCGGCAGGCCGATCTCGGCAATCGCCGCCGCGCTTGCTTCGCCCGCGTTGATCTTGCGCGCGTCCGGCGTTGGCAGGCCCAGCGCGCGCCAAATCTGCTTGGTGCGCTGTTTGTCCATGCTCAGCGCCGAACCGAGCACGTTCGATCCGGTGTACGGCACTTTAAGCGCCTCCAGCGCGCCCTGCAGCACGCCGTCTTCGCCGCCGCGACCATGCAGGATGATGAACACGCGGTCGAATTGCCTGGCGATCAGCCGCGTGAGCAGCTCGCTGATGCCGTCGACCCGCTCGGCATCCACGCCGCGCGCGAGCAGCGCTTTGAGCACCGCCTCACCGCTCCACAAAGATACCTGGCGCTCGGCAGAGTCGCCGCCCATCACCACCGCCACGCGGCCGAACTGTTTGCTATCCCAACTCATACCGTGGCCTCGCTCAAGCGCAGCAGCTGCCCACAAAATTGCGCGATATCACCCGCGCCCATCAGCAGCACTACGTCGCCATCGTGAACTTGCAGCGCGAGCAGCTCGTTGAGCTCTTGCGGATCGCTTAAGTGCACCGGATCCACCAGCCCACGCGCGCGCACCGCTCGGGCCAGCGCACGGCTGTCGGCACCCGGAATCGGTGTCTCACCGGCTGGATACACATCGGCCAAATACAGCGCATCGGCGCTGCTTAGCACGCGCGTGAAATCTTCAAAACAATCGCGCGTGCGGGTGTAGCGGTGCGGCTGAAACACCAGCACTAGGCGCCGCGTCGGCCAACCGCCGCGCACCGCGTCGAGCACGGCTTTGAGTTCGGTCGGGTGATGGCCGTAGTCGTCGATCAGCAGCGCATCGCGTTGAAACAGGCGCTGCGCGCGAATATTGAAACGCCGCCCGACGCCTTCAAAGCGCGCCAACCCGGCCGCGATCGCCTGGTCGGAAATACCCAGCTCGACGGCAACAGCAATCGCGGCTAATGCGTTGAGCACGTTGTGGCGACCGGCGAGATTCAAACGCAGCGGCAGCGCGTCGGCTCTGCCGGGCAGGTGCAGGTCAAAGCACATCGTGCTTTCAAACTGGCGCAAATTGCTTGCGCGAATGTCCGCAGGCGCATCAATGCCGTAGCTGATCACCGCGCGCGCCGACTCATCAATCAGCGCGCGCGCCACCGGGTCGTCAGCACACACCACTGCCAGCCCATAAAACGGCAGCCGATGAATAAAATCGTGGAAGGCGCGTTTGAGCCGCTCAAAATCGCCGCCGTAGCTTTCGAGATGATCCGCATCGATATTGGTGACGATTGCGATCACCGGCGCGAGCAGCAAAAACGAGCCGTCGGATTCATCGGCTTCAGCAACCAGATAATCACCTGAACCCAAACGCGCATTGCTGCCCCAAGCGTGCACCAGGCCGCCGATCACAAAGGTCGGATCGAGCCCGCCTTCGGCTAGCAGTGAGGCGGTCAGCGAGGTGGTGGTGGTTTTGCCGTGCGTGCCGGCCACGGCGATGCCGCGTTTGAAGCGCATTAGCTCGCCAAGCATTTCAGCACGCGCGATCACTGGCACGCGGCGCTCGCGGGCGAGCTTCAATTCTGGGTTGTCGGCGTGAATTGCGCTGGACACCACCACCACTTGCGCCGCGCCCAAATGCTCGGCGGCATGGCCGAGGTGGACCTCAGCTCCCAGAGCGGTTAGGCGCCGGGTATTTGCATTGGCGCCCGCATCCGAACCGGACACCACAAAACCTAGATTGATCAGCACCTCTGCGATGCCGCTCATGCCCGCGCCGCCGATGCCAATCAAATGCACGCGCCGAAAACGCGCGTGGGCTAAGCGCTCCAGTGCGCCGCGCTCGCTCATGCGGCCAGCTCCAACAGGCGCGCAGCGGTGGTTTCTGCCGCGTGCGGCATTGATTTCGAGCGCGCGGCCAGCGCCATGTCCAGCAGCTGCGAGCGATCTTGAGTAAACGCAGTTAGGCGCGCGGCGAGGTCCGCTGCGGTTAAATCACGCTCAGCGAGCAATACCGCAGCGCCCACTTCGACTAGAAAGCGTGCATTGGCGGTTTGGTGATCATCCACCGCGTAGGGATAGGGCACCAGGATCGACGCCACACCGGCTGCACTGAGTTCAGCCAGCGTGAGCGCACCAGAGCGACACACGACCAAATCCGCCCACGCGTAGGCCGCCGCCATGTCTTTGATAAACGGCTCGATGCGACCCACCACCGACGCTTGCGCATAGTTGGTTGCGGCCTCATCAAAATGTTTGGGGCCGGTTTGATGCCACAGATCAAAGCTGTCAGCGCTCAGCCTTTTGAGCGCATCGGGCAGCACTTTGTTGAGCACTCGTGCGCCCTGCGAGCCGCCCAATACCAGCAGCTTGAGCGCCCCTTTGCGTGAGCTCAAGCGCTCGCGCGGCGCGGCGACGGCAGCGATATCTGCGCGCACCGGATTGCCGACAAACTCAGCCCGACGGCGCGGCGAAAACGCATCCGGAAAGCCAGCGAGCGTGCGCCACGCCAGCCGCGAGAGGACACGGTTAGTCAAACCTGGAATGCGGTTTTGCTCGTGCACCAGCAGCGGCCGCCTGAGCAGCCACGCAGCGATGCCGCCCGGCCCCGCCGCGAATCCACCCAGCGCCAACACCGCGCGCGGCCGATGACGGCGCAATGCACTCATCGCCTCAAGCACCGCGCGCGAGAGTTTTAACGGCGCGAGTGCCCAGGCGAGCGCGCCTTTGCCGCGCACCGCGCTGATCGACAGCAGCTCGATGGGTAAGTTGTGCGCTGGCACCAGGCGCTCTTCTAGCGCGCCCTTGGCGCCGAGCCACACCACGTCCGCGCCGCGCGCTTTCAACGCGTTGGCGACGGCTAGCCCTGGAAAAATATGCCCACCCGTACCGCCTGCAGCAATCATGAAGGTTTTTCGCTCAGCCACGGTAGAGCGCCTCTTCACGGTGCACGCTGATCGACGGCAGCGGGTTTAACTCTTTTAATTTCAGCACCATCGGCGCATGTGAAATGGGCTGCGCGCGCAAGCTCGGTGAATGCACTTCATGCGACACGCGCAACAAAATGCCGATCGCCACAATCGTCATCATCACGCTCGACCCGCCCGATGAAATCAGCGGCAGGGTGAGGCCCTTGGTGGGCAGCATGCCTAAGTTCACGCCAATGGAAATCAGCGACTGCAGCGCCAGGCTCATGCCGACGCCGAACGCCAGATAGCCCTGAAACGGCAGGCCGCTTTCAAGCGCCTTAAGGCCTAGATGAAACGAGCGCCCGACCAGCACCGCAAATAGCCCAATCACGCAAACGACGCCGGCTAAACCGAGCTCTTCGGCCAACACCGCGAGGATAAAATCGGTGTGCGCTTCGGGCAGATAAAACAGCTTCTGCACGCTTGCACCCAAGCCCACACCAAACCACTCGCCTCGGCCAATCGCAATCAGCGCTTGGGTCAGCTGAAAACTATCGCCATACGGCTCGGCCCACGGGTCCAAAAATGCCTTCAAGCGCTTGACCCGATAGCTTTCACTGAGCGCCACGGCAACCATCGGCGGCACGGTCAGCAGCGCCATGACCAGCAGGTGTTTGATGCGCGCGCCCGCCAGCCAAACCATGCCACCGCTGATCCCAAGCAACAGCACCGCGCCGCCAAAATCCGGCTGCAGCAGCAGCAGCAGCACCACCGAGGACGCCAGTACAATCGGCTTGAGTGCGCCAAACAGCGTGCGCGAGACCTCCTCGCGGCGCCGCACCATGTAGCCGGCGAGATACACGATCACCATGATCTTGACCGCTTCAACCACTTGAAAACCCGCGACGCCCAGGTTGATCCAGCGCCGCGCACCGTTGATGCGCATGCCGATTTGCGGCACAAACACCAGACATAGCGTGAGGATGGCAATCAGCAACAGCGGCTGCGCCAAGCGCTCTAAACGTTTGAGCTCAATTTTCAGCATCACAAACGCGAGACTGAAACCGAGCGCTAAAAATACGAGGTGCCGAAACAGGTAATAAAAGCGATCCGAACCTTGCCCTTCGGCGATGGCCACCGAGCTTGAACCGACCATCACGGTACCGAGCGCAATCAAGCCCAGCGCGGCGAATAGAACCATCCAGTCCAGCTTGAACGGCTGCTTGATATCCGCGCCGATGCGCTGCGCTTGCGGGTTGATATCTTGTGGAATCGGGCCGGACATCAGCGCACCTTGAGCGTTGCGAGGCCGATCAGCACCAGCACAAAGGTGATGATCCAAAAGCGCACGATGACGCGCGGTTCGGGCCAGCCCTTGAGCTCAAAATGGTGATGGATCGGGGCCATGCGGAAGATCCGCTTGCCGGTCAGCTTAAAGGAGCCAACCTGCAAGATGACCGAGACGGTTTCCATGACAAACACGCCGGCCATCAAAATAAACACGATTTCCTGGCGCACGATGATGGCGATGGTGGCCAGCGCCGCGCCAATGGCCAGCGCACCGATATCGCCCATAAACACCATCGCCGGATAGGTGTTGAACCACAGAAAGCCCAAGCCCGCGCCGACCAGCGCCGAGCAGAAAATGGCCAGTTCCTGCGAACCATAGATGCGCGGAATCCCTAAGTATTCAGCAAACACGTGGTGCCCTGAGGCGTAGGCGAACACGCCGAGCGCGCCGGCGACCATCACCGCAGGCATGATCGCCAAGCCGTCGAGCCCGTCGGTTAAATTCACCGCGTTGGAGAAGCCCACAATCATGAAATAGCTGGTCAGCACAAACAGCACGCCGAGCGGGATGCGCAAATCTTTGAGGATCGGGAAAATCAGCGTGGTGGCCGCGTCGGTGTCGGCGGTGACATACAAAAAGATCGCTGCACCGAGGCCAAACAGGGATTGCAGAGCGTATTTGTGGCGTGCCGCGAGACCGCGCGAGTCTTTCATAACCAGCTTGCGGTAGTCGTCTAGGAACCCGACCAAGCCGAAGGCCAAGGTCACCAGCACCACGCACCACACGTAGCGATTGCCGACATCCGCCCACAGCAAGGTGGCCAGCACCACGCTCAAAATGATCAGCGTGCCGCCCATCGTTGGGGTGCCGGCTTTTTTGAGGTGCGACTGCGGACCGTCCTCGCGAATCGGCTGGCCGTATTGCCTGCGCTGCAGCTTGTCGATCATGCGCGGCCCGAGCGCCAGCGAAATCGACAGCGCCGTGAGTGCAGCCATGATCGAGCGAAAGGTGACGTACTGAAAAAGATTTAAGAACGACGCGTAGCCTTTCCATTGTTCAGCAAGCCACATCAGCATGACTCGGTCTCGCGCTGTTTGAGCGCCAAGACGACGCGCTCCATTTTTGCGGAACGTGAGCCTTTGACCAACAGCGTGACGCCCGCACCGATCTCGCGATCGAGGGCCTCAATGAGTGCGTTCAGTGATTCAAAATGGCGTGCGCCGGGGCCGAATGCGGCCACGGCGGCCTGCGACTGGACACCGCAAGCGAACAGTTTTTCCACGCCGTGGATTTGCGCGTAGCGCCCGCACTCAGCGTGCAACATGCGCGCTTCAGAGCCCAGCTCGCCCATATCGCCCAACGCCAGCCATAAGCGCGCGCGGCTTACGCTGAGCGTGTCGATCGCTGCTTTCAAAGAGGCGGGATTGGCGTTGTAGGAATCATCGATCAGCGCATAACCGCGCGGGCTGTGCGAGCGAATCAGCCGACCCGCTTGTTTCGGAGCGCGCTCGAGGCCTAGGCGAATGGCCTCTAAACTGGCGCCAGCGGCCAACGCGGCGGCACTTGCTGCGAGCGCGTTGCGCACGTTGTGCAGGCCTTCGAGCGGCACTTCGATCGCGCAGTCTCCAAGCGGCGTAACCAGCGTAAAGCGCGTAGTTTCACCTAACGTGATATCGCGTGCGCTGACGTCGCCTGGCTCAGGAGACTCCAATCCAAACCAGCTCAGTTGTGCCGTACCCGCGCGGACTGCCCAATCGTGAGCAAAGGCATCGTCGCGATTGAGCAGCGCAATTTTGAGCGCAACAGTGTCGTAGATCGCGCCCTTGGTTTGCGCGACCGAAGCCAGCGTGCCCAAGCGCTCAAGATGGGCCGCGCTCGCGTTGTTGACCAGCGCAATGCTCGGGCGTGCAAGTGCAGCTAGATAGGCGATGTCGCCAGGTTTGCCAGCGCCCATTTCGATCACCGCAAAACGATGCTCGGCGTTGAGCTTGGCAAGCGTCAGCGGCACGCCGATTTCGTTGTTGAAATTGCCGTCGGTGGCAAGCGTTGGGCCCATCTCGCGCAGAATCGAGGCCAGCAAATTTTTGACCGTGGTCTTGCCGTTCGAACCCGTCAGCGCGATCAAGGTCGGTGAAAACTGCTGGCGCCAGCGGCTCGCGATCATCCCAAGCGCGATCTCGCAGCTCGATACCACCAGCTGCGGCAGCGGATCAGCAATCACTCGCTCGACCAGTGCGCCAGCCGCACCGGCTTGCCGCGCGGCGGCAATAAAGTCGTGACCATCCACGCGCTCGCCGCGCAGCGCGACAAACAGCGAGCCCGGCTGGATCGCTCGTGAGTCGGTGCTCAAGCCAACAAAACGCACGTCCGGGCCGTGGAGTTCGCCGCTCAGTTCGCTTAACGCAAAGCTCAACATGCGCGTAACGCCAAGGCTGCACGCGCGTGGGCGGCGTCGTCGAATGCCAGGTGTTGGCCAGCAATTTCTTGATACGTCTCGTGGCCTTTGCCGGCAATCAACAGCGCATCGCCGTGCTGGACCGCGGCCACGCTGCGCGCAATCGCAAGCGCGCGATCGAGCTCCACATGAGCAATCCCCGCAGCGCTAAAGCCGCTCAGAATGTCCGCGACAATTTTGCCCGGGTCTTCCGAGCGCGGATTATCCGACGTGACACAAATCCGGTCGGCCAAGCGCTCAGCGATCGCGCCCATTTGCGCGCGCTTGCCCGCATCGCGGTCGCCGCCGCAGCCAAACACAAGCCACAGAGCGCCGTGCGTGTGCGCGCGCAACGCGTGCAGCGCCTGCTCTAGCGCATCGGGCGTGTGGGCGTAATCGATCACCACCAGCGGATGGCTGCTGAGTGCGTTCATGCGCCCGTTGACTGGCATGAGTGCGCTGATTGCTCGTTCGATATCGGCGTTTGCGATAGCCAAAACGTGCAGCGCCACGGCCACCTGGGCCAAATTCATCGCGTTAAACGCGCCCAGCAATGAGCTTTCGAGCTTAAGCTCGCCAAAGCGCCCACTGAGCTGAAAGCGCAAGCCCGACGCGCTCAAAACCAGGCCGTGCAGGCGTGCGTCAGCGGATGGCCCAAACCCAACCCGCAGCACGTTGACCGACGGGTCGATTTGGCTGATGAGGGCGCGTCCGAACGGGTCGTCGATGTTGACGATCACGTGGCGCAAGCCCGGCCACTTGAACAGCAATGCTTTGGCTAAACCGTAGGCCTCAAAGGTTAGGTGGTAGTCGAGGTGGTCGCGCGTGAGATTGGTAAATACCGCGGTGTGGAAAGTAACCCCGTTGACGCGCCCCTGGTCGAGCGCATGCGAGGACACCTCGATTGCCACGTGCTGCGCGCCTTGCGCTTTAAGCCCGGCCAAGGCGCGCTGCACGCTCAGCGCATCCGGCGTGGTGCGCGCTTGCGCTGTCAGTGCGCCGCTTAACCCTGTGCCTAGCGTACCAATCGAGCCGGCGGGTTGCCCGAGCGCGCTCAAAGCCGCGCTGAGCAGCTGCACAAACGAGGTCTTGCCGTTGGTGCCGGTCACCCCGATCACGTTGAGCTTGGCGGATGGATCCGCGTAAAAGCGCGTGCCGATCTCACCGAGCTTTAGGCCCAAACCAGGCACTTCAATAAAATCTGCGCGGGCCCCTTGAGCAGGCGCTGGGCGGCCGCTCAACGTCGGCTCAAACAGCACACAGCTCGCGCCGCGCTGAAGCGCTGTTTCAACAAAATCGAGGCCGTGCGCCTGGCGTCCGCTGAGCGCCAAAAAGGCGTCTCCGGGCTGCACTTCGCGGCAATCCAGGCACACACCGCTCACGGCAATCGCGCTCGGCAGGCCTGGCAGCAGTTGGCTTAGGGCGATCATCAGCGCTCCGCCGCCTCGCGAAAATCAGGCTCGATCACCGTAGCTTGCGCGGTCATCTCGGGCGGGGCGAGGTTGTCGGGCGGCACGTCCATCAAACGCAAGGTGCCGGCCATCACGCGAGCAAACAGCGGCGCGGAAATCTGCCCACCGTAATATTCCTCACCTTTTGGATCGTTGATCATCACCACCGCGACAAAGCGCGGATGGCTGGCCGGCGCTAGCCCGGCAAATGCCGCGATATAGCGCTTGGCATAGCCCGTGGGACCGGCTTTGCGCGCGGTGCCGGTTTTGCCGGCCACGCGGTAGTGCAGCACTTGCGCTTTGACACCCGAACCGTCCGGCATCGTCACCGCTTCAAGCATGGTGACCAGTTGCGTCGCGATCTGCGGATCGATCACCGCTGAGTCAGGATTGATCGCGCCGCGCACAAAAGTGGGCTTGCGAATGCGCCCTTGATTGGCCAGCGCGGCATACGCTTGGGCCATCTGCAACGGCGTTACCGAGAGGCCGTAACCATAGGACAGAGTGGCCTTTTCAAGATCGCCCCAGCGCCGGAAGTCGGTCAGGCTGCCCGGCGATTCGCCGGGGAAACCCGAGCCGGTGACTTGCCCAAATCCAAAGCGGTGAAACACGTCCCAAAGATGATCGGACTTCAGCGCCAGGGCCAGGCGCGAGGCGCCGACGTTTGAGGATTTTTTCAAAATGCCGGTTAGATCAAGGACGCCGAAATTGCGCACGTCTGGAACGAGGTGATTGCCTACTAGCAGCGTGCCGGGCGTCGTGTCGATCAGCGTGGTCGGTTGAAACTGCCCGCTTTCGAGCGCTGCGGCTACCGTAAATGCCTTGATAATTGAGCCGGGCTCAAACACGTCGGTGACCGCGCGGTTGCGCATTTGATCGGTGCTGGTGCCGTCGCGCTGATTGGGGTTGAACGACGGCTGGTTGACCATCGCCAGCACTTCGCCATTGCTGACATCCAACACCACCACCGAGCCCGACGTGGCGCGATGCTTGGCGATCGCGGCCTTGAGCTCGCGGTAAGCCACGTATTGCACGCGCCGATCGATCGATAGCTTCAGGTCACGGCCCGGTTCAGCGGCGCTGACCAGCTCGACATCCTCGACCGTTTGGCCTTTGCGATCGCGGATCACGCGCTTGGCGCCCGCGCTGCCTTTGAGCCAATCGTTGTAAATCGCCTCTAAGCCCTCCTGGCCTTGATCGTCGATGTTGGTAAAGCCAACGATATGCGCGAGCAGCTCGCCAGCCGGGTAATAGCGCTTGTACTCGCGCTGCAGGTTGACGCCGGGAATTTTAAGCGCGCGCACCAACTCGCCCTCGGAGGGGCTCATCTGGCGGCGCAGATAAACAAACTCTTTGTCGCCGCGCTGAGTCAAACGCTGCTCAAGCGTCTCGGCGTCGAAGCCAATCAGCGGCGCCAGCTGCACCAGTTGACCGCGCGCCAGCAACAGCTCTTTCGGGTTGGCCCAGACCGACTCAACCGGCGTCGAAACCGCGAGCGGCTCGCCGTTTCGATCAAGAATCATGCCGCGCGTGGACGGTATTTTGACCACGCGCAAAAACCGCGCGTCGCCGTGCTGCTGATAAAAATCGGTGCGCAACACCTGCAAATCAAACGCCCGCGCGATCAACGCCGTCGACAGCAGGCTGAGCGTTGCCAGGACCAAATACACCCGCGTGCGCAGCTCGCTGTGGACTTGGCGTGGCGCGCTCATCGCTCGACCATCTCCATTTGTACCGGGTCCGGAAAGCGCAAATTCAAGCGTGCGCCCGCTTCCATCTCGATCCGATAAGTGTCGGCCAGCATCGCCTGTTCGATTTTGAGCTTGCCGAACTCAACGTCGAGCTGGTCGCGCTCGCGCTCGAGTTTGGATAGCTCCATGAACTGCCGACGGCTTTCGTGGCGCGAATCGACCAGCGCGATCGACGATGCCATTAGCGCCAGCAGCACCACACCCAACAGCGCGCCCTTCAACATGGCGCTGTGCTCCGAGTGGCGGCGCGCAGCACCGCCGAGCGCGAGCGCGGATTGGCGGCGACTTCAATTTCAGTGGCAAAGCGCGCTTTGTCGGGTTTATCGAGCTTAAGCGCCACCGGCTCCGGCGCCAGCGGGCGGCGGCGCGAGGCTTGCGGCGGTTGCGAATGCTCGCGCATAAAGTTTTTGACGCGGCGGTCTTCAAGGGAGTGAAAGCTAATCACCACCAGCCGTCCGCCGGGCTTTAACACCTCAAGCGCTGCCTGCAACACGCCATCGAGCTGGCCTAGCTCGCCGTTGACCTGCATGCGCAGCGCTTGAAAGGTGCGCGTTGCCGGATGCTTGCCCGCTTCGCGCGTTTTGACGACGCGTGCTACCAGCCCAGCCAACTGATCGGTGCGCTCAAACGGCGTCTCCACGCGATCATTGACGATCGCACGGGCAATTTGTCGTGAAAATTTTTCTTCGCCCAAACGCCACAAAGTGTCGGCCAACTCGCGTTCATCGACGCGGCTCAAATAGCCCGCAGCTGATTCGCCGCTCGAGAAATCCATGCGCATATCCAGCGGACCTGAACGCGCGAAACTAAAGCCGCGCTCGGCGTCATCCAACTGCGGGGACGACACGCCCAAATCCAGCAGGACGCCGTCGAACGGGCCATATTGCTGAGATAGCGCGCCGAGATCGGCGAAGGTCGCGTGTAGCAAGGTCAAGCGTGGCTCGTCGGCAAACGCTGCCCGCCCATATTCAATCGCTGCGGGGTCGCGATCGATTGCCAGCAGCTGCCCGTGCGCGTCGAGCCGCTCGAGCAAGCCGCGCGCGTGCCCGCCGCGACCAAAGGTGCCATCCACATAGCGCCCGTTGGGGAGAATCCGCAGCGCATCGAGCGCTTCGCTGAGCAACACAGGGCGGTGAGAAAATTCCATCGGCTTAAATCCGCAGGTTCCGGATTTCAGACGTGAGAATGCTTGCGTTCAACGGCGCGGAGAGCGCGCGATAAAGCTCCTCGTTCCACAGCTCATATTTCATGCCCAAACCAACCAGCACGCAGCGCTTTTCCAAGCCCGCGAGCTCGCGCAGGCTCAACGGAAGCTGCACGCGTCCGCTAGAATCGGGCTCTAAATCAACCGAACTGCCAAGCAGCTGGCGCTGCAGATTGCGATGGGCGTCTTCAAAACTATTCAGTGTCATCAGCTGCTCGCGTACGCGCTGCCATTCCGGTCGCGGATAAATCCACAGGCAGCCGGCGTCGAGCGGATTTTTAGTCACCGTAATCGCGCCGCCACAAAACGCGGACAGCTGCTCGCGCTGCCCAGCGGGCAATGCGATACGGCCTTTGTCGTCCAACGTTAAGAGGTAGGTGCCTTGAAACATGCCCGCGTCATCGAAATAGAGCCGGGAAAAGTGCATGTGACGTTTTAGGTCAGCGCACGCTGCCACAAATCGCCACTTTTACCCACTTTTCACCACTGCCGCAAAATAGGACCGTGACTTCCTTCATGTCAAGGAAAACCGGATAAAAAAAGATGGCTTTTTAAGGGCTTGGCGCACAGCCCGGGAGATTGCCCCGCGGAAGGAGAACAGATAGAAAACCAATCAGCGATTTGACTGAATTTGGTTTTTCAAGCTGGCTTATGGGACGATCCACAGCTCACTTGAGGGGACGGCTATGACCGACACCAAGAAGCTTTCCGGCGCTGGCGGAACCACCGGCGGAATTGGCGAATTTTTACTGGGATTTGTGTTGGCAATCGCCGGCGGTTATTTGCTGACCAATCAAATTACCGTGGCCACGGGCATGTGGAGTTTCTATGGCGTCAACGCATTCGGATTGACCCTAATTCCTTTTTTGATCAGCGTCACGCTGCTATTTCTGAATGGCAAAAGTCCGCTAGGCTGGCTTTTATTGCTGGCCAGCATTGCGATTGTGCTGGCGGGCGTACTGATGAATTTGACAGTGTATTTCCGGCCGACCAGCTTGTTCAATACGCTGATGATTTTGGCGCTATTGGCCGCAGGCGTCGGACTTATTTTGCGTTCTTTGCGGGCTCATTGATCTAAAAACGCGGCGCGCTCGGCAAAACTCATCGCAATCACGCGCCTGCGCAGCGCGTCGCGATCGGCCACTGCGGTTTGCCCCGCCAGTTCAGCCAAGCGCTGGCGCTGACGAGGTTCTAGCGAGCGGGTCATCGCGATGGTTTCGCGCACGTCCGCTCGTGAAATAGGCCCCCACAGCTCGCGCCACGGAATGCCCGCGCGGCCTTGAGCGCCCAGCATAAAGGCCTCGCGCTCAGCGGTATTCATGCGCTCAAAGCGCTGCATAAGCTCCGCGCGACGCTCAGGCGGCAGGTTTTTGAAGCGCTTGAACGCTTGCCTGATGCGCTGCTGCTCCGTCGGCGGTAACGCTTTGAACGATTCAAAACTGCGGCGAATCTCAGCTTGTCGCGCTTCAGGCAACGCGCGCCACCAGGTCATGCGCTTGGCCGCCGCCGCACGATCGCTTGATGACATGCCCGCCCAGCGCTCGGCACCGCGCAGCATGCGCTGCTGGGTGGCCGCATCAAAGGTGTCCCACTCTTGTTGAAACGGGCTCAGGGTGCGCTGGATTTCCGGCTGCAAGCTGGCAAACGGCTGCGTGCTTTGCGCCAGCACGCTGTGCGCCAGCAGCCCCAAGCACAGCGCTAACAGCAAACGCAGGGACTTATTCATTGAGCAGCTCGTCGACCGATTCGCGCGGCTTGCCCTCGGGATCGAGCTCGGCGCTGGCTGCAAGGGCTTCATCGTCAGGAAATTCCCCCAAAAACTCGAGCAGCGCGCGATCGGGCGGCGCATCGGCAGGCGGCGGCTCGCTTGGCGGCGCAATGATCGCGCACAAAACCAGCAGCGATGCCTTGAGCATCATCCGGCTTGGTCAGGCACATCGTCGCTTTCCAATGCCACGCTGGCCCACTCGTAAAACGCAAGATTTTCAAACAGTTCCGCTTCATCGCTGCTGACAATTTCCAGATCGCCAAGCGCGACCGGGGCGATGGGCTCGCTTACATTCAACGGATGTAAATAGACAGCCAGCACCAGCGCGGCAGCGGTTGCGGTGCCTAGAATTGACCCTAGCCCCAGCCACCACTGAGTTGCCCGCGACTTCTCGCTTGAGTGTTCGAGCGCTCGTTGGCGCGCTTGATTGAGTTTAGAGAGCGTCGCGAAATCGAGATGCTCAGCACTTGAATCTAGCGCCGCTCGCGCCCGCGCGGCAAAGGCATCGGTTTGCAAATCGTCAAGGCGGTTCATGGGGAAATTCCAGTGGAGTAAGGTTCTAGCCGCTCGCGCAGCGCCTTTAGGGCTCGAAACAAATGGGTTTTGATGCTGCCTTCGCCAATTTTAAGGGCAGCGGCACTTTGCGCTACGTCCAAACCTTCCCACACCCGCAGCACAAACACCTGGCGTTGGCGCACCGGCAAACGGCGCAAGGCATCTTCTAGCGCTTGAGAGAACTCAAGCCCGGCAAACTGCATCGCGGGTTCGGTGTGCGGCAAATCAGGGAGCTGCTCAAGCGGATCGGCGTCCAGTTCGGAAAACGCAGCTGGCAGCAGGCGCTTAAACCAGCGCCCGCGCACGCTCGAACGGCGCTGAAAATCGGTCACCCGGCTCATTAAACAGGTGTAAAACAGCGCCGGCCAGTCGCTCGCAGGCTTGCCCGCGTAGTATTTTACGAAGCCAATCATGGCCTCCTGCACGATATCCAATGCGTCGTCGCGCTCGGCGCCACCGATCTCCGCCATGCGCAACGCGCGCCGTTCGATTGAACGCAAAAATGTGTCCAAGGCACGCTTGAGCCGGACGGCTTCATCGCTCACAGTGCGCGGGTGCGATTCGATGGCATTGCTTGAATAGTAAATCGTTCTCACTTCACGGGTCATGCTTTGCGTGTTTAGACCAACCAGCAACGCGCTGAACTTGAGTCAGGTTGACAAGGCGATCCACTCACAGCCTAACCGCTTCGTCACGGTGACCCAACATACTTCCGCCACATTGCTCAGATGAATTTTTTGTTATGCAGCCAACCTCATGATTTACATCAGTTTTATCCAAAATTGTGAAAATTGTGCGCAATCCTCAGCAGAGCCACGCGCCGGGCGGCGATGCGCGTCCTACCAGGGCGTTTTCCACCGAGTTATCCACATTTTTTGTGGACAACCGCGCAGGCCCCAGTGATCGCTGAAGTCGCGGTGCCCGCACCGATCGTCGGCCTGCTGGATTACGCGCTGCCTGAGGCCTCCAGCGCCGCGATCGGCATGCGCGTGGACGTGCGTTTAGGCAATCGTCCGCTAACCGGCGTGATCCTCGGGCTGAAGGCGCATAGCGACGTGAAAGGTCTCAAAAGCGTCGACCGCGTGGTCGATAGCGCGCCGATTTTTCCGCCCGAGCTGCTCGAGCTGCTGCGCTTTGCGGCGGATTATTACGCTTGCCCAATCGGCGAGGTGGTGCGCGCGGCGTTGCCACCGGCAGCGCGCCGCGTCGGCGCCGACCCCAACCAGAAACTCACCGCGCTGGCCCGGTTGGGATCCATCGAGAATGCAGGAATTCTGCTTAAAGGTGCGCCCAAGCAGCTGGCGCTATATGAATTCTTGGGCGACAGCGCACGCGCAAATGACACGCTCGATGCCGAGCTTCCCGGTTGGCGAATAGCCGCTCGCGCGCTGTTGGCGCGAGGGCTGGTCGAATTTGTCGCCCCTAGTTGCGCTCAATCACGCAGCGTGGCCGAGGTGCCGCTCAACGCCGAGCAAACCCACGCCGTGCAAGCAGTGATTGCCGCACTCGGCTCGTTTAAGCGTTTTTTGCTGGAAGGCATTACCGGCAGCGGCAAAACCAACGTGTATTTGGCGATCGCAGCAGAAGTGCTCGCGCGCGGCGGTCAGGTGCTGATGCTGGTGCCTGAGATTGGCCTCACGCCGCAGTTTATCGCGCGCGTGCAAGCCGCCTTGGACGCGCCGGTGCTGAGCTTGCATTCAGCGATGAGTGAGGCTGAGCGCAATCAGCAGTGGCAGTTCGCGGCGCTCGATCGTGCGCAAGTGTTGATTGGCACGCGCTCGGCAATCTTTGCGCCGCTGAAAAATATACAGCTGATTTTGGTCGACGAAGAACACGACGCTTCCTATAAGCAGCGCGATGGATTTCGCTATCAGGCGCGCGATTTAGCCATCAAGCGCGCGCACATCGCACGCATCCCGGTGCTGCTCGGCTCGGCCACGCCATCGCTTGAAAGCTATCACCGAGCTGAGATCGGCAGCTATCAGCGACTGTCGCTGTTCGAGCGCGCCACCGGTGCCACCACGCCGCTCGTCAAGCTGCTGGATTGCCGCACGCTGAAGCTAACTGAGGGCTTGAGCGCACCGCTGGTGGACGCCCTGAAATTAACGGTTGAGCGCCGCGAGCACGCCATTGTGTTTTTGAATCGCCGCGGCTTCGCACCGGTGGTTCTGTGCCACGACTGCGGCGCACGCATCGACTGCCCGCGCTGCGACGCAGCCCTCACCTGGCACCAGCAGGACGCGCGCCTGCGCTGCCATCACTGCGGGTACGCCGCGCCGAAAATTGATCATTGCCCGGCCTGCTCAAGCGCCAACTTGTTGACCCAAGGCGAGGGCACCGAGCGCCTCGAGCAGGCGCTTGAGCGCGCGTTTCCGGGCGTCGCGGTGGTGCGCGTGGACCGCGATTCCACCGCGCGCAAAGACGGCCTCAAGTTAAAGCTCGCGCAGCTAAAACCCAACGAACCCGGCATCTTGGTCGGCACGCAAATGCTCGCCAAAGGCCACGATCTGCACGGCGTCACCCTTGCCATCATTTTGAATGTGGACCAAAGCCTCTTCAGCACCGATTTTCGCGCGCCAGAACGGTTGGCACAGCTCATCGTGCAAGTCGCCGGACGCGCCGGCCGCGGGGCCAAAGCGGGCACCGTGATCCTGCAAACCCACCATCCCAAACACCCATTGCTGCGTCAACTGATCGAACGCGGCTACCGCGAGTTTGCACTTAGCACCCTTGCCGAACGCAAAGAGCTGGGCCTGCCGCCGTACGCCTATCACGCGCTCTTGCGTGCTGAAGGTCGCGACGAAGCGGCAGTTTTGCAGTTTCTCAAGCAGGTCGAGGCGATCAGCGTGCTGGAAGGCTGCGTGCGCCTGCTCGGCCCGCTGCCCGCGCAACTCAAGCGAAAAGCCGACACTTTTCGCTGGCAGCTGCTGCTGGAAACCGATCAACGCAGCGAACTAAAACGCGCCCTAGCCGCCATCCGCAGCGCAAGCGACGGATCAGCGGTCAGCGGCGTACGCTGGTTCTTGGATGTCGATCCCATTGATTTGAGCTAGCGCTACGCTGGGAATGGCAAACGCCACGGTCTAACCGACCTCTAGCACCACTTTTTGCAAATCGCCTTACACGCCCTTGGCACTTGCTGTGTAAGCATTGGCCCATGTCATCTGAATTCCAATTTGATCAGCAGCGCAGCTTTGTGTGTTTTTTGGCGCTTGAGCTTCAGCCGGGCCAGCTAGGTCTCGCGCGCACGCTGCCTCGGACGGCGACTGAGGAGCTGGGGGCGCTGATCGCGCGCGAGTTCACGCGCTTGTGTCCCGGTATTGAGGCACTGGATTTGGCCTTCGTCGGCGCGCTTTATGAGCCCGATGAGCTGCTCAAACCGGGCCTTGGGTGGGCGCAATGGTTGAACGACCAGCAGCGCTTGGCGGGCGCGCAGCTTGATACAGCGCAGCTGCTGTTTTTTGGCGAGCGCGATGGCCGCATGCCGATCCGCGAGCTTGAGCCCAACCCATCGCGCCCCAGCGGCGTTCTCAAACTAATGCCAATCGTGCTGCGCGGTGCGCCAGAGAAGATCGCGCTCATTGGTGCCCAGCTTGAAAGCTCGCTGACAGAAATTGGTATCGCCGGCCCGCCGGTGCTCGGCTGCGTGGCCGGCTGGTGCGGGCACAGCATCGCGCACGGCTGCTATATGACGCTGCTCGATGTGCTCGCATTTGAACGCGCGCAGTTTGAGCAGCTGGGTTTGAGTGCGCTCAGTGATCTTCTCGAAATTGTGTTTTTGAGCCCCACGCGCCAGGAAGTAGTCCGCCAAACGCCGCAAATTGAATGGTTATGGAATGGGCGCGAAGCCGAGGGTCGCTTTCTCAGTCGCCAGGCGTGGCAGGCGAAGCAGACCGACCCTAAGCTCACCTATCTCGACTACCTGCGCGCACAGCGCTCGATTGCAGCCGGGCTCGCGGCATTCGGCATTCCCATGCTTTGGCTTGATGAAAAGGCGAGGCCGGCTGTGTTTATTGTCGAGCGCGAGGCTTGTACTGAGGCCGATTCGCCGTTGCTTGCTGAAGTAGATGCTGAACTCGGGCTGATCGCTTTGAGCGCCACGCGCAACGCCGAGCGCGTCACCTATTGGCCGCTTGATGCGCAAGCGCGCGACTTGATCGAGGCTGATTTTGCGCGCACTTAGCTTTTTATCAATGCTGCTGCTGAGCGTTGCAGCAGCAGCGGCACCCAGCCGCGAGATGCCGAGCGATGCCGGCCCGTGGGTAGTGCAGGCCAGCTACGCACACGAACGCTCGCTCAATTTGCTGCTGCGCCGCGCAGCGCCGTGGAAAGTCGATCGGCGCGCGCGCACGGTGATCGTCGAGGTGCCCACCCGGTTTGAGTACCAGCAGTTGCTCAACGAGGGATTCGCCGTTGAAGTCGATGCGCGTTTAACCAGCGCGATGTACGCGCCTCTCGAGCGCCAGCCTGACCAGATCAGCGGTATTGCGGGCTACCCGTGCTATCGCACCGTGGACGAAAGTTACGCGCGTGCCAGCCGGTTGGCAGCACGCTTTGCGAATCTCGTTGAGATCATCGATATCGGCGACAGTTGGGAGAAGCTCAACTTGGCCAGTGGTGGCAGTGATTTGCGCGTGGTTAAGCTGACCAATCGCGCGCTTGCAGGGCCAAAACCCAAGCTTTTTGTACAGGCGGCGCTGCATGCGCGCGAGTACGCGACCAGCGAGACGCTGACGCGTTTTATGGAGCGTCTGGTGCAAGGTTATGGGACCGATGCGGACGTGAGCTGGATCCTCGATGCCCATGAAATCCACCTGCTGCTGGTGGCCAATCCAGACGGACGCAGGTTTGCTGAGCTACCGGCCAGCCGCTCGCAGCGCAAGAATCGCAACGCCAACCACTGCCCCAGCGGCGACACGCTGTTGGGCGTCGATCTGAACCGGAATTTTCCGTTTGACTGGGGTGGGTTGGGGTCTTCAGGCGAGGACTGCAATCTCAATTTTCGCGGCATCGCGCGTTTGAGCGAGCCGGAAAACATCAGCATCAGCAATTACTTGAGCACGATTTTCCCCGACCAGCGCAACGAACAGCCGATCCCGGCGGTGGACCTCACCTCGCCCGTATCGCTGGATGCAAGCGGCCTGTTTATCGACCTGCACGCACCGGCGTCGGCAGTCTGGTGGCCGTGGGGCAATGTCGATGGCCAGCTCGCGCCAAATGCGCTCGAGTTACAAACCCTCGGCCGCAAGCTCGCTTACTACAACGGCTACTTTCCCGCACAAAGTAACGAAGGCGGCGCCATCGCCGGGGCGAGCGACGATTTCGTCTTCGCGACACTGGGCGTGGCGTCGTACACCATCGAAATGGGCGGCGACGGGTTTTTTCCCGATTGCAAAAGCTTTGAGGCCGAATTGGTGGAACAGAATCTTGCCGCGCTGATGTTCGCGGCGCGTGTGCCGCGCGCACCGTATCGGCTGCCAAGCGGCCCCGAGGTCATCGACATCAGCGCACCCAGCAATTCACTATCCAGCGGCCGCGCGCGCATCGACATCACCGCTGACGACCGCCGCCTGAGCTTTGTCAACGGCTCGGAGCCGCTGCAAGTGATTGAATCGGCCAATGCCTACCTAACCCCACCCTGGCAGCCCAGCGCAACGCCTATCGCCAGCTTCGTTTTCAGCGACGGGCAAGCCGACAGCATCACTGAGCCAATGCACGCGCTCATTGCAATCAGCGCGCTGAACCCCGGCCGCCAATTGGTTTATCTGCAAGCCCGCGACGCGCTTGGCCACTTAGGCCCGGTTAGCGCGCTGTGGTTAACGCGCGGCGAGAATCCCATTTTCGCCGATGGCTTTGAATAGCGAAGAACTGCCTACTGCGCCTCGGGCCGCAACATTGGATCTGATAGCGGCGCAAAGGTAGTGTTTCTGACCCAGACGGCTTGCGGTTGACCCGCGTCGAAGACGTTGACGATCACCTGCGCGCGGCGAGTTTGGGTGAAATTGAAGCTGACGCTGCCGCCGCTTGAATTGCTGGGCGCCACCGCCGGGCAATCGGGGCAGGCGCCGCGCAGGCTGAGCATGGGCTGTGGGCCCAAGTCGGTGGCACTCGCAAAGCCGGTGACCCAGCGCGGTGCGCCTAATCCATCAAAGAAATAGGTGACGACGCCGCGTGTATTGCCGTCGCTGACAATGCTCATGCCCCAGCCCGGCTCGGCGCTCGAGTACCACGTGCCGGTGCGGTCGGGATTGGGTGGCTGCAATCCATCAAGAAAAATCTGCACGGGTTCGCTACCGGAGCGCGTGCCGAGGCGCCACTGGAAGGTGCCACGGCGCGCGTCTTGGGCAGAAAACTTCAGCTCACCGACGATGCTACCCACGGCGCGACCCAGGGTTGCGTCCCATCGATAGCTGTACAGCTCGCTGGTAAACAGCGCGCCTAGCGTGCCGTAGGCGGTGTACCAAGCGGGCGTGCCGTCGTCGCGGTAGGTGTACCAAATGACCGACAGGTTGTTACCGACATGTTGCACATCAAATCCGCTGCCACCGCGGTTTGGATTGGCCCACAGTCCGGCGCGTGGACGCAGGGCTTTGGACGCGGCATCCGCTGGATTGGAGCCTTGCGCGATTTCGCGCGCATCGTTGACGCCGTCGCCGTCGCGATCGGTTCCGAGGCGCGCGCCAAGGCCAAGTGGCACCACGCTGAAGGTAATCGGCGCGGCCACGGTTGCGCGCTGGGCCAGCGCGCTGAGCTGAATGACCGCGCCGCCGTCGTCGGGTTTGAAGGCATTGAGCGTGACATCGAACACAAATCCAGACGCGCGCTGGCGTGCAATCAGATCAACCCGACGCGCCTGGGCGAGGCCGATCATTTCAGCGAGCCGCGCGGGTTGTGTGGCATTGCTGATGGTCAGCTGCTTGCCAACCGCGGCGTGGCTGTCTTTCGATTGCGGCGTGGGCACGCTGGTGATCGGTAGATTCGCGCCGAAGTCTGAGCCTGAAAAGGCCATCGAGAAGGCGACCAGATCGGCGACTTGCTGGTCAGACGCCACCGAAAAAACTCGCGCTGAAAGAAACTGCGCGAGTGAATCGACCGAGCCGTCGTGCAAAAAGCCAAAGCCGGCGACATTGTCGGTTTGGGTCGATTCAAAGCCGATTTTTTCGTATTGATTGCGCAGCTGCGGCACTTTCATCGACACATTGGTCGAGCCATCGGTGCTGACCAGCCCCAAACGATTTTCACCGAGCGGGCCATGCGGCATCACCACGCCGCCAACTGGAAACGGCACGTTACCTAGCAGCAGCGGGCCGTTGGCGGCCATGCCGGTGGGCAGTGAATGGCAGCTGGAACACTGAAACGGCGCATCCAGCAGCCCGCGCGTGTACAAATTGAGGCCGCGTTCGGCGTTGCCGTTGACCAGCGGCAGGCCCGCCATCGCAAAACGTCCGCTGGTGCGCTGGCCGGTTAAGGCGAGATTATTTGGCAACGAATTGTCGAAATTGCGAAACGGATTCGGCGGGAAGGTGACACTCGCCAGGAAATTTTCAAACTGCTGCATTTCAGCGGTGGTAAGCAGCTGATCGTCGCCCAGCAGCTTTTCAAAAGCCGGGTTAAACGCCTCAATACCGGCGTGGTCGCCGCGCCAGTGGAAGGGCTCGTGGCCGATGATGTCCTGCATGGTCTGGGTGGTCATGGGGCCTTTCATTGAGTGAAAGTCCTCGCACGGGGCCTGTAAAACTGAACGCAAGCAGTTTTGGTCGAAACGCGCGGGTGGCTCGGCTGGGTTGCCTAAATCCCACGCAAGCCGGTCCATCCGCGCATCGATATGGCACGACGCGCACGATGCCTGGCCTAAGCCCGAGGTGCGTTGGGTGTCATACAACATGGGGCGGCCCGCGCGAATCGCCGCGGGCAGCGGATTGAAAACGGCGATGCGCTGAAGCTCTCTTGCGGCTTGGGTGTCGATCACCGACAGCGACACGTCAAAGTGATTCCAAACGTACAGCCGCGCGCGTGGTTCATCAAGGCTTAAGCCCACCGGACCTTGGCCCACGCGAATCGGCGCGCCAACGCGCGCGCCCTGGGCGTTAATCTGAACCACATTATTGGAACCTAAACCGGCGATCCACGCGCGCTCGCCGTCGGCGCGCCAAACGATCGCACGCGGGTCGCCGATGGCTTGATCGCGCTGGCTTTGCGGCAAGGTGGCGGTTGCGTAATTGAGCTGCGGATTCAGATCCGACAGCGTCTTTGCGCCGCCCGCCGACGGATTGACGCGCGCCAGATTCACCCGCACAAAGCGCCCGTTGACGTTTGGCTCAAAGCGGATCTCGTTGTGCGCATCGGTGCCGACCAAGGTCAGCTCGCGGCTGGCTGGATTGACCGCCAGCGCCATGCCGATGTTCATCAAGCCGGTCACATAGCGCACGCTTAAAGCCGAGCTGTCGATCACTGCGATATCGCGATCGGCGAGATCCCAGCCCACGCGGCGTCCGGATGCTTGCGCTAGATCGCCGCTGACAAAACGCGTCCAGTCGCCCTGGTTGTCGTCGCGCCAACGCTGATCGGCACCGCGCCGGACGATTAAGCCCACCGCTGGCGGCCGCGCCACCGGATTTAATGCGGGCGAGAACGTGCTTCCGCGATTGGGCGGCGGATTAACCCCGGCATACGGCCCGCGTGAATCACTGACCACGTTAGGTAAACCTGCTTGAGGGTCCACCAGCCCACCGGCCAAAATAGTCGTCGCATTGCCGGACTCAAAAATCGCCGCGTACACCTCGCGCCCGTCGGCGCTGACCGCCAGTGAGCGCGGATCTTCAGCCAGAATGGGCACGCTGATCGGTGCGCGCGTGAGGTCAGATACGTCAAACACTTGAATCTGGTTGGCTTGCGAGCAGCTCACAAAGGCGCGACCACCGGCAAACACGACGTCGAACGGCTCGTCGGCAGTTTGCAGCGTAGCGCGCACGGTGCGCGTGGCTACATCGATCACGCTAACCGAGTCGGACACGTGATTAACCACCCACAGTTCGCTGTTGTTGCGAAAGCGCACGCCAACCGGATCGATCCCAACCGCCACATGGCCAATTGCCAGCGGCTCAAGCCCGGTCACGTCAAACAGCTGCACGCGCGCATCCGCGGTGTGGGCGACTGCCAAAATCGTGCGCTCGGGATTTAAATCCAGCGCGTGAACTGGATGATTTTCCCAGTTGACGAATGGCAACTCTTGGCCCGACGCGCTAGGCGCCAACGCAAGGCCTAACAGCCAAACGCTCCACAGTGCGACACGCATCGTGCAACTCCCCCAGTAGATCAAATGACAACCGAAACGCGAGCAATGCGTTGACCGCCTCACTCGCGAAATACGCTGTCGATTAAATCAGCTTTTCCCGCGTATCGGCCCTCATGTGTTGGTTGTTCACCACTTAGTTTGTGCCGTTCACCCTAGTTGGATTTTTTGGCATCGGCGATTTCATCAAGCGTGCGCGGATGCTGCGCGCCCATGTTGTCACTAAACAGGGCGATAGCGCGGCGTCGGTAGTCGCGCGATTGCTCGAGCTGCCCAAGCGATAGGTAGGCCGCAGCAAGGCTTGAATACAGCTCGCCAACAAATACCGGGTCGCTCGCTTCGCTGGCTTCAGCTATTTTCAAGGCCTCAAGCTGGCTCGCAACGGCCGCTGTAAAATTGCCGCGTCGTCGTTGAAAGTTGCCAAAGTTATGCTCCGTGTAGGCGATGCGGATGTTGCCCGGCGGATAGAGCTTTCGTGCCGTGGCCAAAGCTTCCACGTAATAGGGTTCGGCTTCATCGAGTTTGCCGCTTTCAGCCAGCGCGCTGCCGAGATTCGCAATCGCGGCGACGGTGGTGGGATGCACCGTCCCGAACACTTCGCGGATTCGCGCAATCCTCGGGCCCAAATCGTCGATCACCAAATCCGAACGCTGGCGGCGCTGATTGAGCGACGCGCGCACCACTCGATCGGCGAGCGTTGAGGCGTGGTCGGCGCCCAAGGATTCTTCGAGCTGCTTGATGGACAGTTCGATTTCTAGCATCGCCTCATCAAAGCGCCCGGTTGACCCATAAATGGCGGCCAGGTTGGAGTGCAGTCGCCAGATGTTTGGCGTGGTGGGTTTGCTGGCGTGGCTCAGGGCCGTGCGCATTTTCAGAAGTTCGCGGAGGTTTTGCTCGGCCTCTTTCGGTTGCCCGGACATCCATTGCGCGTAGCCGGTTATGTACTTCAAGCCCAGCGCGGTTTCGCTCATCGCGCCATAGCGGGCGAGGCTTAACGCGTAGAGCGCCTGCGATTCAACGATTGCCTGCTTGATGTCGCCCTGGTCGACTTGCGTTTGCAGACGCTCGGTGGCCACTTGCAAGGTGCGCTGGTCGAGTTTTCCGAACGCTCCCTCGTAAAGCGCCTCGGCCTCCATCAGCAGCGTGAGCGCGACTTTTTCCTCACCAATGGAGCGATACGCGCGACCGAGCGAGTGCTTGATCCCCGCGCTCACGGTGGGGGAATCCTTGAGTTCGCGCGCGGCGCGTTGCACGGCTTCATCAAGGATTAAGCGCAGTAACTGCTTGTCGAGCGCGCCTGCGCGTACCGGATCGGTGCCTTCAAATACCTCGGTCATAAACTTTGCAATTTGCGCGCTTTTAATTGCTTCGAGTCGCGCGAGGTCGGCTGATTCAAGCGCCGCCGCGCGCTGTTCACGCGCCTCAATCAAGCCATAGCCAGCGGCAATCGTGCCAGCGATGATGCCGACCAGTGCCAGCGCCGCGGCACCAATGCCCAGCCGATTGCGCCGCACCAGTTGGCGCAATCGATAGCTGCGTGAATCCGGAAAGGCAAGCACCCGTTCGTGGCGCAGGTAGCGCTGCAGATCATCGGCAAGCGCGGCCGCTGAGGCGTAGCGCATCTCGCGGTTTTGAGCCGTCGCTTTTCTAGTGATCGCGCGCAGCTCAGGGTCCAGAGCGCTGTCGTCCAGCGCCGTGTCTGCGGTATGTGCGCGAATTTCCGTGACATCCCGCGGCTGTGCTGACAGCGTCGGCGGCCTGGCAAATCCAGGCTTCGGCATCACGCGCACGGTCAGCAGATCTTTCAGCATGATCCCGAGTGAATACACATCGGTGCGCGTGTCAACGTCCATGTTGAATGCGCCGGCCTGCTCGGGGCTCATATACGCCGCCGTGCCGACGCGGTCGCGGGCGCTGGTCGACGGGGCGTCCTGCGCGCCGGCGGCCAGCGCAACGCCAAAATCAATCAGCTTGGGCTGAAGCTCGCCATCCACTTTCTGCACCAGCACGTTAGACGGTTTGATGTCGCGATGCACCACGCCTTTTTGATGGGCGTGATTAACGCCCATACACAGCTTGATAAAAAGGCCAATGCGCGCGGCGCGGTCAAGCGATTCAGCGTCTGCCGCTAGGGTAATGGCA
>Ga0105049_10000845_pt1 | contig 34862 bp, 33 predicted proteins | sample MAT06_FD_78087 | JGI IMG/M metagenome (GOLD analysis project Ga0105049, IMG submission 78087) | Freshwater microbial communities from Lake Fryxell liftoff mats and glacier meltwater in Antarctica - MAT-06 | ecosystem: Environmental > Aquatic > Freshwater > Ice > Liftoff microbial mat | place...
TGGCCGTCGAGGTCGTGGTAGCCGCTGGAGAAGAGCACGTGGATGTCGGGCTTGGACTCGACGATGGCGCGGTAAACCTGCTCGCCCGGCAGCCCGGGCATCATCACGTCGAGGACGATTAGGCTCAGGTCGTCCTGCCGCTCCGCGAAAATCCTCAACCACGCAGTGCCGTCGGGCGCGGTGAGCACGGTGAAGCCCATGCGCTCCAGCGTGCCGCGGGCGACGCTAAGCACGGACTCCTCGTCGTCCACCACCAGAACGAGTCCGCTCCATGCGTTGCGCTGGAGCGTCTGCTGGTCGTGACGGTCGGGCGCCGCCCTTGCGGTGTTGAGGGGCAGATAAACGGTGAACGTGGCGCCGCGTCCCGGGGCCGTGCGCAGGTGAAGGGCGCCGCGATGAGCCTTCACGATGCCAAGTAGGGCGGCCAGGCCGAGGCCGCGCCCCTTGGACTTGGTGGTGAAGAAGGGTTCGAAGATGCGTCGGCGAGTGGCGTCGTCGATTCCGCAACCCGTGTCGTCCACTTGAAAGTACACGTAGTGGCCAGGCACGATATTCTCGGCCATATGGAAATCGCCCGGCAGCGCGGCGTCCAGATAGGTCTGGCCCGTGGAGATGCCGATGGTGCCGTCGCGCCCCTCAAGCGAGTCGGATGCGTTTGTGACCAGATTCATGAACACCTGGCGGAGCTGGGTGGGATCGGCGGAGACGTGGGGGATTTTGGTGTCGAACTGGTACTTGATCACGGCCTTCTTGCTGATCACGCTCTTGAGAAGCTCGGTCATTTCCAGGACGGTGTCTGACAGGTCCACCAACTGGAAGGCCAGCTTGGCCTAGGGGGAGTAGGCGAGCAGTTCCTTCGTGAGCTCGCAGGCGCGGGTACCGGCGAGTTCGATCTGCTGGAGCGCGTGGTAGGGACGGGATTCTGGATCGACGTCCATCATCGCCAGCCCGGCGTTCCCAAGGATCGCCATGAGGAGGTTGTTGAAGTCATGGGCGATCCCGCCGGCGAGGAGGCCGATGGATTCCATGCGCTGGGATTCGAGGAGCTTGAGACCGAGGGCGCGGCTCTTGCGCTCGGACTCCTTGATGTCCTGGATGTCGAACAGGTGCCCCCGGGCGACGAGTCGATCCTCCGAATAGGCTACCGTGGAGAGGCACGCGCGATACCAGCGAGTGTTGCCACGCGCGGTCCCGAGGCGAAGGTCGATGTTAACACTGTGATCCCCATCCGTGCAGGCGGCGAAGGCGATGCGGGCCTCCTCTGCATCGGCGGGCGCCACGATGCGTGGAGAAGAACGCCCCTCCCAGGCAGTCAACAGCCGCGATGCCCAAATGATCCCTGACCTGCGTCCCGATGCGGAGGACATCGAGGGTATCTATTGCAACTTCGATCGGGATCGAGGCGGGGTTATCCTGTGGCGCGGGGACGGTGTCGGAGGCTTCGGTTATTGCTTGTGACATGATACCTGTGGGCCCCGTTGCGCAGGTTGCCCTCCTCGGAGGCGGAACTTCGCATGTGGGTGGCGAGACCTTTGTATCGTTATGCGATTCAGTACGTTGACGGCACCGCCCTTAAGTTGCGGCCGGCAAGAGCCTGTCCAAGCCAAGGCATGTGCGGCCCGAATCGGGGAGGAAGCCGGTGCGTGCCGATGGTTGATCGAAACAATTACCTGTCCCGCGACGCAAATCACATTTGGTCGCGGTCCAAGAATCGGGAATTCCCTGCCCGAAAACGGGGGTAGTTACCTGTTGCGCGTGATCGGGTGTGCACGTCTTCTCTCCCGCATGAAGCCGGTGCGAGAGAGAGGCATAGGGGGATACGTGCTGAGGCGGCTGCGCCTCTTCATTCCAACGCTCTTGGGTGTCACCTTCTTCGTATTCCTGCTGTGCCAATTGGTACCGGGTGGGCCCGTCGACCAGATGCGGATGCGGTTGCAGGGGATGGGCGGTGGAGAGGTCAACACGGGGAGGGTTCAGCGGACGGCCTCGCGCGGCGACATCACTGAAGCGCATCTGAAGCAACTCCGCGCGCACTATGATCTCGATCGGCCATTCTTCGAGCGCTACGGGCGCTATCTGTGGAAGCTCGCGCGACTCGACCTTGGGGACTCCCACCGGCTCTCGGAAAAGGTCATCAAGGTCATCGCTGCGCGGTTTCCTGTTTCGATCTACTATGGCCTGGTGACGACGATTCTGATGTATGCGATTTGCATCCCGCTGGGGATCGTCAAGGCGATCCGCCACCGCACGATCATAGACAACGGAACGTCGATCCTGATCTTCGTGGGATACGCGGTGCCAAACTTCGCGCTGGGATCTGTACTTCTCACTTTCCTCTCGGTGAAGTACGATGTCTTTCCGTTGGGGGGCATCCGGTCGGAGAATTTCGCGGACCTCGGGGCGCTGGCCAAGGCAGGCGACATCGTGTGGCATTCGGTGCTTCCGCTGATTTGCTACATGGTGGGAAGTCTGGCGTTCACCACGATGCTGATGAAGAACAGCCTGATCGAGAATATGAGCGCCGACTATGTGAGGACGGCGCTGGCGAATGGAATCACCTGGCGGCGCGCGGTCTTTGTTCACGCGCTGCGCAATTCGCTGATCCCCATCGCGACGGGAATCGGTGGCCTGACGGGCATCCTGCTGACGGGTTCGGTGCTGGTGGAACGTGTGTTCAACATCCAGGGGATCGGCCTTCTGTTTTTGGAGATGGTGCAGAATCGCGACTATCCCGTGGTGATGGGCCTTACGCTGATCGGGGCGCTGCTGCTGCTGGCGGGGAATCTGATCTCAGACGTCGCCGTGGCCGCCGTCGATCCCCGGGTGCGGTTCGAGTAGATGCTCACGCTCCTTCGCCTTGACCCCGTCACGCGCAAGCGCTTCGCGCGGTTCCGCGCCATCAAGCGCGGGTGGTATGCCCTGTTGATTCTGGCGACGGCGACGATCCTTTCGCTCTTCTGCGAGTTGATCGCAAACAGCCGCCCCATCATGGTTTCCTACAATGGATCGTGGTACTTCCCCGCCTATCGGTTCATGCCCATGTCGGCGTTTGGCCAATCCAACGAGTTTGGGGACGAGGACGAGGCGGACTACCGCCGATTAAAGCAAGAATTCGCGGGGACCGAGAACTGGGTGCTGATGCCACCGATTCCGTTCGATCCGATCGAGAACGACCTCGCGCACTACGATACGCCGCCGCCGCATCCTCCCGATGGTCGGCATATTTTGGGCACCGATTCCACGGGACGCGATGTGCTGGCGCGCCTCCTGTATGGTTTCCGCATATCCATCTTCTTCGCCCTGGTGGTAGTACTCGGGAGCAAGATTATCGGTGTGGGCATCGGGCTGATGCAGGGGTATCTGGGCGGCTGGTTCGACATGGGCAGCCAGCGCTTTGTCGAGATCTGGAGCACGCTTCCCTTCCTGTACGTGGTCATCCTCCTGGCGTCGATTTTCGAGCCGAGCTTCGCGTTGCTGGTAATCGTATTCATCGCCTTCGATTGGATAGGCATCACTTATTACATGCGAACGGAAGCCTATCGGGAGAAGGCGCGCGAGTATGTGCAGGCGGCGCGCGCCATGGGGGCATCGCACTTCCGCGTGCTGTTTGTCCATCTGCTTCCCAATTGCCTGGTGCCGCTGGTCACGACGATTCCCTTTGCGATCATCGGGGGGATTTTTGGGCTGACGGCGCTGGACTTTCTGGGATACGGCCTTCCCGTGCCGACGCCGAGTTGGGGCCAGTTGGTGGACCAAGGACTCCAGTCGGGAAACCGGGGGAAACTCTGGCTTTCCCTTTCGCCGTTCGTCGCCATCGTGGCGACGTTGTCACTCGTCAGCCTGATCGGCGAATCTGTCCGAGAGGCTTTCGATCCCCGCCTGTACGTTCGCTACGAATGAAAGGATTCACACCGATGATTGGAACCCCGATGACCAGCCCACTTCGAGGGAGAATCGCCATCCCGGCCGCGATCCTTGCGGCGCTTTTGTGCGGATGCGACAGCAAGCCCGCAGAGAATACCAAGGCCCCCGCCGCCGCCGCGACGCCGATTCCCACGGAGTTTGCGGCGGTGGAAGTGGACCTCTCCAACGTGAAGTGGGAAACCAATTTGGACGATCCGCCGGTCGGCAGCGAGAAGGCTATTCGCGGCGGCACGTTCACGGTGGCGACGTCCGCCTATCCCCTCACGTTCCGGCTGCACGGACCCGATTCCAACGACCTGTTTGCGAACTTCAACCGCCCGTACGCCACTGATTTCACGCTGACGATGCTTCATCCCACAACAGACCGATTCATCCCCTGCCTCGCAACGCACTGGTCAGTCTCCGCGGATGGGAAGACCCTGCTGTTCAAGCTCGATCCCGATGTTCGTTGGAGCGACGGCAAGCCGGTGACGGCGGACGACTATCTCTTCGCCTATGAGTTCCTCAAGAACCCTCTGAATCTCGATCCCTTCTCCAACCAGCGCATGGAGGACTATTTCGAAGGGGTGGACAAGATCGACGACCACACGATTCGCATCCGTGGAAAGGTCGAGAGCTGGCGCCCGCTTTATGACTATTCCGGGTTCTCTCCGCTCCCCCGCCACGCAATCGTGCTGGATGCGGAGTGGAGCAAGCGCGACAATTACAAGCCGCCCGTCGTGGTCGGGCCGTACACCATCACCGACGCCGTCCAGGGCGAGCGCGTGGAATTCACCCGCATTGCGAAGTGGTGGGGAGACGGGAAGCACTACTTCCGCGGGATGTACAATCCCGACAAGATCGTAGTCCGCGTGATCGTGGAGGACGACCGCGAGTTCGACTTCATGAAGAAGGGCCAGCTGAGCTTCTACAATGTCTCGTCGGCGCGGCAATGGGCGACGGAGATGAACTTCGACGCGATGGAGAAGGGGTGGGTGAAGCGAAAGCGAGTGTTCCTGGAGAGCCCGGAAGGAGTCTCCGGCTTTGCGCTCAACCTCAAGACGCCGCTTTTTCAGAGCAAGGATTTCCGCAAGGGACTTCAGCACCTGTTCAACTTCGAGGAGCTGAACAAGAACGTGATGTATAGCGCCTACTACCGGAAGGCGTCGGTGTTCTATGGCACCGAGTTCCAGAATCCCGATCAGCAGCCCTATGCCTATGATCCGCGGATGGCGCGCGAATTCCTGGCCAAGGCGGGTTTCGATAAGCGCGGCAGCGACGGAGTTCTGGTGAACACCAAGGGAGTGCGCGCGAGCTTCACGCTGCTCTACGCCACGAAGTCGTTCGAGCCTCATCTGAGCCTGATCCAGAACGCCTACAAGGCTGCGGGCGTCGAAGTGAAGCTCCAGTTCCTCGACGGCGGCGCCCTCTTTAACCGTGCGCTTGAGAAGGGCTTCGACGCGTTGATGATCAGCATGACGGGCGGGTATTATCCCGAGCCGCACCAGTACTTCTCGACCGAATTCAAGGACAAGCCGCAGAACAACAACTTCTGGGGCTTTGGAACAGCGGAGACGGACAAGCTGATCGATGTCTACCGATTCGGCAAGGTCGCCGAAGAACGCGTGAAGGCAATGCACGAGCTGGACCGCATCATTCACGACGAGGCCTTCATCATCCTGTTCTGGACATCGTCGTATATGCGTTTCCTCTATCGCTACGATGTGGACTTTCCGGAGACCTATCAGCCCAAGCGAGCGCAGACCGCGCTGGAGTATCAGACTTTCTGGATCGATCCGGCGAAGACGAAGGAGCTGGAGGATGCCATGAAGGCGGGCGCGAGCCTGCCACTGGACCCGAAGGTGGACGAGGATCCGTATGGAGTGAAAGCAGCGCTGGAGAAGGCGGGAGCGGGAACCTGACGCCGAGAGTGAATCAAGAGGCACCGCTGCTGGAGGTGCGCGATCTTGCCGTGCAGTTTCGCACGGAGGCGGGAATCGCGCGCGCGGTGGACGGGGTGTCCTTTGCCGTGGGCAAGGGCCGGACGCTTGGCGTGGTGGGCGAATCGGGATGCGGGAAAAGCGTTACGGCCCTCTCGCTGCTGCGACTCGTCCCCGATCCGCCGGGACATATCGCGCGGGGACAGATCGTATGGAAGGGGCGCGACCTGCTGGGGTTGCCCGCGCGCGAAATGCCCAAGATCCGCGGACGGGAAATCGCGATGATCTTTCAGGATCCCAGCGCCTCGCTGAACCCCGTGTTTACCGTGGGGCGGATGATGGGCGAAGTGATCAAGACGCGATTTGGCCTGAAGGGACGTCCCGCGATGGAGAAGGCTGCGGCGGCGCTGGCCTCGGTCGGCATCGCGGAACCCGAATCGCGGCTGCTCAACTATCCGCACGAGCTGAGCGGCGGCATGAAGCAGCGCGTGTTGATCGCGATGGCGCTCCTGTGCGAGCCGGAACTGCTGGTGGCCGACGAGCCGACGACGGCGCTGGACGTGACGATCCAGAAGCAGATCCTCTTTTTGATCGCGGAATTGCGCCAGCGACTCGGCATGTCAGTGATCCTGATCACCCATGACATTGGCGTGATTGCGGAGACGTGTGACGATGTGTTGGTGATGTATGCCGGGCGCATCGTGGAGAGCTGCGATGTCTATGCGCTTTTTCGCGGAAACCGGCATCCCTACACGCGCGGCTTGATGGCGAGCCTGCCGAAGCGCGGGCGCGACAAGAATGATCCGCTCCCCACGATCGAGGGATCGGTGCCGTCGATCATCGATCCGCCGCCCGGGTGCCGCTTCGCCAACCGCTGCCCGGCGAAGGGGCCGCGGTGCGAGACGGAGGACCCCGCGCTCACCGAACTGGGGCCAGGGCACTTCGCCGCGTGTCACTATCCTCTGGAGCCACAGGCATGAGCGAGACTCCCCTGCTTGAGGCGCGCGCGGTGGTGAAGCACTTCCCCCTGCGGCGCGCGGGGCTGCTGAAGCGCGAGGCGCGCGTCGTCCGCGCGGTGCAGGACGTGAGCCTGACGGTGGCGGCGGGCGAGGTACTCGGCCTCGTTGGCGAGAGCGGATGCGGGAAGTCCACCCTCGGGCGGACGCTGATGCTGATGGAGCGCCCGACCGCTGGGAGTGTGCTCTTCGATGGTCGGGACATTGCCCAGCTTCAGGGGCGCGGCCTGTTTGAGCTTCGCCGGGAAATCCAGATGGTGTTTCAGGATCCCTACGGTTCGCTGAATCCGCGCCTCACCGTGGAGGAGATCGTCCGCGAGCCGCTTGTGATCCATCGCGTGGGATCGAAGCGGGAGCAGTTGGCGGAGGTTTCGTCGCTGCTGGAGTCCGTCGGCATCGACCCGGCCTACTCCTCGCGTTATCCGCACGAGTTTTCCGGCGGCCAGCGCCAGCGGGTAAGCATCGCGCGGACACTGGCGCTGAAGCCCCGCCTCGTGATCGCCGACGAGCCGGTGTCGGCGCTGGATGTTTCGGTTCAGGCCCAAGTGATCAACCTCATGGTAAGGCTTCAGCGGGAGCGTGGCCTAACATATATCTTTATATCCCACGACCTTTCGGTGGTGGAGTATGTGAGCGACCGGGTGGCGATCATGTACCTTGGCCGCATTGTGGAAATCGCGGCGAAGCGGACAATCTTCGACGCGCCCTCGCATCCGTACACCCGCGCACTTCTCGACTCCGCCCCCGTCGCCGATCCAACACGGAGGCGCGAGAGCGAACCAATTCGCGGGGAGACCCCGAGCCCCGTGGCTCCGCCGCCGGGTTGCGCCTTCCACCCGCGCTGTCCGTTTGCCGTGGATCGATGCCGCGTCGAGCTGCCAGAGCTACGAGCGTTCGGAACCGGACGCCAGGTTGCTTGCCATCGCGCCGAGGAGATCGACCTGTCGCGGACGGGCTAGACGGAGAACAAGTCACCCAGATGGTGGGTGTCGTTAAGAAGCTGCACCCTTACGCGGCCGGTATCGAAGTAGTCGATGGCATTGAGGCAGCAGTAGTTCTGCTCGAATGTGAAAATGCCATCGATGGGCAGGCCGAGGGCCTCCGCGAGGAGGATGCGCGCGGGGCCGCTGTGGCACGCGATCGCCACCGTCTGGCCGCGATGCTTTTCCAGGACCTCCGCCAGGAACGGAACCAGTCGCGCCCGAACATCGGGAAAGTTCTCCGACGGGCCTGGCACGCGCATGTGATGGCGCTTTTCCGAGTATTGCTTCAGCTCCTCGGGATAGGTCGTTTCGATGTGTTCCCACAGGAGGCCCTGCCAATGGCCGAAGTGCCGCTCGCGCAGGCGCGGGTCGGGGTGCGGTTCCAGTTCGTGGTGGCGGGCGATCTCCCTGCCGAGAATCGAAGCCCGCGACAGGTCGCTTGTATAGACAGCCTCGATCGGCTGCGTGGAGAGCGCCGCGCCAGTGCGCGCCGACTGGGCATGGCCCCGCTCCGACAGCTCGACGTCGAGTTGGCCATAGAGCGCCTTGCGACTCTCTGCGTTCACCTCGCCGTGGCGCAGGATCAGGAGCCGGGTCGCCTTGCCTTCGGGCGGAAGCCACACGCGGGAAACATTCATGGCGATGGCGCCAAAGGGATCGTGATCTCGATGGTTGCCTTGCGGGACTGGCCCAGATCCTGGAAGTGCGGCTCGGTGGGTCCCCCCTCCACACTCACCGCGAGGGATCCCCTGCGACGAAAGCTCGCCGTGGCATAGCCCGCCGAATCGGTGGTGTTGACGATCGTTTCCTCGCCTGCGCCGGGGAGCATGCGGACGGCTTTCCCTTCAAGAGGGGCGCCGCTGGCATCCACCACGCGGACCACGACGGCGACTTGCTCATCCGATGATGGCGCCTCGACCTCGGGCGCGAAAAAGAGGGCGAAGATCACCAGCAATGCCGGGATCAAGATCGCGGCGAAGACCGGCCACCAGGATTGCTTGGAGGAGAATCGTGTCATGGGGTGGGCGACTCGCTGAAGTCCACGCGGATGCGACCGCCGGAGTTGGGCACTACTTGAAAGGATCGTGAGGTCATCGTGGAGGTCCTTGTGATCGTATATTCGCCGGGTTCCAGTTCAAGCGCGAGAGCGGCGTAGGTTATCTCGCGGACGCTCTCCCTCATCGTGGTGCCTAGCTTGGCCAGAAGAAAGAACTGATCGGAGGAACGGAATGGCCGATCCGGGGAGTCGGCGACCTCGAAAGTCACAGCGACCATGGTGCGGCACTGGAGGCTAAGCCTTTGCTGGCCTCCGGGCTCCACGGCGACGAGGCGTGCCGTCCGCGTGTCGCCACCCAGGATCAGGCGCGCCGACCCAACGGGGACGTGCTCGAATCGGAACGTGCCGTCAAAGGCGACCTTGGTCCGGCGCGACTCGGCTTTGCCGATGGCGCCGGAAATCGTCGCACCGACGATGAGCTCGAGTTCGACGCCGGCACATGCCTCGTTGGTCGTGGAGAGCGCGCGCCCGGAGACTTCGCCGGTGCCATTGAGGGCGATCTCGGGGCCATCATCCATGCTCGCGGAGAGCTGTGCGCTGCCGATCACCTCGCCGGTTTCGCGAATCTCCGCGGTTAGGAAATAGTCGGCACCCACCTTGAGATCGTCCAGGCGGTAGGCCCCGCCGCTCGTCGTCGATGCGGAGGGTGCGCGCCGGAGCTCCGGCGACGCCCAGGGGATCGAGTCGGGCGCCGCGCGGCCCGCGAGAGGACGCGCGCGCACGGTAATGGAATCGACGCTTCGGGATCCCGGGAGGAGGCGTCCCTTGACGGAGCGAATGCCGACGGGCCGGAGCTCCACCTCCAGAAGCGCGTCCTCCTCCCCCACCGGTATATACGCCTCGTCGTAGCGCGGCTCCCCGGCGCCCTCGATGAGGGCAGTAACGAGGTAGGCGGCGGGTTGAAGGCCATCGAATTCCGTCATCGACGACCCGCCTGCACCAAATGCAAATCGCGTCTGGCGCCCGGCATAGCGCGAGAGCAGCGCTAGGCGCGCGGTGCCGGGCTCGGCCGAATCGGCGACCAGCTTGACGCGGATGCGCGCGAGCGGCTGGATGGCGACGTCCCGCTCCAGATCGCGGGAAAGATCGACGCCCTCGATCGTCGCGGCCGCATAGCCGGGCGATGATGCGGAGAGCGTGTAGTTCCCGGGTACCAAATCGAGAAACCGGAACGCGCCGTCGCTACCTGCCGTCGTCTCCGCAGTGGGCTCCGCGCTGTCGGGGCGGCTGAGTCGGACGAGGGCGCCGCCAATGGGGTTGCCCGGGAAATCTCCGCGAGACCCAACTACGGCGGCGCCCTTAAGCACCACGCCCCGCGTTACGAGGAGGTCGAGTCTATACGACCGCGTCTCGCGCCAATCCGCGGGAACCAGCGCCACTGGGAAGCCCGTGGAGGAGTAGGACTTGGGAAGCCGGGCGCGATCCACGGCAACGGAAATGCTTTCTGGCTCCAGTGCTTCGAAGGAAAAGGCGCCCTCGACATCAGTCTCGAGTGTGATCGTCGAGGCGCCGTCGTCGTCGGAGAGCACGGCACCGCCACGTATACCCGCCAGCACCGGGATTCCAGATGCGGGCTCGCCATACTGATCGGAAACGGTGCCTCGAATCGCGACGGGGCGCGGCACGGTGAAGTTGGCCTCCAGGGTGCCACCCTCCCGCGGCGCCGCGACGCGCTGGACGACGGCGGTGGGACGGCCGCCCTGCATCAGGCCGACGATGTACTCCGCGCCGCCTTGAAGTTCGAGTTCATAGAATCCCAGCGAATCAGTCCGCGCGGACCAGCGTTGTCCGCCGGGGCCAAACGCCGCGTTCACTTGGGGGGCGAGCGCGCCGCCTGTGGCGCGCATCGCGTAGAGCTCGGCCTCGGCCACCATCGCGCCGGTTGCCTCCTCGACGGAGCCGCTAAGGAAGAAGGTGCCTGCGGGTTCGCGAGTGACCGAGGGGGATGGCGCGGGTGTCGGCACCGGCGTGGGCGCGGGCGTTGGCGCCAAGGCGAGCGTGTTGGTGCCGGGTTGGTCCACCGCGGCGGGCGACGGCGCCATCGTCGGTGTGGGAGCGGGCGTTGCAGCCACGGTGACGTTCGGAGTCGTGGCTGGCTGGGGCTCGGGCGCCTCGGGTTTGAGCAGCATATACGCCATCGCCCCGGCGAGGACGAGAGTGACCGCCACGGCGATCCACGCGATGGGCGATGAGGATTCGGTTCTTGGCAAGTCAGTCGGTCTCCGTTCTCAAATCCAACCGCGGCACCTCAGGAGGAACTCCGCGTTTCCCATCAGGTACCGCCTCGCCAGCCGACGCGGTTCCTGTGCGAGGCGAAATGCCCATTCGAGCCCACTCTCTCGCATCCACACCGGCGCGAGACGTCGCTTGCCGGGACTGTGGTACTCGAAGAGGGCGCCCACGCACCAGACCGTGGGGATGCTATCCTCGTCGCGCAGGCGAAGGGCCAGCGCTTCCTGGCGCGGGCTCCCCATGCCGAGGAGTGTGATATCGGGCGCCGCCGCGCGCAAGCCGCGACGCACGGCATCCTCCTCTTTCCCGGGCTTGAAGAATCCGTGGTGGCTAAACGCGATCTGGAGCCCTGGAACTTCGGCAAGCAGATGCGTGGCGCAGCCATCGACCACGGCCTCGGTCCCGCCGACGAGGGCGATGCTCCTGCCCCGCGCCGCCGCCGCCCAGCAGAACCGGCGGAAGAATCCCGCCGCGCTGACCCGGTGCCGCACCGGCAATCCCATCCTTCCCGCCGCGCGGACGACCGACATGCCATCGGGGTAGAGCAGGTCCATGTTCCTCCAGAGCGGCGCCATCCGCGACGCATCCCTCAGCGCCAAGTTCACCGTGTGGGCATTCAGGTAGGCAGCGGTGCGGGGGTGCGAACGATCGGGGGACTCGACGAGCCAGCGAATCAGTCCCTCGACCCCGGGGTCGGAGAGCGGGAGAGAGAGGAAGTCGTTGGGCCTTGATCCCGTTACGGAATCCATCGCCTCAGCCCCTGCCCGCCAGCACCGCGCTCATTTCGCGCACGTGGCGCTGCATCATGGCAAGGCGGCCATTGGCCTGGTTGAGTTTGTTCCCGGTGGCTTCCAGCCGCGCTGCCAGAGTACGCGCCAGCATCAGAAGCATCTCTGGATGGCGGGCAAAGAAGGCGTCGAATTCCTCGGTCTCGATGCGTAGGAGGACGGTCTCCTCGCAGGCCACGATCGTTGCCGTGCGGGGGACGTCGTTGAGGGGGGACATCTCTCCGATGAAGGCCCCCGGCTCGGTGATGGTGGCGATGACGCGGCCCGACTTGACGACCTCCACGCGGCCCGAGACGAGAAGGTAGCACTCGCGCGAATTGTCCTCCTCGTAGAAGAGCACCTCCTCCGCGCGGAGGATCACCGGGCGCGTGTTCAGGGCCTTGTCGCCGACGACCGTATCCAGCACGCGACTCCCCGCGGGGATGTGGCCGGCGGGCGCCTCCCTCAGCGGCGCGCGGGAAGAGATCGGCACGGGCGTGGTATCGGATATTGCGAGGCTGCCGGAGCGAATATCTGCGAGGAGCTTCAGGGCCTTGGCCGCGTTCTCTGGCCGACGCGTTGGGACGCGCTGGCAGAGTTGGTCGATGAAATAGGCGAGCGCGCTTCCGACCTCGCGGTCGTAGAGGCGCACGTCGGGGACGTTGTCTGTGATCTTGCGCGTTAGCAAAAGCGACACATTGAGTTCGGCAAAGGGCGGACGCCCGCAGGCGAGATGAAAAAGGGTGGTGCCGAGCGAGTAGAGATCGCTCTGGATCGTGATGGCGTCGCTGCCGGCGGCCTGCTCCGGAGAAACATAGATCGGCGTGCCCAGGATCGCGCCGGTCGCCGTCAGGTCCACGTCGGGCTCCGCCAACTTTGCCAGGCCGAAGTCCATGAGCTTGACCGAATCGTCGTTGAGCCAGATCATGTTGGCCGGCTTGACGTCGCGGTGTACCACGCCGAGGGCCTCGGCGGCGCCGAGGGCCTTCAGCGCGCACTCGGCCACGTGGTAGACCTGTTCCACGGGGAGCTTGCCCAATCGGCGCAGGCGATCCTGCAGGCTCTCGCCTTGCAGGAACTCCATCACCAGATAGGGCCGGTCGTCGGCGATGCCGTGGCGGTATCCGCGGACGATGTTGGGATGGTCGAGCCGGATGAGGATGTCGGCCTCGCGGAGCCACCGCTGGCGCGGGACTTCCTGGGCACCGAGGAGCGGCGACAGGAACTTGATCGCAAAGCGCTCCTTGGGGTTATCCTGACGGTAGCCAAGATAGACCGTGGAGGTGGCGCCGGAGCCAATGGGCCGGTCGAGGACGATCCCATCGATGAGGCCGGGGCGCATGTGGCCGCCGAATTCCGAGGCGCGCTCTACATGTTGAGTCGTGTGAAGCATGGACAACCCGCAACCGAGGATCGTTTGGGGTAGCACCCCCCCGAGGCGCGGGTCAACGCTTCGCTCCGCACCAAGAGACTCCCCTCGCGATTTCGAATTGTCGCTCCACCGCAAGACATTCCGCCATCACTCCGCCTATATGGCCCTGCGCGGGCCGGCGATCGCGCTAAGCACGCAGCTATCGTCCTTTGTGGCGATCAAGTCGCTCGGAGCGACGGAGAACGAGGCCATCTGGATTGCCTATGCCCTGCCGCTGGGGAATCTGTTTGCCATCTTCTGGTCCCGCGCCTTGGCACGGCGGCACCGGATTCCATTCGCGTTCTGGCCGGACCTGATCGGGTTCATCGCGCTGCTCCCGATCGCATTTGTCACCACGCCGTGGGCCTTTATCGGCATCATGATCGCGACGGTTGTGCTTCGGTCCTCCACAGTCGTCGCGCTGAGCGGCATTATCCGCGACAACTACCCGGCCGAGCAGCGCGGGCGCATCATGGGGAAGATCCAGGCGTCGTCGCTCGGCGTCATGGCGCTGAGCGGGCTGCTCTTTGGCTGGATGATGGAGCAGGACGCGGCGGCCTATCGCTATCTGTTTCCGCTCTCTGCGGTATTGGGAATCCTGGCGGTGTGGCAGCTCCGGCGCATTCCCGAGGAGGACCCCTCGAAGCGCGCGTTTGCCCGCCCGCCGTCTCTGTGGGACTTCTTCCGCGTGCTCAAGCGCGACCCGGATTTCTTCCGGTATCAGGTGTCGTTCTTCCTCTTCGGATTCGCCGCGCTGATGTATGGCGCGCTGCTGCCGCTGTATCTGGCCCAGGACCTCGACGTCAGCTATCAGCAGGGCGCCATGGCGCTCGTGGTGATCGTGTCGGGACTCCCCGTCCTCACCAGCTACATCTGGGGCCGCATCCTCGACCGCTACAATATGCTGCTCATGCGCGGCCTGTTCAACCTGCTCTACGCCGTCTCCCCCCTGCTGATCTTCCTCATCCCCACCATCGTGGGCGTGATGGCGGGTCAGGTGCTGGTGGGGCTGATCCAGGCGGGATCGTCGCTGGTGTGGAACCTTGGCATCAACCTCTTCGCGCGCAAGGAGGAGGTCCCCCTCTACATGGGCATCCACCAAACGCTCACGGGAATCCGCGGGATCTTCAGCCCCATGCTCGGCCTGTGGATGGCCCAGTACCTCGCCTTCGGGGGCGCCATCCCCAACTACCGCGCGGTGTTCCTCCTCTGCGCCGTGGTCATGGCCATCGCCGGGTTCTTCATGATCTGGGAATCCCGCGTCATGGTAAGGAAGGGCCGGGCGACGATTTTTCGGATGGCGGAGAAGGGGGAGTGATTAGAACGGCGGCAGACTCGACTATTCCTCGACGCTTCTGCACCGCTGGACGATGGGTAGGTTTCCCAGCTCCTCCACCTTGCCGTCGATGGCGTGTTCGGGCAGTTCCAAGAGCCAAGTGACGATTCGCCCCCTAATCTTGCGGAAACGGAGGAAATCGGGTGGCTGCTGGGCAAGCGCCACCTCGCGGCGGACATCCTTGAGCGATACGTTCCCAGCTGCCCCAGCAAGGGTTTCCTTTGATAGCTCCACGATCTCGATATCGCTGTAGGAAGTGATATGAGTCAGGAATTCCCCATCGAAGTGTTGTACGTTCGCCTCGGTGAGGCCCTCATACACAGCTCGGGCAGGATGGCCGGGATCCACGAAAGCCTCCATAGCCACCAAATCCGCGAAGAAGTCATCGACGAGGGTGGGATCGACTCGTGCCCGATAGTAAGGTCCCATCAAGGGAGTGTGGTCAGGTAATCTTTCGGGCGGCCAGCCGGGAAAAGGGGCGCGCCAGTTCCTGTGCCACACAACCTCGCCATCTTCGAACGCTGCGACGAGGACTGTACGACCCGGCCTGCCGATGAAAACCAGATTGGCGATCGGAGCATCGGCCCTACCGAAATCAGGGGCCAACAAACACACGCGCTCGATGTGATTGTGGACCGGGACACCGTTGATGGGGGGAAAGTACCCAACCAGACGCGTGCGCCGCATCGTGGAGGTGGTAGCGTCGTCGTCCGCGTGTAGGGCACTCGGCAAAGGAAGGAGACAGGCTGTCCAGAAGGATAGTGCGGCAATGAGGATAGTGGTTTGCCGAATCATCAGTGTTGGAGATGGCGTAGGCGAGCCCGGAGTTGAGACCGGCGTCGGAGTCGCATTCCCATCCTTGTCGCCTTCGGCACCGACCTGCGGCGCTGCAAGCGCGAGCCCCACCCAAGCAAACATCTGGATCATCGCTATCCGCTTCATGGATTGTGCAGCTCCCCAATCCCTAGCTTGCGCTCCACGCTGGCAATGACACCATTGTACCACTTGGGATACTTCTCGAAGGCTTCCTGCCGCAGCCGCTGTCCTTCGGCGGCATCGCCGAGCATCTCCTGCGAAAACGCCTCGTAGAGAAGCGAATACCCGAAGCAGTTGAAGTTCTTGTAGGCAATGCCTTCATCCCACACGCCGGACCGGATGAGGCGGGCGGAGGCGATGCACTCCTCGTATTGGGCGGTGCGATACTGGCAGAAGCAGAGCCAGGTCTGGGCGGTCAGGATTTGGCGGTCGGGATTCCAGCCCTTCTTGGCGGAGTCGGGATTGTCCGCGGACCACGCCATCCACTTCTCCACGTGATTCTTGGCGAGGATGCCGGCGGTGGCGAAGTCGCCCTGGAAGTAGTAGCCCTCGAGAAAGATCAGCTCGGCGGTGGCGCGGGTCTCGGGGATGGCGTCGGGGTGATCGATGATCTCCCGGCAGACGGCCATGGATTCCTGAAAGATGGCGTTGGCCTCGGCCTTGGTGGCGGGCTTCCCATAGTCGCCCTTGCCGGTCTCCCAGAGGAGTCCCGCGATCTGTAGCTTGGCGTAGAGGCGGTCGTCGGTTTTTGGCGCCTGCTCGGCCACCTGCTCCCACAATGCCCGGGCATCGGTGTGCTTGCCCATCAGTCGGGAAATTGCCGCAGCGCGGAGGCCCGCATCGGTGGCGATTGCCGCGTCGGCCTTTACTGTGCCCCGGGCGATCTTGAGGAACTCCTCACGCGCGCCTTCTCGGTCCTTTCGTCTTAGCTTGATGTAGGCGAGGCGCACCCGGGCGTCGGCGTATTCGAACTCGGCGGCGGGGACTTCACCGCGCGCGATGCGGTGAAACTCAGCCTCCGCTCCATCATAGTCCTCCTGTGCCAGCTTGCGATAGCCTGAGAAGTAGACCAGCCTTCCCTTCTGGACCCCTTCCGCTGTAGGCATTTCCCGTGAAAGCCGCTCGATCGCCTCTGCAAATTTATTCTCCTTCTGCAGGGCAAAGGATTCCTTGATGGCGGCCTTGGTTGCGGGCAGCTCGGGGGTGCGCCCGAGTTCTGCCTCCGCCGCCGGGATGACGATGGCCAACTCAGGCGGGATTTCGACAGCCGCTGCCGTTGTGGAGAGAAAAAAGAGAAGGGCCAATCCGATTCGATTCATTTGGCTTCACGGCCTCCCGAGGCTGACTCTGCGCCTAGGAAACCCTCAGACCGTTGATAATCAAGGCAATTCCGTAATAGCAAACTCAATCTTTTCAGCACGGACGGGAGGAGGGCGCCTGCGCCGATGTTGCCTGGGGGCATGCGACCCCTGTAGCCGGTCACCCCCCTCCGATCCTTCTTGAGCCGGTGTGTCGCGTGGCAGCGCAGTGGCGGGCATGGACGAGAGGCTTCCGGTTACCGAGCCTGACGTTTACGCCCTGCCCGATTGGGCGTTGTCGCTAGCTGGTGGAGGTTCTGTTTGCCCACACGATCTCCTGACAAGCGGGGAACGACCCTGATGGAAGGATGGAAGGAAGCCACTTTGGCGGAAACGAAACTTTGCGAATGTATCGCGGCGGTCGGCAGCCAAGCCCTGGCGTTCCAAGCCGGTCTGGGGCTTGTATGGACGTTGCGGGAGCGAATCGATATGACAAGGGAAGAGCGGCATGGCTGAAGCACGCCACCCTTACGCAGGCCGGAACGCCGTCCTCGCCACGATGCACGGGAAGGAAGAGGCGATCGCGCCGGCGCTCCTTTCCGGCATCGGCCTTCGCGTCGTGCCGGCATCCGGGCTCGACACCGACCAGCTCGGGACTTTCTCGGGCGAGATCGCGCGCGTCGGCGCGATGGGAGAGGTAGCCGTCCGCAAGGCGCGGCTCGGCATGATCGCCGCCGGGCTTCCGCTCGGGCTGGCGAGCGAGGGCACGTTTGGGCCGCATCCCCTGATTCCCTTCCTACGCTGCGGCATGGAGGTCCTTGTGTTCATCGATGACGAGCGGGGCATAACCGTCAGCGAGAGCCTGGTAACGGAGGCGACGAATCACGGGCACTTCGTGGTGGCGCCGGGCGAAGTGCCCGAGTCTTTCCTCGGTCGCATCGGCTTCCCGTCCCACGCCCTGATCATCCGCCCCAACGTGGGCGAGCCCTCCCCCGCGCTCGCGAAGGGGGTCGTCGATCTGGGCCACCTCGTGCGCGCGATCAAGGAGGCCGCGGCGGCGTCATCCGACGGCCGGGCGATGCTGGAAACCGACATGCGCGCGCATCTCAATCCGACCCGGATGAAAAGCCTGGCGATGCTGGCCGAGCGACTTGCCGAGCGTCTCGCAATGCTCTGCCCGCTCTGCTCAACACCCGGCCTCGGCCTAACCGGGACACGCGCGGGGTTGAGATGCAAGGAGTGCGGCGCGGCGACCGAGATGATCGCCGTTGAGATCTTTGGATGCGTGGCCTGCCATCATCGCGAGGAACGGGGAAGACACGATGGACTGATGCACGCGGAGCCCGTCAACTGCCCCGCATGCAATCCTTAAGTCTGACATTCTGGACATCGACGCTGCCCGAACTGCGCTCGTGGGCGGTGCAGGGGACGCTGAACCCACGTCAAAAAAGCCTACCGCCAAACGGTAGAATAATGTCAGCCGCACTCATCGGCGCAAACTGTGGCTATTTTATATCGATTGCAGCGGGGGCGGGGAGGCTTGACTGCCTCTGGGCGGCTGACACTGGCACCCCGTACCCTGCCAGCGCCCATATCGCCGCCGGCGCCAAATAGTGCGAAGCGCGAAGCAGGACCTCGGGGTAGGACATGAGTCCGTTGGCGGTGACGCGGGAGCAGGCGGTGAGGAGGCCCCAGAAGCACATCCAGCCGAGGAGCAGTTTCCAGCGGCCAACGAGGAGAAGCGCGGCGACGGTGACGTCCACGATGCCGATGGGGAGGAGGATGGCGACGGCTTGGGCCTCGCTGGGGCGGAAGCCGGTGAGGCGGCGCGTGCTACCGATGATCAGGTCGATGAAGTGGGGATCATGATAGAGGGCCTGGGCGCCGTGGGCTGCGAAGACGACGGCAATGCCGACGCGGAGAATCCATGCGGAGCTTGAGAATCGCCACGGTGCGTTGGGTTGGAATCGGGGCGCGGCGATGAGCGGGATGAGCGCCAGCGGCGCAAGATAGCGCAGAATCTGGGTGGCGTGGCTCCACTCGACGAAGAAGCTGCCGCCGAAGCGGTAGGCGCCGGTGACCTCGGCGAGGACCGTGGCGGATACAACCACCGCCGCGGCAACCGTGGGGCGAACGATCAGCGAGAGGGCGACGCCGAGCAATGCGACGGCGGCCCAGCGCTCCACGAGGAAGATCCTGTCGTGGGTCCAGCCCCATTCCATCAGCCCCACGTTGCCGATGGACGTGCCGCGGCGCGCGAAGACCGTGGCCACGATGCCGAGCACGTGCATGACCACGGCGATGCGGATCAGCCAGGAGGCTGTCGATGCCGCGCGCTCGCCCCTGGTTGTTTCGCTCACTTACTCGCAACGACCTCGTGGGGTTTCACCACGAAGTCGTTGAGGATCTCGCCGTCCATGCCGTGGGCCTTTACGTGAATCGCTTCCTTGCCATAGTGGATGGTGTGGACGTGGTGGGCGCTCTTGGCGAAGCCGGGGGGCTGGAGCCACCAGCGCGTGGTGTCGGGGGTTCGCTGGGGGACTCCGAGGCCGCCGTCGCCGATATATACAATGCCGTTCTTGAGGTCCGGCGCGTGGCTGCGAATCGGTAGCGTGCGCTTGAGGGCATGATCGTGGGACTCGTACACGAGGTCCACGTTGTTCTCCTCGAAGAGTCCCACCCAGTTGTTGCGCCGACCGGCGCCGTCCTGCACGTCGCGGACACTGGAGTAGGAGGGCCGGTGGTATATTGCGGTGATCCAGCGATTGGCGGCACGAAGAACGGGCAGCGTGTCGGCAAGCCACTGGCGCTGGTCACCGGCGACGCTGATCTCCGTGTTGAGCGTGACGAGTCCGACCTTGGGCGAGAGCTGCGTCGTGTAGTAGTAGGGCGTCTTGAGATCGGGCCAGGCAAACATTTCCTCGAACCCGATGGCGCGATCGTGATTGCCGCGCGTGGGGACGATGGGGAGCAGGCGCCCCTCGGGGGTCGTTGTCAGTTCGTGATCCGCCAGCCACGGAGCGATGTGCCGCCACTGGGCCGTCATGCAGTAGTCACCGCCGTGGACCAGCGCGATGATTGTTGGGTCCGAGGCGAAGAGCTGCGCCATGCGCTCGTTCATCTTTCGGCGATCATTGTGGAGGTAGGGGGTTTCGGTTCCGATGCGCGAATCGCCACCCGCAAGAACGGTGAACTCGATATCCTCACCTGGGGCGGTCTTGAAGTTGAACTCCCGGGAGATGACATCGTCGCTCGCGAAGGCCACGTAGTAGGTGGTGTTGGGGGAGAGACCGGTCAGGTGGGCGTGATGGTAGAACGCGGGCGCGGAGAATCCAGCGTCCTTGTCCACGATGGTAAATGGGCCGTCCTTGAAGGTGGAGGACTGCTTCGTATAGTCGGCGACCGCGCCGCCGCGGGTCTCTGTGTCATAGAGTATGCGGTGTTTCTCTCCTGCAACGGGCGTGGACCAGGAGAGCACGGCCTCCGTGGAGGGATTTTGCATCCACAGCACGCGGTGATGAAACGTGTCCCGTGTTTCGGGTGGGACGGTGGAGGAAGGCGTGCTAATCGGATTCTGGGCACCGCCCGCGGGGACGATGACTGCGATTGCGGCCACGGCGGCGATGGACAATGCGAGATCGCGCGAACGGATGATCATTGGGGCGGGTCCTTTATTTTCAAGCGGACTATTTGACGCTCTTATCGACTGAGCAGAATCGGATGACAAGCTGAAGCGTCTGGCGGCGAGGGACTATCCCGCCGAGACAGCGACCTCGAGGAAATGCACGGCGCTCTCGCCAGGCTCCAGAAACCGGAGCGCCTTGCGCTCGCGCTCCAGCTTGCGGCCGCCCACGAAGCAATTGGAGGGCTCGATGCCGAGGACGTGGGTTCCCGCGCCGGGCATCTTCCACTGAACGAGGGTGGGGAGGGATTCGACGCTCCAGCGGAGTGACACCTTCACGGGGCGAACTTCACCCCCGGCGGGGAACTCGGGATTGCTGAGGGTGACCTCGGCCAATTCGATCCCCAGCTTGGGGTCGCGGAACTTCTGGAAGTCTCCGTGATAGTAGACGCGCTCCTTGAAGGCTGGATCGGGGGCGGACCACTGGGTGTAGCCCTCGAGCGGGGTCTCTTTCTCGCGCGGTTGAACCTGTCGCGAGGGAAAGAGGAAGCGGGTCTTCTCACCTATGAGCGGCCAGCCGAAGTTGAAGTGATAGAGCATCATGAACGGGGTGGTGGCGAAGCCCGCGTTCTCCACGGTGTCCTGAATGCGAATGACGTTTTCGCCGAGGCGACTCTGGATGATCCGCGAGTAGCGGAGGTTCTCGCCAAAGATGCGCGTCTCGTCCACGCGGCCAGAGACGGTCATGACGTAGTTGTCGTCGATCCATTCGCCCTGGGCGGCTACGTGGCTGGCGGCCAGGTGATGGGCGCGGCCGTGGATTCCGAGGGATTCGCCCTCGTCTATACACGGGCTGCCGACCTGCCTCATGCCACAGGTCATCATCAGCCCGCCCGCGGCGGTGCGCAGCCACTCCAGACCCTCCCCGTGGAAATAGGCCGGGTGGGCGTCCCCGTTGGGGGACTGCCACGACAGCGGCGTGCCGAGAAACTGCGCGAGGGAGATATCGAGTCCGCGATGGGGAGAAACGTTGAACTCCAGCCCCGCCCCCGTGCGTACCTGAATCATCTCGACGCCGTCCTCGCGCCCCTCCTGCAGGCGCAGGCGACGCACGCCGCCGATCTGTTCGATGCGGCCGGTGCGCGCTTCGACTTCCCTGCGAGTCCATTCGCGGCCATAGAGTTGCATTCGCGCGCTCCCCTACTTCGCCGACTTGGCGCGGGATGCCTTGCCCTTGCTCTTCGATGGCTTCTTGGCGGGCTTTACGTCTTCCTCAATCTCGGGAATGCGCTTGATGCGGGAATCGCTGAAGACGTCGAACTCGTCGCGGCTGGTGGAGGAGAATTCGGTGACGATGGCGCCCTTCTTGCCGGCCTGAAACCAGTGCCACGTGCCGGGCTCGATCGTGTACTGGTCGCCGGGCTTCATGACGATCTCATTGAAGACGCGGTAGGTGCCGCCCTTGGGGAGGCGGGCCTTGGGCTTCTTGACGGCGGGGCCATCGACATAGACGTACACGGTTCCCGTGCGGACGCGAAACGTCTCGCGCTTTCCGGGGTCGTTGCCGACGGGGGGGTGGAGGTGCTCGGGACACGTCTGGCCGGGAAACAGGATCAGCTCCTTGGCGCAGTACCGGTCGTTGTTCTCGTACACGACAATCTGGAGGCCGGAGACCTCGAGTTCGTCCAGGCCGAAATCGGCCACTTCGATTTTCGCCTCTTCTGCCTTGGTAAGGACAATGCCTGCCGCCTTGAGCTGCTTGGCGGCGGCCTTCTGGGCCTTGATGACTTGGGTCCGCTTGATCACCGGTGGTGCTCCTTCACGCGCAACGCCCAAATGGGTCGGGGTCGCGGGGGCTGTGCCATATGTTGTCTTGGGCATTGTGTCGCCATCCGGGTAGCGAGAGGGCAACGGGGTTCTTGCTCCAGCCCGCGGCGATGCGCGCGAGGGTATCGGCCCGGGACCGAACGCCGCTGGTGGCGTCGGGGGCCTCCACGTTGCACGCGCCGACGGCCACGGCAAATCCAACGGCGGGCTCCGGGGTGGCGTGCTGCTCGCAGAGCGCGCCGAGGAATCCGGCGATGGTGCAGTCGCCGCTCCCGGTGGCGCCGACCAGCTTCACGGTGTGGCACGGGGAGTAAAGCTCCCGCGAGGACCACGCATGGCGCGGCAGCCCGGCAGGCGGGGAAGCCGCCGTTCGCAGATAGAGGCCATGCGTCCCCATCTTGATCACCACGATGGAAGCGCCCCACCGGATGAGTCGGTCGCCCATGGCGGAAAGTTGGGCAGGGTCTGGTTTCTCCTGCGGGGTCTCCCTCAGCATGAAGCAAAGCTCGCCGTAGCTTGGCAGAAACACGTCCACGGAGGTGAGCACGCGGGAGAGAAACGCCTGCCAATCGACACGCCCGGATTCTGAATTGGGATCGGGCGTGGACATGTCCAGCGATGTGACCAGTCCCATCGACCGCGCCCGGGAGAAGATGGTGGAAAGCTCCACCCCGCCATCACCGTATATACGCTTCATCAGCGGCGGGTAGCCGAAGTGCAATAGAGCGGCGCCCTCGAGATGATCAGGCTGCACATCCGCCTCGCCGAACGTGTCATTGGCGCCGGGGCAGTGGAGAAACATGCGATCGATCCCGGGAGGGCTGATGACGACGGGGTAGGATGTGTCGCTGGCAGCGTCGCGTACCATGTACTTCGCGAGCGCTGGATCGTAGCCCCTCAGGATGCCGAGCACCACGTCGCCAAACGGATCGGCCCCCACCTTGCCCACGAGCCGCACCGGATAGCCCAGCCGATGCAGCGCGATTCCCGTGTTGGCAACGGGCCCGCCAGTGGAAGTGACGACAGGACCGACGTTGAGGAGCTTGCCGGGGACGAGCAATTCGCCGATGCTTTGCCGTACCGCATCGATCCGCGGAATCAGATCAAGGCAGATGTGCCCCGCGACGACGATTTCCTTTCGCGATGGCGCCATGCTCAACCTGCTCCCAGCCTGATCGTTTGTCCACTCTTCTGCGATTCGAGGGCCGCGGTGAAGACCTCGTGCGTCATCCGTGCCTCGTCGGGAGTGGCGCACTTCACCGGCTGACGCATCGCGTCGCGATTCGCGACCTCGTCGCAGAACGCCGCCCACATCTGGAGCATCGAGTCGGGGAAGCCGAACTCGAAGATATGCCCGGTGATCGTGGGATAGGCGCTGGCGTGCTCGACGTCCATCGTATGCCACGCCTGCTCTCCGCCGGGGGCGTAGTCCATCCAGCGAATTTCCTTGGGATTCTTGGTGGAGAACTCGGCGGACTTCTTGGTTCCCCATACGCGGATGAACCAGGTGTTGCCGTGGCCGGGGGCGATGCGCTTCGTGCTGATGGTCATGGGGAATTCCTGGTCCGCTGTCTTCACGTCGCAGCTCAGGATCGCGTTGTCCCACGTCTCGCAGGGCACCATGCCGCCCTTGCCATCGGGCCTTTCGCGGACGATGTTCACCAACTGGGCGCGCACGTTGCGCGGCATCCACCCCGCGCGCAGCGGCACGTGCAGCACGTGCATCCCAAGCTCCCCCCTGCAGCCGTCCTCGCCGTTGGTGGCGATCATGCGCTTCCAGTTGATCGCCTTCTGGGGATTGAGATCGCTGCTGTGCCAAAAGCCCGCCTCGACCTCGATGATCTGGCCAAAGGCGCCCTCGCGGATCCACTTCATCAGCTTGAAGGGCCCTGGGAAGAACGGGAACTCCGAGGAGCACCGAACCAGCACGTCGGGACGCGCCGCCACGGCCTCCATGATCGCCGCGTTGGCGGCCCTGTCGATGCCGAAGGGCTTCTCTCCCAGCAGGTGCTTTCCCGCGTGGATGATGTCGATATACAGCTTCTCGTGAAGGTTGTGCGGGACGGCGCAATATATCGCGTCGATCTCCGGATCGTCGAGGAGATTCTTATAGTCCGCCGTGACGGTGGAGACTGTCGAAACGTTATCCTTGAACCAGCCGGTGAGCTTCTCATTGAGGTCGCACGCGGCGGTGATGACGGGCTTAAAATCGAGGTCCAGCAAGTGGCACCAGCGCCCCGCGGCGCTGGCGAACTCGCGCCCCATGAGGCCGCAGCCGATGACTCCGAATTTGATGAGGCGCTTTGGCATGGGAAGGAGGTTCCTAGTGACCGGTCACCATGTAATGGTATGCAGCCGGGGAATATTGGCGAAGTGAGCGTCGCGGGATACGAGGGTAAGGCCTAGCTGTAGACAGCAACAAGATATCCACAGGTCATTGACGGGGATGGGACGTCCTTGCTGCTCAAGCTGGTGCCGCAGCTCGCCATAGATTTCCAGAGTCGCGGCATCGGGATAGGCAATTGTGTGGTCCTGCGCGAACTGACTAATTCGGGCGATATTTGTGCGTTGCGCACGGGACTTGAGTGCGCCGAAGGAAAGCTCCGCGACGACAGCAAAAGGCAGATAGAGCACGTCCGATGCGCGACTCAGTTCCACTAGGGATGGGTCTTGGGCAAATAGGGCGATCACCGCATTCGTATCGAGGGCGAGCTTGCGATTTTTACTCATCGGGCTCGACTTGCCCACACGACCTCTCGATCTCGGCCTCCATGAATTCTAGATCTTCGAGGGAGATTCCGGTGGCCAACTTGCGAAGTTCGTCCCAAGTAGCACCCTTAGGCAACTTCGAATTGGCCACCGCATCCTCGTGGACAATCAGGGTCACGCCGGAGTGCTCTGCCACCGAAAGTGGCTCCAGCGGCCGAAACATGCCGTTCTCATAAATTGCTCTCGCAACCATTGTTGCCGGCCTCCTCTGGCGCCGGTGTTGTTAAGGCATAGTGCCCGCCAGCGCCCAGATTGCAAGCGAAGGCCGCGCCCCCGCTACTTCCCCTTCATGATCTTCAACGCATCCGCCACGCCCGCACCATCATGGACGATTGCCATGAGCGCGCGGGTCATGTGGCGGGGCTTGGGGTGTTGGATCACGTTGCGGCCATAGACGATTCCGGAGGCACCCTGCTTCATCAGTTCGGCGGTGCGCTCGAAGATCACCTTGTCCCCCACGCGGCCGCCGCCGCGCACAAGGACGGGGATGCCGGAGGCGACCTCGATGACCTTGTGATACTCCGTTGGGTCGTCGCAGGGGTCGGCCTTGATGATGTCGGCGCCGAGTTCCACGGCCTGGCGGACGAGGGGGAGGATTTTCTTGAGATCGCCATCGACCATATAGCCCCCGGCCTTTTCGTTGGACTGCATCACGAGCGGCTCTACCATAAGAGGCATTCCGTAGGCCTGGCAGATGGGCTTGAGGGCCGCGACGTTCTGGAGGCACTGGTGGTGGACCTCGGGCTGGCCGGGGATGAGGAAAACATTGGCGACGACGCAGGCTGCGTCGAGCTGGACGGCGAGTTCGACGGGCTCCTGAATCAACTCGCTAAAGAGACTGCGCGGCAGTTCCTTGCCATACACATTGGCGATGTCCGTCCGCATCACCAGCGCGGGCTTATGGCCGGGCTGGGACTGGAGAATCCGCGCCAGACCCGGACTCAGCTGGATCGCGTCGGGATCGGCGTCGATCACCGTCTGGATCGCGGTCTGCATGTTCTCGATGCCGGAGAGGAAGCTGTACTCGTTGAAGAAGCCGTGATCGATGGCGACATCGAAACACTTGCCGTCGGAGCCGAAGAGGCGATTGAGGCGGGGCTGCACAGACATGGTGGAGTTCCTTGAAAGGTAGTGCGTCGGGGTTCGCGGCGCAGTGCGCAATCGGTCTCCGGGAATGCGGGCGATACGTGTTCGGGGCGACAGGAATCTCCATGTAAGCGGTTGCAGGAAATCCCTTGGCCCGCTGCATCGCCATCCTAGACTCCGGCCTCGGCTTGTAGCCCGCGAGGGGGCCATGGCCCGGAATTTCGCTAGTCCCGTCCCCCTCCCGCGCCATCACTTCGCCCGTATGGTCCGACCACTTCCGCGCAGGAACCCTCGATGAGCACACAGGCAACAACCCGCAAGGTCTTCTACGTCCTAAGTACACACTGGGATCGCGAGTGGTACCAGTCCTTCCAGCACTACCGTCACCGCTTGGTCCAGTTGATGGACCGGATCCTCGATGGCATCCGAGACGGGCGCATGAAAGGACCATTCCAGATGGATGGTCAGGCGATCATTCTGGAGGACTATCTGGAGATCCGCCCGGAGCGCCGCGAAGAAGTCACCAGCTATGTCCGCGAACGCAAGCTGGTGGTGGGGCCGTGGTATGTGCTCCCCGACGAGTTTCTAATATCCGGAGAATCCCACATTCGCAATATCCGCCTCGGCCGCCAGATCGCGCGCGACTTCGGCGCGGAGCCATCGAAGGCCGGATTCGTCTGTGACCTCTTTGGCCACATCAGCCAGATGCCTCAAATCTTTGCGGGCTTTGGAATCACGAACGCCTTCATGTGGCGCGGCCTAAACCTGGACACCAAGCGCCACCTGTTATGGACGGGAGCCGACGGCACCACGGTGACGTGCTACAAGTTCGCGAATATTGGCTACTGCGACTATGCATTCAAGGTGCGCGACGCGGAGAAGTTCGGTGTGAAGTTCGACAAGGACGACAAGACCGCCAAGCTGGACAAGTACCTGGACTTCGAGGCCTCGGAGACCGACATGGGCCCGGTGCTGATGTTCGACGGCGGCGACCATCAGGAGTGGGACCAGCGCGTCTATGACATTATGGGCGCCCGCATAGGCACGACCGACGACCGCTACTCCTACGAGCATACCAGCCTCGACGAGTACGTGGACGCGATGCTGGCGGAGAGAGACTCGATCGAGACGCATCTCGTCGGCGAGTTGCGCGAGCCGGGTCGCACGCCGGGGAAGGGCTCGCACCAGATCCATGGCGTGCTCTCAAGCCGCGTGTGGATCAAGCAGGCCAACCAGGAACTGCAGAACGCCCTCTGCCATTGGGTCGAGCCGCTCACCAGCTTTGTCGACGTGGCACTGGGCCTTGCCTATCCCAAGGGTTATCTGGACGTGGCGTGGAAGCACCTGATCCAGAACCATCCGCACGATTCAATCTGTGGGTGCAGCATCGATCAGGTTCACGAGGACATGAAGTACCGCTTCAGCCAGTGCCGCCAGATCGCCGAGCGCCTGGTGCTCGACGCGACCCAGAAGATCGCCGCCAATATCGAGGGGCAGATCGAAGAGAAGGAACTCCGCGTCACGGTCTTCAACCCGATGCCAGTCGCCCACAGCGGGCCAACGGATCTGGTGCTGGACATCCCCGGCGACTACCCGACGTTTGGCGAATTCTTTGGCTTCGAGCAGAAGCCCATGTTCACGATCTACGACGAGGCCGGGACCGAGCTTCCCTTCCAGCGCAATGGCCAGACAAACAGCCGCATCCGCGCGCGCCTATGGGTGACCAAGTTCCCCGAGAACTATCGCGTGACGGAGGTGAAGGTCAGCCTGCCGCTGGAGATTCCCGCCAACGGATACACAACGCTGACGATCCGCCCCGGCATCGTCAACGAGCCCATCCGCTATCCCCAGGACAAGGGCCTCGCCACCAGCGAGCGGGGCATGGAGAACTCGCGCCTCGCCGTCCGCATCGAGAGCAACGGCACCCTGACGGTTACCGACAAGAAATCCGGCGATGTCTATACGGACCTGCTGACGTTCGAGAACCGCGCCGATATCGGAGACGGATGGTTCCACGGCATCGCCATCAACGACCAGATCATGGTTTCCAGCGCGGCGCAGAGCGATGTCGCACTGATCGAGAACGGGCCCAACACCACGGCCTTCCGCATCCGCACGACGATGCGCGTGCCGGAGGAGTTCGACCTCGCCACCATGCGGCGGAGCGAGCGCCGGGTGGAGTTGCACTTCGATTCGATCGTTCGCCTCCGCGCGGGTGCCGATCACCTGGAAGTCGAAACAACCATCGACAACAACGCGGGCGACCATCGCGTTCGCGTCATGTTCCCCAGCGGCGCCAACGCCACGACGTTCTTCACCGACACACCGTTCGACGTGGTGGAGCGGAATATCGCCCTGCGCGAGGACAACCACGCGCACTTCGAGCTGGAGGTTGAGACCAGGCCCCAGCAGAGCTGGTGCGCGGTATTCGACGGCAAGCGCGGCATGGCCGTGATCGCCACGGGCCTGATGGAAACGGGCGTTCGCGATCTGGAGAACCAGCCCATCGCCCTCACGCTGTTCCGGGCGACCCGCCGCACGGTGAACACCGATGGCGAGCCGGAGGGACAGCTTCGCGGCAAGATGACGTTCCGCTATTTGGTCAAGCCACTCTCCAACGCGCCGGACCGCACGGAACTCTTCCTGGACGCGATGCGCCTCGCGACGGGCCTGCGCATGGCCCAGATGCGGCGCGAGGACCAGGAGCTGCACTACGTCTCCGGCGGGCTCCCCTCGACCGGCGGCTTCTTCGGCCTGGAGGGCCATGCCGTCCTCACCAGCAGCCGCTTCGTCGACGATGGCTTCGAGGTCCGCGTCTTCAACCCCGGCGATGCGAAGATCAGCTCCTCGCTGAAGTTCGCCACGGGGAAGGATCGCTTCAAGAAGGCCGAGTACGTGGACTTCGAGAGCAAGCCGGCCGGTGGCGCGCTCGCGGTCAAGGCCGGGACTGTCAGCTTCGACCTCGAACCCAAGCAGATCCGCACAATCCGCCTGGGCGTCTGAATCCTGGGAACGCCACTCTACCGAGTGGCGCCGTTCAGGAGCATTTCGCGCCCGCCGGTCATCCCGGCGGGCGTCACTTATAAGGAGACGGCCACACGAAACAGAGCCGCCGCTTCGGCCTCTACCGGTGGCACGTCATGGACCCGATCCGCTTCACCCAGGACCTCAAGGTCACCATGCAGGCCCTCGGCTGGCGCGGGGGCCGCGAGAAACGCGGCCGCTACCTCGCCCTCCAGGACGCTCTGTGCTCCGTCTCCTACTGGTACCAGTCCGAACCCCACGCGCCGTTTGCGCCGTTGCCGGATGTAGATGGGTTGGAGGTGGTTTAGAACATTTTCCGAGGGGTAGGGGTGGACTTCCTTGACCTCTGACCCCTCTACTGGATTGCCTATTTCAATCCAGCAGCGAGGTCGCAGCGCCAATGCCCAAGTTCCTCAACACGTCTGCAACCACGTACCACCTAGAAGAGTTGATCAAGTCGGCTTCTGAGCGGCTGATCCTCATCAGCCCGTTCCTCCGGATCAACGAGCGCATTAGGGAATTGCTGGAGGACAAGAACCGGATGAAGATCGACATTCGGATCATCTACGGCAAGAACGAACTTCAGCCGGACGAGATGAACTGGCTGAAGTCCCTCGACTTCGTGCGCATCAGCTTTTGCAAGAACCTGCACGCCAAGTGCTACCTCAGCGAGTCGGCGGCTATCATCACCTCGATGAATCTCTACGAGTTCTCGCAGGTTAACAACAACGAGATGGGCGTGTTCATTCAGCGCGATTCGGATGGCCCTCTCTACATGGAGACCTATCAGGAAGCGCAGCGTCTCGTCCGAGTTAGTGAGGAGATCAAGATCAGCGTGGAGAAGATTCACCCTGCCGAGGAACCTGCCGCGACAAAGGCAAAGGAGACTAGTCCCGCCCAAGGCGATGCGGGGCTGTCAGCACCGGGAAAGTGTGTTTCGACGACGCAGCTTGCGAAGGATCGAGGAATTCCGCCAAAAGAGCTCTTTGCCAAGCTCCAGTCAGCGGGCTGGATTTCGCGCGACGGTGAGGCGTGGAAGCTGACCGATGAGGGAAAGAAGCGAGGGGGCGAGATCAAGCGGAGCCCGCAGTATGGCGACTATATTGTGTGGCCAAGCTCGACGGTGTTGCCTCAATGAGTCCAGAGTCGCCCTATCGCCCTGAGGATGCGCTTTGAGTCGTTCCTACACCGGCAACCTCACAGTAAACGTCGCCCCGGCGCCATCGTTGTTTTTCGCGGAGATATCCCCGCCGTGCAGGTGGACGAGTTGCCTGCAGATGGCGAGGCCGAGGCCGGAGCTCTTCTCTCCGCCGGTGGGGTTGTTGGACGTCTTGCCGTATTTGATGAAGAGCTTGGCGATGTCGTCGGGGCCGAAGCCGGGACCTTCATCCTGGATATCGATGGTGACGAGCGTCTCGTTTCGGCGCAGGCGGGCCACGGCGGTGGTGCCCGGGTCGCTGAACTTGATCGCGTTGCCGAGGAGATTGTCGAGAACTTGGCGCAGGCGCAGGGGGTCGACGTCTGTGGTGCAGGGCTCGGCATCGGCGACGAGCACAATGGATTTGGAGTGTGCGTAGGACCGCTGGGATTCGACCGCCTGGCGAAGCAGCTCCGCGAGGTCGGTGGGACTGCGCTCGAGGGAGAGCTGGCCATCCTCCGCGGCCTGGATATCAAGATAGTTTTCGATGATGCCCTTCATGGCGAGGGCCTGCCGGCCGGCGCCGGCCATGAGCCGATGGAAGTCCTGGCACATCACTGTGCCCGGGGGACAGAGGTCCTCCACCATGCGGACGGCGCTGAGCACGACGCAGAGGGGGTTCTTGAGGTCGTGGCTGGCGATCTGGAGGAACTCGTCCTTCTGCTGGGAGAGGCGCTTGAGGGCCATGTGGGTCCTCATGCGCGCGAAGAGGATCGGGAAGTCGATCGGCTTGGTCACATAGTCGTTGGCGCCCAGGTTGAGGGCCTCCACGACGTGGTCGCTCTCGGTCCGCGCGGTGGCCATGATGACGGGGAGGTCCGTCATCGAATGGCCCTCGCGCAAAATCTTGAGGACCTCGATGCCCGACATGTCGGGCATCATCACGTCGAGGATGACCATGTCGATCCCACCCTCTGCGACGCGGGAGAGGCAGCCATGGCCGTCCTCCGCCTGAAAGGTGGCATAGCCCGCCCCTCCGAGCCTGAGCGCGAGCAGCTCACGGTTGAGCGGAACGTCGTCCACGATGAGGATTCGCCCTATCGACTTGTCAGCCATAGATGCCTCCAAAGTAGCGGCGAAGTTGCAGGCATCGGGCCGCGTGGTCAATCGCCTTGGCGCTCTTCAGTCCGCCCTCGCCGGGAGAAGCACGGTGAATGTGGAACCTTTGCCGGGTTTGCTTTCCACGGATATATCGCCGCCCATCATGGTTGCGAATCGCCTGCTGATTGCGAGGCCAAGGCCGGTTCCGCCGAATTTGCGCGTGGTGGAGGAGTCGGCCTGGACAAAGTCTCCGAAGAGGCGCGACATCTGCTCCGGCGTCATGCCGATCCCGGTGTCGGAAACGCTCAGGCGAAAGTGATCGGCCTCCCGCCGGGCCGCGATGGAGACGGTGCCGCCGGTGGCGAACTTGCAGGCGTTGGAGACAAGGTTGAGCAGAATCTGCCGAACCTTCATCAAGTCGCCGCGCATCATTCCGAGCTCCGCCGGAGCATCGAGGACGACGGAGTTGCCGTTCTTCTCCGCGAGGATCGCCGCCGTGTCGGCGATCTCCGAGAGGAGGGTGGCGAGATCGATCTCCTCAACATGGAGTTCCATGCGCCCGGCCTCGACCTTGGAGAGGTCGAGGATATCGTCGATGAGCGCGAGGAGGTGCTTCCCCGATCCGCGGATTTTATCGAGCGCGGCGACAGAAGGTGCGTCGCCGCGCTCCTGCATGTCCTCGCACAGCATCTCGCTGTAGCCAAGGATCGCGTTGAGCGGCGTGCGGAGCTCGTGACTCATGTTGGCGAGGAAGGCGCTCTTGGAGTGGGTCGCGGCGAGCGCTGCGTCGCGGGCGGCGGCAAGCTCGTGGTGGGCGCGGTCGAGCTCGATCATGTTTCGGGCGAGGTGGGCGATGGATCGGCGCATTTCCATCTGGGCGATTGCCTGGCGCCCTAGCGTGCGCAGTGCGGCGAGCTGCTCCGCGGTCAGGTGCGCGGCACGCGGTCGATCACGCAGAGCGTGCCGATCGCGAGCCCGCGAGGATCCAGGAGCGGGGCGCCAGCATAGAATCGGATACTAGGATCCTCTACCACCAGAGGATGATCGTGGAAACGCTCGTCCAGCAATGTATCGTGAATCTCCATGATCTGATCATCGAGGATCGCGTGGGCACAGAAGGACAGCTCCCGCGGGGTTTCCTCCGAGTCGATGCCGATGCGCGACTTGAACCACTGGCGGTTCGCATCGATCAGGCTGATGAGGGCGATTGGGGTCCCGCTGATGTAGGCCGCGAGGGCGGTGAGCTGGTCGAAGTCATCCTCCGGCTCCGTGTCCAGAATGGCATAGGCGTGAAGCGCCGCAAGCCGTTGGGCCTCGTTTTCGGGAAGTGGCGCGGCGATCATGGGATGGAAGTTCCTGCTTCCGCCGCGGAGGGGGGGAATATTGGCACGGCTACTGGACTGCCTGCGCTGGCTCCGGGTTGTCCCTCGGTATATACAGGCTGATTGGATTCGCCTTCTTTTCCCGCATCATCAGGTCCTCTGGCGATGGCACCAGTCGCCCGGGGATGCCGGACAGGTTGGTGATCACCCGATGCGTGCGGGCGTCGCGGATTTGCTGGAGGAGGCGGGTGCGCCCGATCTCGAGCAGTGCGCGGCGGATGGCGGGCTGGGCGCTCTCGAAGGTCAGTCCCGCCGGCTCGCGCTGGTCCATGATCTTGACCACGTGCATGGATGTGGGGACGACCTCTCCGTCGACGCGGGACTGCTGGATGATCACGTCGGTGGTTTCGCCCTTCTTGAGCTTGATCGCGGCGGCAGCCACTTGGGGCGGCAGCTCGCCCTCGTGAAAGTGATACCACCCGGGGACGCCGCCAAGGATACCTTCCTCGGGGCGGTCGAACTCGGGGAGCTTGAACAGGATATCGGGGTCTTCGTTCTTCAGTAGCCGCGCCCTCAGGTCGCGGGCAACATTGCGCAGGTCCCGCGTCCGGTCGCGCGTCTCCGTCCCCGTCAGCGTGATAGCGAAGTGCGCGATGAGGGACTTTGCGGGCTCGTAGTACAAGGCGGGATTCTTTTCGTAGGCGTCGCGCAGGTACTTTTCGTCGTAGTTGAGCGCGATGAAGCGATCAATCATCTTCTCGATGCGCAGAGCGTCATAGACGGAACTCTCGTAGTCGGCGCGGGACATCCTTACGTGGGAGAGAACGCGGTCCACGTCGGCAGCGGTGACCTCGCTCTCCTTCTCGGCGCCGGCCAAGCGCTCGCGGAACTCGCGCTCTTCGACCACGACACCTTGGCGGCGGGCCTCCTCGGCGAGAAGCGAGTGCTCCACCCAGGCCATGAGCGCGCTCTCCTCCTCGATCTTCATCACCCTATCCAGGGCAGTCTGCTGCTCCTGAGTTACGAGCGCCTCCTCGAGGATCTCCTCGGGCGCCAGTGGAGCCGTCCGGCTCGGGTCAATGGTGGCGACAACTCCGCCGACGCGGCTTAGGACCTCCGCCTGGAGTCTGTCGAACTGGTCGGTGACGCGGATTTGAATATCTGCCCGCGTCAGCACCCGCGAGTTGACGATCGCGACCATGACTTCCTCTGGACGCGGCGTAGGGGCGGCAACCGCGGTGCTTGTGGCGTCGCCTGCCGCTGGCGTGGGGCGGGCGCGTGTCTTCCCCTGGATCTGCGGCTTGTCCTCCAGAATGAGGACGGGGTCCTGCGCGGAGAGCCGCCCACCGAAGGCGACGAGGATGAGAACGGCAAGGTGCAGTCGGGTCTTCATGTGGGCCTTGCTCCATGCGCGGAAACTGGCGGGCAGTGTGTCGAGATCAGGGGGAGTCGTGCAAGTCGGAAACGCTAGGAGATGTGGCCCGATAGCGTGCGATAGGCCTGCAGGATATCCCCGCCGCCCCGGAAGTCGATCTTGACGGGCTGGGAGTCGCCCTTGGTCCAGATCAGGAGCTCGCTATCGAGATCGAAGTGCCCCGCGGTCTCCGCCGCGAAGCGGACGATCCCGCTGTAGGGAATCGAGAGCCATGTGGTGCGCTTTCCCGTGATGCCCTGCTTGTCCACAAAGACGATGCGGCGGTCGGTGAACACGACGAGATCGCGCACGAGCTTGTAGCCGCTTTCGACGACCTCGCCGGGGGCGAGGATGGCCTCGATCTGCTTGGCGATTTTCTCTGTGTCGGAGGAACTGGCGTCGCCCAGAAGGGCGCTTAGGATGCTCATGGCTTGGATTCTCTGGTGAAATGGCGCGACCGGCAGATGAAACACCCGGGCGCGGCCGGCGCGCGAGCGGAGTTTCCCCATTCCGCGACCCATAGCGCCTATGGCACAGGCCTTGCTGTGTAATAAACTAGTTAGAAACTGCGACGCAGAGTAAAAATGCGAGCAGGAAATTCCAAAACACCCGGGCATCCGCCGGGCGAGGAGCAAACGAATGATTCGTCGTACTCTTAGTAACACTGTCCTGTCCGTCCTGAGCGCCGTGCTGGTCCTTGGCACCGCCTCTGCGGCCTCTGCCCAGGCAAAGGCGAAGGCCAACCTCGCGGAGACGGCTGTCGCAGCCGGAAACTTCAAGACGCTGGTGGCGGCGCTGAA
>Ga0105049_10000849_pt1 | contig 34735 bp, 21 predicted proteins | sample MAT06_FD_78087 | JGI IMG/M metagenome (GOLD analysis project Ga0105049, IMG submission 78087) | Freshwater microbial communities from Lake Fryxell liftoff mats and glacier meltwater in Antarctica - MAT-06 | ecosystem: Environmental > Aquatic > Freshwater > Ice > Liftoff microbial mat | place...
CTCGCGGGCCGGCCGTTCGTGGGCGGATCGGTGTCGTACGGATCCAGGAAGCTCACGGAAGTGAGGACGGACGCCCTCGGACGGTTCGAATTGACCGCGAAGGTGGGACAGGTCGCAGCCGTCACCGCCTGGCAGGGAGACGTGGTCGGAGCGCGACGCGACGCGTGGCCCGGCGATCCCGAGTTCGTGCTCGTCTTCGAGGCGCCGAGCGCGCGCATCGTCGGTCGCATCGTCGACTCCGCGGGAAATCCCGCGCGGGATGTGGCCGTCTGGTCCGACAGGTTCGGCACGACCCAACTCGACGCTGAAGGACGATTCGAAACGGCTCTGCTCGCTAGCGGGCCGCACTCGTTGTCCGTGACTCCCTACGGCGTCGGCCGGTGCCACCTGATCACCGTGGATTTGCAGGCCGGGGAGACGCGTTCCGTGGGCGACCTCGTGCTGCCCAGACTCGGCACGCTCTTCGTGGGCCTGCATCCGCACGCCGACGTCGATGCGCGCCGTGTGCAGATCGTCGCGTACCGGCTCGGGATCTCGGACCAGGTCGTGGTGAGCAACGGCGCAAACCGCGGCGGCGACTGGACCGCCGAAGGACTGCCCGAGGGCGAGTACCGGATCAGCCTCTGGGGTGGCGGCGCAGCACTCATGGAGAAGCGCTGCACGATCCGCGCGGGCGAGACGACGCTCGTCGACGTCGAAGTGCACTTCGGGAGCCCCGTGCGGCTCGACGTGCGCGGCGATCGGCTCGAGGACTACGCGATCGAAGCGCGCGACGCGGCCGGCGAGGTGGTGGGGCACCTCGATCAGCGCAAGTACGGGCCCGAGCCCGTACTCCGCCTGCGCCCGGGCCGCTACGAGTTCAACGTGACGACGACCGACGGTCGAACGGGCAGCGCGCGCGTCGAGGTCGCCGCGGACTCCGACGCGGAGCAGGTCGTGCGGGTCGACGTGCGCTGAACCGAATGAACGAGCCCGGCTAGTCCACTGACAAGGAACGAGCCTGGTTCGATCATTCAGTACCCGTCACGTATTCCTGCGCGGTGCCTGGCTAACTTCACCGTAGTTGGCCCAGAAATGGGCCAACTACGGTGAAGTTAGCCAGGCACCGCGCAGGCAAGTTGGCCGGGTACCGCTCACGTCAACCGGTACGCGTCGGCGCTCGGCTTCACCGCCCGCGCAAAGTGCAGCGGTCGCCTCAATCCGCCCGGCCCTGGAGCCGGACGCGCTTTCGCCTTCCACTCGCGGTAGATCGCCATCGACTTGCGTGTGTCCACCTCGACGTCGGCGTACTGATCGTCCGCGCGCGCGGGCTCGACCGTCACCGCTTGGTGCCAGCAGTGCATGCCGCTCACGGGGTCGGGTTGCACGGGGAAGGTCAGGTTCTGGTGCACTCCGCCGTCGGTCCACCAGATGCGCTTGCTGTCCTTGTCCGCGGAATCGAACGGCGCGATGTCGGCGAGGCGGCGGAAGCGGAAGCGGCCGTCGCCGAGGTCGTCCTTGCGCACGAGCGCGCTGGCCCACTTGTCCGCGCCCACGTCGTCGAACAAGCGCCAGCGTCCGAGGTGGTGCGAGCACGCGACGATGCCCGGTCGCAAGCCTTCCGTGACCCAGGCCTTGTTCACGAAGTGGCCGATGCGCGTCGAGATCCGCATCAGGTCACCGGTCACGAGGCCCATGCGATCCGCGTCCTCGGGATGGATCCACACCGGGTTCGTGTTCGACAGCTCGTAGAGCCACTTGGCGTTGCCCGAGCGCGTGTGGATCAGCGTCGGCAGGCGGAACGTCGGCACGAGGCACATCTCGCCCTTCGAGCGGTCCATGTGACGACGGTGGACATGGCTCTCGATGTATTCGGGCAGCGCGTACTCGGGCCAGCCCCAGTCGACCATCGTCTGGCTGTGGATCTCGAGGCGCTTCGAGAGCGTCGCGAAGCCGGCGCGCGGCTTGCCGTCGGCCACGATTCCGGCTGGTTTTCCGGCCGAAATCACGGTCGAGGTCGACGCATCGGTCGTCGTGCCGGCGAGCTCTTTCTCCGACAGCGCGCGCATGTGGCTGTCGTAGACGTCCTTCTCGACCAGGAACGCACCGTGGCGCCGCATGTACTCGAGCGGCGTCATCCCGAGCTTCTTCGCTTCGGCCGGCAGGCCCGGTACCGAGTTCTCGAAGATCCAGCCGTAGTACTCGTCGACCGTGATCTTCTGGCCCGGACGGTACGGCGATTCGTAGTACTTGCGGATGCCGAGAGAGCCGTCGGGATCGATGCGCCACGACAGCGCGATCCAGAACTCGTCCTCTTCCCAGACCTCGCCGGGATTCGTCTCGTACGTGTACTCGATCTTGCGACCTGCGCGCTCGGCGACGACGCGCGCGACCGGCTGGCGGAAACCGAGCCATTTGGCGCCGTGCGTCTCGGACGACATCAGGTCGTGACGCTCGGTGCCGTGCCCCATCGGCAGAACGTAGTCGGCGTACTGCGCGGTCTCGCTCCACGTCGGCGTGAGTGCTGCGTGCAGACCGATCATCGACTCGTCGCGCAGCACCTGCTCCCACAACATGCCGTCGGGGTTCGTCCACACCGGGTTGTAGACGCGCGTGAAGTAGGTGCTGATCTTCTGCTTGCCCTCCATCAACAAGTGGGGGAGCAGGTACGAGAGCTCGTGGTGGCTCAGCGGCCATTCGCGCGGATAGAGCAGCTCGTTCCAGGCGTTCTGCGGCGGCGGCTTCAAGAACGGCGGCGGCACGAACTTCGACTGCGTGTTCAGGAGCGTCCCGCCCTCCGCGCCGACCGCGCCGACGAGCACGCACAGGAACTGGAGACAGCGCGCGACCTGCCAGCCGCCCTCGTTGCCCGACGCGGCGTTGCGCCACACGTGCGAGGCGAACGCGCTCTTCGCTTTCCCGATCTCGCGCGCGATGTCGACGATCACGCTCTCCTCGATGCCGCACTCCTTGGACGCGCGCTCGGGCGTGTAGGTCGAATAGCGCTCCGTCACCGCCGCGAGGAAACCGTCGAAGGTCCGCGGAGAAGTTGGTGATTGCGCGGCCAGGTACTCGCGCCAATTCACCCACGTTTCGAGGAATTCGCGGTCGTACAGCTTCTCGCGCAGGATCACGTGCGCGAACGCGAGCAGCAGCATCGCCTCGGTGCCCGGCCACGTCGCGACCCACCAGTCGGCCATCGACGCCGTGTTCGACAAGCGCACGTCGATCACGGCGATCTTCGCGCCGCGCATCTTGCCCTCGATGATTCGCTGCGCGTGCGGGTTGAAGTAGTGCCCCGTCTCGAGGTGCGACGAGAGCAGCAGCATGAACTTCGAGTTCTCGTGGTCGGGCGAAGGCCGATCCGCGCCGCTCCAGAGCGCGTAGCCGAGCCGCGCCGCCGCCGAGCACACGTTCGTGTGGCTGTTGTGCCCGTCGACGCCCCAGCTCTGCAGCACGCGGTCCATGTAGCCGTCGTGACCGGGACGGCCGACGTGGTACATGACCTCGGTCTTGCGTCCGGCGACGAGCGACTCGCGGATCTTCGCGGCGAACACGTCGAGCACGTGATCCCACGTCGTGCGCTCGAACTGGCCCGAGCCGCGCGGACCGACGCGCTTGAGCGGATACAGGATGCGCTGCGGATCCTGAACCTGGTTGAGCGTCGCCGGCCCCTTCGCGCAGTTCTTGCCGCGTGAACCGGGGTGGTACGGGTTGCCTTCGAGCTTCCGGACCTCGCTCGTCTCCTTGTCGACGTAGGCGACGAGACCGCAGGCCGCCTCACAGTTGAAGCACGTCGTCGGGACGAGCGTGTAGCGCTTCTCGACCTTCCGCGGCCAGGCCTTCGCGTCGTACTCGACCCAGTCGTCCCACTGTTCGAAGGGCGGGAAGGACTCGAGCGGTGTGACCTGCATCGGGTCCGCGTCGTGGGATCTCGGCATAGGGGCCGAAAGCATAGCCTCCCGTGACCGCGTCGATCCTCGCGCATCCGATGCGGGCATCCGAATCCGCGCGATCGGGCTTCGTCGGACTTCGCATGCGGCCGACGGCGCTCGAGCGACTGAGCGCGAGCCGCCTGCTGTGAAAGGCGCGAGGCCGCCGGTTCGCACCGACGGCCCCGCGCAGGCGAGTCCTCACCCGCCTCGTCGAATGTCAGCGCAGCCAGCGCACGCGCACCCCGCTCGACATGTTGAACGTCGAGGACGTGCAGAAGCTCGCCGCGTTGCGATACCAGACTTGATACGTGCGCTCCGCCCCGACCGCCGGCACCAGGCCGCGCACGGAGATCGGCATGTCGCCCGCTTCCGGATAGGTCGCGTTGCCTCCGACCGCCGTCTTCGCGCCGATGCGCACGACCGAACCGCTGACGCAGCGCAGGCCATCGCCGAACGATACGCCCGACGAGCCGGTCGAGCCCTGGAAGAAGAGGCAGGTCGTCGAGCTCGGCATCGAGAACGCGAAGAGGCTGAACATGTCCGCGCCGATGTTCGTCGAGCCGCTCGGGAAGAGGCCGGCGCCGATCGTGGCCGAGTTCGCGCAACCGCGGCCGCTGCCGCCGGTGTTGCCGCACGGGCACGCACCCGACGTGCCGTCGCCGAAGCAGAAGTTCTCGTACGTCGCCGGCTCGTAGTACGTGCCACAGAAGGCGTCGCCCGGCCCGCCGCCGTACTGCGGCCAGGCGAGGCCGTACGTCCCAAACCCGTAGTTTCCCGCAGTGATTCCGCACGAAACTTGGACGCCGTACGTGTCGCGCACGGAGTAGTCGAAGTTCACGTGGCTCTCGTCCAGGCGCAGGCCGAACTCGCCGTACGCCAGCGTCGCGATGTACGCGTCACGGTCCGAGTTGTTGCCCTGGTAGCTCTCCGAGTACGCGACGACGAAGCGCTGGCCGTTCGAGTCGACGCTCGGACGGATCTGGTTCTCGAGGAGAGCCGCGTTCTCGGTCGCGCTCAAGTTCGTCTCGCTCACGACCGTCGTCCCCACGAGGACCTTGGCTTGGATGTCCGTGTCGCCGTAGTTGCGCTCGAAGGCGACCATCCACGGCCGTGCTCCCGATGCCGCGTCGAGCGGGCTCGAGGCCGACGGGTACGTTTCCGACAGAGGTGTCGCGTCGACCGTGAACGTCGGCGTCGTCAGGTTGCCGTCCCAGCGCACCTGCGCACCGCGGATGTCCAAGTTCGACGACGTCGTGTTCCGCATCCACACGATGTTCCAGTTCTGCGTGTCGTACGGAGGCCGTCCGTTCGTCTTCGAGACGCTCGGGTACCAGTCGAAAGCCGACGAGTTGTCGAGGAAGATCGTTCCGCCGACGGGTGCGCCGTTCCAATCGATCAAGCGCGCGTGGACGTCCCAGTCGTTCGCGGCGAAACTGCGCGTCCACGCGGTCAGGAAGTACGTCGGCCCGACCAGCGCCGGATCACCACCGACATCGGCGTAGAAGCACGAGCCGAGGATGGCGCTCTGGATCAGCGTCTGGCCGAACTGCGTTCCCGTTCCCGCGTAGCGCGCACGGCACCGGATCTCCTTCGCAGAGCTCGGCGTCGCGCGGACTTGCGCGACGGTCAGGAACGTGTCGTGCAGAGCGTTGTGAGCGATGCTCGGCAACTGCCACAGCGCCGTGGACGAATCGACCCACGTGCCCGAACCTGCGACGAGGTGTCCGTAGTACAGGTCGACGGTGTAGAGGTCGGCGTCCGTCGCGCTGTAGGCGTACTCGTAAACGGCCGCGTAGTAACCCGACGTGCCGGCGTTGGCCACGTCCGGCACCGAGCACTCGTTCGTGAAGCCTTCGAGCGCGTTCGTCGAGAACATCGGATCGACGACGAGCGGGTAGCGCGCATGGCTCGCGAACTCGGCCGGGACGTCGATGGCCAGCGTGGCGCCGTCGAGACGCGTCGTGAGGTCGAGGCGTCGACCGTCCGCGTCGATGGCCGTCGCGCGACCGATGCGCACGCCGCCGTGCGCGCCGTCGAGGACGAAGCCCGCGGCGTCGGCTCGAATCGTGAGCTCCGTCTCGAGCGCGAGCCGCAGCTCGAGCGCACCTTGCGTCGCGGGCCGCGTCGCGAGCTCGAACGTCTGCTCGGCCGAGTCGAGGCCCATGTGCCAGACCTCACGGATCGCGCCGCGGTCGATCGCGATCGACGTGCCGTCATGCGAGACGCCGCGCGTCTCGAGTGCGATCGTCGTTCCTCCGATGGTGGCGGAGTCGAGCTCGACGCGCACCGGGAAGTTGCGCGGCGCCTGCGATCCCAGGAAGGGGATGTACGTCGCGCCCTCCGCGTCGAAGCTGGCCTTGTACGTGCGGGCGCGGACCCACGTCGTGCCGTCGCCCGACTCGTCGAAGTGCACGCGCGTGAAATCGATGACCGAGGCCCCCGACGGCGCCTCCACGCCCGGCACTTTGGCGGGCAGATCGGCGCGGCGCGCCGCGAATTCGTCGCGCAGCGGCGCCTGCGTGGCGGGAGCGAAGACCGCCGGCGTTTTCACTTCGGGCAGGACGGGCGGCAGGTTGGGCGCGGGCTTCGAGGATCCCTGCGCGCCGGCCGAGGCGGCCAGGGCGAGGAGGACGGGTGAGAGGAGTGCGTGCTGGGGCGACATGGAGGCTCCGTGGTGGTTCGAGGGGCATCCGCCCCGTTCACGCGCTCCGAGAGGCGCGACGCGCGACGTTCTTTCCGGCCGAGAGGTGAGAAATTGGCGCTCGCCGCCGGGAAGCAGGTTGCGGGCCGCGTCCGGGGAGCGCTGGCCACCAGACCGCGCGCGATTTGGCGCGCTCGGCGCGTGTCCGGCGAGCTCGCCGCGTGCTCAGCACCTGCACCGCCGGCGTACTCGCCGCGGGTAGGAACGTGTGGATACCGTGGGCCCGCGTCGTGAGCTCGCGCTCCTCGAACGGAGCGGAGTGCGCGAGGAACGTGAGGAGCCAGAAGGACGGGATCGAGGACCTGGCCGTGCTTCGGTTGGTCCGGGACACGACGCAGGCGGACGTCGTCTCCGGGAAGCGGCCGCGCGCGCGCTTTTCCGCTCGATCCAGCTGGTTTGCGGCGGAACGGTTCCGCCGCGATGCGGCCCGCGCGGCTAGGCTGGACGGATCTCGAGACGACTCCATGCACACCACACGCACGCTCGCCCTGGCCCTGCTCCTCAGCCCCCTCGCGTTGGCCGCCGATCTACGCATCGAAGTGGCCGGAGCCCTGGCGCCGGGACACTCCGTCACGCGCATCACCGGCGACCCTGGTCGCGTGTTCTCGCTCTACATCTCGGCCACCGAGTCGCCCACGCCGATCAGTGAGCTGATCACGCTCGACGTGAACCCGCTTCGCCAGTTCGCGGCCAGCGTCGAGCTCGGCGGCGTGCTCGACGCCGCGGGCCAGGCGACGTTCGGATTCGAGACCACGGAAGCGCTGATCGGCGGACGACTCTCGTTCCAGGCGGCGTCCGTGCACCCCGACGTGCAGGTGTCGAATCTGTGCCGCGCCGCGTACCTCGCGCCGAACAGCTTCGGCGCGTTGCCGGCCGTCACCGCGTCGTTCCTGGGCGACGCCTTCCCGCTCACGGAGCAGCGCGTGCTGTTCCTCGGTGGCAGTGGTCCGCTCGCGCAGGTCTACGACGCCTGTCTGCAGGAAGTGACGATCGCGGGTGCGCTGCCGAACTCGAACGTGTTCGCGTCGCGCGTGCAGCTCGTGAACGGGAGCGTGCTCGTGTGCGGCGGACTCGATCCGAGCGGACAACCTTCCGCCGACGCGTACGTGTTCGACGCCGCGACAGGCCAGTCACTCGTCGTCGGCCCGCTCGCCACGCCGCGCGCGGGCGCCGCGGCGGTTCGCCTGCCGAGCGGGCGCGTGCTCGTGACCGGCGGCCTGTCCGCGATCACGCTCACGGATCCGACGGCGTTCTTCGACGCGATCGCGGGCTCGACCGAGATCTTCGATCCCTTGCTGGGCACGTTCGCCGCGGGGCCGACGATGCCCGAGCGCAAGGCGTTCCACACGGCGACGGTGCTCGCGAACGGCGCCGTGCTCGTCGCGGGCGGACTCGGGATCGTGCCGATCCTCGGCCTCCCGTTCGTTTCGAACCTGGGCTACGCCACGAACGCGAGCGCGACGAGCTTCAGCCCGCTGCCCAAGGTGTTCACGACCGGGAGGCTTCTGCACAGCGCGACGCGGCTCGCCGACGGACGCGTGCTGCTCGCGGGCGGATTCACGGCCGACTTGACCGGCGTGTTGAAGACCGGAGACCTGACGCAGATCGCGTTCGTCGCGGTGGACGGGACCTCGGCGTACTCGACGAGCGGGCTAGGCTCGTTCGCGAACGGGCCGACGCTCGCTGCCGGCCGCGCGCTGCACACGGCGACGCGGCTCGCGAACGGCAAGGTGTTGCTCGCGGGAGGGCTGACCGGCGCGTTGGACCTCGGGTCGATCGCGACGGGCAAGTTCCGCCTGCCGTCGCCGATCGCGACGAGCGAGCTCGCCACGGCGAGCGCGGTGCGACCGGGACCCGCACTGGTATCCGCGCGCACCGGCGCGTCCGCGTCGCTTCTGCCCGACGGCCGCGTGGTCGTGCTCGGCGGCGGACCGCTGCAGGTCGAGCTCTACCAGCCCTGAGCACATCGGCCCCGAGTGCTTCGTCGCGAGGGTGACCTTCGGTGGAGACGTGTGACGAGGCCGGATCGAGACGGTGTCAGACCGCGCCAGACTTTCACGGCCTTTCTCGTCACGCCGCGCCGGACGTGTCCATCTTGTCGTCGATGACCGGGAGCCACCGGTCGGAGTGATCGTCGATGGATTCCGGCCGCTCTCACTCCGCCGCGAGCCTGCGGGACTTGCTTCCCGACTGTGGGCGCCCGCGCGGTGGTCCACCAAGATGCACGGGTGATCCACCCGGAAGTCCAGTCGCGATTGGAGGAGGTCCGTCGTCTCGCACGGGTTCATCACGTCGCCCGTCTGGATCTCTTCGGCTCCGCCACCAGCCAGCGCTTCGATCCGAAGACCAGCGACATCGATCTGCTCGTCGATTTCCGGCCCATGCCTCCGATCGAGTTCGCAGATGCGTACTTCGGGCTCCGATCTGCGTTGAGCGCACTCTTCGGTCGCCCCGTGGATCTCGTCGTCGAGGGCTCCATCGAGAACCCGTACTTGCTGCGAGCCGTCGAAGAATCCAGGACGCCGCTCTATGCGGCGTGATTCGAAGAAGCTGCTCCTCGACATGCAACCAGCGCTCAGGCGCTGCGCAACAGTTCGTCCGAGGAAAGAACTTCGACGACTACATGGGTGATCTCCAATTGCGCTCAGCAGTCGAGCGGCAGTTGGAGATCCTCGGCGAGGCGCGCGCCGACTGAGTGAGCGGGATCCCCCGACCGCAGCGCGCGTGCCGGATCTGCGTCGTCGACAGCCGCATCGTCTGGGGTACGCTCGAATCACACGCGGGGCCGCTCGGAGCAGCGCTCGGGTCCTTACTGGCCGAGCCCGAGGAATGATCCGGGATCACTCCGGCTGCGCGACAGCCGTCTCGATGTGCCTGGCGTCGGAGCACGTCTGGGCCAGAGAGTCCGCGACGCGGCCTCAGCGGGGCGATGTCGCACGCGGACGCTCGACGAGCGCGACCAGCCGATCGACCATCGCGCGCACGAACACCGGATCTTCGGCGCCCGCGTCCACCTCGACGACCTCGATCGCCTTCGGCAGCCCGCTCTTCAGCGCCGCGAAGAACGCGCGGTCGCCCGCCGGGTCGTGCAGCGGTCCGCCGGGCACCGAATAACGACTCACGCCGCGCAGCGGGATCATCAGGCACGCGTCGCCCTTCGTGCGCGACAGGCGGCGCGCGGCTTCGTGACCGACCTGCTCGAGCTCCTGCGCGTTCAACCGCGGCGCGAAGATGATCGGGTTGTGGAAGACGTACTTGTGCGTTTTCCAGCGCTCGGGCACCACGTTCGCTTCGACGAGCAGCCCGATGTGCTCCGCGCCGCCGGGCACGATCACTTGCGGCAGTCCGAGGTCGCCCGCGACCGTCATGCGCTCGGGCCCGCCGGCGCGCAGGCCGTGGAAGACTTCGTCGGCGATCTCGCCCATCGCGTAGTCGAGCACCGCGCCGATCAGGCCTTCCTTCATCATCTGTTCCATCGCGCGGCCGCCGGAGCCGACGGCGTGGAACACGATCGATTCGTAGCCGCGTTTCTCGAGGAGCTCGATCGCGAGCATCGTCCCGTCGGTCAGCACGCCCAGGTTCGAGATGCCGATCGTCGGCTTACCGCCGCGCCGCATCTCGATCTCGCCGCCGGCGAGCGCCATGCCGTGCGCGGCTCCGGCGGCGTTCGCCAGGATCCGCCGCGTCACCGGGTTCAGGCCCAGCAGGTCGCCCACGGAGAACATCATCGTCACGTCCTTGATGCCCACGAAGGCGGACGTGTCGCCCGACGCGACGGTCGAGACCATGACCTTCGGGAACCCGTACGGCAGCGCTTGCATGACCGCCGTGCAGTTCGACGTGCCTTGCGTCCCACCCAGTCCGATCACGGCGTGCACGCGGTGGACGGCGTGGGCGTCATGGGGCACGCGGGCTCCGTGGTCGCCGTGCAGGTGGAACAGGTCGAGCAGCACCTTCGTCGCGCCCGCGACCATCACCGGCGACGCGGCAGCGCGCGTGGGGTCGACGAGCAACTTCGCGAGCGAGCTGCCGCCGGCCTTCGCGACCTCCTCACGGGTCACGTCGGGCTTCGCGCCGGGAGCGCCGACGACGCCGATGTCGATCAGGAGCGCCGTGCTGCCCAGCGCCTCGATGCGCTCGCGCAGGAACTGCGCTTCGGCGCCTTTCGTGTCGAGCGTGGCGAGGACGGCGATCACGTGGTGCATGGCGAAAGTCTCAGCGTTTTCCGGTGAACCGGAGCGCCGAGAACTCGCGCGCCGCGCCGAGCACCGCGCGCTCGATCGGTAGGCGCTCGGTGGACGAACCGGTCCAGAATCCGTGGCCCGACGTGTGGTCGAGCATGTACTGCGCGTCCTTCGGCGTCTCCATCGCGGCACCGTGCGCCACCAAGATGACTTCGGGATGCAGCTTGCGGACTTCGGCGTACACGGCCTCGGTGCGCTTGGCCGTGTCCGCGATCGTTTCGCCCGAGTCGTAGCCCGTGCGCCCGCCCTTCGTGGTTCCGGCGTGGAAGCAGAAGATGTCCGGCTTGGCTCCTTTGGCGAGCGCGAGCGAGTCCTCTTCGTCGAACGCGAGCCCGATCGTGACGTGGCCCATCTCCTTGGCGAGTAGGAGCATGTCGATCTCGTTTTGGAACGTGATCCCGCTCTTCACGAGCACCTGGTAGATCGTGCTGTCCTTGTCCACGTAGCTGAGCGACGGGCCGATGTTCGAAACCGAGTTCACGCCGATCGACAGCAGGTTCTGGAGCACGGTGCGCATGTCGCGCAGCGGATCGTTCGCGTTCAGGCACGCGCACACGAACGCATCGCCCTGGATCGCGGGCAGGATGTCCTGCTCCGTGTAGCGCAGCGTCTGCTCGTTCGAGTCGAGGATCGGCCACATCATGGCCATCGTCCCCATGCCGTTCGCGCGCAGGCGCGCGCCGGAGAACGTGTTGATGCAGTCCACGCCGGCCTGCTCGAGCAGCTTCGCGACGAGCCCGTTGCCCGCGCTGGCGATCATGACGGGCGTGCGGGAAGCGACTTTCTTGTGGAGCTTCGCCAGGATTTCGGCGCGATTCGTGCGGCGGACGATCAAGGGACGTTTCCTTGTCCAGGGACGTGAGGGCCGCGTAGCGTACTGACGGAGACAACCCATGAGCAGCCTCTCGAACGTGTCCACGACGATTCTCGCCCGATGGCTCGCCGCCGTGCTCGTCCTCGCCGCGAGCGCGCCGGAGAGCCGCGGCCAGGATGCGGCGGCGACCTCGGCCGCACGACCCGCCATCGCGCCGCTCGTCTACGCCGGCGGTGAAGGGGCGGGCGCGGGCAAGCGAATCGTGCTCGTCGCGGGCGACGAGGAGTACCGCTCGGAGGAAGCGCTGCCGCAGCTCGCGCGCATCCTGAGCACGCACCACGGATTCCACTGCACGGTGCTTTTCTCGATCGACCCCACGACGGGCGCGATCGATCCGGACAAGCGCGATTCGATCCCCGGGCTCGCCGCGCTCGACACGGCCGACCTGCTGGTGCTGTTCACGCGCTTCCGCCGTCTGCCCGACGAGGACATGCGTCACATCGTGGAGTACGTCGAGCGCGGCAAGCCCGTGATCGGCATCCGAACCGCGACGCACGCGTTCGCCTACGAGCAGGATTCGACGAGCCCGTACGCCTCGTGGTCGTGGGACTCGAAAACCTGGCCCGGTGGTTTCGGCAAACAAGTGTTGGGCGAAACGTGGATCAACCACCACGGCAAGCACGGCAGCGAGAGCACGCGCGGCGTCGTGCCGAACGCGGTGAAGTCGATGCCGATCCTGAGCGGCGTGAGCGACGTGTGGGGGCCGACCGATGTGTACGGGATCGGCCCCTTGCCGATCGACGCGACGGTGATCCTCGAGGGTTCGATCCAGGAGAGCCTCGAACCCGCGTCGAAAGCCGTCGCGGATCTGCGCAACGCGCCGCGCATGCCCATCGCGTGGATCCGCTTGCGCACGCTCGACAGCGGGCCGAAGAAGGGATCCGTGCAGCGCATCGCGTGCTCGACGATCGGCGCTTCGATCGACCTGCCTTCGCGCGACCTGCGCCGCCTGTTCGTCAACCTCGCCTACTGGTGCACGGGGCTCGAAGGGCAGATCGCAGCCGAACCGAAAGCCGACCTCGTCGGCACGTACGCGCCGACGATGTTCGGCTTCGGCACGTACACGCGCGGAGTGAAGCCCGCCGATTTCGCGCTGCCGGCCCCCGCGAAGGCGTCCGAGAAGTAGCGCACGCGGCGAGGTGAGAGCCCGGGTCGTTCCTCGTTGATGACGGTGTCAGGCACATCCATCCACGTCACTCTTGCTGTGGAAGCTCCACAAGTGTGGATGGATCCAACTGACACCGACGTCAGCCCATTCACCGCTTCAGCGACGTCAGGTAGGCGAGCAAGTCGAGAATCTCCGCGCGCTCGAACGTCGAGAGCAGGCCGCTGGGCATGACGGAGACCTTCGACACGCCGCGGTCCTCGACGTCCTCGAGCGCGATCTCGACCGGCTCGCCGCCGTAGGGATCGACCTGGACGCGCACGGACTTCTCGTCTTGCGACACGATGCGGCCGGCGACGACAGCGCCGTCGATCGTCTGGAAGATCTCGGCCACGTACTCGGGCGCGATCTGTTTCGACGGGTCGAGCACGTGCTGCAGCAGCTCGGCCGCCGTGTAGCGCGCGACCACCTCGCGCAGCTCGGGCCCGGTCGTTCCGCCCGCGTCGTCGATCTTGTGGCACGCGAGGCACGACGCGGTCTCGAAAACGGCGCGACCGCGCGCGGAATCGCGCGTGCCGAGCTTGGCGACGTCTTGCGCGAGATCGTCGTACTTCCAGTTGCGGACGAACTTTCGCGTCGGCGCGGCCTTCGCGATGACCGCGTCCTCTGCGCCGTCCTCGCTCGCGACGACGCGCAGGATGCCGTTCATGCGCAGCCAGTGGCCGGGAAAAGTGCAGACGTACGGATAGTCACCGAGCTCCGTCGGCGCCGTGAACGCGAGCGTTTCCTTCGAGCCCGGCTGCAAGAGCTTCGAGGCGTGGAGCACCTCGGGCATGTCGGGCACGAAGGCCTTCGACCACGCGTCGGGCGATGCGCTCATCGCCTCGGCCGCCATGCCGACCTTCGCCAGCGCACCGCGCGCTGTGACGACGATGTTGTGCGGCATGATGTCGACGTTCTCGAAGACGAACTCGACGGGGCGTCCGGCGGCGACGGTGATCAGCGCGGGGTCGTACGTCAGCGAGTCTGGTACGGGCCGGATGATCGCGACCTTGGGGCCCGCCTTGCGGCGTGCCTTGCGCAACTCGCTCGTCGTCTCCGCGTCGAGCTTCGAACCGCCGGCGCTCAGCTCGTCCGCGAGCGCGAGCCATCCGCGATCCACGCTCGTTCCGGCGTGCTGCGCGAGCTTGTTGCGCAGATCGTGCGCGACCGCCTGCGGAACGCCGTCGGGCCAGGCGGCCACGGGGATCGTGCGCAGGGCGCCGACCACGGCCGGCCCCAGACCCAAGTCGAAGGCCTGTCCCGCGAGCGCTCGCGCGGCTTCCGCTGCGCGCTCCGGTGACTTCGCGAGAGCCGCGAGTGCGCTCGCGGCCGCCTGACGCTCCCGCACTTCGTCGTCGACGAGGCTCCAGGTCGCGCGACCGTCGATCGCGGCGAACCGGACGTCGTCGACGATCGCCCGGCGGGCGTCTAGGAGAACGACGTGCACGTCCCCGAGGCGCGCGCCGAACTGCTCGTCCGTCCGGTTCCACACGACGACGCGGTCGATGATGGCCTCGGAACCGAGGTCGAGCTCCCACCACGGATCGGGACGGTCCTCGATCGTGTGCGTCTGTCCGCCGTCGCCGTACGCGCCACTCGTGTTGCCGTCGAGCGCGCGCGCGGCGACACCGCCCCAGTTGGTGGTCGATTGAGTCGCCGTCCCGCGGCGCGCGACGTTCGTGCTGCCGTCGTAGACCTCGACCTCGGCCAGGGTGAGCGTGCGCGCGGGACCGGCGAGCTCGATGCGCACGTAGCGACCGCTCGCGTTCGCGCGCACGGCGTCTGGAAGTGGCTCGAGGAACGCCGCGAGCACGCGCGGATAAAGCCCGTCGAGAGCACGTTGGTCGCGCACGAACGGCACCGCCGCCAGGACGTCGATGCGGCGCGACGCCGATAGCGCGCTCGTCCAGGCGTCGTCGAACGAGCGCCGGAAATCGATCTGCGCCGCGAGCGCGAGCCTCCGAGTCGATGCGCGCCGGCCGGTCGTGGCGAGCTGCTCGACTTCGACCGGGAATCGCTCGGACTCGAACCAGGGCAGCGTTGCGAACAGTCCCGACAGGTGGTGATCGGTGTGTCCGCCGTCCTGCTCGTCCGCGCGAGTGATCGCGGCGACGAGTTCGTCGAGCGGCTTCGTCGTGCGTAGCTTCGCGAGACCGCGAACGGCGACCTCGTATTCCTCTGGATCGAGCCCGTATCGGCCGACCAGTTCGGCGTAGAGCGCAACGCTTGGGGACTTTTGCGCGAGCAGGACCTCGGTCTCGCTGCGCGCGAGCACCCACGCCTGCGCCTGCGCATCGTCGGCCGCGAACGGTGCGCCCTTCGCGACCGCCGCGCGCCAATGCGGCTCGAGTGCGCGCATCGTTTCGGTCAGCGCGTACTCGATGTTCGCGTCCATCGGCCTCTGCAACACGCGCAGCGCCGTCTCCGCCGCCGTCGCGCTCTCGACGAAGCTCAGCGCGACCAGCGCCTCGAGCCGCACGCGCGGATGATCGTCCAGGATCGCCCGCTCGAGATACGGCATCGTGTCCACGAGCGCGCGGCGCGCGTGACGTGCCACGCGCACCGCCGCCGCGCGCGCGCGCGCATCGGGCGATCGCAGCACGCGCTCGAGCAGCTGCCAGTCCACGGCGGCGTGTTGTGCCTGCAACCACAGCACTTCGAGCCGGTGGTGCTCGAACTCCGCGTCCTTCGTGTCGAGCGCCTTTTCAAAAGCGCGAGCGGCGTCGACGACGTCCTTCGACGGCCGCGACGAGAGCTCGATGCGCGTCCGGTAGCGCACGCGGTCCTCGGGCGACTTCAACAGCTCGAGCAGTTCCGGGATCGGACGCCCCGCGATCGCAGCGGGCTGCGAGAGCGCGCGCCCCTTCGCCGTCACGCGGTACACGCGGCCGTGCACGTGGTCGCGGCTCGGATCGCGCAGGTGGTGCTGCATGTGCCCGATCAGCGGGTTCTGCCAGTCGAGGAAGTACAACGCGCCGTCGGGGCCGACTTCGATGTCCACCGGCCGGAAGTTCGTGTCCGCGCTGAAGACGATCGGCTCGCGCTCGTCCGCGCCGAAGCCCGCGCCGTCGTCGCGCAGCGCGTAGCGGAAGATCCCCTGGAACCCGATCACGTTCGCGATCAAGTAGTCGCCCTGCATCTCGGGCGGGAAATGCAGGCTGGAGAGGATCTCGGTACCGCCCGCGGGTCGGCTTTTCTGCGCGAGGAACGTCGCGATCTTCGGGTGCTGCTGCGGCGACTCGAGATGCCCCGAGATCGGCAGTGCGTAGAAGTTCTCGTTCCCCGTGCCGTCGGTGACGAAGTCCTGGCCCCAGCGGTCGAACACGTGGCCGTGCGGGTTGAGGAATCCGTACGCCGCATAGCGTTCGAAACGACGCGTGCGCGGCTCGTAGCGCCACACGCAACCGTCCTTCTGTCGCACGACCCCGTGCACGGTTTCGACCTGCGTGCGGTGGAAGATCCCTTCCTGGAAGTAGAGCCCGCCGTCGGGGCCGAGCACGAAGCTGTTCGACGCGTGGTGCGTGTCGGCCGAGCCGAGACCTTCGAGCACGTTCTCGCGCTCGTCCACGACGCCGTCGCCGTTCGAGTCGCGCAAGTACTGGAGGTGCGGCGCCGTCGCGACGAACACACCGCCGTTCCAGAACTCGAAGCCGGTCGGGTTGTGCAAGTTGGACACGAACGGCGTGCACGTATCGGCGCGACCGTCACCGTCCACGTCCTCGAGCACGATCAGCTTGTCGCGCGCCGGCTCGTCGGGCTTCGCATTCGGGTACGAGGGCCACACGGCGACCCACAGCCGCCCGCGCGTGTCGAACGACATCTGCACCGGCTTCGCGAGCTCGGGAAAGCGCGCTTCGTCGGCGAAAAGCGTCACTTCGAGGCCGGCGCCCGGCGTCATGCGCCCGATCGCCTCGGAGCCCGACAGGAACCGGTGTTGGCCGTTCGGACCGTCACCCGGGCGGTTCGTCGGCACCGGGATCTGCAGCGGGGTCGGGACGCGCGAGATCGAGCCGGCGGCCAGGCCGCGCACCTGCTCCCAGATGCCGCGATCGAAGTTCGCGCACTCCGCGTCGAGCAGCTCGAGCTCGCGCTGCATGACCTCGCGGTTCGTCTGGTCGTTGTAGGTGAGCTGCGAGCGCTCTCCGTAGACGTTGTAGCCGTCCGCGACGTGGTGGCGGCGGAACCAGCGCGCGTCCTTCTTGGCGACGAGTCGACGCACGGACTCGACGCGCTGCGCGTCGGGTACCGGCGCGTCGGGGAACAGCGACGCCGCGAGGATCCCTGCGAACGTGGCGTTGCCGTGCGCGTTGAGCCGGATGCCGTCGACCGTCAAGGTTTCCCAGCCGATGTCGTAGGCGGGGAGAAGCCCGTCCGTCGCGTCGACGAACGGCGTCGACTTCGCGCTGGCGACCGTGCGGACGGCGGCTGCGTACTGCGCGATCCGCTCGTTCGTCGCCTTCGCATCGGGCAGCAGCGGATCGCGGTGGTCCTCGGACGGGATCGGCGCGACGAGGACGACGCGCGGAGCCTCGCGCCCGTCGTAGCGCTGCGCGCGCAAGTGGTCGACGAAGGCCGAGAGATCGGCGGTGAACTGCGCGACACCCGCCGGCCCTCGGAAGGACTCGACGCCGCCGAACATCGCCACGACGACGCTCGCCCGCACTGCCGCGAGATTCTCATCGGGCGTCCCGAATCCGCTGGTGCGCTGCCGCGTGACGACTTCGTCGCCCGCGAAGCCGAGGTTGCGGACGCTGAGCCCGAACTCCGGATGTGCCAGCTGGAGCCGCGCCTCGAACGTCCCGTCGTGCACCATGCGCTCCGCGAGTACGTTGCCGACGATCGCGACGACGTCTCCCGAGCGGAGCTCGAGTCGCGGTTCCTGAAGGGCGAGGACGAACGCGACGAGGCTGAGCATGGGCTGCGCAGTCTAAAGGCGACCGCCAGGCGCGGGCGAAACGACCCGCTCTAGATCCTCCAGACGATCACGACCCCGTTCGTCAGGTCGTGCGTGCTCGCCGTGGGCCCCTGAGCGAGCGCCGTCGCGTGAACCGACGTCAGCGCACCGACGAGAAAGAAGGACCACGCGCGCGAAAGAGAACGCGATCGAGGCGTCATCGGAAGTCCCCTGAACGGGAAGGAACCAGGCCGGACCCGTTCCGAGCCTATCGAGTAGAGCGGATCGCGCCAGTCTCCGTCGAAGCGGGAAACCGCATCCCCGAAGCGACCGTCGCCGAGCTCGCCCCTCAGGAGAGCGGCGGCAACTGCCCCGCGCGCACGAACGCCGCCTCGTACAGGTAGAGGCCCGCGAGGACCACGACCCCGAGGAGCGACATCACGACGGCCGGACCACCGACGAGTGCCGGAATCATGCCGCCTGTCGCGAACCAGGCGATGACGAGCGCGCTCGGGGCGATCGCACCGACGAGGAGCGACGTCTGGAATGCGCGCGGGATCCCGTGGACTGCGATCGTGCCGAGGAACGCGGCGGCCTGGCGCGCGTTGTCCGTCGGATGGCGCTTCAAGCGCTCGGCCGCGGCGAACCCCGCGTGCACGAGCGTCGCACCGACGGCGATGACGAGAAGGCCCGCCGGATGGCGCGCGAAGGGCGCCAGCGCGACCGCGCCGCACATCACGGCCTGCACGAGCAAGTGCGGCAGCACGAGCCCGCCCTGCCACAGGTCGCGGCCCTCGCACTGCTGAAACAGGAACGCGGTGTAGCCCGCCGTCGCGAGTCCGAAGATCGCGTTCGGCCAGCGCAGTCCGTCCGCGATCGCGTCGTAGCCGAGGTAGCGCGCCACCAGCACGGCGAACGTCGTCCCCCCGAAAGCCGTGAGCACCCAGCCGCCCTTGACGAGCCAGCTCTTCGTGTTCGGCCGCGTCAGCAGGCGGAAGAAGAGCATCGGCCGCGCCAAGTCGTGCACGAGCAGGAACGTGGTGATCAGCGTGAACGCGAGCGCGAGCACTTCCGGCAGATACGCGCTCGCGAAGCCTTCGAGGCCGAGTGCTGCCGCGAACGGCGCGAGCACCGCCGCACCGGCCGCGATGCCCTTCGTGACCAGGTACGCCGCTACGTGCCAGCCCCATTCGACGCGGTGTCCCGCGTCGAGCACGGTGCGCGTGTCCGGTTCGGTCGCGATCTCCTCCGGCCACGCGTCGGTCTTGTGCGGCGGACGATCGCTCCAGATGTACGTCTCCGGACGTTCAGCGAGTCCGGGCTTCAAGAGCGTCGGCTCGACCTCGACGTAGTGCACGTTCGGGCCCGTGCCCTGCTCGAGCCCGCGCTGCTCGGTCGGTAGCGCGGCGACCATCTGCGAGATGCGCGACGTCGGGTCGTGCAGGTCGCCGGCGATGATCGCGGTCTCGGGGCACACGACGACGCACGCGGGCTCGAGCTTTTTCTCGACGCGGTGCGCACAGAAGTGGCACTTCTCGGCCGCGCCCGTGTCCTCGTTCAAGTAGATCGCGTCGTAGGGACAGCCCTGCATGCACGCGCGACAGCCGATGCACGCGTCGCGATCGAGGTCGACGATGCCGTCCTTGCGCTTCTCGAGCGCGTTGACCGGACAGATCGTGACGCACGGCGCCTTCGTGCAGTGGTTGCAGCGCAGCACCGCGAAGTGCCGCTTCACCGCGGGAAAGCGGCCCTTCTCCTGGTACTTGACCCACGTGCGGAAGTTGCCGACGGGGACGTCGTTCTCGGCCTTGCAAGCGACGGTGCAGGCGTGACAGCCGATGCAGCGCCGATGGTCGATCAGGAATCCGTATTGCATGAGCGGGGCGCGCCATCATGGCGGCGCGCGCCGCGCAGGCAAGCTTCCGATCCCACGCGCGCCAGAGCCCGTGAAGAATTCACCGGCGACGCACCGCGGAAGCGGCGGCACCAAGAGTTGAGAGCGCGCAGGCTCGATCTCCATCGCGCGCGTCAGCGCAGGTAGGGTACGCGCAGGAACTCGAGGCTCGGCCGCGGCGATCCGGTGGTCAGCTCGGAACCGTCGGCCGCCTGGTCGAAGTCGACCTGGAAGCGCAGGAACGCGAGGTTCGCGACGCTCTCGAGAGTGTTCGCGTCGGACGACCAAGCGCTCCCGAGCGCCCTGTCGGGCTGGCCCAAACCGTCGTCCGGCGCGCCTTGGAACGTGATGCGGATCGAGGCCGAGGTCGGCAGCGAATCGTGCACGCCGTCGGTCGCGATGCGGAACGTGCGCGGATACAGCGTGTACGTCGAGCCCGCGCCGAAACCCGCGAGCGGCGTGCCCGCACCGGCGACGGTGAGGCGCAAGCTCGTGCCCGGGGCGCTCGCCGACTCGACTTCGAAGCGACCCGCGCCGCCGGCCGTCTGCAGAGCCAACTCCGCGCCGACGAGCAGCGCCGGATCGCTCGACCACAGCGCATCGGAGATGCTCGCGGCGTCGATCACGAGCGTGCGTCCGTCTACGTCGACATACGCCGCATTTGGCGCGCTCGCCAGCGTCCCGGTCGCGATCGCCGGCAGACGCAACACGCGCGCGTTCGCGCCCGCGTTGCTCGTCAGCACGAAGCCGTTCGCATCCGTGCCCGCGAAGCGCAGGTCGATCGGGCCCACACCACCGACCGGCATCCACTGCGAGCGCGAGAACGAATCGGGCCCGAAGCTCGGCACGAGCCGATCCCACATGAGCGGGTCGTTGGGGTCGTCGCCCCCGCCGACGGGCGGCGGCTTGATGACGTCGCGGATGGACGAATTCGAAACAGTGGGCGCGAGAATCCCCGCGAGGTCCGGCACGTGGAGCTGGATCAGCCCCGGTCCGCCGTCTCCGCCGCTGCCGATCACGGCCGCCGGGTTCGGCAGCGGTAGGCACCCTGGATCGAACGGAGTGACGAGGTTGATCGAGTCCTCGCCGGACGTCGTCGGGATTCCGCCGGGACCGGCGCCGCCCACGCCGTTCCGGCCTTCGCCACCTTGGCCGCCGAGCGCCACGAGCGTTCCCGGACCCGTGCCCGCAAAGGGGCAATCGCGCAGATCGATCGTGCGTCCGGCCTGGAGCACGAGATGACCGCCCGAGCCTCCGCCGCCGCCCGCACCGACGCGGTTGATCCCGCTCGTGTTCTCGCCGCCTCCGCCCGAGCCGCCCGAGACGTCGATGCGCGCGTTCAAGCCCAACACGATGTCGCCCAACGCGTGGATCACGAGCGATCCGCCGCCGCCGCCGCCACCGCCGCCGATTTCATCGCTCACCGGCGAATAGGGCGTCGTGGGGAAAGTGGCCGTCCGACACGCATCTCCGCCGCCGCCGCCGCCCGCTCCGGCCCACGGGCGCGGGAGTTCGCCCACGATCGTCGCGCCGCCGGCCGTGCGCATCCGGCCCCAGAAGTCGTTGGTCGGATCGCCGTCGACGAAGGGCCCCGCTCCCGGAAGACCGGGTTGCGGCGCGATGCCGAGGCCGCCCAGCGCACCGTTCGCGCCCGGCCCGCCCGGACCGCCTTGCTCGACGTCGAGCCCGATGCGCGTCTGCTCCGCGCAGCCCGTCGCCGCGATCCGCACATCGGGGCCGAAACGGCCGCCGCCGCCGCCCGAGCCGCGGCGTTGGTTGACGTCGGTGGAGGCGTTGAAACCGCTCTCACCGCCACCACCACCACCGCCGACCGTGTTGAACGCGCCGTAGCCGCTCTCGCCCTGCGGTGTCGATTGCGTGCCGAGGATGCTGGCCGTGCCGCCTCGTCCTCCGCCGGCGATTCCCGTCGTGCCGGCCGAGGGGCCGCCCGTGTTGAACGTCGCGACGCCCTGGTGGTTCACGCCGCGCGCGATCACCTGTCCCCAGATCACGACGTTCCCGGTCGCGGCGATCCGCGCGGGGTTCGGCCCGCTGATGCGCAGCGTGCCCTCGACGCGCAGGTTGCGCACGCTCACGTAGCCGCGCACGACTTGCTGCTGCTCCGTCTGGTCGTCGTTCGTGATCAGCGAGAAGCTCGTGTCGAGCACGAACGTCTGGCCGAAGGGAATCGTCCAGTCGAAGTCGCCTCCCGGTCCACCGTCACCCGGGAAGTGCGTCGTAGCGGTCAGGCTGCTGCTGCGACCCCACAGCGCGCGCTCGTCGCGGCGACCCGCGGTCAGGTCCTCGCCCGAAGGACCGTCGAAACCTTGGAAGACCTGGCCGGCGGTCGTGGCGCGCGGAGCCGCGGCGTCCAACGCCTGGGCCAGGAAGAGCGGCAGTCCAAGGACCGCCAACGCCGGGAGGAAGTAGCCGACGGACGAGCGGGACGAGCGGGGAGTCGCGTGCATGTCGAGACCTCGGGAGGCGGAGCAAGAGCGCGGGTTGCGGGTTCCGGAGCCGTGGCGTTCGCAACCTCTGTCCCCCCGCGTCGCTCGCGCGGGGGGACGTCGAAGTGAACCCCCCTGCGTGGTTTCGCACTTCGTGCTGCGCGGTCTCGAATCGTCGATCGATCCCGCATCGCGCTGTGGCGCGCGACCGCGTTCCGGTCCCGGAACGCACGCGCTGTTCCCGCACGCGCGTTACGGCCGAGCGAGTTCACGTTGCGGACGCGCGCGCGGAACTCGAGTGAACTCCGAGCTCCGCCCGCGTACGGCGCCACCATGAGCTGAGAGCGCGCAGGCACGGCGCCACGCGCGCAACCCCGCGTGCGACCCGCGACCCCGTCAGCCCTTGGTGGACGCGCTTCGGGCCGGCATCGCGATCGAGAGCACCGTCGCCAGGGCGAGCGTCCCCAGCACGACCACGAGCGACACGGTCGTGTCGATCTTGATCGGGGAGCTCTTCTCGAGTCCCACGATCGGCAGGTAAGGCGGCGCGCTCATCAGGAGCAGTTTCACACCGACGAAGGCCAGGATCAGGATCAGGGCCGGCTTCAAGAACCGGAACTTCAGGATCAGCACCGCGAGGCAGAAGTACAGCGAGCGCAGACCGAGGATCGCGAAGATGTTGCTCGTGAAGACCAGGAACGGATCCGGCGTGATCGCGAAGATGGCCGGGATGCTGTCGACGGCGAAGACGAGGTCGGTGACCTCGACGAGCAAAAGCGCCAGGAAGAGCGGCGTGATCGACCACTTCGCGGACAGAGATCCCGGCGGCGGAGGATCCATGACGTCCAGACCCGTCGCCGGGTCACGCCTGTAAGTCGGCTTCAAGGTGCGCTTCGTGAAGAAGCGCTGGCCGTCGTAGAACTCGACGGTCCGGAAGGCCTTCTTGGCCAGCTTGACCACGATGTTCTGCGACGGGTCGTCGTTGCCCTTGATCAGCGCCATCTTGAGCGCCGTCAGGATCAGGAACCCTCCGAAGACGATCAGGATCCACTGGTACTCGAGGATCAGCCCCGCTCCGAGGAAGATCATCCCGCCGCGCATGAAGAGCGCGCCGAGGATGCCCCAGAAGAGCACGCGGTGCTGGTACTTCGCCGGCACCGCGAAGAACGAGAAGACCAGCGCGATGACGAAGATGTTGTCCATCGCCAGCGACTTCTCGACGACGTAGCCGACGAGGTACTGCTTGGCTGCGTCCGCCCCGGGTACTTCGCCGGCGACGATCAGCGGGCCGCCGGCTTCGACGGCGGCCAGCGTGTTGTACATGGCTGTCTCGAGTCCGAGTCCGAGCCAGTGGTTCTCGTAGGCGAAGTAGACGAAGACGCTGAACGCGACGCCGCAGGTCAGCCAGACCACCGACCAGGCGACGGCCTCCTTCATGCGCACCTCGTGCGCCTCGCGGTGGAAGACGCCCAGGTCGAGCGCCAGGAAGGCGGCGATGAGAGCGAGGAAGCCGACGTAGGCCCAGAGCTTCGAGGTCGCGGGATCCACGGCGATGCCGGACGTCTGGCCGAGATCCAGCGCGGCGGCGATCAGAAGCGGGAGCGTGTCCATGGGTGATGTGCACCCGTGTGCGCCATCCCGGCCCTCCGGGATGCACGAACCGGAGCGAATCGGAGGGGGAACTCTACTCGCCCGAGCGAGGTCAAGACCATCCCTGCGCGTAGGGATTACGACGGGCGTTTCCGCTGGCGTGTGCGGAGTGGGGCCTTAGGTTCTCCTTTGGACCGGCCGACGGTGGGCTGGGTTCGAACCCGATCATGAAGTCGAAGATTTTGTTGGGCGCCGTGCTCGTCGTCGCCGTCCTGTTCTTCCTGAATCGGATGCTGAACGAGACCCCGCGGTACATGGAGTCGTCGCCTTCCACGGGACTGCCCGCGAGCGGGGAGGTGCGCGAGAAGTTCATCGTCGGCTTCTTGCCCGTGACATGACACCTCACCTGCCCGGTCACCAGTTGGGTGAGCCAGCACAGCACGAGCGGCACGCAGTTCCAGGCGCAGAAATTCACCGACTTCTCGTCGATGAAGGAGGCGTTGACCGCGCGCGTGATCGACGCGACGTTCATGATCGCGCCGCTGGCGATGAAGCTCGCGTCGGACGGCGTGCCCGTGAAGATCTGCTACTTGGGACACCGCGACGGCAGCGCGCTCGTCGTGCACCAGGATTCGGACATCCGCTCCTTCGCGGACTTGAAGGGCAAGACGGTCGCGATCCCGAGCCGGTTCTCGAACCAGAACCTGCTCATGTACCGGATGATGAAGCGGACGGGCATGCAGCCGGGCGACATCGTGTTGAAGGAAGTGCCGCCGCCCGAACACCCGGTCAGCCTCGCGACGCGGTCGGTCGACGGCTACATCGTCGGCGAACCGCACTGCACGAAGGCCGAGATGGAGGGATACGGACGCGTGCTGGTCGAGATGAAGGACCTGTGGCCGGACTTCATCTCGTGCGTGCTGGTCGTGCGCCAGGAAGTCATCGATGGACGCCGGCCGCTCGTGGACGAACTCGTGCGCGGGATCGCCGCGTCCGGTGAGTGGCTCGACGAGGACCGGCGAACCGGCGCGCGCAATCGGCGTGATGCGGCCGTGATCGTGGGCAATCACTTCTACAACCAGAAGCCCGAGTTGCTCGAGCGGGTGCTCACGAAGGACCTCGACCGCGTCTCCTACACGAACCTGATCCCGCCGAGGGAGAGCTTCGAGGAGATCATGGACTTGTCGATCGAAGCGGGCATCCTGCCGCGTCGGATGAGCTTCGAGAGCTACTGCGACACGACCTTCGCCCCCGATCTGGAGACGGTCGACATGCCATTCGATCGCCTCCCCGGACTTCCAGACGACGACTCGCGATGACGGTGGCTCCGCTCGCGATCGCCGTCGGTTCCATCGCACTGCTCTACGTCGCGTCGCGCCTGCGCGACCCGTGGCCGAAGTGGCTCCTGCCGTTCGCGAGCGCCGTGCTGTTTTCGTGCGCGTGGCAGCTCGCCTGCGAGTGGAAGAGCTACGAGGTCGCGCAAGCCGACGGCTCGCTGCGCCGAGTGTGGGTCTGGCCGACGCCGGGCCAGGTCGCGACCGGCATGGCGGATCTCCTGTCGGACGGGACCGTGCTGCGCTATTCGATCGCGAGCCTCTACCGCGTGGCGGCCGGGTTCGGACTCGCCTGCGCGATCGGCATTCCGCTGGGACTGTGGATGGGTTGGTCGCTGCGCGCGTTCCAAGCCGTGAATCCGCTGGTACAGGCGCTGCGCCCGATTTCGCCCATCGCTTGGATCCCGCTCGCGATCCTGTGGTTCGGCGTGAAGGACGCGTCCGCGATCTTCCTGATCTTCTTGTCGTCGTTCTTCCCGATCGTCACGGGCACCGTCACCGCGGTGCGCGCGATCCCCGTCGTGTACGTGCGCTCGGCGCAGAACTTCGGATTGGGCGGCGCCGAGCTGTTTCGCCGCGTCGTATTTCCCGCTGCATTGCCGCAGATCGTGACGAGCTTGCGCATCGCGCTGGGCATCGCCTGGGTCGTGATCGTCGCCGCGGAGATGATCGCGGTCGACTCCGGGCTCGGCTACTTGATCCAGGACGCGCGCAGCGCGAGCAACTACGACCGCGTCGTCGGCGCGATGATCTGCATCGGCATCCTCGGCATCGGACTCGACTGGGCGATCCGGCGGTTGGAGATGCTCGACGAAGTGCGGTGGGCGTTCCCGAAGCACCGCAGCGAGCTCGAGACCGAAGCCGTGCGCGCGAAGCTCGACCTCGCGCGTGCCCGGAAAGTTGTGAAGCCGTGACGGACACGAATCGCCCCGCGCGTGCGCCGAAGATCTCGGTGCGCTCCTTGAACAAGGTGTTCCAGCGCAAGGAGGACGAACTGCACGTCCTGGCCGACGTCGATCTCGACGTGGTCGCCGGCGAGTTCGTGTGCCTGCTCGGGCCTTCCGGCTGCGGGAAGTCCACGTTCCTGAACATCGTCGGCGGTTTCGAAACGGCGACGAGCGGAACGGTCGAGGTCGACGGCTTGCACGTCTCCGGACCGGACAGGAAGCGAGTCTTCGTCTTCCAGGAGTACGGCATTTTCCCCTGGGCGAACACGCGCGCGAACATCGCGCTCGGGCTGCACGACCGCTCCGCGCAGGACGTCGAGCGGATCACGCAGCACTACATCGATCTCGTGGGCCTTCGAGGTTTCGAGAACAGCTTCCCTCACGAGCTGTCGGGCGGCATGCGCCAGCGCGTCGGGCTCGCGCGCGCGCTGGCCGTTTCGCCGGACGTCGTGTTCATGGACGAGCCGCTGGGAGCGCTCGATTCGTTGACGCGTCTGCAGATGCGCGGCGAGCTCCTGCGACTGTGGCGCAGCGAGAAGATGACCATCCTGTTCGTGACCCACGACGTCGACGAATCGATCCAGTTGGCCGACCGCATCGTCGTGATGACGCAGCGCCCCGGCCGCATCGCGGAGATCGTGCCCGTGACGATGCCGCACCCGCGCGACGTCGGCAGCGCCGAGTACGGGCGGATCAAGAACCGCCTGTACGAGTTGCTCGGCGTCAGCCACGCGGTCTGAACGACGCGGGACGAACCGAGCTCGCGCTCGCTCGCTAGGATTCGCGCTCATGAAGCGCAGGTGGATTCTCGTCGTCTCGAGCGCGCTCCTGGCGTGCCAGAGCTCCAAGCCCGCCGCGCCCAGCGCACGAACGCACGCGCTCGTCGCGGTGCCTCCGGCTTCGACGGCCGCCGAGATGCCGCGCGCCGTCAAGGTGCGCGCGCTCTACGCGAAGCGCGAGGTCATGATCCCGATGCGCGACGGGGTGGAGCTCCACACCGCGATCTACACGCCGAACAACGCGCCGAACGCGTTCCCGATCCTCTTGCGGCGCACGCCGTACTCGTGCCGGCCGTACGGCGCCGACGCGTTCCCCGACACGCCCGGACCCACCGACCTCTTCACCGACGCGGGCTACGCGTTCGCGATCCAGGACGTGCGCGGCGCCTACATGTCCGAGGGCGAGTTCCTCGACATGCGCCCGCAGATCGCCGACAAGCGCTCGCAGAGCGACGTCGACGAGTCGAGCGACGCGTGGGACACGATCGACTGGCTCGTGAAGAACGTCGCGGGCAACAACGGCCGGGTCGGCATGTGGGGGATCAGCTACCCCGGCTTCTACGCCGCGGCCGGGATGATCGACGCGCATCCCGCCTTGAAGGCCGTGTCGCCGCAAGCCCCGATCGCCGACTGGTGGTGGGACGATTTCCACCACAACGGCGCGCTCTTCCTCCCGCACGCGTTCCTCTTCCTGGCGAGCTTCGGCGTGCCACGCCCAGAGCCGACGACCGAGCGGAACGCTCGCTTCGACGCGGGTACGCCCGACGGCTACGAGTTCTTCTCGCGCGCGAGCGTCGCCGATCTGGGCCGAGAGCACCTGAAGGGCAACGTGCGCTTCTGGAACGATCTGATGGCGCATCCGACCTACGACGAGTTCTGGAAGGCGCGCACTCTGCTGCCGCACTTGAATCGCGTCACGCCCGCGGTGATGACGGTCGGCGGTCTGTTCGACGCGGAGGATCTGTACGGACCGCTGTCGATCTACGCCGAGGTGGAGAAACGCAATCCGGGCATCACGAACACGCTGGTGATGGGTCCGTGGGTGCACGGCGGATGGGCGCGGACGGACGGGGATGCGCTGGGACAAGCGCGTTTCAGATCGAAAACAGGCGTTTTCTACCGCGAGCAGGTCGAGAAGCCGTTCTTCGATCACCACCTGCTCGGCGCGCCGGATCCGAAGTTGCCCGAAGCGCTCGTGTTCGACACGGGGACGAACGAGTGGCGGCGATTCGACGTTTGGCCGCCGGACGACCTCGCGCCGCGCGCGCTCGAGTTCGACATGGCGGGTCGCGCGAACGTCGACGCGGCGGTGCTCGGCCGTGCCTCGATCGAATCGAGCGGTGCCGGCGACGACGCGCTCGCGCGCTTCGTCAGCGATCCGCAGAAGCCGGTCCCGCACACGCAGTCGATCGTGCTCGGCATGAACAGGGAGTACATGGTCGAGGACCAGCGCTTCGCCGCGCGTCGGCCCGACGTCGCGACCTTCACGACCGAGCCCTTGTCCGAGGACGTGACGGTCGCCGGCCCGTTGAAGGTCCGCTTGCGCGTCTCGACCGACGGCACGGACGCCGACTGGGTCGTCAAGATCGTCGACGTCTTCCCCGCCGACGCGGCCGACCCGACGGATCTGCCGCTCGTCGCCGGTCAGCGCAACGGGGGCTACCACATGCTCGTGCGCGGCGACGTGATGCCCGGGCGTTTTCGCCGCGGTTTCGAGCATGCGTCGGCATTCGTCCCGGGCGAGGTCGAGGACGTCGACTTCGTCTTGTGGGACGTCCTGCACACGTTCAAGAAGGGGCACCGAGTCCAAGTCCAAGTGCAGAGCACGTGGTTCCCGCTCGTCGCGAGCAATCCGCAGGTTTTCCGCCTCGATCTGTGGGAGGCGAAACCGGCGGAGATGCGTGCTTCGACGCACGTGATCCACGCCGGGTCTGGGGTCGATGTCGGAGTCCTCGGGAAGCGCTGATGCCCGAGCTCCCCGAAGTCGAGACGACCGTGCGGCTGATCCGACCCGGGCTCGTCGGGCGCACGATCACGAGCGCGAGCGTGGCGTGGCGCCGAACCGTGGTCGCGGACGAGTTCGAGCCGCGCGTCACCGGCGCGCGCATCGCCAGCGTGCGCCGTCGCGCGAAGTACTTCGTCATCGATCTCGAGCGCCGCGGCGAATCGGCCGGCGCGATCGTCGGGCACCTGCGCATGACCGGGCGCGTGCTGGTCCAATCGGCGCGCGCGTCGGCGCCCGACTACGCGAAGGTCGCGCTCGCGCTCGACGACGGGCACGTGATGCACTTCGTCGACGTGCGCAAGTTCGGCCGCCTTGTGTGGCACGCCGACGCGGCGGCGGAGCTCGCGGATCTCGGCCCCGAACCGCTGGGCGACGAGTTCACGGCCGAGTGGCTCCAACGCGCTCTGCGCGAACGACGGCGCGTGCTCAAGCCGCTGCTGCTCGACCAGACGTTCCTCGCCGGGCTCGGCAACATCTACGTCGACGAGTCGCTGCACCGATCGGGCCTGCATCCGCTCGCGAAGTCCGAGCGCGTGAAGCCCGCGCAGTCCGTGCTGCTGCACCGCGAGATCCGCGCGGTGCTCGAAGAGGCGATCGAGCGCGAGGGCTCGAGCTTCGACGTCTTCTACCGCACGCCCGAGGGCAACCCGGGTTCGTACCAGGACCAGTTCCGCGTGTACGGCCGCGACGGAAAGCCGTGCCGCGCGTGCGGGACGACGATCGCGAGGCTCGTCGTCGGTCAGCGCGGCACGCACGTGTGTCCGCGCTGCCAACCGAAGCCGCGCGCGCGGACCTGAGGGCACCCACGCGACCGGTTGGCGAGACAAGCGCGCACGCCGGGTCGACGGCGGCGTGGTCCTGTTGCGCGGACTCGACCCCGAATCCGGCGTCGGACCCGCTCGCGGATCAGCTCGCGCGCTGCTTCACGAGCTGGCCGAGTTCCGCGACGTCCGGCCACTGGTCGGCCGCGAGCGCGAGGTAGAGCGTCACGTCCTCGGGCGGGAACTTCGTGTCGAGGTCCGCAGCGGCGGCCGCGACCTGCGCGCCGGCGGGCTTCGACTTCTCGATGTCCTCGATCATCCCTTCCTGGTGTTCGACGCCGGTCGCGTCGAGGAAGCCCGTCACCAGGTCCTTGCGATGGCGGATCAAGTAGGCGCCGAACACTTCGTAGGCTAGATCCGCGCTCTTGCCGGCTTCGAGGATCGTCTTCGCGCGCTTGGCGCGCTGCACCATCGGCAGCTTGCGCACGGCTTGCGGACGGAAGCGCAGCGACATCGCGACTTCCTTGTCGAGGGGACCGAAGCCCTGGATCTCGAGCCCCTCGTAGATCTGGAGGAAGCGCTCCGGGGACATCGCGTGCAGGTGCTCGAGGACGGTCATGATCGTGGGCTCCGGAAGACGAACGGGCGGAGAAGTCTAGTGTCCCGACTCCGGATCACGCCACGAAAGTCGGGACACTCGAGCTCGTGCTCCGCTCGCTTTCAGGTCGTCCTGTTCGGCGCCGGGCCGAGTCGCTATAGACCTTTCGCATGAGGCCGTCGCGTGTCGGTTCGAAGCGCGAGAGCCTTCTCTTGGCGAGCCTGGCGCTGTTCGTCGGCTTCTTCGTCACGGCCAACTTCCTGGGCGCGAAACTGTGGGAGTTCACGCTGTTCGGCCTGCGCCCGCGCCACCTCGGCCTCGACGGCGAAACGTTCGTCGCGACGGCCGGGATCCTGGCGTTCCCGCTCACTTTCGTGCTGACGGACATCGTGAACGAGTACTTCGGGATGCGCATCGTGCGCACGTTCACTTGGCTCGCGATCGCGGTGAACCTGGTCCTGCAGCCGATCGTCCTCGGCGCGGCGGCCGCGCCCACGGTGAGCTTCACCCCGGGGTGGAGAACGCAGTCGCGCACGCGGCGTACCAGCTCGCATTCGGCACGACGTGGACGATCACCATCGCGAGCCTCGTGGCCTTTGCGCTCGCGCAGTTCGTCGACGTCGCCATCTTCTCGTGGCTGCGGCGCAAGACCGGAGGCAAGGCGATCTGGCTGCGCGCGCAGGGAAGCACGGTGATCAGCCAGCTCCTCGACACGTTGATCGTGATCTACCTGGCGTTCTACGTGCTGCCCGCGCTCGCCGGAGATCCACACATGGACGCGGCCGCCGCCGGGCGCATCGCGCTGACGAACTACGTCTACAAGTTCGCGCTGGCGGTCCTGCTCACGCCGCTCCTCTACTTCGTGCGCGCGATCGTCGTGAGCTGGCTCGGAACCGACGAGGCCGCACGGCTCGCCGACGAGGCGCACCGTACGGAGTCAGGTGAGTTCGTGCAGGGTTCGCCGACGAGTCGTGCGTAGTGCCTCGGGCTGGGGGCGAACCGTGCACGAACTCACCTGACTCCGTACGGGGGGCGAACCGTGCACGAACTCACCTGACTCCGTACAGTGCCGTTCTCACACGCGCAGCAGCCCGGTCGCGACCGTGACGGAGCGCCCGGCGATGTCGACCCGTTCGCCGCGGTGCTCGACGCGCACGACGCCGCCCCGGCGGCTGGCTTGGAATCCGACCAGTCGCGTTCGGCCGAGTCGCGCCGCCCACCACGGCGCCAGCGTGCAGTGCGCCGCGCCCGTCACCGGGTCTTCGTCGATGCCGACCGCCGGCGCGAAGTAGCGCGACACGAAGTCGAACCGGTCTTCGCTGGAGCGTGCGGTCGCGATGATGCCCTGGCCGCCGAACGCGCGAATCGCCGCGAAATTCGGGCGCAGCGCGCGGACCTCGGCTTCGCTCGCGAACTCGGCCAGGCGGTCCTGCTCGCTCTTCCCGGCGCGGATCGGGCGTGCGCCGAGCGCGTCCGCGAGATCGCTCGACACCTCGCGCTCCTCGGCCGGAATCGCGGGCAGGTCGAGCTCGATCCAGTCGCCATCGCGACGTGCTTCGAGCGCGCCGGACAGTGTGTGGAAGCGGATCACCGGTGCCGTCTCCATCCGCGCCTCGCTCCACAGCACGTGCGCCGTCGCCAAAGTCGCGTGTCCGCACAGCGGCACCTCGACCGCTGGCGTGAACCAGCGCAGGTCGTACTCGCCGGCGCCGCGCGGGATGACGAACGCCGTCTCGGAGAGGTTCATCTCGCGCGCGATCGCCAGCATCCATTCCGGTTCGCGCGGAGCGGTGAGTAGCACGACCGCCGCCGGATTGCCCGCGAAGGGCCGATCCGTGAACGCATCGACGACCAGATAGGCGGTTTCCATCGCGTGAGCCGCTGCGAAGTCGGCGAGCGGCAGGGGGGGGGCGCGCTCGATCCGAGCGCTGCTCCAGGATAGCGCGCCGGCCGCGGGGCGCGGACGGGCGCCCGCGGATCGAGCGCACCGTTCCCCGTGCCCCCGCCCTGGCGTAGTCTCCGCGCGCCCGCCCCGATGTTGACCGAAGCTCTGCAGCGACTCGCGCGGCACTCCGCGATCTACGCGGCGGGGCCGGCGCTGCAGAAGCTCGTCGGGTTCCTGCTCCTGCCGTTCATCACCGCAACGATCGGCGGAGCGGCGCAGTACGGCATCCTCGAGATGGGCGGCGTCACGCTGGCGATCGCGGCGCAGGTGCTCGGCGTGAACCTCTTGCACGGGATGACGCGCTTCTATGCCGAGGCGGCGACGCCGCGCGAGCGCGGTGAAGTCGTCTCCACGACGCTGTGGATCCTGGCGGGGACCACGGGGTTCGCGGCGGTGCTGGCGCTGATTTTCCCGGAGCTCGCCTCGCAGATCCTCGTCGGCACGCGCTCCGAAACGAAGGCGGCGATGGTCGTGTTCGCCATCCTCTTCGCGCAGACGGTCGGACAGGTCGGTCTGCGTTGGCTGCAGGCCAACGAGAAGTCGGGCACGTACGTCGCGATCACGACCGGCAAGACGTTGCTCGAGGTCGGGATCAAGATCGTGCTCCTGCTCGCGGGCATGGGATCCCTCGGAGCGCTGCTCAGCATCCTCGGAGGGGAGATCGTCGTCGCGGTCGGATTGACGATCGTCCTCGCGTTCCGCTGCGGTCTGCGCTTCGCGCCGGCGGTCGCGCGCAAGCTCGCCGTCTACTCGCTGCCCTTGATCGGCTCCGGCCTATTCATGTTCGTCCTGCACCAGGCCGACCGCTGGTTCGTGCAGCGACTGCACGGCGAGGCAGCGGTAGGCGTCTACGGCATCGGCTACAAGCTCGGCGCCATGGGCAACGCGGTCGTGCTCGAGGCGTTCGGACTGATCTGGTTCCCGTTCATCTTCGCGCTCGCGAACGAGGAGCAGACACGCCTCGTCTGTCGCAAGGTGGCCACCTACGCGGCGGCGGGTTTCGCCTTCCTCACGCTGGCCCTCGCACTCTACGCGGACGAGATCGTGCGCCTCATGGCGTCGCCGGAGTACGCCGGCGCGGCGCGCACGCTGCCGATCATCGCGTTCGGCTACCTCTTCTGGGCGCTGTTCCAGGTGCTGCACACGACGTTCTACCTGCGGAAGCGCACGGGCCATGTCGCCTGGCTCGTGGGAGGCGCGGCGCTGCTCAATCTCGCGTTGAACGCCGCGTTGGTGCCGTCGCACGGAGCGATGGGCGCGGCCTGGGCCACGTTGACCTCATTCGCGGCGCTGGCGATCGCCACCTGGGTCGTCGCCGAGCGCGTCTGGCCCGTGGGGTTCGAAGTGGTGCGCATCGCGGCGCCGGTCCTGCTCGCGGCGGCTCTCGCCTGGGCGGCGACGGCCTTGCCGACAACGTTCTCGGGAACCTCGACCGCGGTCGCGAAAATCGCGCTCCTCCTCGGATTCCCGGCACTACTCGTCGGATGCGGCTTCCTGGATCGAGCCGAAAAAGAGAAGATCAAGAGCCTCCTGGCGGGGTTGCGTCGACCGCGCTCGGGCGCGCGCTGACAGCCGCCGGGGCCAGCCCCCCCGGCAATGGTCGAGTCGATCCACGAACTGCGGAAGAAGGTCCAAGAGCCGGTCCGCGCCTACAACGACGTCGCCGGTCTCCTCGTGGGTGATCGCGTCTCGATCCACGTGACGCGCGCGTTCCTGGCGTTCGGGATCTCGCCCGACGTGGCCACGATCGGGATGCTCGTGTGCGGGCTCGCGGGCAGCGTGCTCATCGCGTTCGGCGGAGGCTGGGCAGTCTTCGGCTTCGCGCTCGCGTTCGTCTACTACGTGCTGGACTGCGTGGACGGCGAGGTCGCGCGCTATCGACAGGGCGAGAAGCTCGTGTGGGGCTTCCACGACTTCATGTTCCACCTGTACGTCAAGGCCGCCTTCTTCACGGCTCTCGGCATCCATGCTGCGCGCGAGACGGGGCACTGGTGGGCATTCGCGTTCGGGCTCAGCGCGCTGCTCGCGACGTTCTTCGGCAAGGCGCTCTACGATGCAGCGCTCGTCTTGACGGCGCGCTACGTCCTGATGCGCACCACTGCGGAGCGCGAGCGTTTCACGCGCGAGGTGCTGGCCGGATGCCCTGCGGACGAGATGGATCGCGACGGGGATCTGCCGGGTGAGCTCGAACCGTTCACGTTCGGCCGCGGGCTCGGACTCGCGCGCGCGGTGCTCACGAACTTCGACTTGTCGATCCTGTGGTTCCTGGCCGCGGCGGTCGTCGACCTGTTTCGCGCGCCCATGATCGTCGCGGGCGTGACGTTCGACCTGAAGTGCGCGCTCCTCGCGTTCTATGGGCTCGTGCTGCCGCTCGACTTCCTGGATCGGCTGTACACGTACCAGCGCAGGGGCGGTTTCTACCGCGACGCGCGCCGGCTGGTCCGGCGCGCTCACCACTACCGAGCGCGCTGACTCGGGTGGAACGCGCTCGCGGCGTGCTGGCGCGCGGCGCGAGCGCGGCACGCGCCGAGGCGAGGGACGCGCCGATGCGAGGGACGCGCCGATGCGTGGCGCGCCCCGCGCGCAAGGCCGGGAGCGTCCGCCCACCAGGCGCTCACGCTGAGGTCGAGCGCGCCCGCGCCCGCCGCGGCGCGCGTGCCC
>Ga0105049_10000850_pt1 | contig 34729 bp, 37 predicted proteins | sample MAT06_FD_78087 | JGI IMG/M metagenome (GOLD analysis project Ga0105049, IMG submission 78087) | Freshwater microbial communities from Lake Fryxell liftoff mats and glacier meltwater in Antarctica - MAT-06 | ecosystem: Environmental > Aquatic > Freshwater > Ice > Liftoff microbial mat | place...
GAGCTCGAGCACCAGACGCAATACACCATGCGTCGCCGGATGCTGCGGTCCGATGTTGATGAGCATGTGATCGGCGTGCATCTCGGGCTCCGGTACCATCACCGGCGAGTCGAGCGCGACCGCTCGGCCGCCCTGCGCCACAAGCGGGGCGCGCAACGGCATGCCCTGCGCGTCGAGCCCGCTCGTGCCGAGCGCGACTTCAATCGTACGCCGCGCGCTCATTCGCCCACCTTGTCGTCGACGTCGCTGACGTCATTGACGTCGGGACCGGCCGCTCGTTCGGCGAGTCGGCGCTTCATGTCTTCCGGTAACGAATCGAAGGCATCGGCGATGGAGAGCTCTTCCATCGAGTACCGCGCCTCGGGATCGGCCGCCAGCGCCTGCTTGAGCTGTTCCGCGCGGCTGAAACGGCCGCGCAACGGAAAGTCCTTCCGAAGCGGATAGCCCTCTTTGTACGTCTCCCACAGCAGCAGGCGCCGCAAATCGGGATGACCGTCGAACCGGATGCCGAACATGTCGTAACACTCGCGCTCGAGCCAATCCGCCCCGGTGTAAATGTCCATGATCGACGCGACGGACAGCACGGCACGCTTCGGCAGTTCGACCTTGAGTCGCAGAAAGCGGCGATGCGCGAGCGCGCGCAGATGCCACACGACTTCCATCGGTCGATCGGCATCGCGATACTCGACCGCGGTGACGTCGACGAGATAGTCATAGCGCTCGCTCGGTTCGTCGTGCAGCCAGCGCACAATGTCGTGCAGCGCGTCGTTCGTGACGAACACCGTGGTCTCGCCCCACGTGACCTCGGTGCGGACGACGGCCGTCCCGAACCGTGCGGCGAGCGCAGCGGCCGACGGGTTCACGGGGCCACCACGATGCGCGATGTTCGTGGGCGTGATCGGCGAGCCGTTCACGTCGGAGGCAATGGCCGACTGCAGCGCCATGGACGGCGCGGCACTGTCGGTTGTCGGCACGAGCGGCGCGGTCACGGCGCCGACCGCGTCTGATGCACCGAGTTGCCGAAGGGCTCCGAAAGTTCGTCGATGCGTGACGGCGGAATGTAGAGTTGGCTCTCGGTGTCGGGCACGATCTCGACGTGCCGCGTCGTGTCCCGCATCCGATCCTGCATGACCTTCTTCTGCAGCATCATAATGCCGTGAATGAGCGCTTCCGGTCGCGGCGGACATCCCGGGACGTACACGTCGACCGGAATGATCGTGTCGATGCCCTGCACCACGGCATAGTTGTCGAACATGCCACCGGTGGATGCGCACGCTCCCATCGAGATCACCCACTTCGGCTGCGGCATTTGTTGATAGATGCGCCGAATGACCGGAGCGAGCTTGAGCGGCACGCGTCCGGCGCACAGCAGCACGTCGGCCTGTCGCGGTGAATAGCTGAGGCGCTCCATGCCGAACCGTGCGAGATCGAAGCGACTCGCGGCGGTCGCCATGAATTCGATGGCGCAGCAGGCGGTCCCGAACGGCATCGGCCACAGCGAACCAGCACGCGACCAATTCACCAGGAAATCGAGGCGGGTGGTGACCCACCCGTCCTGCGCGCCGGGATCAACCTGCACGAGGCGGCTGTCGGCGGAGGCATTCAATCCCACGTCAACGCTCCCTTCTTCCAGACGTAGACGTAGCCGACGACAAGAATCGTCACGAAGACGAGCATTTCCCCAAGACCAAAGAACGACAGCTGTCCCACCGGACAGGCTCCGGCGACCATCGGGACGGCACAGGACAGCTGCCGATAGTACACGCCCCATGGGATCATGAACACCGTTTCGATATCGAAGACGATGAAGAGCATCGCGACCAGATAGAACTTCACCGACACGCGGTCGCGCGCGTCACCGAGCGGGCTCATGCCCGACTCGTACGGCTGCGACTTCACGGCCGTGGGTTGCGATCGCACGGTGAGATGCGCGATGCCGAGAATCAGCACCGCGTTGATGATCACGAAGCCCAACAGCATCAAAACCGGCAGATAGTTTCGTAGCATCGGAGGCGCAAACGGAAGATCGCGCAGAGGCGCGTCCTGCCCTCGTGAAAGAATTCACAAAGCAGCATGGGGAAGGTACCAGAAGGACCGCCCGCACTCAACCGCACATCACATAGTCTGTCGCGCGAAGTAACCGACGAAGCCGTTTTCGCCGGCAAAGCGAGTCGTCCGTATGTTCCCGAGGGCTTTCGACTATGTTTCCCGCCCATCGTGCACCACGGAGCGGACCGGCTGGTCCCATTCGGCACGGGTCACCTTCTTCCCTCCCGCCTCATGGGGCTCTGCTCTGACCGCTGGATCACGCGCATGGCGCGTGATCATGCCATGATCGAACCGTTCGAGGACCGCCAGGTTCGCGAGGGTGTCATTTCCTATGGGGTCAGCTCCTACGGATACGACATGCGCGTCGCCCGGGAGTTCAAGATCTTCACGAACGTGCTCAGCTCGATCGTCGATCCGAAGGCCTTCGATCCGAAGAGCTTCGTGGAATTCGAAGGCGATGTCTGCATCGTTCCGCCGAATTCCTTCGCACTGGCTCGCAGCGTCGAGTACTTCCGGATTCCGCGCAACGTGCTCACACTCACGGTGGGCAAGAGCACGTACGCCCGGTGCGGCATCATCACCAACGTCACACCGTTCGAACCGGAATGGGAAGGCTACGTGACACTCGAGATCTCGAACACGACGCCGCTCCCGGCGAAGATCTACGCCAACGAAGGCATCGCGCAGGTGGTCTTCTTCACCGGGGACGAACCGCCCGAGGTGTCGTACGGCGACAAGAAGGGGAAGTATCAGGGACAGCGCGGCGTCACGTTGCCACGCATCTGACGACGGGCTGACGACGGCCTGACGACGGCGGGGCGGCAGCGAATCAGCTGCCGCCGTAGATGTAGCGGCAGCCACGGTCCTGCGCCTGTTGCAACGTCACGATCATCGCCGGCACGACCTCCACGCCGGGCAGCAGATTCGCCCTCGCGTCGTCTGAGAACGCCGTGCGTAACGCCGGGTCTCCCCGCTGCGCCTCGGGAAGAAAGCGCTGCCCCGCCGCACGTATCGAGTTGTTACACGCGAGAATGAGCACACCGCGGGAGATCAGCTGCGCCACGAGCGCGCTGTTCGCATTGCTCACCCCTGGCATTTGCAGCGTCTCACCGATCGGATACTTCCGCCAGATCGCATCGCTGAACGCCAGCCCGATGGCGCGGCCGTTCAACCCCACGACGACACTGCTCTCGGCGTCGGTGAGGCCGTACGCGCTCTTCTGCGTGTCGAGAAAGGTCTGCGCCCAGCGCAGGGCAATACCATCACTCGCCAGATGCGAGTGGAACACCACCCGATGCTTGCCCTTCAGGCGCGAGACCCATGGATCGTCGGCTGCAGTCGCCCCCGGCGCTGTCTGTTCCAGGGCGCTCGCCGTGCGTGGTGCGCCGAACCCTAAAGCCGCTCCGACGGTGACCAGGCGCGAAAAGAACCAGCGACGACCGATGGTGGAGGCGCTGTCGTGTGTCATGGTCGAGCTCAGCGGCGGGAAAGGAGTGAATCCGGCGACACGCGACGGGGCAACAACGGGCGATCGGGCGGCAATGGCTTCCCCGCCGCGGCCGCCGCGGTCGTCGCGTACGCAACATCGCCAGGAGGATCGCCCTTGGGCCAGTCCCGCTCTTTCCCGGGATGATCCTGACGCGGTTGCGACAACACGAACGCGGCGATGTCTGCCGCCACCTGAGGCGTGAGAACGCCCGCGCTATCGAATGGCATGTTGTGGCGTAGGAACGTGGCCAGCGTGAACTGCCGCGACATGCCCGCCCCGATTGCGTAGCTGTCGCGGCCCCACACCGCCGGCGCCACCGTCATACCCGCGCCGTTGGCCCCGTGACAGCGCGCGCACTGCCCCGCATACCCGCCTTCACCGCGCGCGGCCACGCCCACCAGTTTGACCGAATCGACCGGTGCCGGGCGAGGCAGCGCACGCAACGTTTCGAGATACGCCTGCATGTCGCGCATGTCCTGGCCATCCTCGGGCAGCATACGACCCGCCAAACTGCGTGCAATGCATTCATTCACGCGGCGGGCCAATGTCTCTTCATAGCCCGGACGCGCGCGATAGCGCGGATAGCGCGACGCCGTGCCCTGCCACGACATGGCGCTCGGGCGAGTGCCGTTGTCGAGATGACAGCTCGTGCACCGCAGGGCGTTTCCGCTGTTGGCGGGAAGCGAGTCGCGAAACGCCGTCATCAACGCGAGGCCGCGCACGGCGACTCCGGCGTGGGGGGCCGGCACGCGGTCGGTGCATGCCATCGCGAGCGGGACCGCGAGGCAGATGACGAGAGAACGGAGACCACTCAGTGCGCGCATGCCTGAACATACGACAAAAAACGAGGACGCGCTGCCGAAGCCACGCGCCCCCGTTCGGGCATTCCCCAGCACCCCAGCGCGTTAGTTGGCCGTAGCGGCCTTAGGCTCCTGCCGCTTGGCGGTCGCCACCAGGTAGTCCCGATTCATCTTCTTGATGACATCGATACTGATTTCCTTCGGGCAGGCCTCCTGACACTCACCGACCAGGGTGCAGTGACCGAAGCCCTCGATATCCATCTGCTCGACCATCGCCAGCGCCCGCGTGTCACGCTCCGGCTGGCCCTGCGGCAACATGCCGAGGTGCGTGATTTTGGCGCCCGTGAACAGCGAGGCCGACGCGTTCGGACACGCCGCCACACAGGCACCGCAGCCGATGCAGGTCGCGGCGTCCATCGCTTCTTCGACCGTATCCTTGCCGATCAGGATCGAGTTGGCGTCACGCGCTCCGCCGGTATTCACCGACACGTACCCGCCCGCCTGAATGATACGGTCGAACGAGCCACGATTGACCACGAGATCCTTGACGATCGGAAACGCTGACGCACGCCATGGCTCGACCGTGATGATGTCGCCGTCCTTGAACGCACGCATGTGGAGCTGACACGTGGCCGCACCCGTCCAGGGGCCGTGTGCCTGACCGTTGATCATCATGGAGCACGAGCCGCAGATGCCTTCGCGACAGTCGTGCGCAAACGCCACGGGCACCTTCCCTTCCGCGGTCAGCTGTTCGTTGAGCAGGTCGAACATCTCGAGGAAAGACATGTCCGCGCTGACACCGTCGAGCGTATACGTCTCGAGCTTGCCCGGAGCCTGCGATGCCGGCTGACGCCAGACGTTCAGAGTGAGCTTCATTACTTGTAGCTCCGAGTGGAGAGGTGCACATTCTCGTACACCAACGGTTCCTTGTTGAGAATCGGGGCCTTGCCTTCGCCAGCGAACTCCCACGCGGCAACGTATGCAAAGTCATCGTCGTTGCGCTGCGCTTCGCCGGCGTCCTGATATTCGACGCGGAAGTGACCGCCGCACGACTCTTCGCGTTCGAGCGCATCGCGGCACATCAGTTCGCCGAGTTCGATGAAGTCCGCCACGCGCCCGGCGTTCTCGAGCGCCTGATTCAACGTGTCACCGCTGCCGGGCACGTTGAGATTGCTCCAGAACTCTTCCTTCAGCGCGGGGATCAGCTTCAGTGCCTCGGTGAGTCCTTCCTTCGTGCGCGCCATCCCGCAGTATTCCCAGATGATCTTGCCAAGCTCCTTGTGGAACGAGTCGACCGAACGCTTGCCCTTGATATCGAGCAACCGCTTGGTCTGCGTGCGCACCGACTCTTCCGCGGCGCGGAATTCGGCGTGCGTGTTGTCGACCTTGGCGAGCGTCGTGCCGGCGATGTAATCACCGATGGTGTACGGCAGCACGAAGTAGCCGTCGGCCAGTCCCTGCATGAGCGCCGATGCCCCGAGCCGATTTGCTCCATGATCGGAGAAGTTCGCTTCGCCGGCCACGTGCAGACCCGGAATGGTGCTCATCAGGTTGTAGTCCACCCACAAGCCGCCCATCGTGTAATGCACAGCCGGATAGATGCGCATCGGCTGCCCGTACGGATTCTCGTCCGTGATGCGTTGATACATGTCGAACAGGTTGCCGTAACGCTCGGCGATCGTGCTCTTGCCAAGGCGATTGATCGCGTCGGCGAAGTCGAGATACACGCCAAGACCGCCGGGGCCGACGCCGCGGCCGTCGTCGCAAGCTTCCTTCGCGGCGCGCGACGCGATGTCACGCGGCGCGAGGTTACCGAAGCTCGGATATTTGCGCTCGAGGAAGTAATCGCGCTCCGACTCAGGAATCGCCGACGGCGCGCGGTTGTCGGCGCGCTTGATCGGTACCCAGACGCGTCCGTCGTTGCGGAGCGACTCCGACATGAGCGTGAGCTTCGACTGATGGTCGCCGCTCACAGGAATGCAGGTTGGATGAATCTGCGTGTAGCACGGGTTCGCGAACGCCGCGCCCTTCTTGTACGCGCGCCATGTCGCGGTCGTATTCGACAGCATGGCGTTGGTGCTGAGGTAGAACACATTGCTGTAGCCGCCCGTGGCAAGCACGACCGCATCGGCCGCATGCGATGTGATCTTGCCGGTGAGCAGATTGCGCGTCACGATCCCGCGCGCGTATCCGTCCACGACCACGACATCGAGCATCTCCTCGAACGTGTGCATCTGCACGCCCTTGAGCGCGACCTGACGCTCGAGCGCCGAGTACGCGCCGAGCAGCAGCTGCTGTCCGGTCTGGCCACGCGCGTAGAATGTACGCGACACCTGCGCACCGCCGAACGAGCGGTTGGCCAGGAGTCCGCCGTACTCGCGGGCAAAGGGCACGCCCTGCGCGACACACTGGTCGATGATGTTCACCGACAGCTGCGCGAGACGGTACACGTTCGCTTCGCGGGCGCGGAAGTCGCCACCCTTGATCGTGTCGTAGAACAACCGACGGATGGAATCACCGTCATTCTGGTAATTCTTGGCAGCGTTGATGCCGCCCTGCGCGGCGATCGAGTGCGCTCGGCGCGGCGTATCGTGGTACACGAAGCAGGAGACTCGGTATCCCATCTCCGCCATCGTCGCCGCGGCGGACGCACCGGCGAGGCCCGCGCCAACGACGATCACGTTGTGCCGGCGCTTGTTGGCGGGATTCACCAGCTTCATCGAAAAGCGATGCTGATCCCACGTCTGCTCGAGGGGACCACTCGGAATCTTTGCGTTGAGGTCGAGCATGCTAATGGGTCTCCGCAGCAGGCGTGGCCAGCGCAGTGCCCGCCGTCGTTTCGGCGAGTGGTGGCGCCGGCGCAAATACTCCGAGCACGGCGGCAATCGGGATGCTCATGAAACCGGCGGCGACGATGATCGCCACGGCCAGTGCGATACGACGCTTGAGGGGGTGGGCCGACGGTCGCGCCACACCGAGCGTCCGCACCACGGCCCAACTGCCGTGGTACAGATGCAAGCCGAGGGCGGCCATTGCCAACAGGTACAATGCCGCCACCAACGGATTCGACAACGCGATACGCACGTTGTTGTATGGATCGAGATGCGCGTAATCCGGATGGATCACACCGACGGTGAGCTGCAGCAGATGGAGCACGATGAACACCAGCAGCAGTACGCCACCCCAGCGGACCGTGCGCGCCGCGAACGTGGTGACCTTCGGACGGCGCTGCGTGTACCCGTCCGGTCGTGCGGCGCGCGACAGCATCGTGAGCTGGTATGCAGCGACTGCGTGCAGCACGACGGCGGCGATCAGGCCGATACGCACGGCCCAGAGGAGCGGCATGCTGGTACGCAGCAGCAGCGCGTAGTGATACATGACCTCCTGCCCTTTGAACATGAGCAGATTGCCGGTCATGTGGCCGATGACGAACAGGATCCCGATGATCCCGGTCACCGCCATCACGATTTTCTTGCCGATCGTGCTTTGCCAGAAACGCGAGAGAACGTACATAACCGTTGGCAGAAGAAGAAACCGGCGCGCTCACCGTGGTGATCGCGCCGGTCCCGTCAGAATCAGAGGGAGATCACGGACATCGGCTCGCGCACGGCCTGGGCGGAGCGTTCGAGCGCGGCTCGCTCGTCGTCGGTCAGGTCGATTTCAAGGATCTTCTCGAGACCGTTGCGACCGAGCTTGCAGGGCACGCCGAGGAACAGGCCGGACAGACCGTACTCGCCTTCGAGCCACGCGGCACACGGCAGGATGCGCTTGCGATCGTGCACGATTGCCTCGACCATCTCGACCGCACCTGCCGACGGCGCATAGTACGCCGAGCCCGTCTTCAGGTACTTCACGATCTCGGCACCGCCGTCACGCGCGCGCTGCACGATCGCGTCGAGCTGCTCACGCGGCATGAGCTGTGTGACCGGGATGCCGCTGATCGTGGTGTACGAAATGAGCGGCACCATCGTGTCGCCATGTCCACCAAGCACCATCGCCTGAATGTCGCGCACCGACACGTCGAGCGCTTCGGCGATGAACGAGCGATAACGCGCCGTGTCGAGCACGCCGGCCATGCCGATCACACGCTCGCGCGGGAAGCCCGTCACCTGCTTCGCGACATAGCACATCACGTCGAGCGGGTTCGAGACCACGATCACGATCGCGTTCGGCGACGTGGCCTTGATCTGCTCCGACACCGACTTCACGATGCCCGCGTTCGTGTTGAGCAGGTCGTCACGCGACATGCCCGGCTTGCGGGCGATACCAGCCGTGATGACGACGATGTCCGACCCGGCGGTTTCCTCATAGCCGTTCGTGCCGATGACGCGCGTGTCGAATCCTTCGACGGGCGCCGACTCCCACTGGTCGAGCGCCTTGCCCTGGGGGACGCCCTCGACGACGTCGACCATCACCACCGTGCGTCCCAGCGACTTCTCGGCAATGCGCTGCGCCGTGGTGGCGCCAACATTACCCGCGCCAACGACCGTGATCTTGTTGACCATAATGTGCCGGTTCTCCGAACGGGTATCCGAGCGAAGTGGAAAGATGCGAGAGAGCGACGTTCTAGCTAAATATCGATTAGATGGTTAGCTACGCATCGTCGCTGCGAAAGGACAGCTTTCGCAACATAGAGTGCTGCACCGACGCGAGCAACACAGACGGCCGTTGAGCGGTCAGCCGCCGACCTGACTGAGTGCCCGCAGACCGCCGACGCGCATCTGCAGCAATTCGTGCGCCTTCGGCTTCTCGGCCAGCGCCTGGACGAACAGCGGAGCCAGCGGCCTGCCGCTTCGGATCGCATCGCGAAGCAGGACTTCATGGTCTCCGAAGAGACAGGTACGCAGACGTCCATCAGCCGTGAGACGCACGCGGTTGCACCGCTCGCAGTAGGTGTGGGTCATGGGGGTGATCACGCCGACCGTCCCCGCCGCATTGGGATAACGATAGTAGACGGCGGGTCCGTTCCCGCGGGACGGGCCCGCGTCGGGCTCCAACGCATCGACCGCACGGATGCGCGACAGCACTTCGTCCGTCGGGACGACATGATCGAACGTGAGCTCGCGGAGCTCACCCACCGGCATGAGCTCGATGAATCTCACGTGCCACGGATTGTCCCGCGTGAGCGCGGCGAAGTCGGCGATCTCGTCGTCGTTGATCCCGCGCATGACCACCACGTTGATCTTGATCGGGCCGAGTCCCGCGGCCTGCGCGGCCCGTGCCGACGCGACGAGATCGAAATGCAGATCCCGGCGCGCAATCTTCACGACGCGTTCAGGACGCAGCGAATCGGCGCTGATATTCACGCGATCAAGGCCGGCATCGGCCAGTTCGGCGGCCATGGTCGGCAGCTTCACGCCATTCGTGGAGAGCGCGATATCCTCGACGCCAGGGATGTCGCGCAACATGCGCACCAGCGTCGCCAGTTGCGGCCGGATGGTCGGCTCACCGCCCGTAATACGAAGACGTCGGAGGCCCATCGGCGCGAGCTGCCGCACGACCTCGGCGATCTCCTCGTAGCGCAGGATCTCCGACTTCGGTAGCCATGGGAGGCCCTCCAGCGGCATGCAATACTGGCAACGAAAGTTGCACCGATCGGTCACCGAGATACGCAGGTACTCGATCTTGCGCCCGAACTGATCGTGCGATTCGCCAAGGACTGGGGCAAGGGGCGCGTTGGATGACGTCACGCCTGCACCTTCGTCGGATCGAGCCATTCGCGATCCCCGCTCAGGTAGTGCTCGCGCTTCCAGATCGGTACGCGTCGCTTGAGGGCTTCAATGACATCACGCGCACCGTCCATGGCCTGGGCACGGTGTGCATGCGCGGCCACGACGGCCACACTGGCTTCACCGATGTCGAGCGTGCCGACGCGATGCTCGACGACCAACCGCAAGCCGGCGATGCGGGCGCATGTTTCGTCCGCGATGGCCTGCAGTTCCGACTCGGCCATCGACTCGTAGGCTTCGTACTCCATGCCACTCACCGGTCGCCCGTCATTCATGTCGCGCACCGTGCCCAGAAACAACGACACCGCGCCAACGCCGGGAGCCTGAACCCGCGACAGTAGCGCACTCGCGTCGATGGGCGCGGTCACGATGGCCACGTGCAACACGATGCTCTCGGGCGCCGTCATCCGCCCGCCACCGGAGGAATCAGCGCGATCTCGTCGCCGACCTGCACGGCAGCATCCTCGCGCACCCAAGTGCGATTCAGCGCGACTAACGGTGCCGCCGGCAGTCGGTCACCGCCGGGCATCGATCGGATGACACGCACGAGATCGGCAACCTGACAGGGCGCGTCGAGAGGCACGTCGAGGCGCCGGGCGCCGAACACATCGGCGTAGGACGCAAAGAGAAGGACGGGAATGCTCATGTCACCTACAAGATAGCTGATACACGGTCGAATCGAACGACGACCGATTACCGACGTCCGATTACGCCTCGCTCAGCTCATCGGCGTCGTCATCCTCGAGCATGCTTTCATCAACGCCGGCCACCATCGCGCGCAGCTCCTTGCTCGGCTTGAACACGGGGACAGGACGCGCCGAGACCTCGACTGGCGAGCCGGTGCGCGGATTGCGCGCCATGCGCGTCTTGCGCTGCCGGATCTTGAACGTGCCGAAACCACGCACTTCGATATTCTTCTGCTCCTGAAGGGCTTCCTTGATCGCGTCGAGGAAGGCGTCGACTACCCGCGCACAATCCTTCTTGGAGATGGTCGGTCCGGCCGTCTGCGCGATACGCGCCGTGACGTTCTCAACCAGATCGGCTTTCGTCATGGACTCTACCAAAGGGTCTACGTGCCAGCCGCAGTTTGCGGGAGCGTCCGGCACGCATCGAAGATCGAGCGAAGGAAGCGAACCTATGACCTTAGTGCTTATCAGTCAAGCGTTTGGGTCACTTCACTGACGACGATTTCGCAGGGCGTCGAGAAACTGATCGAACAGGGGAACGGCATCGTGTGGTCCCGGCGCTGCCTCCGGATGGTACTGGACGGCGAAGATCGGCAACGTCCGATGACGCAGTCCTTCGACCGTCCCATCGTTGAGATTGACGTGGGTGATCGCGAGGTCCGGCGCCCCTTCGACGCCCTCGACCGAGCCGACCACGGCAAAGCCGTGGTTCTGCGATGTGATCAGCACCTTACCCGTCGCGAGATCCTTGACCGGCTGGTTTCCGCCACGGTGGCCGAACGGCATCTTCTCGGTGCGGGCACCGAACGAGAGACCGATCAACTGATGACCGAGGCAGATCCCGAACATCGGCGTCTGGGTCGCCGCGATCTCCCGGATCGCCGCGGGCGCATAGGTCACAGCGTCCGGGTCGCCCGGTCCGTTCGACAAGAACACGCCGTCGGGGTTCATCGCGAGCACGCGATCGGCCGGCGTATCCGACGGCACGACGGTGACACGGCAATCATGTGCCTCGAAGAGCCGCAGAATATTCCGCTTGATCCCGTAGTCGTAGGCCACGATGTGGAAGCTGGCGTCGGGCTTGCCCCAGGAGTACGCCTCACGGGTGGATACCACCGTCGCGAGGTCGAGCCCTTCCATGCTGGGGCAGCCTTCGAGAGCGGCCAGCGTCTCACGGGTCGGCGTGTCACCGAGTCCGATGACGCCACGCATCACGCCGGCGGAGCGGAGATGCTTGGTGAGGCGACGCGTGTCGACCTCGGTGAGGACCGGCACCTGATGCGCCTCGAGCCACGCGCTCAGGCCGCCGGTGGCGCGCCAGTTGGAGTAGGTCGGTGAGAGTTCACGTACCACGACGCCGGCAACCTGCGGCCTCGCCGATTCGGGATCTTCGGTGTTGACGCCGTAATTACCGATCTGCGGCGCCGTCATCACGACGGTCTGGCCGCGATACGAGGGGTCAGTAAAGACCTCCTGATACCCGGTCATGTTGGTGGTGAACACCACTTCCGCCACGGTGGGCGCGGTCGGTCCGACCAGTCGGCCGAGAAAAAGGGTTCCGTCCTCGAGGAGGAGGAACCCCTTGGGAGGCAACGTGCTCACGCGTCGGTTACGGCTGCTTGGCGGGTGCCGGCGCGGCCGGGGCCACAGGCTGCTGCGTGAGGGGGGCGGCCGGAGCCGCACCGCCGGCAGGCGCAGACGACGGCGCCGCGGGGCTCGCCAGCTTGTCGAGCACCGACTTCGGCGCCGATCCACGCGACGACATGACCTGGAGGACGAACGCGAGGCCGAGGAAAATGCCACCGCACCACCAGCTCGCCTTCGTGAGCAGGTTGCCTGCCTGACGCGTTCCAATGACGGAGTCAGACGACGAACTGGCTCCTCCAAAGCTCGCCGCCAGCCCACCGCCCTTACCGGACTGGAGGAGCACGGCGATCGACAGAACGATCGCGTCGAGAATAAGCAGAGTCAGCAGGAACGTGTACATGTCACGAAGCCGGAATCGAGTGCGTGTGGAGTGCGCGAAAGCCGCGCCAGCCATGAAAGATGGTGGAGGGACTGTGCTGAGGCAAGTCCTTCCCCATCCAACAGTTGCGAGAGTTTGAGTAGAGTGCGGCGTAGGACTCAGCTGCGGACGATGCTCGCCCAGCTGTCGGCGTCGAGCGAAGCGCCTCCCACCAGCAGTCCATCGACCTCCGGCGCCGCCAGCAGCGTGGCGGCGTTGCCGCGGTTCACCGACCCGCCGTACAACACAGGAATGCCCGCGGCGGCTTTCTCGCCCAGTCGGCTGCCGAGCGCGGCCCGCAACACGCCGTGAATCGCGCTGGCGTCCTCAGGGGTTGCGGTTCGCCCGGTGCCGATCGCCCAGACCGGCTCGTAGGCCAGCATGATCCCGGACGCCTGAGTGTCATCAAGCTCAGCCAGCCCCGCCGCCAACTGCCGTTCCACGACCGACGCGGTCGCACCAGCCTCGCGCTCGTCGAGCGTTTCACCGACGCACAGCATCGGAACGAGGCGCGCCTGACAGATCAGCGCCATCTTCTTGGTCGTCATCGCATCGGTCTCGCCGAACACATGCCGGCGCTCCGAATGTCCGACGAGGATTACCCGCGCCCCCACATCGCGCGCCATCAGCACGGAGTTCTCACCGGTGAAGGCGCCCTGCGCCTCCGAGTGCACATTCTGCACGCCCACCCAGATGTCGGGACGCTCGCGCAGTCCCTCGACGACCGTCGTCACCGTGATCGCCGAGGGGAAGAAGACCAGCGTGCGGTCGTTCATCTTGGGCGCTTGCGCGAGAAATCGCTGCAGGAACGCCTTGGCGTCGGTAGGGCCGTGATTGAGCTTCCAATTGGCCGCGATGACCGGCTTGTGATGCATAATCGGGATGACGTGTGAGAGGGTGAGTGTGCGATCGGAGTGGATCAGCGAGCGTCGAGGGCCGACACGCCGGGCAGATCCTTCCCCTCGAGAAACTCGAGCGACGCCCCGCCGCCGGTGGACACGTGCGACATCTTCGACTCGAGACCGGCATCCGCCACGGCTGCTGCCGAATCCCCCCCGCCAATGATGGTGGTCGCGCCACGATCCGTGGCCACGGCCATCGCCTGCGCGACCGCACGCGTGCCGACGTCGAAGGGCGCCTTTTCGAACACCCCCATCGGACCGTTCCAGAGCACCGTACGTGACGACTCGATGAGGGTGCGGTAATGCTCCACGCTGGCTGGCGCGATGTCGAAAATGGTCTCACCGGCGGGAATCGAATCACGACCAACGACACGCGCCGCGCCGCCCGCGTCCGTCGATGGCGCGATCATGGCGTCGACGGGGAGCACGAGCTTGTCCCCTGCCCGTGCGAGCAGATCCTTCGCCATGTCGAGCCGATCGGGCTCGACTAGCGAGTTGCCCGTTTCGAACCCCTTGGCGCGGAAGAACGTGCAGGCCATCGCGCCGCCGATCAGGAGATGATCGACCTTCGGCACCAACGCTTCGACCACGTCGATTTTACCCGAGATCTTGGATCCGCCGAGGATCGCAACGAACGGACGTTCCGGAGCGGCCAGCGCACCGCCCAGATACGCCAGCTCCTTCTCCATGAGCAGACCGGCAACGGCTGGCCGGCAGTACTTCGCCACACCGGAGGTACTGGCGTGCGCCCGATGCGCCGCGCCAAAGGCATCGTTGACGTATACATCGCCTAATTCCGCGAGCTGTCGCGAGAGGGCATCGTCATTCTGCTCCTCGCCGGGGAGAAAGCGCGTGTTCTCGAGCAGGAGGACTTCGCCGTTGGGCAGGGCGCGCGTGGCGGCCACCGCGGCAGCGCCGATCGTCTCCCCTAGAAAGTGCACCGGTCGCGGGAGCAGCTGTTGCAGTCGCGCCGCGACGGGCGCCAACGAATACTTGGCCTCAGGTGCCCCTTTCGGCCGACCGAAGTGCGCGAGTAACACGACCTTGGCGCCCCGATCGAGCAGCGACGTGATCGTGGGCAGTGCGGCGGTGATACGCGTGTCGTCACTGACCGCGCCGGCCTCGTCGAGCGGCACGTTGAAGTCGACGCGCACGAGCGCGCGCTTGCCGGCAAGATCAGCCGCGGAGAGGTCGCGAATGGTGCGTGTCGTCATGGAGGGGGAATACGACGAAGGTGAGGTCGCGTGAATGAGGTCCTGCTACGCACAAGCCCCGGCACGCAGGCACCGGGGCTCGTGGAGGAACACGCGAAGAGGCGGACGGAACGACCGAGCGAGTACGCGTCGCTTAGAGCCGCGCGCCGATGAAACGCAGCAGGTCGACGCAGCGACACGAGTAGCCCCACTCATTGTCATACCAGCCGGAAATCTTCACGAGCGTGCCATCGATGACGATCGTGCTGAGGGCATCGAGCGTACACGAGTGCGGATCACCGACGTAGTCGATCGACACGAGCGGCACTTCGCTGTAGCCGACGATGCCCACCAGCGAGGTCTCCGACGCAGACTTGAAGGCGGCGTTGACTTCTTCCTTGGTGACCTTGCGTTCGACCACGCAGGTGAGGTCGGTGAGCGAGACGTCGGGCGTCGGCACGCGCACGGCGATGCCGTCGATCTTGCCCTTCACTTCCGGAATCACGAGCGACGTAGCCTTCGCCGCGCCGGTCGTGGTCGGGATCATCGAGAGCGCAGCCGCACGCGCGCGACGCAGGTCCTTGTGGGGCATGTCGAGGATCGACTGATCGTTCGTGTAGCTGTGGATCGTGACCATCGAGCCGTGTACGAACCCGAAGTTGTCGCGGATGATCTTCACCATCGGCACGAGGCAGTTGGTCGTGCACGACGCATTCGAGATGATGTGATGCGACGCCGGGTCGTACTTGTCGCTGTTCACACCCATCACGATCGTGATGTCTTCGTTGGTGGCCGGTGCCGAGATGATGACCTTCTTCGCGCCGGCGTCCATGTGCTTCCTGGCGTCGGCGGCGACCGTGAAACGGCCGGTGGACTCGAGCACGATATCGACCCCCATTTCGCCCCAGCCGAGCTTGGCCGGGTCGCGCTCGGCGAGAATGCGGATGCGATCACCGTCGATCGTGATGCTCTCGGCATCATGACTGACCTCCCCGTCGAACCGCCCATGCACCGAATCGTACGTGAACAGGTGCGCCAAGGTGGCGGTGTCGGTGAGGTCGTTGACGGCAACGAAGTCGAGGTCGGCGACGCCCTGCTGCTTGGCGGCGCGAAGCACCTGGCGACCGATGCGGCCGAAGCCGTTGATGCCTACGCGAATGGCCATTCGTGTCAGTTCCGGATGAAGTCGTAGTCAGAAACGGCGCGATCGCCCGGTTCAGGCGCCCGTCCGAATGTCACACAGGAGATGATGCGGGCGCCGCCGTCGGCGAGAGCCTGAGCAGACGCGTTGATCGTCGCGGCGGTGGTGATCACATCGTCCACCAGCACGATGTGTGCCCCTCGGAGACGCGCCTGAGCGCCCCTCGCCGCCACGAACGCACCGGAAACGTTGCTCGCTCTCTCCGACGGTGTCAACCGCACCTGCGATCTGGTATCGCGTCGGCGCTCGAGCACGTCGGTCCACACGGGTATTCGCCATTCGGCGGAGAGCGCACGGGCGAGTCGCTCAGCCTGATTATAGCCACGCTCGCGACGTCGGGTGAGCGAGAGCGGAACGGGCACGAGGGCCGTGCGCTCGCGGACGACGTCCGCCGGCCAATCCAGGCGGGCCATGCGACGGGCCATCGGCTTCGCCACGGCATGCCATCCGTCGTACTTGAGCGCGTGAACCAGCGCTGCGCCCGTCCCCTCATCCATTCGGCACACGGAGCGTACCGCACGGATCGTCGGCGCGAGCCGCTGGCACCACCGGCACGGAGGGATCACCCCGGAGGGAGTGGCTTCGAGCGGCAGGGGAACAGATGCCGACAATCGCGGCTGTCCGCAGCGGAGACACTGGGGCCAGCCCAATCGCACCACCCGCGCCAGACACGCCTGACAAACGATGCCGTCGGCGTCCGCCCGATGCAGCGCGCGGCAGATTGCGCAGGCCGAGGGGAGCAGCAAGTCGACCATGCCGCGCGCGGTCTCGCGCGCGAGCCGTGCGGCGGCTGCGAGCGGGCGCTCGGCAAGAGCGCGCGGCTCAACTGGTTTGCGCATCACGTGTCGTACGTAGGCGGCACGGCGTGGAGCGCGCGCCACATCGCCTCACGGGGAGCCGGCACATCGAACCACGTCTCGAACGCCTCGGCGCCCTGCTCGACCAGCATGCGCAGCCCGTCTTCAGCCCGCCGACCGGCTTGGCGGCAGGCGGCAATCCACGGCGTCAGCCCGGGGCGATACACCAGATCGAAGGCCGCGCAGTTCGCGGGAAGTACGGCGACCGACACCGGAAACGCGTCGTCGCGCAACCCGACCGGCGTCGCGTTGATCACGAGCCCCGCTGCACCCACGACGTGGTCGATCTCATCGACCGATACGATCCGCGCCGGGATCGCCAGCCGTGCCGAGAGCAGGTGCGCACGGGCCGTGGTACGCGCGACGATCGTGATCCGGCGATATCCCAGATCGTGAAGCGCCACCAACGTCGCGGCGGCGGATCCACCGGCACCGCACAACACGACGGGCGTGTCGCTCAGGTCTGTCGCGTCGATGGGAACGAGCGCCCGAATCGCGGCCGCCGCGCCATCGACATCCGTGTTGTGGCCAACGAGCGCGCCCTGCTCCGTCCAGAACGTGTTCACCGCACCGACGCGCCGCGCGGCCGGCGTGCATCGCGTGATCAACGCCGCTGCGGCTTCCTTGTGCGGAATCGTGATGTTGCCACCCGCACCGTCCGCCGCGAGCCTGTCGAGAGCCTCGGCCAACTGATCGGGCGCGACGTCCTCGCGGTCGTACGCGAGAGGGATTTCGGCTTCATGCAGCGCCGCACGTTGGAACACCGGTGACAGCGAATGCGCCACCGGATGTCCGAGAATGACCAGGCGCGACGGGCGCTGCGCCGCACGAACAGCGCGCTCTGGCGGTCGCTCCGTCACCGGAACCGACTCAGCGCGTGGTGCGTGAACGATCGGCGACGATGCGTTCGAGCACGGCGTCGATCTCCCGTTCGAGCTCCACGTACGTCGCGCGGTACACGTCGAGATCCCCGCCGAATGGGTCGCTCACCGGACGAGGCGTTCCCCCTGCATAGTCGGTGAGCAGCCAGCTCCTGCCCGTGCCGCCCAGCCCCTCCGCGCGGTCGAGATGGTGCGGGCCCATCGTCAGAATGAGCTGCGCGCTGCTCACGAGCTCCTGCGCCAGCGGCCGCGATCGATGATCGCCGAGGTCGACACCATGTTCGAGCGCGACGAGCAACGCGCCATCGGATGCAGGGGCATCGGCCCACGCGCTGGTGCCGGCGCTTCCGACCGTGAGGTCCGGAATCGCACGATCAGCAATCATGCGTCGCGCGATCGCCTCCGCGAGCGGACTACGACAGGTGTTCCCGGTGCAGACGAAGAGCAGATGCATGCGTTGCGCGCCCCTCGGCGTATGCTAAGTATCGCCCACGAGATCCGACACGCATTCGCGTAGTTGGATCGCTGTCAACACGCCCGGCCGAATCACGCGTGCACGCCGGCCAGTGCAGTCCACCACCGTGGACGATCGCGAGGGCGCCAACCGACCACCATCGAGCACGTGCAGTAACCCGCGATGAATCGCGTCCGGCCACTGTTGTACAATTTCGGCGGTCGTCATCGCAGGGGGAACCCCGGGACGATTGGCACTGGTGCTCGTGATCGGCTCGCCGTACACCGCGAGCAGACGTTGGAGGCCCACGTGCGGCGTCCAGCGCACCGCCACGCCGCCTTCCGGTCCGCGGAGCCGCGGCGACACGCGCTGATCGCCGCCGCGCAGCACAAGCGTGAGCGGGCCGGGCCAGAAGCGCGCAGCGAGCGTAGCCGCATACGTGGGCAGATGCAGGTCGAGTCGCGCGATCTGCGCCGGATCGTTGATAAGCAAGAGAAACGGCTTGCCGGGCGGACGGCCCTTGAGCTGCACCAACGCTTCCACCGACTCGTGATCGACGGCGGTGCCGAATCCGTAGACAGTCTCCGTGGGGTACGCGAGCACACGCCGCTCACTGAGATGCGTGATCGCATCACGCAGCGCTCCCTCGACCTCTACAGGCGACCAGAAGGGGACGGTGAGCGCCTCACGATGCACCGACACCGGCGACTACTCCGGCAACATGCTGAGGGCGTCGGCGCGCGCGAAATCGACGTCCTCGGTGATCTTCATGCCGCGTTCGCTTCCCCGCACCACGACCACCGGGAGCCCCAGTCGCTCGCACAACCCGGCATCATCGGTCGCCCCGATGCCATCGCGCCGCGCGGCGATATGCGCCTGTTCGAGCATCGTGCGCGGAAACGCCTGAGGCGTCTGCGCGCGCCAGAGATTGGTGCGATCGACGGTGCGGACGATACGGCCATCGGCGTCGACTTCCTTGAGGGTATCGACGACCGGCAACGCCGCGACGGCGCCGTGCCCCTTTCGCGCTTCGGCAATCACCCGGTCGATCGTGGCGTCCGTGACGAGCGGCCGGGCAGCATCGTGCACAACGGCGATGACCACCTCTTCGGGGAGATCCTCGAGACCATTCACCACGCTTTCATGTCGCTCACGCCCACCCACGGAGACCAGCAACCGATCGACATCACACTGAAACAGCCACGGCGGCGGATCGGCGGCGTATGCTTTGGGCAGGACGACCACCACGATCGCGACATCGGGTCGAGCCATGAACATCTGAACGCTGTGCAGCAGCGCCGGCTTACCGGCGACCCAACGGAACTGCTTGAGCTCAGCACTTCCGGTGCGCGAGCCGGAGCCGCCGGCCACGATTACCACGCCAACGTCTCTCACGACACCGTCGGGGGCCACCGACTCGTCACCGCGCGAGGCGATGACCGGTGGAGGAATCACGCGACGCGGTGCCGCTGACGGCTCACTCATGATGCATCCTTGCCGACGGTTTTCTGGAGCACGTCGGCCAGCGTACGTACGCCGACCAACGTGATATCCGCGGAAACGCGACGCGGGATCGCACGATCCGAAAGGTACGCGCGCGTCATGCCGAGCTTGGCCGCTTCGGCGAGACGTCGCTCGACTTGCGACACCGGACGGACTTCGCCGCCCAGTCCGACTTCGCCGAGGAAAATGGCCTGCGCCGGGAGCGGTTTGTCGACGACGCTCGACGCAATGGCGGTCACGATCGCGAGATCGACGCTCGGCTCCTGCACGCGCATACCACCGACGATATTGCAGAAGACGTCGAGCTGCGCGCAGGAGAACCCGCCACGCTTGTCGAGCACGGCCAACAGCAGCGCCAGCCGGCGCGCGTCGATGCCATTGGCCACACGCTGCGGTGTGCCGAACCCGGCGCGCGCGGCGAGCGCTTGCACTTCCACGAGGACTGGCCGCGTGCCTTCCATGAGCGCGCAGACCGCACTGCCGCTGGCCACGTCGCGACGGTCGCCAAGAAACAACGCCGATGGATTCTCGACGGGAATGAGGCCCGTACCAACCATGCGGAATACACCGATTTCGTCGACCGAGCCGAAGCGATTCTTGGTTGCACGCAGCACGCGGTGATCGAGCGTGCCATCCCCTTCGAAGTACAGCACCGTATCGACGATGTGCTCGAGCGTTTTAGGTCCCGCGATGCCGCCGCCCTTCGTGACATGCCCGATCACGAACACAGCGGTCCCGGTGTCCTTGGCGAATCGCATGAGACGCGCGGCGCACTCGCGAACCTGCCCCACATTACCCGGTGCCCCTTCGAGCAACTCGGTGTGCACGGTCTGAATCGAGTCGACGATCAGCACACTGATGCGCCGCCCGTCGGCGGCTGGCTGCGCCGCCGTGGCGAGAATCGTTTCGAGCGAAGTTTCGGTGAGCAGCGCCACCGACGAGGCGTCCTCCGCCAACCGGTCTGCGCGAAGGCGCACCTGTAGCGCGCTCTCTTCGCCGGACACATACAAGGTGGCGAGTCCAGCGTTCTCGAGGCGGGCTGCCACCTGTAGCAACAAGGTGCTCTTACCGATCCCGGGCTCTCCGCCCACCAGCACCATGCTGCCCGGGACGAGGCCCCCACCGAGCACGAAGTCGAACTCGTTGAGCTCTGTCGTCCACCTCGGCGTTTCGGCCGCCGTGACGCGACCCAGCATGACCGTGGCGGCGGCGATACCCGCCACGCTTCGCGCCGCCGTGCGCTTGCTGGTCGGCGCTGTCGAGATCATCTCCTCGCCGAGCGTGTTCCACGCATCACAGCTCTCGCAGCGTCCCGCCCACTTGGGAAACTCCGCGCCGCAGTCCGCGCACCGATAGACGGTCTTCGCCTTGGCCATCACGCGGGGCTCAGAACGGCGTGCCGCCGAAATCGTCGGCACCCTTCACCAGCTTCGGTCCGCCGAAATCCGACTTCGGTCCGCCGAAATCGTTCGGGGCCTGCCGGGCCGAGAAGTTGTCGAAACGCGTGTACTGCTTGTGGAAGTACAACCGTGCGCTACCAATCGGACCATTGCGCTGTTTGCCGATGATGATTTCGGCACGTCCTTCGAGGTCAGGATCCTTGAGTCGGCCATTCTCGTCGCGTTCGGCGTACACTTCCTGACGGAAGATGAACATGATCACGTCGGCGTCCTGCTCGATGGCGCCCGATTCGCGAAGGTCCGACAGCTGTGGGCGTCCCTTGTCGTCGCCGGTCCGCTGTTCGGGCGCACGCGAGAGCTGTGACAGCGCCACGACGGGTACGCCCAGCTCTTTCGCCAGCGCCTTGAGGCCACGCGAGATCTGCGACACTTCCTGCTGTCGATTTTCGACGCCAGTGGGTCCCGTCATGAGCTGCAGGTAGTCGACGATGATGAGTCCGAGATCGTGTTCGGACTTGAGTCGACGCGCCTTGGCGCGCATATCGAGCAGCGTAATGCCGGGCGTGTCGTCGATGAAGATGGGGGCATGGCTCAGGATACCAGCCGCCTGCGCCAAACGTGGCATCGATTCGTCGAGAGCCCTACCGCCCTTACGCAGCGCCTGGGCATCGATGAGCGCTTCCGACGCGAGCATACGCTGCACCAGTGACTCTTTGCTCATTTCGAGCGAGAAGAACGCGACCGGCACCTTGGCCGTTATCGCCGCATGCTGCGCAATGTTGAGCGTGAACGCCGTCTTGCCCATGGACGGACGCGCGGCCACGATCACGAGGTCCGCCGGCTGAAAGCCCGACGTCAGGAAATCGAGTTCGTTGAACCCGCTGGGCACACCCGTAATCGCCGCTTCGCGCTGCGCGAGCAGCTCCAGCTTCTCCATCGCCGGCCAGAGCAGTTCCTTGATACGCGAGAAGCCGGTGCGCTCCCGCGTTTGCGACAGCGAAAAAATGCGCGACTCCGCCGAGTCGAGCAGGTCCGACGCGGCCGTGCGTCCCTCGAACGCCTCGGACACGATCTCCGTAGAGACTTCGATGAGGCGGCGTAACAGCGCGCGCTCCTTCACGATGCGTGCGTGATACTCCACGTTCGCGACCGTCGGCACCGCATCCAGCAGGAACCCCAGATACTCGCGGCCACCCGCGTGCTCGAGCTCTCCACGCCGTTCGAGCTCGTCGGCCAGCGTGAGCGGATCGATCACGCCACCGCGCTCTGTGATCGAAATCATGGCGCGGAAGAGGCGACGATGGCCCTCCCGATAGAACATCGTGTCGTCGACATGCTCGGCGGCGCGCATGACGGCATCAGCGTCGAGCAACATGGCACCAAGGACGGCCTGCTCGGCCTCCTCCGACCAAGGTGGACGGCGTTCCTTGAACGGGTCGCGCGCGGCCGGTGTAGCCGCGTTGGGAACGATGAGACTGGTCATGGTGCCCTTGTGTCTGCGCTCGCGGAACGCGATGCATCGAGAATGCGACGAGCGAGCTTCACATCTTCCCACGTAGGACGTTTCCACGCGTCGTTGCGCAGCAACGCCGCCGGGTGATACGTCACGATGAGCGGTACGCCGTGGAACTGGTGTATACGACCACGCAAGGCACCGATGCCGGTCGTGGTCTGGAGCAGCGTCTGGGCCGTAAAGCGGCCAAGCGCCAAAATGACGCGAGGGCGCACGAGTTCGATCTGGCGAAGCAGATACGGTTGGCACGCGACGACTTCTTCGGGCAACGGATCGCGATTCCCTGGCGGACGATGCTTGAGCACATTGCACAGGAAGACATCCTCGCGCGACAGCTGAATCGCGCCGAGAATTTTGGTCAGTAACTCACCGGACTCGCCGATGAACGGCTGCCCCAGCTCGTCCTCATCGGCGCCGGGCGCTTCACCGACACAGAACAGTTCGGCGGACGGATTGCCTTCGCCCGGAACGTGATGCTTCGCGGACTCGTACAGTGCGCAACGCGTGCATCCGGCCACGTGCGCGGCGACCTGCTCGAGCGTGGGGAGACTCGCGACATCCGGCGCGGCATCGATCACACGCAGCCGGCCCGCTTCGATGCCGAGCGGGAGATCGAGCGCTGACAGCCACGCCGGCAGATTCGTCACTGGCGCATCCGTGGCCGGGCTCGTGACGGGAGCCGCGGTCGGGTTGGCTGCACCATCGGCCGCGGGAGTAGATACGGAACGAGGGGGCGGTAGAGACGACTTATCGCCTGGCCGCAACGCGCCGGCGTTGCGCAGCGCTTCACGCCAGTCCGTCGTGGCGCCACGATCGAATCGCACACCCGGCTCCGGCGGCGGCGCCAATGGCGCAGCCGATGGCGCCGACGGCACGTCGCTCGTAACGCTGCTCGGTGCGCCGCTCGATTCGCGACGGGGGGCGCTGGGCGGCGGCACCTCGGCATCCCGGGTCGGCGCGGTCGACTTCGCGCCAACCATCTTCATCACGTCTTCAACGGACAGACTGTCGAGCACGAGCTCAGACTCGCCCAGCTCACGCCGTTGCTCGAGATAGAGCCGAAGCCGATCCTTAGCGTCCATGCGGCGGCGGCTCCTCGCGACCATCGGGGCGTACGTCCGTCACGCCCGACGCCAGCCACGCGGCCTTGAAGGACGCGATGCCGGCGGTGACCCCGAGCAGAATGCGCTGACGGTCGAAAGGACGCACAGGAGCAGGCGAAGACGCTGAGGGGGGAGAAAAGGCGCCGCGCCGGGACGATCGTCACGGCGCGGCGCATGGTCCAGCAAGCGACGTGAACTCAGGCCGGACGGCGGCGCGGCACCACGCGGTACTCGATCTCACCGTGGGCGAGTTCTTCGAGCGCGCGCGTGGTGAGCTTCTTCTCGTGGGCCGAGCGATCGCGGGGGAATTCGTTGAGCACGCGCGCGAACTTGGCCGCGATCAGCACGCTCAGATACTTGTTGGCCGCGTGCTTCGACACGTCGGACGGAGTAAAAACCTGCATGCGTTAGTCGCCCTTGCTGAAAACGTGAATTTCCTCTTCGAGCTGCGCAATGAGCGCCTCGACCTGCGCCTCGACCTCATGTACCCGGTCGTGCCGCAGTCCTTCTGCATCGATAATAGCACTCACCTGATCCACCGCGCGCTCGAGATCGTCGTTCACCACCACATAGTGATAGCGCCCCACTTCTCCGAGCTCCGCACGGGCGTTCCGCAGCCGAACGAGCAACCGCTCACGATTTTCGCTCTTCCGCGCCGAGAGCCGAGCTTTCAGCACCTCGCCAGATGGCGGCAGGACGAAAATCAGCACGGTGTCGGGAAACGCGACGTGAAACTGCCGTGCCCCCTGTACATCGATGTCCATCAGGACGTGCTGCCCGGCTTTCAGCACGCGCTGAATTTCGGATCGCATCGTACCGTAAAAATTACCATGCACTTCAGCCCACTCGGCGAACTCCCCCGCGTCACGCGCGGCGGCAAACGCCTCGAGGCTCATGAATCGATAGTCGCGCCCGTCCACCTCACCGTCCCGAGGCGTGCGTGTGGTACAACTGACAGAATAACCCACATCGGCCCGCCGCTCCAGCACGCGACGCGCAATAGTGGTCTTTCCACCCCCGGAGGGAGCGGACAGGATGACCGGAAATTGGCTCACTCGAGGTTCTCGACCTGCTCCCGGATACGCTCCAGCTCTTCCTTCACACCGACCACGTCGAGAAGGATCGCGGCGTCGGCCGCTTTGCTGCCGGTGGTATTCGCCTCCCGGAGCATTTCCTGAAGGAGAAAGCCCAATCGCTTGCCCACCGGTTCCCCGCCCGCATCCGCGGTCGTGTCGGCGAGGACGCCATGAAAGGCGGTGATATGGGACCGGAACCGATCGAGTTCCTCGCTGACATCCATCCGATCGGCCAAAATCGCGATTTCCTGAGCTAGGCGCATCTCGTCCACGGCCAGCCCATCGGTGAGCTCACGGACGGCCGCCCGCAGGCGATCCCGCTGCGCCACCAGTCGTTCCGGTGCACGAAGCGCAATCCGCTGGAGCGCTGAGTCCACCATTTCCAGGCGCTCCTGTAAGACGGCGGCGAGGCGCGCACCCTCGTCGGCCCGGGCGCGCCCGAGGTGATCGAGCGCACGGTCCACGATGGCGATGAGGTCAGCCACCGTACCAGTATCCTCCTCCTCACGGGGGGTTGACATGACGTCCGGCATCCGAAGCACCGTGGCCAGGTCGACGCCACCGGAGAGACCGTGCCGATCGTGCAACTCGCGTAACTGCGCGACGACGGCCGCGAAGCGCTCGTCGTCTATGGAGATAGCCTGCGTGGCCTGCCGCTCGCTCCGCGCCGTCAGCGTGACGTGGCCACGACTGACCTTGAGCCGCATCGCCTCGCGCACCTCGGTCTCCCAACGCCCGTACGCGCCCGGCAACTTGATGCTCGGCGAGAAGAATCGATGGTTCACCGTGCGCACTTCGACCAGCACCCGAGAGGTGCCGACCGTACCTTCCGCCTGGCCGAAGCCCGTCATTGAACGAATCATGCGATCGGCAATGAAACGCGGACGTCCGAGTGCGTCAACCGCATCAGTTCCAGAACTCCCAGCGCACGCCGTACATCTGCACGGCCGGCGGCATCGTAATACCGCGAATCTGCTCGTACGCACCGCCGGTCAAGTTGCGATATTGATAGAACAGCGTCGCCCGCTGAATGCGGAGTTCGAGCAACCCGATGACGACGTTGGCCTGCTCGGTGATGCGGACATCGGGCGTGCTCGTGCCCGGCGCGTTGCCGTAAAAGAACGGCACACCGTTCCGCAGCTCATGCCAGATGCGCGCGTTGATCGAGAACTCTCCACGCGGAAATCGACGGCGCCAGTCGCTGATCAGCGCGATTTCCGTGCGCACGTGCAACTGCGGGCGATTGTACTGCGAACCATCCCATCGGATGGCCTGTACGTCGAGGCGCACGTCCTTGTACAGACGGCCCGTCGCCGACACGAGTGCGCCTTGTGCCGCAACCGATGACAGAAGGGCCGCGGGTGCGCCGAGAATGAGCGGCGACGCGAGACTGGTGGCGTCGTCCCGGATGACGCCACCGCCGAGCCAGAGGCGCCCCAATCTGAACGCGGCCTCAGCGCGCAGCGTATTCCCACCGAGGCGCCCGGTTATCGAATCCACCGTGCGCGTGCTCTGCGCGGCTGTGAGAAGCAGCCACGAGAACGGCTGCGCACGGGCGGAAAGATCGACACGACGGGTGGAGTCGACGCCATTCTGTTCGGCGAACGCGCCGATCGCATAGCGCGATCCACCGAAGCGTCCGCGCACGGCCGGTGAATGAACGGCCGTCCCGTCGATCGGCCGGACGCGATCGGTCATCGACACCGACCAGCGCGACGTGCGATAGCCCGCGGCCAGGATCTGCTGCGTGCGGCCGCGGATCGTGTCGGTCTCGACGACAATGGAGGTATCGACGGGGGCGGTCGGATCGCCCACGCCCTGCAAACGCGTTCGGACGACGCCGACGATCGCCTGCGACCAGAATCCGCGCAGCGTGTCGCCGTATCCAAGACGCAGATACGCATCGCGACGCGAGCCCTTGTACGCCAGCAAGTCCGTGAAGCCTTCGCGTGCCGTATGCGGGTCGCGATCACGACTCGTGGCGTTCGCGAACAGATCCACACTCACGCGCTGCCTCGACCAGCCGACGCGGGCCATGAAGCCCTGCACCGTGCCATCACCGCGACCCGCTGACCCCTCGGCGCCGGTGAAGGCATTCACGCGGCCGCTCTGCGTGGCCACTTGCTGCCCACCAAGCTGCAGCAGAACCCCGTTGCGCCAGCGACGTGCGAACAGACCGCGGAACGCATTGGTATTCAGGTCACCGGTGAAGATATCGGCGCGGGTATACGGCGTGGTTCGCTCCACGGTCCACGTGCGCATCCAGACGCGCACCTCGCCGGCGGCCCGCTCCACCACCAATTCATCGAGCGTCCACAACTGGACATCGGTGAGATCGAGCGCGCCGCCATTGCGCGGCTCGATCGCGTCCATTTCCACACCGTCGACGAACAGGCGCAGCCGGCGCGTATCTCCGGCAAACGATGCGGCGTGTACGCCGGCGATCCATCCGCTGCGATACGTCGTGACGCCAGGTACACGATCGAGCAAGTCCGCAAGATTCAGGGCACCTGACGAGAGAATCTCCTCACGTGAAAACCGAAGTCGCGGTGTCGCCTCGAAATCATCCGGTCGCTCGAACCGCGCGAATGGTGCCTTGATCGTATCGCCCGCGATCGCGCGCCGGAGACTATCGGCGCGCGCGACCTCACGCGCGAAGACGACCGAATCACTGGCAACCGTGCGCTTCGACAACGTGTCCGCTCCGGCCGGGGGCGGCACCGGTACCGATATCCGCACCGTATCTTTTCGCACGCTGTCCGGACGCACCTGCGCCGACGCGAGCGTCGGCACCGCGATGGCCGCCAGCAGGCTGGCGACCACACCCCGCACGACGCGGATCACCGACGCGCGCGAGCCCGTACGATTTCGACGAAAGTGCCCACGGGCGTACCCGTCGGTCCCTTCGGAATCCAACCCAGATCGACCTGCGAATAAGCCGTCCCAGCGACGTCGAGATGCACCCACGGATACCCGTCCACGAATTCCTGCAGGAAGAGAGCAGCGGTAATGGAGCCCGCTGCGCGACCGCCCGAGTTCTTCAGGTCGGCCACCTCGGATTTGATCTGCTCCTTGTACTCATCCCACAGCGGAAGGGGCCATCCCGGTTCGCCGGCGGCCGAGCCAGCGGCCAGCACTTCGTCGACCGCCGCCTTGTCGGCGCCGAAAACACCGACCGCGTGCGCGCCAAGACCAATCACGATGGCACCGGTGAGTGTCGCCGCATCGATGGCGACCGCGGGATTGTACCGCTTGGCAAACACCAGCAGATCGGCCAGCACGAGGCGGCCTTCGGCATCGGTGTTGATGATTTCGATGGTTTTGCCGTTCGAAGCCCGTACGACGTCGCCAGGCTTCACCGCCGTGCCCGACGGCATGTTCGTGGTCGATCCGATGATGCCGACCACGTTGACAGGAAGCTTGAGACGACCGATGGCCTCCATCGCGCCCATCACGCCACCCGCGCCCGCCATGTCGTACTTCATCCACTCCATCTCCGGCGCCGGCTTGATCGAGATCCCGCCGGTGTCGAAACACAGTCCCTTGCCGATCAGGACCACGGGCTGCTGATCCGGCGCGCCGCCCCGATACTCGAGTGCTACGAGGCGCGGCTCCTCCGGCGTTCCCTGCGCCACACACAGGAACGATCCCATCTTCTCCTGCTCCATCTCAGCGCGACCCAGCACCGTGATCGTCATGCCGTGCCGTGCAGCAATTTCGCGACCCACTTCGACGAACGTGTCCGGCGTACAGACGTTGCCCGGCATCATCCCCAACCGCTTGGCGATCGCCTGCCCCTCGGAGATCGCGGCTCCCGCCGCGAAGCCATCACGCATCGCATCCGTGTCGTCACCGAGCACCGTCACCGACTGCAGGCGCGTGCGGCGGTCCTTCTCGGGAGGCTGCGTCTGAAGATCGGGATAGGCCCAGCTGCCGGCGGCGGCGCCGATGGCGAGCCCTTCGATAGCACCAGCGTCAGCACCCGGGAGCGCAATGTGCATGGTGCCAGTGCCCAGCTTGCACGCCTGTCGGGCGGCGATCGCCGCAGCACGGCGGGCGACCGCGAGGGTGAGCGGAGCCGATCCACGACCGACCAGCAGCACCCGCTGTGCACCCGTATCACCACCAACGAACAGCATGGTCTCGTCGCGGCCACCACGGAAGTCGCGGCGGGCGATCGACCGCTGGATCGCGCCGGCCAACGGCGTGTCGACGGCGCGAAGGGCGTCGTCGAGCGACGGGTCCTGAGGCAGGACGAGCGCCAGCAGCGGCGAGTTGACCGAAGCGGGGGCCGCGTGACTGAACTGGAGCGAGAAGGACATGGACGCAATCGGAGCAGAAGGGGATGACGATGACGCGAAGCAGCTGAATACGGGAAGCTAGGTAGCGACGGGCGGGCGCGGCAAGCGAGACGAGTGGCCGCATAGCGACTTCTCGCGCTGGCCTTTGCCGTGGGCGGCCAGCAGTCAGCAGCAGGAAGGCCGCTCGAATCAGGCCCTCCGCCGTGTCGGCGGTCCTTCGACCACGTAGGCGATTCCCTGATGGACATAGATACCATTATATGCGTATATTTTGATACAGTGACACCTCCCGCGCCGACGCCGCGAGTGCGAGGGTCATTCGCCCGGACGTGAGAACCTGTAACTCAGGAGACTCATCATGACATTCCCCAAGCGCCTTCTGGCGCTGACGTTCCTCGCCGGCGCACTCGGCGCACTCGGCGCGTGTGGTCGCGATGATGCCGTCGCCCCCACCGCGACCCTCTCGACCGCTGCGGTGTCGGCGCTCGATACGGCCCTCAACGACGAATACTACGCCGAGGCGATCTACCTTCGTGTGCTGGCCGACTTCGGCAACGTCATGCCGTTCTTCAACATCGTGGTTGCCGAACAACGCCACTCGGCAGCGCTGCGCGGCGTCTACGAACGCCGAGGCCTCGTCAGTCCGCCGAGTCGATGGGACCTCGGTACGGTCCCGAGTTTCGCCTCGGTTCCGGCTGCGTGCGCGGCGGCGGTCGATGCAGAGGTTGCAAACATCGCGATGTATGATCGCCTGTTCGCCCTCGACCTTCCCGCCGATCTTCGCACGGTGTTCACGAATAATCGGGCAGCGTCCACCAACAATCACAAGCCGGCGTTCATGCGCTGTCGTTGAGCGAGGTGATCCATACACCGCCGCTCCGACGCTCGAGTCCGTGTACGGGAAAGAGCTATGGAACTGTCGAGATCACCTGACTGCGGGACGTGCGGCGATCTGGTATCTGCACACGAGACGATCGGTCGCCGCGCTTGTGCGGGCATCACCTTGGAGACTTCATGAGACCAGAAACCAGCAGGGCGCGCACGGTGCTTGCCGCATGTCTCCTCAGCCTCGTGCTCGGTGGCTGCCGTGACGCGAAGCAGACAGACGCGGCTGGTGCCGCGGCAAACCCGACGGCAGCGGTTACGCTGGTGGGCTCCACGGATCTCGCCACGGCGGAACTCGCGAGTTTCGCGCCACTGGCCGTGCGCATGGATATGCCCAGCGGCACGACCAACAAGGCGAAGGTCGACCTCGGACGCGCCTTGTTCAACGAGACGTTGTTGTCGGATGGGCATGACGTGTCATGCAACAGCTGTCACGCGCTCAACGGCTATGGAGCGGACGGACGTCCGGTGTCACTCGGACATGACGGCCGTGCCGGTACGCGGAACTCCCCCACGGTCTACAACGCCGCCGGACACGTGGCGCAGTTCTGGGATGGCCGCGCCGCTGACGTGGAGGAGCAGGCGAAGGGTCCGATTCTCAATCCCATCGAAATGGGAATGCCGGACTCGAGTGCCGTGCTGGCGCATCTGCGCGTTTCACGAATGTACGTCGCGATGTTCCGCGCTGCCTTCCCCCGTGAGCGACAGCCCATCAGCTACGACAATGTGGGAAGGGCGATCGGGGCCTTCGAGCGTGGGCTCGTGACGCCCTCTCCTTGGGATCGCTTCCTCGAAGGTGACAGCACGGCGCTGACTCCCGACGAACGGCGCGGATTGCGCACGTTTCTCGACGCAGGGTGCCAGAGCTGTCACGCCGGCCGCTATGTGGGTGGCGATCGCTACATGAAGGCCGGTGTGGTGAACGCGTGGTTCACTCAATCCGATAGTGGTCGCCTCGGCGTCACGCACAACCCGAACGACCTGCTCGTGTTCAAGGTGCCATCGCTGCGGAACGTCGCGAAGACCGGACCCTACTTCCACGACGGATCCGTCGCCACCCTCGCGGAGGCCGTGCGACTCATGGGTCACCATCAGCTCGGCAAGGAACTGTCGGTATCCGACGTGCAGTCCATCGTGACGTGGCTCGAATCGCTGACCGGTACGATCCCGTCGAACTACATCGCCTATCCCCAGAAGCCCAACTGAGATCCGGAGGTTTCCATGCTCGTTCGACAGATCTATGATACGAAGCTCGCCCAATACGCCTACCTGATCGGATGCCCGCGCACCGGGCAGGCCATCATCATCGATCCCGAACGGGACATCGATCGCTACTACGAGGAAGCCGCGGCACACAAGCTGAAAATCATCGCTGCCGCGGACACACATATTCATGCCGACTATCTGTCGGGTTTGCGCGAGTTCGCCGAACGCGGGGTGACAGTGTACGCCAGCGATGAGGGAGCCCCTGATTGGCGCTACGAATGGCTGCTCGGATCCAACTATCCCTACCGACTGCTGCACAACAACGACCGCTTCATGGTGGGGAATATCGAGTTCACGGCGCTGCACACGCCGGGGCACACGCCCGAGCATCTCTCGTATCTCGTGCACGACCAGGGAGCGGGCGCGGCAGACCCGATTGGCCTCTGCACGGGGGACTTCGTGTTCGTGGGCGACCTCGGGCGGCCCGACCTCCTGGAGATGGCGGCGGGCATGACCGGCACGATGGTACCCGGCGCGAAGCAACTGTACCGGTCGGTCGAGTCATTCCGGCTGATGCCGGAGTTCCTGCAGATCTGGCCGGCGCACGGGGCGGGCAGTGCCTGCGGGAAGTCTCTCGGTGATGTCCCGTCGTCTACCGTCGGCTACGAACTGCGCACCAACCCGTCTATCCACGCGGCCACGTCGACCGATGAGTTTGTGGACTTCATCCTGTCGGGGCAGCCGGAGCCACCGGTGTACTTCGCACGCATGAAGCGTGATAACCGCGCCGGCCCCACCGTGCTCCACGACATGCCCTCGCCGCCACGCATCGAGCCGTCCGCGATTGCGGCGCTTACCGGCCGCATGGACATCGTGATCGTCGACACGCGCCCCCGCGATGCTTTTCTCACGGGACACCTGCCGTCGTCGATCCTGGCCGAGATGGACTACCAGTTGGTGAGCATCGTAGGATCGTACGTCGACGAGGGTACGCCGATCTACCTGGTGGTTTCGGAAGATCGGCTCGATGAAGCGGTACGCGCGCTGATCCGCATCGGCAGCGACAACATCATGGGCTACATCACGCCTGACGACATCGCCGCGTATGCCGCGGCCGGCGGTATCCTTTCCGCGATTCCGTCGGTAGACATGGCGGAACTCGAACGGCAGCGCGTGCGCGGCGGGGTGACCGTGCTCGACGTCCGCGGCAAGGCAGACTTCGACCACCATCACATCCCCGATGCACTCAACGTCGCGCACACCCGCCTCTTCGTGCGACTGAGCGAGGTACCGACCACGCAGCCAGTGATCGTGCATTGCAACAGCGGCGCGAGATCAGCGCACGCCGCCTCACTGCTTCAGCGGCATGGATTCGCCGTGACCAACGTCAACGACAAGATGGCGAACTACCGCGAGACGGCCACCGCGGGTGTCTCCGCACACTAGCACGCGACCGGACGCGACGTCCACGAGGAGAGCGAGCACACCATGACTGCCACGAGTCACACCTTGGACATCCACGCTGGTGAAGGGTCGGTATCTGTCGTACCCGATGTGCTGCTGCGGAGACTGGAGCACGCGGCAGAGTCGATGGCATCACTCACGGCGCTACTGTCGCAAGCGCAACCTGCCGTGGCCATCGTGGTGGACAGCGCGGACGAACTCGTGCGCCGCGCCCGAGACCGCGGCATCGACGTGGACGTGCGTCTCCGCGACACGCTCCACCTCGTGGAGCGCCTCACGGCACCCGACTCCATGCGGATGCTGAACGTGCTGATCGATCGCTTGCCCATGCTGGAGCAGGCCGTGGTCACCGCTGAACGCCTCCCGGGTGCCGTAGCGATCGGTGTGGACAGTCTGGACGAGTTCATGCGCGACATGCAGGCCACCACACCACCCGCGCCCCTTGGCGTGTTCGGCATGCTGCGTGCGCTCCGTGATCCGGATGTGCAGCGCACCGTTGGTATGCTGCTCCGCGGGGCTGCCCACGTAGGGCGCACCCTCAATCCTTCACCACAGCGGTCGCTCGCGTCGACGGCACCGCAGAGAGGCTGATCATGTCCGAATCTCACGACGTGCTGATAATCGGTGGTGGCTCAGGGGGACTCACCGTGGGCGCACAGCTGCGCGCCCGACCGGATGCTCCGGCGGTCACCATCATCGAGCCATCCGCCAAGCACTATTACCAACCCCTCTGGACGCTGGTGGGCGGTGGCATCTTCCTCCGCGAAGACTCCGAACGGAATGAGGCAGACTTCATTCCGCCCGGTGCCACCTGGATTCGGGATGCTGTCGCCACCATCGATCCGGTGGCGCACCTCGTGCGCACCGCGTCGGGTCAGGAGTTGCACTATGAGCAGTTGGTCGTGGCCGCCGGCCTACAACTCGACTGGACAGCGATTCCAGGACTCGCCGCCAGTGTTGGCAAGCCAGGCACCGGCGTGGTGAGCAACTACTCCTACGACACCGTGGATTCCACATGGGAGGCGATCCGCACATTCCGCGGCGGCACCGCCATCTTCACTGAACCCAAGGGTGCGGTCAAGTGTGGGGGCGCCCCGCAAAAAATCATGTACCTGGCCGAGGAGTCGTTCCGCAGGCAGGGTGTGCGTGAGAAGACTCGCGTGCTGTTCATGAACGCTAAACCCTCCAACTTCACGGCGCCGGCGTACGGTGTTACACTGCGCCGCATATGCAACGAGCGTGGGATCGAAATTTTGCTCGAGCACGAGCTCATCGAGATTCGTGCTGAGGCGCGCGAGGCCGTGTTCCGGCTGGCCGACGGCAGCACCATCGTGGAGCACTACGACATGATGCACGTCACGCCACCGCAGAGCGCTCCGGATTTCCTCAAGCAGAGCCCACTCGCCAACGCCGATGGCTGGGTGAGCGTCGACAAGTCCACGCTTCAACACACGATCTTCCGGGACGTGTTCGCGCTCGGCGACTGTTCCAGTCTTCCCACATCGAAGACCGGCGCGGCGGTGCGTGGACAAGCACCGGTGCTGGTGGAGAACCTCTTGGCACTCCGCCACCACGCGCCGCTCGCCGGCGTATACGATGGGTACACCGCCTGCCCGGTGGTGACCGGATACGGCAAGCTGGTGATGGCCGAATTCGACTACACCAAGACGCCGAAGGAATCGTTCTCCTTCGACCAGAACCAGGAGCGCTACAGCATGTTCGCCCTCAAGGCGTACGTGCTGCCGCAGCTGTACTGGCACGGCATGCTGCGCGGACGCATGTAGTGCGCACGCAAAGCCTCTCGGCTCGACCCGTGCGGCACCCCGTCCCACGGCCGAGGTAACGCGGCACATGCTGCTCGGAGCGATTGGCCTACTGCTCGGACTGTTACTTGGCATACTGGGCGGCGGTGGTTCCATTCTCACCGTGCCGGCACTGGTCTACGGTGCCGGCATCGGGCCCAAGACGGCGATCGCCATGAGTCTCGCCGTCGTGGGCGTGACCAGCGCCGTTGGCGGTGTCTGGCAGTGGA
>Ga0105049_10000852_pt1 | contig 34682 bp, 29 predicted proteins | sample MAT06_FD_78087 | JGI IMG/M metagenome (GOLD analysis project Ga0105049, IMG submission 78087) | Freshwater microbial communities from Lake Fryxell liftoff mats and glacier meltwater in Antarctica - MAT-06 | ecosystem: Environmental > Aquatic > Freshwater > Ice > Liftoff microbial mat | place...
CGCGGCTGCGGCGACTGTATTACGCGCCGGCCATGCGTGCCTGCTTGCGCGACATGCTCGACCGCATCGATTTTGTCCACCTGCACTCGGTGTTTTTGTGGCCGACCAACCGGGCTGCGCGCGAGTGCGTGCGCGCAAAGGTGCCGTACGCGCTGGCGCCGCGCGGCATGCTGGTGCCCGCTTTAGTTCGCCAACGCAGCGCCTGGCTCAAGCGCAGCTGGCTTCGGCTAGTTGAAAGCTACACGCTGCGTCACGCGGCGTTTTTCCATGCCACCAGCGCGCTTGAAATCGACGACGCGCGTGCGCTCGGCGTACGCGTTCAAGCGCCGCAAGTGATACCCAACGGCATTGATTTGACGCCGCTGCTTGAGCCGCTGGCGATGGCCCCGTATGCGCTATTTCTGGGGCGCATCAACTGGAAAAAACGCATCGATTGGCTGCTTGATGCGCTGAGCGATGTTCCTGAGTTGCGCCTGGTCATTGCAGGCCCAGATGAGGAAGCACTGTTGCCGATCCTGCAAGCGCAAATCCAAACACTCGGCCTGAGCACGCGCGTAACCATTCATGCCGAAGTGGGCGGTGCGAGCAAGCTTGCCTTGCTCAACAACGCGCGCGTGCTGGTGCTGCCATCTATCTCGGAGAACTTTGGCAATGTGGTGCTTGAGGCGTTCAATCAGCGCTGTCCGGTGATTGTCAGCGCAGGCGTCGGCTTGGCGACATCGGTATTCAAGTCGCAGGCGGGCTGGGTTTTTACCGGTCGCACGGAGTTGCTTGCGGCGCTCACTGAAGCGTCTCTCAACCCGCTCGACGCGCGAGCACGCGGCGTTCGCGGGCGCGAGCTGGTTGAGGAGCAGTTCGCATGGCCGCAAGTCGCCGCGCAAATGGTTGATGCCTATCAAGCGGCGCGCGCGCGATGAGCGTGCTGCTCGCCCATCCCGGCGCGGGGCCGTTTGTCGAACAAAGCGTGCGTGGTTTGATCCAAGCAGATCTGCTCGAGTGTTTTGCAACAGCGCTCGCCCTTCAGCCCAGCGCAATCAGCACGCGCCTCCTGCTCAAGATACCGTTTGGGGTGGGGCGAGCGCTGTCCGCGCGCGTAGTGCACAACGTTCCAGCAAAGTTTCTGCGCTTGAATCCGTATGGCGAAATACGTCGGGCGTTGGCGCATCGAATGGATCCTAGCGGGCTCAAAGCGGACCGCGCCTGGGATGCCAACATGCACAATTTCAGCGCGTGGGCCGGCCGCCAAATCAGCGCATCGACGCGGCTGGTGTACGGCTACGATTACGGCGCACTCGAGCTGTTTCAAGCAGCCCAACCGCGCGGCGTTAAGCGCGTTCTGGAGCATCCAGCGGCCGCCTATGGGTTCAATTCGCAACTTTTAGAGGACGAAGCGCGCGAGTTTCCAGCCCTGCGCAGCGCCTATCGGGCAAACGCGGTTGCAAAACGCTCTGAGCGCAGCGCGCGCCGTGATGCGGAGCTGGAGATGGCCAGCGCGGTGATCTGCAACTCCACTTTCACGCGGGCAACTTTTGCCAGGGCGGGCTTTGATGTGTCGCGCTTTCGCATTGTCCCGCTGGGCTCGCCGCCGATTGAGCCAAGCCGGATTTGCATTGAACGCGACACAAGTCAGCCGCTGCGCATCCTTTTTGCTGGCAATTTCAGCGCACTCAAAGGCGCCTACTATTTGCTGTCTGCGCTCAATTCTCTGCCCAACCCCGCCCATTTGGAGGTTCACTGCTATGGCGCGATGGGATTACCGGCAGACCTCACCAGCAACGTGCCCACTAGCCTGAAATTTCTCGGATCGGTGCCACGCGAGGAGCTCAGAGTGGCCATGCATCATGCCGATGCGCTGATCTTGCCGAGCCTGAGCGATGGCTTTGGCATGGTGGTAACCGAGGCATTGGCGGCGGCGCTGCCGGTGATTTGCACATCGAGCGTCGGCGCGGCGGATTTGATTCAGGATCGGCGCAACGGCTTGGTAATCGAGCCGCGCAGCGCAGCTAGCATCCAAGCAGCACTTAGCTGGTGTTTGGACCATCGCCTGGAACTCAATTCAATGCGCGCGCGGGCTGTGGCCACGGCGAGCGCTTGGCAATGGTCGGACTATCGCCGCGCTCATTCGCAAGCTATTGCCGAGCTGCTGGCAGCATGAAAGTGGTTCTCGCCAGCGGCTGGTATTTTCCGGACACCGCCGGCGGCACGGAGGTCTACGTCGATAGCCTCGCGCGCGAGCTCAGTGCACTCGGCGTTGAGCCCGTGGTCATGGCGCCCAGCACGCGGCCGCAGGCTTACGAGTATCAACACCGTGGCGTACGCGTAGTGCGCTATAGCGTGCCCGAACCGCGCAATGCTTTCGAGGCGCGTGGCATTTCACCACCGCCGAATCATGCTCAGTTTGAAACGCTACTCAAGCAGGAGCGCGCGCAGATTTATCACCAGCACGCGTGGTCGCGAGGGCTGGGCATTCATCACTTGGTCAGCGCGCGCGCACTGGGCTTAAAAACGCTGATGACGGTGCACACCCCAGGGCTCATTTGCCGACGTGGAACGCTGCTTGAACTGGGGCGCGCGCCCTGCGATGGGCACATCCAAGCGACCCGCTGCGCGCGCTGTTTTTTGCAAAAACGCGGCCTACCCGAGCGCTTGGCCGATGCGCTCGCGCACACGCCGCTCGGGCTGTCAGCTTGGGCGCGCGATGCCGCATGGCTGGGTCGAGCGTCCAGCGTATTAGGTGCGGCGGCAGAAAGTGCCTCCCAGCTGCGCGCATTAGGACAAGCGGCTCAGCACTGCGAGCAAGTGGTCGTGGTTTGCGCTTGGCTGCGCGACGCGCTTGCCCGCAACGGAGTGCCTGATTCGAAAATGCGTTTGTGTCGCCAGGGTTTAAGTGTAGATGCGCCTGCCGTGCCCAGTCAGCCGCCTGAGGGCAATCTCAAAGTGGGTTTTCTCGGACGCTGGGATTCGGTAAAAGGCCTGGATGTTCTGGTCGGCGCTTTACTTGCCCTGCCCGCAAAACTCGATTGGGCTTGCGAAATTCGCGCGCCGTCGCCGCAAGATTCAGAGGGTCTTGAGTATCGCCAAGCCGTGCTCGCCGCCATCAATGGCGATCCGCGATTTACGCTCAAAGAAGACCGCCCGCGCGCTGAACTCAGCGATTTTTTCGCATCGATCCATCTGTTGGCAGTGCCCTCACAGTGGTTTGAAACCGGGCCACTGGTTGTTTTGGAGGCGCACGCGCACGGCGTGCCGGTGATCGGCACGCGCTTGGGCGGGATCGCGGAGCTGGTGAGCGAAGGCGTCAGCGGCTGGTTAACTGACTTTAATTGCACTGACCAGCTGATCGAGCGGCTCACTAAGCTATGCGCCAGTCCGCCGCCGCGATTGAGCGCAGCGCAAATCGTGCAAGTGCGCACGCAAGCACAAGTAGCCAGCGAGATGGTTGAGCTATATGGCTGCTAGGCGGATTTGTTTGGTCACTTCAGGCTATCTGTCGGCCAATCCGCGACTGCTGAAGGAAGCGCAAGCACTGAGCGCGCGCGGCGATCAGGTCACCGTGATCGCGAACGGCCAGGACCCCCTTCAAGCAGCGCGCGATGAGCTTTTGCTCGGCGGATTCAAGCTGATTAGGGCAGCTGGGCCAAGCCCTATTGGCTATCGCTTGAGGCGTTTGCTGCAGTTGCTAGCTGTGCGCTTTGCGTGGCTGCGCAGTGACGCTTTTGACGCTTTTGGCATTAGTCCGATCACGCCTGCTTTGGCAAAAGCAGCAAAGCGCACGCCAGCAGATCTGTATATCGGCCACAACCTTGCAGCCCTGCCTGCTGTTGCGCAGGCCGCCCACAAAGCCCGCGTGCCGTTTGCCTTTGACGTGGAAGATTTACACGTTGATGAACTCACCGATACGCCGGCGAATGCCGCCGAGCGCGCGCGTCGACGACGCATTGAGGCGCGTTATCTGCCGCGTGCGGCTTATGTGAGCGCGGCGGCCCCGCTGTTTGTCGAGGCGCTCAAGCAGCATTACGGGATTCAAGCGCAGGTGATTTCTAACGCGTTTCCGCGCTCGATGGCAGCGCTTGAGTTTCAATCCGTCGATGACGGCTCGCTCTATTGGGTTTCGCAGCAAATTGGTCCGCGACGCGGCATCGAGGAAATGCTCGAAATTATCGCGCTGACTCGATCAAAACCCACCTTGCGCCTGCGCGGCAGCCGCGATGAAGCGTTCTGCGCGACGCTAACAGCGCGTGCAACCGAACTCGGCGTGCAGCTTGACTATCTGCCCACCGCAGCGCCCGAAGAAATGGCACGGCTGGCTTGCGCAAGCGCGCTCGGCCTGGCCATTGAGGTCAATGACGGGCTCAATCGCGAGCTGTGTTTGACCAATAAGCTGTATTTCTATTTGCTCGCAGGTCTGCCGATTCTGCTTTCCAATACCCGCGCCCAGGCAGCGTTCGCCGCTGAAATTGGCGATGCCGGCTTGCTGATTGATCTGCGCAGCGCGCCCGCGAGCGCAGCAGTGATTGATGCGTTTCTAACCGACTCTAAACGCGTGAGCGCGGCGCGCGAGTGCGCGTGGCGGCTAGGGCAGACTCGGTTCAACTTCGAAGCCGAAACGCCCAAGCTCTATGCGCTGGTCGACCACGCCTTGCGGACTGGACCATGAGCGAACCCCTCGTTTCAATCCTGATTCCTTGCTTCAATGCCGCTCAATTTGTCGAGGAAACCGTCGAAAGCGCGCTTGCGCAAACCCACCAGGCGCTGGAAATCATCGCGATCGACGATGGCTCAAGCGATAGCACCTATGATTTGCTGCGCCGATTCCAGGGGCGTATCCAAGTTGAGCGCCAGCAAAATGTCGGCGCCAGTATCACCCGCAATCGCTTGATCGAGCGCGCCAGCGGTGGGTGGCTGCAGTTTCTGGACGCCGATGATTTGCTCGACCCGCGCGCGGTTGAGCAGCGCTTGGCGTGTGCGCGCGCAAGCGACGCCAACGCGGTTTACTCGAACTGGCGCAAGTTCAGCGGCGATGCTGGCGCGCGTGAGTACCGCCCAGCGCAGATGCAGCCGATGGCCGAGGTCAGCGAAGACGCCGAATTGGCCACGTTCACTACGTTTTGGGCGCCGCCCGCAGCTTGGCTGTTTGAGGCCAGGCTGATCCGCCAAGCGGGTGGATTTCGAGCAGATTTACCAGTAATCCAAGACGCGCGATTGCTGCAGGACTGCGCGCACTTGGGCGCGCGATTTGCGTTCGTAGATCAAGTTCTCGCCGCTTATCGAGAGGCGCGCAGCGACTCGCTATCGCAGCGCAATCGAGCGCAGTTCTTGCACGATTGCCTGCTCAATGCCGAGCAGATTCTAGAACGCTGGCAGGCTCTCGGTTCGCTCGGTGAGCCCCGGCGTGTAGCCGTCGCCGCGTGCTTTGACTTCGTGGCACGCGGGCTGTTTGTGCGTGATCCAGCTGGATTCGAGCGTGCCTATTCTGGACTTAAGCGAATAAACGCGATCACCGATCACGCCTGGCCGCGCATCGCCAAACGCCTCAAACGCGTGCTCGGCGTGCGCGCTGCCACGGCTGTGTTGCGTGTGCTGCGCCGAGCGCCGGAGGGTCGATGAAAACAGTTGTATTGCTTGCCACCCATTTCGTGCCAAGTAACTTGGCATCGGTGCATCGCTCGAGGCTATTCGCTCAGCACCTTGAGGAATTTGGCTGGCGCCCGATCATCGTCACCACCGCGCCTGAGTTTTACGACGAGCCGCCCGATCCAGAGCTTGCTGCGCTGTTGGATCCGCAACTTGAAATCGTACGCACGAGTGCATTGCGCAACCGCGGGCGCCGCTGGGTCGGCGATCTCGGCGTGCGCGCATTTCCGGCTCATTTGCGCGCCCTAAAACGCCTCGCGCGCGAGCGTCGCATCGATTTTTGCCACATCACCATTCCGTCGAATTTCTCCGCTCCGCTGGGGCGCCTGCTGTACCAATCGAGCGGCATTCCCTACGGCATTGACTACATCGATCCCTGGGTGCACGAGTGGCCGGGCGTCGAGCAGAGATTCTCGCGCCACTGGTGGTCGCACCAGCTGGCGTCGAAGCTGGAGCCGTGGTCAGTCAAGCATGCGCGTTTGATTACCGGTGTGGCGCACGGCTATTACGACGCGGTGATCGAGCGCAATCCGCATTTGCGTAGCCAAGCCGTGCTCGCCGCAATGCCCTACGGCGCGGCTGAACTTGACTTCGCACACGCTCGTCAAGGGAATTTTACCGATCGCCTCTTCGACCCCTCCGATGGTCGCCTGCACGTTGTTTATGCGGGCGCGCTGATGCCTAAATCGATCGCCAGCTGTAAGGTTTTGCTGCAAGCGTTCGCTGCGCTGCGTGCGCAGCAACACGCCAGCGCCGAGAAGGTGTGCTTGCATTTTATTGGGACCGGGCATCGGCTAGCCGCTGGAGTCGTGCCGCAGGTTCAGCCGCTCGCTGATGCGCTGGGCTTGCAAGGCTGCGTGTTTGAGCATCCCGCGCGCATGAGCTATTTGGGCGTTTTGCGGCACTTGGTGCACTGCGCTGGCGTGATGATTTTAGGATCTACCGAAGCGCACTACACGCCGTCAAAAGCTTACCAAGCTGCGCAATCAGAACGCCCAGTTCTGGCTTTTTTGCATCCAGATGCGCTGGCTGGAGCATTTCTTGAGCGCGCGCTGGGGTCGCGATTCAGCCTGGTTTCAACGCCCGAAGTACCGAGCTTGGCAACTGTAAAGCAGGCCCTGGCTGCATTTATTTTGAATCTCGTCCAACCCAGCCAAGCTGCCAACCCAGCCATTTTCGAACCCGTTTCCGCCCGCGCCGTTGCGCGCACGCTGGCTGCTGCCCTCGATCAGGCGGTTGCATGAAAATGACCTTCGGAAGGGTGCTTGCCGAAGCGCATGCATACGGCACGTCGGGGGTTATCAACCCAGCACTTGACCCCGCTTGCTATCCTGCACGGGTCAACCACTTGAATATGCGCGGGATGATCCAACAAAGCATCAAAGATCTTTATTACTCGGGCCTTTATTGGTACTCGCGCTGCGCGCTGCCCATCTACAAGTGGCATTACGGGCGCAAGCTTGCGGATCGAACCAGTTTACATATGGGTTGCGGCAAGCATTACCTGCCGAAATTCGTCAACATCGACGGCAATTTCCAGCGTTCGGTCGATTACTTTATCGACGCTCGAGCGGGCCTGCCGCTGCCGGACGCCACGATGCAATTCGTCTATTCCTGCCACATGCTCGAGCACGTGCTTGTCGAGGATGCGCTGAAGATTCTAGGTGAAATCAAACGTGTGCTAAAACCCGGTGGCTACGCGCGCCTGACGCTGCCAGATTTTCGTTTCGTGTTTAAAATTCTCGAAGGGCTCGACTATCAATTCCCACGCCCTTTCCAATCGCGCGAAGGCCAGGCGATGAATTTTTTATTCTGCGATGGCCAGCATAAGTTCGGCTATAGCGCCGAGATTCTGCGCGAACTAGCTCAGCAAGTTGGGTTTTCGCGCATTGAAGATGCGGGCGTCACCGACCCGCATTTGCCGCCGTTAGAGGCCATCGAGCCAAGCGGCAGTTTTTCAATGAACTTGTATCGCTAGATGGCCGCAGTCCTTCCCGAATTTGGTCCCGAAGCGCATCGCCAAGAGATGCGCGATCGGGTGCGTTCGGCGCGCTTGCGCAGCGCGCAGATGCGCGCCGTGGCGTTTACTTTTGCGATCTTCGCGGCAGCTTACTCGGCGCTCTCAGCGAACCCGATTCTGTCGATTATCGCGATAGCGACATTGGTCTTTATCCTGGCGATGCTGTGGCTGCCCAACCAGCCGCCGATTTTGATGTTTTCGCTGTTTTATCAGTGGCTGCAGGTCACGATGGTAATTTGGCAAGCGAACTTGCGCGGCGTCGACGTGGAACTTATGGACCGCACCATCCCGCTGGAGAAAACTGTCTGGTACTCATTGGCCGGGTTGGCTTTTGTTGCCATTGGAATGCGCATGGCGGTCTCAGGGATGAAAAAAGATGTCGCCGCAAGAGCGATCGAAGCGGCACAGCGCGTGGACATCTCAAAACTCGTGTTGCTGCATGTTTTGATGACTGTTTTTGCAACCGTGTTCTGGGCACTCGTCGGCACGAGTGCGCTTTTCCAAGTTGCGTTCGCGGTTTGGCAAATGAAAATGGCCACTCTTTTTGCAGTGGGCTATGTCGCACTTGCTCAGAAGCGCCGCTTGCCACTGTTCGTTGCCATCTTTGCATTTGAATTCCTATCGTCGGTTGGTGCGTTTTTCTCGGACTTTAGATTCCCAATCATCATCGCCTTTCTGTGCTTGATGGCGGCCCCCGGACGCCCCGGATTTGGCCGTATTTTGGGCATGGTGCTGTTGTGCCTTGGTGCGATTTACGCCGGCGTGGTGTGGTCATCGATCAAGGACCAGTACCGATCATTTGCCACCAATGATTCCGGCGATCATTACGTCAGCATCGACTCCGGTTTGGCTCGAAACAAGCTCCTGTCGCTGGTTGGTGATGTCAGCTCAGATATGGCCGAGGCTGGCGCTGATCAGCTGGCCAATCGATTGCGCTACGTGGACTTTTTTGCCTACACCATCCAGCACGTTCCCGCTGCCGTTCCGCATGAAAACGGGGCGCTACTGGGCAACGCAATCTTGCATGTGATGACTCCACGCTTGTTGTTTCAGGATAAAAAAGCGCTGGTCAGTGATACCGACATGACCCGCAAGTACACCGGCTTAAGTCTCTACGCCGCTGATTACACCTCGATCAGCATCGGCTACTTTGGCGATGCCTATATCGATTTCGGCTGGCCGGGCATGTACGTCGTGCTGTTGTTCATCGGTTTGTTCCAGGGCTTTGTCTATCGAGCACTGGTGCAAATGCCCAACGTGCATCCCCTGATTTGCTATGGCGCTGCGTCCTCAACGTTTTTGTATACCGCGCTGTTCGAAGTTGCATTGATCAAGCTGATCGGCGGGATCCTGTCGAATTTTCTGGTGATCTATGTGCTCGGCCTGTTTTTTCTGCCCGCTATTTCGCGCTTGATCGTGCGGCGCTGGTCGATTGAGAAATCCTAGGGGGCAGTTTGAAAAACCGTAGCGAGCGGGTCGAGAGCACGGCGCACCGCGCACAGGAACCGCAGCGGACGTCGGTCCGTGAGAATTCCGAGCACGGAGCAACGCCGCTATCGACCTGCGCAGTAGGTTTTTCGAACTGCTCCTCGGGATTTTGAGGTGGCTCCCACTCGATTGGCGGTGGTTTGCAGCCACCCGATCCAATACTACGCGCCATGGTTTGTCGATTTGGCACGGCGGCCGGAACTTAAAGTCAAAGTGTTTTACCTTTGGGACTTTGGCGTAACCGACACGCTTGATCGCGAATTTGGTCGTGTGATCAAGTGGGACATTCCGCTGCTCAATGACTACGACCTGAGCTTCGTACCCAACACCTCAAGCGATCCCGGTACGCACCATTTTTTCGGTCTGCGCAACCCCGATCTGCTCAAACAGATCGATGTTTTCGCGCCGCACGCGGTGCTGCTGTTGAGTTACAACTTCTTCGCCACTCTTGAGCTGATCCTGCGCCGCTGGCGGCGCTGGCCGCTGATTTTTCGCGGCGATTCTAATCGTCTAACCAAGCGCCATGGGATCAAAGACTGGCTCAAAGCGCGCCTTGTCAGCTCAATTTTCTCGCGTCTGCGCGCCTGCTTGTACGTCGGGATGGCCAATCGCGAGTATTTTCTTCAGCACGGCGTCGCGAGTAACAAGCTTTTTTTTGCGCCGCACTCCATCGACGTCGAGCGTTTCGCCAATGCCCGCGTGATCCACGCACAAGCTGCTCTCAAGCTTCGCGAGCAGCTAGGATTGATCCAAAGCGACCGACTTGCGCTCTTCGTCGGCAAACTTGAATGGCAAAAAGACCCGCACACGTTACTAGCCGCATTTTCGCAACTTGAGGATCAACGCTTTCATCTGCTGATCGTGGGCGATGGGGCGCTTGAGCCAAAGCTGAAAGCAAGCGCGCCACCACGCACGCATTTTCTGGGGTTTCAAAATCAGCTTGCGATGCCCAGCGTTTATGCGGCTGCGGAGGTTTTGCTGCTGCCGAGCATTTCAGAAACGTGGGGTTTGGTCATCAACGAGGCATTAGCGGCCGGCACCCCAGTGATTGTCAGTGATCAAGTCGGCTGTCATTTTGATTTGGTTGAAAACGGGGAATCGGGATTTGTGGTTCCTGCGGGCGATTCGCAAGCGCTGGCAGTAGCGCTTGAGCGTGTGCTCAGCGATGACGCGTTGCGCGAGAAATTTCGCCTGCGCGGGACGCAAATTGCTCAACGCTACACCTATGCTCACGCGACAGATGGCTTATTGCGAGTGCTAGATTTGTGAATCTCGAGCAGCTGGACGTGTTGATTTTGACGCTCAACGAGGGGCCAAACCTCGAGCGCACGCTGACGGGCGTGGCTTGGGCGCAGCGCGTGGTGATCATCGATAGCTATTCATCTGACAGCACGCTGGCAATCGCACAGCGCTTTGCCAACGTGGAAGTTGTGCAACGCGCCTTCGACAGCCACGCCCAGCAGTGGAACTTCGGGTTGGACCAGTTGCGCTCGACCTGGACCCTGAGCTTGGACGCCGACTACGTTTTAGATGCCGACAATCACCGCGAGCTCGGCGCTTTGAGCGTGGGTGACGATAGCGCTTTCTCCGCGCGGCTCGATTACTGGGTGTACGGCGCCCCCTTGCGTGCGTCGTTGCTGCCACCGAGACCGGTATTGTTTCGCCGCGAGCGCGCGCGCTTTGTCGATGATGGTCACACGCAGCGCCTGGTGGTTTCCGGAACCTGCGGGACCCTCAAGCATGCTATTGCCCACGACGATCGCAAATCGCTGTCGCGGTGGATGGTCTCGCAAGTTAAATATGCCGAACTAGAAGCGCAAAAACTGCTCGCACTTAATGTGCAGCAAGCGCGGCTGACAGATCGGCTGCGTCTCATCCCTGGGCTAGCCCCGCCACTTTCTTTTGCTTATGTTGTGCTGATCAAAGGCATCTGGCTGAGCGGCTGGCGAGGCTGGTTTTACGCGCTGCAACGTCTGCTGGCCGAGCTGATGATTTTGCTCGCGCTGTTGGATCAAAAGGTGCGCCGATGAGTCAAAAAAAGGGCTCGCGCGCACGGCTTACCGAGACCGGAACGGCGCTCGGACAAGCGCTTTTTTTCGCGCTTTTGGCATTAATCATTGCGCTGCCATGGCCACTCGGTCTGAATCGCGATTGGGCGTGGTCAGCTGCGCTGGTGCTGGCGAGCATTCTTGCGTTTGCGGTCGGTCTGCGGCGTATGCATGATGATGAGGACGCTGACCTTCCCTACGGCGTGTTCCTCAAAGTGGCGCTGGCATGTCTAGCCAGCTTGCTAGTTCTTGGGCTCGCATATCTGGTTCCAACCGTGTCGCTAGATGGCACTCTGCAAGCCACAAGCTGGCCTTTGCTCGGCGCGCTCGACCCATCGGCTGCGCAGGATGCTTGGTTGAAACGCTCGCTTTACTTTGTGCTTTTCGCGCTTACCGTAACTCTAGTGCGCACGCGCGAACGTCTACGGCTGCTTATGCTAGCGATTCTTTTGAGCGGATTCTTCCAAGCCGCGTACGGCGCAGCGATGGTCGTTAGCGGTATCGAATACAGTTTTTTTACCGCAAAAAGCCATTCCGTGGGAATGGTCAGCGGCAGCTACGTCAATCGCAACCACTTTTCAAACTTAGCGGTGATGAGTGCAGCTGTTGGGATTGGTTTGATGGTTTCCATGATGCTCGCAACCCGCTCCCAGGCCAGCACCTGGAAAGGCCACGTCCGCGAATTCATTCGAGCTCTATTGAGTCCAAAAGGGCGCGTGCGCCTGGTGTTAATCATTTTGGTCATAGCCGTGGTCATGACGCGATCGCGGATGGGCAACGTCAGTCTTTTTGCGGCGTTGAGTATTTTCAGCATTCTCACCGTGGTGCTGGTGCGCCCTCTGCCGCTGAAAATAGCGGTGTTTTTGGTCAGTGTGGTGATCGTTGATTTGGTGGTGGTGGGGCAAGTTTTTGGTCTCGATCAAGTAGTCGAGCGGCTACAGGGAAGCAATCAAGTGGCCGTCGACTTCTCCACGCCTGCATCGGATCAAGACCGCAAAGCGGTTATTCCGATTGCTCTTAAGCTTTGGCAAGAAAGGCCCTGGTTTGGGCACGGGGCGGGCAGTTTTTACACGGCCTTTCCAGCCTACCGGACGATCGACTTCCCAGGCTCCTACGACCATGCCCACAACGACTATTTGCAATTTTTGGTCGAGTACGGGCTGGTCGGATTCGCATTGATTTTGACGCCGCTGCTACTGGCGCTGGGGATCAGCATCAACTTACTGCGCATTCGCCACGATGCCCTGTTGTGTGGAGCGGGGTTTGGCCTGGGGATGGCGATTTTGGCCACTTTGATTCATTCAACCGTTGAGTTCGTGCAGCAAATTCCGGCCAACGCGGCCACGCTCATGGTGATTTGCGCAGCCGTCTTTGCGGCCAATCGGTTGCCGCGCCGCATTCCAAGATGAATGCAGCTGACGACTCGCTTTCCGCACCCATTCGCTGGGCGTTAAGCATCCTTCGAGCACTGCCGGCAGCAATGCCTGGGAAACTCAGGATCGCACGGCGACTGTTGCGCTCGGTACGGGGAGCGACTGCACTTACCACCCGACAGGGATTGAGACTATGGGTACCCGACGTGCGCGAGCCGATCGCGGTGCAATTGGCGGCGAATGGAGAATATGAGGGTGCCAATGCCCGCCTATTGGGCAGGTGGTTGCAAGACGGCGGCGACTTTATTGACGTCGGGGCAAATATCGGTTCAATCGCTCTGCCGGTGCTGCGCCTAGCGGCCGTCCGCCATGCGCTGCTCATCGAACCAGAACCACTGCTTGCTGAGTTGTTAACGCGCAACCTCAGCGAAGCGAAAATAAGCAACGCCCAGATCAAACAATGTTTGTGCGGTGAGACGAACTCATTGAACAACCCGTTCTGGGCCGCACCGCTCGATCACTTCGGAGCAGGCGCACGTGGAGCCCAGTTCCACTCAACGCCGGCAACGCTTCCCATGCGCTCGCTAGATTCGCTCGTGGAGGAACTGAAGCTCACTCAGGTGCGCGCGATCAAGGTCGACGTAGAGGGCTACGAGCGCGAGGTTTTCGAAGGAGCCAAGCACCTTCTTGCAACTCAGCGTCCCAACATTTTGTTCGAGTTTATGGACTGGGCGGAAGTGCGCCGCGATGACAAGGATGTGGGTGGCAGTCAGCGAGTTCTTCTTGAGGCCGACTACGCGATTTTTACGCGAGACGACTGGTTGAAGCGAAAAAAACCGATTAGTAAACCTAAAGTCTTTGGAAGTTTTGATTTCGTTGCTTTCCCGCGCGAAAAATGTGACCCGCATCACACCACAAAGTCGAATAGCTAACAAAAAACTGCCGCTTTCATCTCAACCTAAATCTGCTATTCTTTTCTAAATCCTTGGTTTATCGACCTCTGAGAGGACCTATGCACTCCACCCGAAGCCTTTTGGCGCTCGCAATTCTTACCGCCGTTGGTAGTGCTCACGCGCAAAGCCAGTCCGCTACTTCCACATCGCAAATTTCTGGGGGAGTTGGCCGCGGCGTTCCGTTTGGTCCGGTTACTGTGTTTCCCACCATCGGGGTCAGTGTTTCTCACGATTCAAACGTCGCTCGAACAAGCAAAACCGAAGTTGATTCATTCGTGACTCAAGTGGCACCCGGCATACGTCTAACTGGTGCGGGCTCGGTCACTACGGTGAGCTTTCAGTATCAAGGCGACATCGCTCGCTACGCAGACTCCAGCATTGACAATTACGACGACCACGGTTTCGCAGCGCAAGTCGACTACGCTCCCACCTCGCGGGTCAAAGTTGGGGCAACTGCTAACTATCAGCTTGGCCACGACGCACGCGGCACCGGTGCTCGCGAAGGCGACCAGCTCGCACTGCGGCCCCTCAAACCAGATGAATGGAACCGTGCAGGCGTGGCGGGCAGTGTGGCCTACGGCAGCAGCGAATCCCGAGGTCAAGTCGAGGTTAACGTCGGCACGACCAAGATCAATTATGACGATGTGCAGATTGCTAACGGCTTCACGCGAGCCCAAGCGTGTGCACCAGTCGGTGGCCTTGATCCTTGTGATTACGCGCGTTTCCGGGACAATCGCAACACTTTCATTGACGGCACCTTCTTTGTCCGGCTCGCGCCGAAAACCTCAGCGCTGGTCTCTTTGTCGCAAAGATCCTTTAGCTACGATGTCGATCCAGTCGCCTCGCGCGGTGGTAGCCTGGACAGCACCGAACGAGCGTACTACGCTGGCATCCGCTGGGATGCAACGGCGCGTACAAGCGGCATGGCAAAGATTGGACGGGTCAAAAAAGACTTTGATTCAAACCGTGGCGATTACTCCGGCACCGCCTATGAATTAGGTGCGCAATGGGCACCACGCAGCTACTCGCAGGTCACCATCACCGGCTCGCGCAACACCCGGGAAACCAATGGTTTCGGAGATTTCGTGGTCACCCGTTTGCTCAGTGCAGGCTGGACTCACGAGTGGACACCGCGCATCCGGTCAAGCGTTGATGGGGGTTTCGGTAATAATGAATCACAGGGGAGTCTCGGCTTCACTCGCCAGGACGTTCGCGACGAAGACTTCAATTTCTTTGGTGTCTCCGGTAGGTATCAGCTCAGCGACTGGTTACAAGTCGGTGCTGGCTACAAGTATTACAGTAACGATTCCAACAGCGCGCGGTTGGCAACTGACCCGGTTTTCGATTACGAACGTAGCGTTTTTGTGCTTTCGCTCGAAGGTTCGCTTTAACTGCTCGGGGGTCGGCCTAGCCGACTCTCGTTGCTTCGATTCACGCCGCAGCAAGTTGCGGCGTTCTAACATATGGCCATGCCAATTAAGTCCTTCATCTTGTTCTTCGTAGCGGCGATGCTCGCTACAGTCGCTGTTCACCCGGCATCAGCACAATCGAGCCCAAGCCCGGTCAATCCGGCTTACCGAGTAAGCGCTGGTGACGAGCTTTTCGTTTCGGTCTTTGCGGAACCCGAACTGACGGTAACCTTACGGGTGACCGAGTCGGGCTTGATCGGGTACCCGCTTTTGGGGGACGTCAACGTCAAAAGCCTGACGACTCGCGACATTGAGAAAAAAATCATTTCCGGATTGAAAGGGCCGTACCTTGTTGATCCGAAAGTATCCGTCACAGTCAAAGCATTTCGGCCATTTTTCGTGAACGGCGAAGTCGCGCGTCAGGGACCCATTCCGTTTCAGCCAGGCATCACCATACGCGAAGCCATCACTCTGGCCGGTGGTTTCACCGAGCGCGCCTCGAAACGCAAGATCTTCCTCCTCCCTGAAGGTCTTAAAAATCAGACCAAAGGCAAAAAAGTCACACTGGATGACCCCGTCGGCCCCGGCGATGTCATTACCGTGGAACAGAGTTTCTTTTAATGAATATGCGCGACCTGTCCGTCGAGACGAACCCCTTACTATCCGAACCTGAAGAGGAAGGCGGGCTTAATCTTCGCGACTCCGTTCGCGTACTTTTCAAATTTCGTTGGGCAATCATTGGCTTAGCAGTGCTCGCTGGATTGCTTGCATCAATGTATGCCTACACATTAACGCCAATTTACAGTGCAACCACGACGCTGTTGATTGAGCGTGATCCCGCTCGAGTGGTACCGATAGCTGACATGATCAGCGGTTCGGGTGTGAATTTCGAGTACTACAACACGCAGTTTGAATTAATCCGCTCGCGCCCAATCGCTGAGCGCATGGTTGAAGAACTCAAACTCGACCAGAACCTTGGCCAAGTGCAGCCAGTGGTGCTGAAGTGGTGGCAAAAATGGCTGCCAAAAGAATGGCTTCCTGTTCCCAGCAAGCCCGACCCACGAGCGCAGCGCGAAGGCTTGATCTCCGGCATTCTGGGCGGCATCCAGGTGCAGCCAATTCGTTCCAGTCAGCTAGCGCGCATTTCCTACGTGGATCGTGATCCGCAACAAGCCGCCGATTTCGCTAACGCCGCCGCGAACGCCTATATCGTTGAGACGCTCGAAGGCCGTCTGCAAATGGTCAGTTTGGGCTCGCAGTGGTTAGCCAAGCGACTTGATGGACTGCGCAAGAAAGTCGACGATTCAGAGCGCGCGTTGCAAGCGTACAAAGAGCGCGAGAACATTGTCGACGTTAAAACTTCGCAATCTTTGGAAGTCCAGCAAGTCAACGTGGCATCCTCACAGTTGACCGAAGCGCGCTCCGAGAGGATGCGCATGCAATCAATCTACGATCAGGTCAAGACTGCGCAAAACTCGCCCGCGCCGCGACTTGAGTCGATCCCCGGCATCATGTCCTATCCGCTGATCGCCTCGTTAACCCAGGCAGAAATCGACGCTCAGAGAAGGTTGGCTGAACTCTCGCAACGCTACGGCCCACAGCACCCTGACCTGGTCTCCGCGCGCACCCAGCTAAGTTCGGCGCAGGCTGACTTGAAAAAGCAATTCGGTGCTGTGGTCGCCACCATCGCCAACGATTTTGAAGCGGCGCGCCGCAAGGAAGCCATCGTCGAATCGCAGCTTGGTTCGGCCAAAGCGGACGTTCAAGATAAAAACCGCAAGGACTCACAACTGCAAACGCTCAAACGCGAGGCAGATTCGAATCGCCAGCTGTTTGAGCTATTCCAAAACCGATTTAAGGAAACGGACGCTGCTGTTGGCCAAACCCAGGCTAACGCCCGCATCGTCGAGAAAGCCGTACCAAACTACAACCCGATCGCCCCGAACAAGCGGCGCATTGTGATGCTCGCAATCATTCTCGCGCTTGGTGCCGGTATTGCTCTTGCTTTTGCACTTGAACACCTAGACTCGACACTCAAAGGCGCGGAGGACGTCGAACGCAAGCTTAATTTGCCGGTGCTTGGCATGTTGCCGAAGTTAAAATCCGGAGGGCGTGCGGACACCAGCTTGATGAAATACTTTGTGTCGAATCCAAATTCGGGGTTCTCAGAAGCGATTCGGACCATTCGAACCGGCGTGTTGTTGTCGTCGCTGGATCACCCGCACCGGGTCATTCTGGTTTCGTCATCAGTTCCGGGTGAAGGCAAGTCCACTCTGTCAGCGAATTTGGCGCTGGCGCTTGGGCAAATCAAGAAAGTGCTATTGATTGACGCAGACATGCGCCGTCCGGCCGTGGCGCGTGCGATGGATAGCTTAAAAGGTCGTGCAGGACTTTCGCAGTTCATCACCGGCGATGCCAAAATCTCCGAGTGCGTCACCCAGATTGAAGGCTCCAACCTATTTGTGATGGGTGCCGGTGTTATTCCACCCAATCCGCTGGAAATGCTCTCGTCCAAGCGCTTTAGCGATTCTCTCGACAACTTAAAGAAAGCTTTTGACCACATCGTTATCGACTGCCCGCCCGCGCTTGCAGTCAGTGACGCGTTGGTATTGGCCAAGCTCTCAGATGCGGTTTTGTACGTGGTGAAAGCCGATTCGACGCCGCACCAGCTCGCGCAGCACGGCGTAAAGCGCTTCCGCCGCGTCGGCGCCCCGCTGCTTGGTGTTGTAGTGAATCGTGTGTCGCCGCGCGCGCAGCAGGGCTATGGCAAGTACGGCTACTACGGCGACTCGTACTATGCCGGCGCCGGATACGGCTACTACACGCGCGACTAATTTTGTGTCAGGCGTCGTCGGTCAAGCGCGCGCCACCCATGCCATCGTTCGGCGGCGCTGGGCGGCGATTTCTTGCTTACTGTCTCTAGGGCTAGTGGTCTTTGCGGTGATGCGCTTTTCGGGCGCAGCCTATTTTCAGCTCGCCTCATTAGAACTGACCCGCAGCGATCCGGGAGCACCCGAACGTGCTCGCTCAGCGATTGAGAAAGCGCGCTGGAGCAATCCTGAGAATCCAGACTTCTTGGAAATGGCGCTGTCTATTGATCTGGCAGCGGCGCGTCAGCGCGGTGAGTCTGCCAAAGCCGCCAGTATCAAATCGCTTCCCGGATATCGCGACGCTGTAGCTCTGCGCCCGAATTGGCCCTACGCGCGCGCTAACTTAGTCAGCGCAAAGCTGCGAGCAGAACAATTTGACGTAGAACTCAATCAACAATTGCTGTCGATGGTTGCTCTAGGGCCGTGGGAGCCACGCCTGCAGCTGCTCGCAGCCGATGTGCTCTATACTTTTCCGCAATATTTAACCAAGGAATCGCGCGCCGCGCTGGTTGGCGCCCTTGATCGCGCGGTTCGCTGGCAGCCGCACGAAGTGCTCAACCGTGGCGATAGGCGGGGTCAAGTAGGCTTTTTATGTGCGCGATACAGCGCTGCGAGTGCGGTAGTCAAGCGCTACTGCGAGACACCATGAAGTAACTTTCGGGCCAAGCGTATTTGATTGCGCCGAACGGTTTCTGCTAATCTTTCGGGTTATGTCGGAGAAAGCCCAGCCGTTGCTCGATCTCTACCGCATGGCGCAAACGCGCCGTGGCATGCGAGGCAAGTCGAGCGTGGTTGATTTTCCGCGCTTGCGCGGTCTTTTGAGCTCTGATTCTGGGACGGTGGCATGGACGTTGGACTTTGGAGTAGATGAGCTAGGCGCACCCTATTGCGATGTTTCGGCGAGCGGCTCGGTTTGTTTGCAGTGCCAACGAACCTTGACTGATTTCGCCTATTTGGTTGAGATCAACAATCGCCTGTCGCTGGTGGATGCTGATGACGACGGTACACAACTGCGCCACGAGCCACTGATTGCGGAAGCCGCCGGCAAGCATGCGTTAGAGATAGTCGAAGACGAATTAATACTCGCCATTCCCTTGGTGCCCGTTGCACCTAGTAGCGAGCCGCTTGGCCCAGCCACCTATGTTGCTGAGCCAGTTGAAAAACCAAATCCATTTTCAGTTTTAAAACACTTGAAGTCGTCAGTCTGATTGACACAAGTGCTTTAAATACTACAAGTCAATTACACGATAATTTAGATCATCCCGGAGTAAGCCCATGGCAGTTCAAAAGTCCCGCGTCACCCCTTCCCGTCGCGGTCAGCGTCGCTCGCACAACGCACTCGTTGCGCCCGCTTTGTCAATCGAGAAAACGACCGGTGAAATTCACCGTCGCCACCACGTCAGCGCAGACGGCTACTACCGCGGCCGACAAGTGATTACACCCAAGCAGGTTGTTGAAGAAGCAGCTGAATAAGTTTCCTTAAAGCTACCGTTGCATAAAGCCCGACCGTTCGCGCTCGGGCTTTTTCCGTTTCTGAGGTATCGATGATTTATTCGCGAATCGTCTCGACTGGCGCGTATTTGCCCGAGCGCATCCTGACCAACGCTGAGCTCGAGCGCTTGGTTGATACCTCCGACGAGTGGATCCAGGCACGCACTGGTATCAAGCAGCGCCACATCGCTGCCGATGGCCAGACCACCAGCGATCTCGGCTATGAAGCCGCTCGAGTAGCGCTTGAACGCGCCGGCCTCAAGGGCTCAGACATTGATTTGATAGTGGTTGGCACCACCACGCCTGACCAAATTTTTCCAAGCACCGCCTGTCTGATCCAGCACCGCTTGGGCGCCAATGGCTGTGCTGCGTTTGACGTCAATGCCGCCTGTACGGGGTTTTTGTACGCGCTGGCAACGGCCGACAAATTTATTCGCAGTGGCTCATCCAGGCGCGCCTTGGTGATTGGCGCTGAGACGCTTACACGCATGCTCGACTGGACTGATCGCACCACCTGCGTGCTGTTTGCCGACGGCGCGGGTGCGGTTATCTTGGAACCGTCGAGCGAGCCGGGAATACTGTCCACCCATTTGCACGCCGATGGCAGCTACGCGGACCTGCTGTTCAATCCGGTTGGCGTCTCAAAGGGCTTTCAATTCGACCAACCGCGCGCCGGCCTCAAAGTGGTCATGAAAGGCAGCGAAGTCTTTAAGGTTGCGGTGCGCACGCTTGGCAAAATTGTTGATGAGACACTCGCAGCGAACAACTTGCAGAAATCTGACGTCGACTGGCTGATCCCGCATCAGGCCAACCTGCGCATCATTCATGGCACGGCCAAGCAGCTTGGCATGTCGATGGAGCGCGTGATAGTGACCGTTGATCGGCACGGCAATACCTCCTCGGCGTCGGTACCTTTGGCGTTGGATCTAGCGATTGCTGGAGGCCAGGTGAAGCGCGGCGAACTCCTGCTGTTGGAAGCATTTGGTGGCGGATTTACCTGGGGGTCGGCGCTTTTGCGCTATTAATCAATGCAGGCATCTCCGCGATTTGCAGCTGTCTTTCCAGGCCAAGGCTCGCAAAGCTTGAACATGTTGGGCGCGTTGGCCCAAACCAACCCGATCATCAAAGCCACCTTTGCCGACGCGTCAGACGCGCTCGGTCTTGACCTGTGGGCGCTGTGTCAGAACGGCCCGGAAAGCGAGCTCAATCGCACCGAAAACACCCAACCAGCTCTGCTGACCGCCAGCGTGGCGGTATACAGCCTGTGGTCGAAGCGTTCAGGCAACGTGCCCGCGATCATGGCCGGTCACAGTTTGGGCGAATACTCAGCCTACGTCTGCGCGGGCGCGATGCAGCTTCAAGACGCTGTGCGCCTGGTGCGGCTGCGCGGGCAGTTGATGCAGAACGCCGTGCCCGACGGCGTCGGCGCGATGGCGGCCATACTGAACGGTGAGGATGAGTTGATCACGCGGATCTGTGCGCAAGTCGCTGAGAATGAAATCGTCGCACCAGCCAATTTTAATTCACCCGGCCAAGTGGTGATTTCTGGACACAAAACGGCGGTCGAACGCGCGCTGCTGGCGTTAAAAGCGGCTGGCGTCAAGCGCGCGATCGTGCTGCCCGTCAGCGTGCCGTCACACTGCGCGTTGATGCGCACGATAGAGCCGGTATTCGCCGATGCGCTGGCGAAGACTCCGATCCAAACGCCCGCCATCCCAGTAGTCGCCAACGTCAATGCGACGGCACACACGGATCCAACCCGCATCCGCGAATGCTTGCTGGAGCAGCTTTGGTCCCCGGTGCGCTGGGTCGACAGCGTGCGCGCCTTGCACGCGCACAGAATCGGCGAATTTGGGCCGGGTCGAGTGCTGAGCGGTTTGATCAAGCGCATTGATCCGGCAATCGATGTGCGCTCGCTTGAAGAGCCTGCCACTTTTGAGCTTGCGCTGACCGAATGGAACTGAAGCGATGAAGATTGATCTTGAAGGCCAAGTTGCCCTCGTTACCGGCGCCTCGCGCGGAATTGGCAAAGCCGTTGCGCGTGCGCTGCTTGACGCGGGCGCTAGGGTGATTGGTACCGCCACCACTGAAGACGGCGCGAGTGCGATCAGTGCGGCACTCACGCCAAATGGGCGCGGCCTCGTTTTAGATGTGCGCGATGCGAGTTCCATTGATTCAACCATCAAGGCGATCGAAGCCAACGAGGGCGCGATCCATATTTTGGTGAACAACGCGGGCATTACGCGCGACCAGCTGCTGCTGCGCATGAAAGACGACGATTGGGACGACGTGCACGCGGCCAACTTAAAAAGCGTGTTTCGCCTATCCAAAGCCGTGTTACGCGGAATGCTCAAAGCGCGCACAGGCCGGATTATCAGCATTGGCTCCGTGATTGGATCGATTGGCAACGCAGGACAGGCAAACTATGCCGCGATGAAAGCGGGGGTGATTGGCTTCTCGAAATCGCTTGCACGCGAGGTCGGCTCGCGCGGCGTGACGGTCAACGTAGTGGCGCCGGGCTTTATTGAAACCGACATGACCCACGCGCTGACCGATGCGCAACGCGCTGAACTGCTGAAAGGCGTGCCATTGGCGCGCTTGGGAAAAGCCGCTGACGTGGCCGCCGCGGTCGTCTTCCTGGCCTCAAAACACGCCAGCTATGTGAGCGGGGAAACCCTTCACGTCAACGGCGGAATGCACATGGCGTGAAAGTTTGCCAACGATGAACGGTGCCAGTGGTGCAAAAGCACTCGCTAGTGGCCTACACTTCACTTTTAAGAATCAACGCCGGGAGGCTTAAAACACATGAGCAAGATCGAAGAACGCGTCAAAAAAATTGTCGTCGAGCAGCTGGGCGTCAAAGAAGACGAAGTGACGCCGAACGCTTCTTTTGTCGACGATTTGGGCGCCGATTCGCTGGACACCGTTGAGCTGGTTATGGCGCTCGAAGAAGAATTTGAGTGCGAGATTCCGGACGAAGAAGCTGAAAAAATTACCAACGTGCAACAAGCCGTGGATTACATCAAGGCACACGTCGCTTCCTAAACTGCCGAGTTGCCGCACTCGAAGCTGCGCGGGATTGAAGCCCAGCCCGCGCGGCTTTTTATTTGTCTGGAGCCACCCTTGTCTGGAGCCACCATGAAACGTCGCGTCGTCGTCACCGGCATGGGCATTTTGTCGCCGGTTGGGAATACTCTCACGCAAGCCTGGGACAACGTTGTTGCAGGCAACAGCGGCATTGGCCCGGTTACGCATTTTGACGCTGGCGCCTTCTCGACGCGCTTTGCGGGCGAAGTTCGTGACTTCGACATCAGCAAGTACATCGCGCCGAAAGAGGCCCGCAAGATGGATAAATTTATCCACTACGGCATCGCGGCCGGCGCGGATGCTTTGCAAGATTCAGGCTATGAAGTAACTGACGCCAACGCTGAGCGGGTGGGTGTTGCGATCGGTGCGGGCATTGGTGGCATCGCGACTATCGAGGACACCTGTCGAGCCTACCAGGCCGGTGGCCCGCGCAAGATCAGTCCGTTTTTTGTGCCGTCCACGATCATCAACATGGTGGCAGGACACTTGTCGATCCTGTTCGGCATGAAGGGCCCCAATATCGCGATCGTCACTGCTTGCACCACCGCCGCGCACAACATCGGTATTGCGGCACGCATGATTGCCTATGGCGACGCTGACGCAATGCTGGCGGGTGGCTCTGAACATGCGGTATCGCCGACCTCCATGGGCGGCTTCGGCCAAATGCGCGCGCTGTCGTCGCGCAACGAGGAGCCGACCAAAGCCTCCAGACCGTGGGATCGCGATCGCGACGGCTTTGTGCTCGGCGACGGAGCTGGCGTGCTGATGCTCGAAGAGTATGAATCGGCCAAAGCGCGCGGCGCGCGAATCTATGCCGAGCTGGTTGGCTTTGGCATGAGCGCCGATGCCTTTCATATGACCTCACCGCCGGAAAATGGCGAGGGCGCCGCGCAGGCGATTCGCGCGGCCCTGCGCGATGCGCGTTTGAACCCCGATCAAGTGGACTATTTAAACGCCCACGCGACCTCAACGCCGATGGGCGATATTGCTGAATGCTTGGCCATGAAAGCAGTCTTTGGCGACCACGCTTACCGGATCGCGGTGAGCTCGACCAAGTCGATGACCGGGCATTTGCTGGGTGCTGCGGGCGGCATTGAGGCGATTTTCTCGATTCTGGCGCTGCGCGACCAAGTGGCCCCACCGACCATCAATTTGGACAACCATGATCCGCAGTGCGATCTTGATTTTGTGCCGAACCACGCGCGCCAAATGAAAATCAACGTCGCGCTGTCGAATTCTTTCGGCTTCGGCGGTACTAACGGAACCTTGATCTTCGCGACAGTTTAACGGCGGTCGCAAGCGTGCTCACTCCACGCGTCATCGCGATAGCGCAGCCAGTGGACTTTGTGGCGCTCGCCGCCGCACGCCCGCTTGAATTTCCGTACTTGCTCGAAAGCGTCACCGCGCCGGACAACCAGCGATTCGACCTGCTGTTTGTCCTGCCCGGTGAGCAGCGCGTGCTTGAAAACCAGCCCGGCATCGTCAGCTCTACGCGGGTTGCTGCGTTTTTAGCTGAGCTGGATGCGTTTATTCAGCCCGAGCTCACTCCCCAAGCGCTGCCGTTTTGCGGCGGCTGGTTTGTCTATCTGGGCTATGAGATCGCGGCCGGCATTGAGCGCAAACTCAAGCTGCCCGCGCACGCGAGCCGCTTTCCAATTGCCTTTGCGCAACGCATGCGTGCGGCGCTGGTGCGCGATCACGTCAAGCAGACCACGTACTGGGTCACTGAGGGCAATGTCGAGCGAGGCGAGCTGCCCGACTTAACCCACTCAGCCATCCCCGCGACGCGCTTGATCGCAAGCGCGTTGCAAGAAGACCCGCCGCTTCACTACCTCCACGGCGTGGCGCGCATCGCTAAGTACATTGCCGAGGGCGATGTGTTTCAGGTGAATCTTTCGCGCGGCTGGTCGGCGTTAGCGCCACAAGCCCGTGCGGCCGCGCTGTATGCGCAGTTGCGTGCCAGCAATCCGGCGCCCTTTGCCGGCTTGGTGGTGCGGCCTGAAGGCGCAATCGTATCGTCTTCACCGGAACGGCTGATTGAATTGGCCAACGGTTGGGCCACAACCCGACCGATTGCCGGCACGCGCCCGCGCTTGGCAGGCCAGGACGAGCGTGTCTCAGCTGAGCTGCTCACGCATCCAAAAGAACGCGCTGAGCACATCATGCTGATCGACCTCGAGCGCAATGATCTGGGCCGCGTCTGCGAGACCGGCAGTGTGGAGGTCACTGAGCTGATGGTCGTCGAACACTACGCCCACGTGCTGCACATCGTCTCGAATGTGCGCGGTCGTTTGCGCGACGGCGTCTCACCGATGCAGGCCGTGCAAGCGGTGTTTCCGGGTGGCACGATAACCGGCTGTCCGAAAGTGCGCTGCATGCAAATCATCAGCGAACTTGAACAAACCGGGCGTGGACCGTACACCGGCTCCATGGGCTACGTTAGTTTGGATGGACGCACGGATTTAAATATTCTGATCCGCACAATGCTGCTCAGCGACGGGGTTTTGAGCTTTCGCACCGGAGCGGGCATCGTCACCGACTCAGAACCCCTGCGCGAGCTCGACGAGACTCGCGCTAAGGCGCTGGGCCTGCTAAATGCCCTGAAGGCCTAGCGCGGCCACCAGCTGCACCAGTTTGGATTGGATCCAGCGCTGACCACGACGGCTAAGCTCACCGACGCGCTCTGCGCGCCATCGTTTGCCGAGAGGGTAAAAGTGTTGGCACCGAGCGGCGCAAAACAGCCCGCACGAATCAATGCGCTCAAAATACCGTTGTTGTTTTGCAGGCCCTTGATTTCAACGCCGTTGACCAGCGCTGAGCTTGCACCGTTGACCGCCAGTGTGAAATTGCCCGCGCCATTGGCTGCGTTCAAAGTGCCGATCACGGACCGATAGCTCGCGGATCCTTGCGCGCGATTCGCCGCGATAGGTGTCAACAAAGCGCCTGCGCCGCTGACGTTCAAATTGAAGCTTTGCGTGCTGCTTGAGGCGCAATTGTCCGTGGCGGTGACGCTGACTGAGAAGCCGCCCACCGGCCCAGCATTGCTGATCGTCACCTCACCGGATGTCGCGTTCACCGCAACACCGCCGCTCATTCCGGGTGCGTTGGCAGTCACCGAGCTGATTGAGCCGGTATCTAGCGGTGCCGCGCTCGGGCTCACTACGACTGCTAACCCCAAGCCTACGTTGGTGGCTGGATAGCTGCCCAAGCTAGGCGGGCTGTTGGGCAACACCGCAATGTTCAAAGTAGCGCTTGCCTGCTGCGCTCCACTGCTGGCGCTTAAGCTGAATGCGCTTGAACTTGCAGTACAACTTGCAACCACGTCGGCACTCAGCACGCCGTTGGATAAACTCAAATTTGAGACCGATACGCCATTGCTCGTCGCGCTCGCTCCACCATTGACCGTCACCAGCGCGGCCCCCAGCGGATTGAGGACGTTCGCAATGATCGCGCTTTGGCTCGCGGAGCCCTGCTGGCGTGAAATCCCCGAGCGCGGACTTAAGCTCAGGACATTGCCGACAAACAGGCCATTAATCACGCGATTGGCAGCCAAAGGTGCGCTGCTAAAATCCAGCGCGCCGGTCGATAAGTTAATCGACATTAGCGACAACTCCGAGCTTGGCGCAGTCGCCCTGCGCCCGACAGCCTGCAGTGCATTGCCATCAATCGCTGAATTGCCCAAGGCGATCGCGCAGCAATTGGCATGCGCTTGGCCAATTGGGGTCAAACCGCTGCCCGGCAGCACGCTTGCCAGCTGCATTTCAGGCACAAAAGGTGCGCTAAAACGCTGTACCAGCGCATACAGGCCCCCGCCCGCTGGATCTGCATGCAACGCAGCAATCTGGCTGCCAGCCGGAATCACTGTTCGCTGCAACGCGTTATCGCCGCTGGTTGAGAAGCTCAACAGCGAAGAGGATCCGCTCGGCTCCGAGCGCAGCCGCCCAACGAGATGAAACTGTCCGCGATCGAAGGCGCTCAAACCCGCGTTGATGACACAGCAATCGCTGGAGCCTAAGTTCACCGTGCTTACAGTCGCGCTCAGAGGATCTATCGCCACGATGCGCAGCTCACCACTTTGGCTGATCAACGCGGCCAATAGACGACTGAGTTTCAGCTCAAACGCAAAACCGACCGCTCGCTGACCGGGGCCTAAAGTTCCTACCGTGCTCGCAACGCCTGTCGGATCAAATTTGCGCAGGCGCAGCCCGCCCACGGAATCCGCAGTCAATGCAAATAGCTCGCGCGTGAGCGGATTGAAAGCCGTGGCTGCGAGACCAACTTCGCAACAGCCGACTAAGCCCGGGCCGATCGCAACAGCCGCACCACTGGCCGGGTCGAGCTCTACGAGCTGCTCGGTCGCGCTTAATCGATCGTGGGTAAGGGCAAGCAGCTCTGCGCGCAAACTCGTTGCGCAGCCGAGCAGGCACAGCAGCCAAACAATTTTTTTGATCATTCGCAGTTCACCTTATTTTGCGCGCTTGTCTACTGCGGCTGCGGCAGCCGCTGCTTCCAAGCGCTGCAAACGCGTCTCAAGCTCGCTGATGCGCACGTCGCGCTCGTTGATCGCGGCTTGCAGCGCTTGTGTCGCTGCCAGTGCCACGCCGGCTACATCTGCGGGCGCGAGCGAGCGCTCGCTTCGCCCGAAGCCAAAAGCCGAATAGAAATCCTCAGCGACCGGCCCGATGTGACGATCGCCCTGATCGGCGCTTAGGTAGTTCCAAGTGAAAATCTTAAGGGCGCTCAAGCGTGATAGCAGCTCGCCCGGCTCGACATCCGTGAAATTGGTTTTGCTTAAGCGGCTGGAAAGCTGGGTCAGCGATCCCGAGACAAACAAATTGCCGTCGCGGTCGAGCACTAGGCGCCGGTCTTCGGAATCGGCATTGCCATCGTCGGCACGCGCGACCAGCAAATACGGACCCGTTGTGTCGGTGGGACGGAGAATATGCAACGCCGCCTCAGGAGAGGCCGTGCCCATGCCCACTCTGCCGCTGCTTGCGATATCCAACGAACTGGTCGGCGCACCGGGACGAATGCGCAGCGGCAATCGACTGCCAGCGGTGAGATCGCGCACGAAAAAATTTGCTTCGTTGGCGCCGATATCGAATGTCTGCGGGGTGAAACCAGAGGCCCCGGTTTGTTCCAAGCGGATTCCGGGCGTGTTGCTGGTGACCAAATGCAAATCAAACGCTGGCACCGCTGTGCGAAACCCAACGCGGCCTAAGCTCGAAACGGTCAATGCGTTTTCTGGCGCGCCGGCCGCTATCGAAAAAGGCGTCAAGTTTGCGCTGAAATCGCGGATATATAGCCTTGAAAGCCCGCCGCTAGCACTATCGTTGGCACCGATTTCCCAATCGTTGCTCGGGAACGCGCCGACAGAGGTATCGCTAAAGCCAATGCGCGTGTTGTTTTCCTTCAGGCGAATCGTATCGAAGCCAAACGATTCGTTATTAACGCAATCGAGACCAAAACAGCCCGAGCCCTGCACGATGATGTCGTCGGGGGTGACCACATCTTTAGCCTGCGCGCTGCGCGACTTTGGGCGGCTGGATTCATTTTCAAGCATCGGCTGAAATCGGCCGCTCGCAATCCAAAATGAGCCAGCTTTAGATGGCAATTCAGACGGCCAGCTTTGTGGCAGCGAGGAGTCACCTGATTCGCGCGCAAGCCGCGCGGCGCTGCGCTGAGCGGCGCTCGCTGACAAATCGTAGATCAACTCGTACGGATAGCTTCCGTCACCAAGCACGGTGCCATCTTCGAGCGTAGCGTCAAAGCGAATGTCCTGACCGACCGCAAAACGCTCAGCCACCACGCGACCGTCTGGTAGCTGGATTCTAACGGTGGCCTCAGTCGCGCCTACGGGACGCTCGAAGTGCATACTTGAGGAGCCGCTTGATTGCGCTGTCGCGGCTGTAGCGAGAAAAAGGCACGCAAATAGAAGGTTTTGAGGCATGGCGAGTCCTCGTGCAGGAAATGCCCCGAGCTTATGCTTGCACGCTTGCCGCGTTCAAGCATTCCAACAAAGCTAGGCGCTTGAAAGGCATCGAAGACTCCAGAACCGTCGTCCGTAGACATTTCTCGCCGGCGGCAACGGCGCGATCACTCGCACTTGGGCAAACTTGCCAAACATCCCCTGTTGCAAAAGGTTCACCCTTGCTGGACTTCATCCGCATTCGCGGCGCGCGCACGCATAATCTCAAGAATATCGATCTCGATTTGCCGCGTGACAAGCTGATTGTCATTACCGGCCTGAGCGGTTCGGGCAAGTCCTCGCTCGCGTTTGACACCATCTACGCGGAAGGCCAGCGGCGCTATGTCGAATCGCTGTCGAGCTACGCGCGGCAGTTTTTGTCGGTGATGGACAAGCCCGATGTCGACCATATCGAGGGTTTGAGCCCGGCGATATCGATCGAGCAAAAATCAACCTCGCACAACCCGCGCTCAACGGTTGGCACGATTACCGAGATCCACGATTACCTGCGGCTGTTATTCGCCCGCGTCGGCGCGCCGCGCTGCCCGGATCACGGCCAGCCGCTGGAGGCGCAAACCGTTTCGCAAATGGTCGATTCGGCGTTGGCGTTGAATGCCGAGCACCGCTACATGCTGCTGGCGCCGGTGGTGCGCGAGCGCAAAGGCGAACATGTGCAGGTATTTCAAGAGCTTAAAGCGCAGGGCTTTGTGCGCGTGCGGGTCAACGGCGATATTTTTGAGATCGATCAAGCGCCAAAACTGGGCTTGCGCAACAAGCACACAATTGAGGCCGTGGTCGATCGCTTCAAGCCGAAAGCCGAACACCAGCAGCGCTTGGCTGAGAGTTTTGAAACCGCGCTGCGCTTGGGCGAGGGCATCGCCAAGGTGCTGGATATGGACGATGCCAGTAGCGCTGAGATTTTGTTCTCGAGCAAATTCTCGTGTCCGATCTGCGACTACTCACTATCGGAAATGGAGCCCCGGCTCTTCTCATTTAACTCACCACTAGGCGCCTGCCCGACTTGCGATGGCTTGGGTGTGACCCAGTATTTTGATCCGGCGCGGATTGTGGCGCACCCCGAAAGATCACTCGCCGATGGCGCGATCAAAAGCTGGGATCGGCGCAATCCGTACTATTTTCAGCTGATCCAGGCGCTCGGCAAGCACTACCAGTTTGATGTGGAGACCGAGTTTCGCGAACTGCCGCTGGAAGTGCGCGAAGCCGTTTTGCACGGCTCTGGCAGTCAGGTGATCGAGGTCAAATACGACGGCGCGGCGGCGAAGAAGGTCAAGTTTGAAGGCATCGTTAACAACTTGCAGCGGCGCTACCGCGAAACCGACTCGCAGCTGGTGCGCGAGGAGCTGTCGCGCTACATCTCAGATCGGCCGTGCCCGGATTGCGCGGGCGCGCGGCTCAATCGCGCGGCGCGCAATGTGTTTGTCACCGACCGCAATTTACCCGCCATCAGCGCGCTGCCGATTGGTGAGTGTCTGGCGTTTTTTGAAGCGCTGACGATGAGCGGTTGGCGCCAGGAAATTGCCATCAAAATCGTCAAGGAAATTCGCGAACGCCTGAAGTTTCTGGTTGATGTTGGCTTGGACTATTTGACGCTCGAACGCCACGCCGAATCGCTTTCGGGCGGCGAGGCGCAGCGTATCCGCCTGGCCTCGCAAATCGGCGCAGGCTTGGTCGGGGTGATGTATGTGTTAGACGAGCCGTCGATTGGCCTGCATCAGCGCGACAATGCGCGCTTGCTCGGCACGCTGACGCGTCTGCGCGATTTGGGCAACACGGTGATTGTCGTCGAGCACGATGAAGATGCGATTCTTCAAGCCGATCACGTGGTCGATATTGGTCCCGGCGCGGGCATCCACGGCGGCAAGATCGTCGCGCAGGGCACGCCTGCGCAGGTGCTCGCACATCCCGACTCGCTGACCGGCGCGTATCTCTCGGGGCGCCGCCAAATTCCGCTGCCGCTCAAGCGTCGTGTGCCCAACCCGGACAAACTTCTCAAGCTCAAAGGCGCCACCGGGAACAATCTGAAGTCGGTTGATTTAGAGATTCCGGCTGGACTGTTTGTGTGCGTCACCGGCGTTTCGGGCTCAGGAAAATCAACGCTGATCAACGACACCTTGTATCGGATCGCCGCCACCGAACTCAACGGGGCAAGCGAACGCGCGAAACCGTATCAATCAATCTCCGGCATGCAGCTGTTCGACAAAGTAGTCGATATCGACCAAAGCCCGATCGGGCGCACGCCACGCTCGAATCCGGCGACCTATACCGGCTTGTTTACGCCAATCCGCGAGCTATTCGCCGGCGTGCCCGAATCGCGGGCGCGCGGCTATGAGGCCGGGCGCTTTTCGTTCAACGTCAAAGGCGGGCGCTGCGAGGCGTGCCAAGGCGACGGCGTGATTAAAGTGGAAATGCACTTTTTGCCCGATGTGTATGTGCCCTGCGATGTGTGCAAATCCAAGCGCTACAACCGCGAAACGCTGGATATCAAATACAAAGGCAAAAACATCTCAGAAGTGCTGTCGATGACAGTTGAGAACGCGCTTAGCTTGTTCCAACCGGTGCCCAGCATCGCGCGCAAGCTCGAAACCATCCACAAAGTGGGCTTGAGCTACATCACGCTCGGGCAAAGCGCGACCACGCTCTCAGGTGGCGAAGCGCAGCGCATCAAACTCTCGCGTGAGCTCAGCAAGCGCGACACTGGGCAAACCCTATACATCCTTGATGAGCCGACCACCGGCCTGCATTTTCACGATATCGAGCTGCTGTTAGGCGTGCTCCACGCGCTGCGCGACGCGGGCAACACGGTGGTGGTGATCGAACACAATCTTGATGTGATCAAAACCGCCGACTGGGTGATCGATCTGGGTCTTGAAGGCGGCCGAGGCGGTGGGGAAATTTTATGTGTCGGCACGCCAGAGGACATCGCGCGCGATGCGCGCTCGCATACCGGGCGCTTTTTACGCCGCACGCTCAAACCAGAAGCCCCGTCGCCCAAGCGCAAAAGCAAAGCATCCATCGGCAAAACGGCTTGATCTTTCGAAAAAAGCCCAGCGAGGGTGTCCCTAATGCGCATCCAATCACGTATTCAAATCGGTAAACCGATGGAAACTCGATTGCGGACGCCGCCCGCTACACTCGCGCAGTAATGAACTCTGGATTGTTTAACGTAAGACCCCTGCCGAGGGCAGCGAGCAAGGATTTTTTCCTGCTGATGCTGCTCGGCGCGCTGCTGTTCTCCGCAGGCTTAGGTCTGCGCGGGCCGTGGCCATCGGACGAGCCGCGGCTGGCATTTATCGCCCAACAAATAGTCGATAGCGGAAATTGGCTGGTGCTTGAGCGCGGGCCTGAGATGTATGCGCGTTTAGGTCCACTGTTTCCGTGGCTGACCGCTGCGCTGATTGAGCTGACCGATTCACTGCCGATTGCGTTCTTGCTGACCTCGATTTTGAGCGCGCTCGGCACTTTGCTGCTGACCTACGATTTAGGCAAACGCCTGTGGAACCCGACCGTTGGCCTGTGCGCGGGCTTGAGCCTGCTACTCACCCTGCAGTTCGTGCTGCAAGCGCGCACCGCCCAAGTGGACGCACTGCTGGCCCTATTCACCACGTTAAGCGTCTACGGATTTGCCCGTGCGCTGCTGATGGGCCATTCCTCGCTGTGGCTGAGCGTAGCGTGGGGCGCGATTGGACTCGGGCTGCTGGTCAAACCAACCGCGTGGTTGGCGGCGCTGGTGTTGCTGCCTATTTTGGTCGCCAGCGCCCACGAATGGCGGCAAATGCGCGTGCACCCAACCTCTTGGCTGCTGGTTGCGCTGTACTTGCCGCTCGCCGTCCTGCCGACCTATCTATGGCTGCAAGCGCTCGAAGCCGAGCATCCCGTGTATCGCAGCGCCTACCTGCTGCATTTCTTGCATCGCGGCTTTGGCTTTGGAGTTCAGAGCTGGTTTGAAACGCTGACCTATTTCCCGCTCGCGGTGATTCCGCTGTTTTGGCTGCCGCTGGCGCTTGCGCTGCCGTGGGCAATTCCCGCCTGGGGACGGCGCTTGCGGCGTCGCGATGGACGCTACCTGGTGCTGCTCGGATTTGTTTTGCTCGCGATTTTAGTCGCGTCGTTTTTGCCCAACAAGAGCAACGCCGATGTGCTGTTTGTGCTGCCAATTTTTGCGCTCGCCCTAGCGCCACTGGTACCCGGCTTGATCAAGCGCGATTCGGTGCAGCGCAGCGCTTTTGGTCTAACTTTGCTGCTGGCCGGTGCGGTATTTTGTGTCGCGCTGTGGGGCCGCTTTAATTACGACACCGGCGAGCTTTTGTTCGGCCTCAAAGGCGTGAGCCCGTGGAATTTCTTAGGAACCATCGGGCTGATTGGCATCGTCGCGACGCTGTGGCTGAAGCCCCGACGGGGCCTGGTCGGCATGGCGGTATTTTTTTGTGCCACTTGGTGGCTGTACGGTGCGTGGGCATATCCACTGCTCAATCCGCAGCGCTCCGGCTTGGCGATGATGACTCGCGTCGGCAAAATTTTGGGCGAAGACGCCCATCTCGGGCTGATCGCGCCGCGCGAGCAAATTGCGCTTCAGGCCGATCGTAAAGTGGAGCTGTTTGGCTTTTCACGGGCGCTGGATCGTCAGCGGCGCGCAGCGCGAGTGTGGCTCGACGGCGATGAAAAACGCTGGGTGCTGTTGCCGCGCGCGGCGCTAGATGACTGTTTTAAGCGCGAGGACGCGCGGCATGTCGGGCGCTTGTCGCGGCAAAACTGGTACCTCCTGCGCGGCGATCGCGTGCCAAAAATTGAATCCAACGAATCGTCCGGTGGCGCTCCCGACGATGGTGCTTGTCTTACGAGCGAGCGCTAGTGCACAAGCATGTTAGGTCCGCGTTGACCGCAGCGTTGCCGATAGCTGTCTTCGCGGGATTAGCAATTGCGCTGTACTCGGCTGACCGCTTGGAGCGCGAGGTTAGAACCCGTGAAGCAAACGCCCTAGAGACTGCGCGGGTGAGTGAATACAACGCGGTGTTTATGCTCAACGATCCGGCCAAAGCGCTGCAATTTTGTCGAGAAAAATGGGACGCCGAAGCGGGTGTCCCGCTGTATCAGGCGCCGCTCGCGCTGGACTGGTCGCGGACGGCGTTAGCTGGGTATTTCCTCGATGGCACCGACGCCCAAACGTTGCGCGAATTTCGCTGTAGCGTGCGCGAAGGCAGCGTGCGGGGACTGCGGGTCGAGCGCCCGTTTCGCCAAGATCTACCGCCGCCTGGAACGCCTGAACCGGAGGATGCCTCGCGCGATCCAATCGCTTTGGCCCTGCTTAAGCTGCCGCCGGCGCCAGACCGTGTTGCGCTTGAAATCCTGGTGCATCCCGCTGATCAACAGCCGGTGGTTCACGAATGGCGTGGCGAACGCCAATTGCCGCCGAATATGCTGCTGCGTCGCCTGGCGCGATTTCCGGCACGCAATTGGATACACGAGCCGCTGGCTGCGCTGAATCATCTTGCAACCGTGCTGCCAGCGGACGTCAAAGTGGCCTCCATCACCATTCGCGAAGCGAGCATTGACGTCACGATTAGCGGCCCGGTGGACGCATTCGACGGCGATCCGCCGACGCCCTTCGGTGACATGAGCTATGACGATAATGGCGTTGCCGAAAGCACTCGGTTCTATCCGCGCGAAACAAGTCACGGGAGCTGCTCAAGCGGCCGCGCGATTCAGGAAATTAGCGCTGATTTTCGCTCAAGGTTTGACCAAGCCCGCGTTGGCGAATATCTATGGTTCGGCTATGGCTGCGCAGAAGGCTCCAACGCTGGTGAGTGGAGACTCAAACTACCGACGTCGGGTTGACTGCCGCCTCTGAGGTTTCAGCGCGCGGTAACAGGTTCCACTGCGTCCAAAAACACACTACGTCGCGAAAGAACTGCATCACCTGTTCGAAATCTAGCGGCTTGACGACAAATGCATTGGCGCCTTCGTCATACGCACGCCGCACATCGGGGTCGGCATGGCTTGAGGAAAACACTACCACCGGGATTGAGCGCAGCTGCGGGTCGGATTTGATTTGCTTCAACACATCAATGCCGTCCACTTTGGGCATGCGCAAATCGAGCAGCACTAAGCGCGGACGCGGGTTCAGCAGGGCGTTGGAATACTTGCCCTGGCGGCGCATATAGGCCAACGCATCCGCCCCATCGGGCACATGCCGAACCACGACACCCAGGCCGTACTCAGTCAAGCAAAATCGAAACAGATCCGCTTGATCCATATCGTCTTCGATCAGCAGGACGGTGGGTTTTGCAGCAGGGGAGATCATTCGGGAGCGCTAAAAACCTAAG